>Ga0190313_1000070_pt1 | contig 66460 bp, 69 predicted proteins | sample 4870071011_MG_FD_169989 | JGI IMG/M metagenome (GOLD analysis project Ga0190313, IMG submission 169989) | Hydrothermal vent sediment bacterial communities from Southern Trench, Guaymas Basin, Mexico - 4870-07-10-11_MG | ecosystem: Environmental > Aquatic > Marine > Hydrothermal vents > Sediment ...
GCCTTATCCTGCTTCCTTCTATCTTGAACCCCGTTTTATCCCAGGTTACTACTCTGTGGGGTGTTTTGGGATTTACGTAACCCGGTGGTCTAACAGTTTCTATCCCCTTCTTCTTGAACTTTTCAGGATTTTCCAAGAACTTGAAAAAGTTATTCCAACCTCTTGATGGTTCGTCAAGGACTATTTGAGCTGATCGGGATTGCAAGGAACGCAGGTGTAAGGATGTATCTTTGAGTTTGTTATACAGGTCTCTATAGTCAGGTTTTGCTAATCTGTTCTTTACGAGGTAGTTTGCTTGATTCCAGAGCTTTCCAGCGTGGTAGGTGAGGTGTCCAAATATTATCTGCTGTTCTTCTGTCAAGTTGTTTAATTCCAAGACTATTGCTCTTTTTGTTTTCATCTCTGCAGTTGTAGTTTACATTCACGGTTGTTTAGTTTCAAGGTGCTAACGCACCTGCGGGCTTTCATCCCCTCCCTTACGGAAGGGGTCTTCCCGCCCGCAAAAGATAAAGCAAGATGCCCTATCCCGCCACTTCCGTGGTTGCAACAGCTACCTTAAAATGTAAACATTCATCCACAAACATAGCTGTTGCTTTTGAGACTCCCCCTAGATTGTGTCCTCTTACGAGGACTTTTCAGGGAAATCTCAGGGGATGCCACAGAATCCCTCTTCCCAACTCCATTTAGGAGATGGGATAGGTAGAGGAAATGCTGGTTAAACACTGCATTCACATCAGCATTGACCGTGTATCCGCAGGAAGGACATCTAAACAGTGTAGTAGAACCAGAAGGAGAGAACCTCTCTCCTTTAGCTCCACAAAGACTGCACCTCTTTGATGTCCATCTCGGATACACAAAAACCCGTTTCTTTCGGAGAAAGTAACTCATCCATAGCAGGACTAAAATTATATCCGTTTACTCACTTCGTCAAGTGCCTATGTCTGTGTATGAAATTTTGACCTCTTTACTTAGCTTCCTTTTCGGCCTTTGCCTGTTCTATTATCTTTTCCTGCAACTGAGCGGGTACTTCTTCGTAGTGGTCGAACCTCATGGTAAACATTCCTCGGCCAGCAGTCATCGACCGAAGATCCGGAGCATAGCGAAGCACCTCCGCTAGAGGCACATAAGCCTTGATTATTTGCTTCTTACCCTTGCTTTCCATTCCGAGCACTTTACCGCGGCGCCCGTTTAGATCGCCAATCACATCGCCCATGCAATCGTCAGGTACTGTTATTTCCATATACATTATGGGTTCAAGCAGAGTGGGTTTGGCCTCGGCTGCTGCTTTCTTGAAAGCCATAGAACCGGCTATCTTAAAGGCAAGTTCCGACGAATCAACAGAGTGATATGAACCATCCACCAAATCCACCTTGAAATCCACAACGGGATAACCGGCAAGCACGCCTTCCTGAGCAGCTTCTACAATGCCCTTTTCAACTGCAGGAATAAACTGTTTGGGGATCACGCCGCCCACAATCTTGTCCACGAATTGGAATCCTTCTCCTCGTGGAAGTGGTTCCATCTCAATCCAGCAATCTCCATATTGGCCTCGACCACCCGTCTGCTTTTTATACTTACCCTGAACTCTAGCTTTCCCTTTAATGGTCTCTTTGTACGGAACCTTGGGTAGCCGCAAATTAACCTCAACGCCGAACTTCCTCTGGAGCTTTTCAACAGTAGCCTCGATGTGAATCTCACCCATGCCCGAAAGTATCATCTCTTTTGTCTCATCGTTCCGCTCGAGCTTCAACGCCATGTCTTCTTCCATAAGCCTTGCCAGAGACGAAAAGATTTTTTCTTCATCGCCGCGGCTTTTGGGCTCCACAGCAAGGGAATAAACAACAGGCGGGAGAGGTAGCATCCGGTAAGTTATCGGATTTTTCTCATCGCAGAGTGTATCTCCTGTGGCAGTTTCTTTCAATTTGGCCACCGCAACTATCGATCCCGGACCTGCACTTTTAACCTGCTTCTGAACCTTGCCCTGAAGCACGAGTAAGTTGCCGAACCGCTCCTTGGTTTTTTTGCTGGCGTTATAAACCGTAGAGTCAGGAGCAATTGTCCCGGAAAACACTCGCATAATGGTTAACCGGCCAGCGTAAGGGTCACTCAAGGTCTTAACGACCAGTGCGCTCAAAGGCTCATCCGGTGAAGGTTGCCTTTCCACTTCGTTCCCTTCAGCATCAATACCCTTCCTAGGACCACGATCTACCGGAGACGGAAAGTATCGAACTATCATGTCAAGAAATTGAGCAATACCCTTGTTGGCCACGCCGGAACCACAGGCGATGGGAACAAGCTTGTGAGAAGCCACAGCGTTGCGTATCCCATTTTCTATTTCCTCTGGAGAAAGCTCTTCTCCTTCGAGATATTTTTCAAGCAGGGCATCGTCTGCTTCAGCAACCCTTTCAACTATCTGCTCCTTGTACTGTTCAACCAAATCGGCCAGATCGTCCGGAACATCTATCTTGTCAAACTTGCCCGTTTCTTCCTGTGGATACGCGTATCCATAACCGTGCAAAACATCAACCACGCCCTTGAAATCTTCCCCGCTCCCTATTGGAATCAAAAAAGGAACACAAATATCTCCAAAATTGCTCTGAATGTCTTCCACTGTCTTTTGAAAATCCGCCCTTTCCCTGTCAACCTTGCTAACGAAAATAAATCTGGGATGCTCAAGAGCATCTGAGATTTCCCAGACCTTTTCCGTCTGGACTTTCACGCCATCAACCGCATCAACCAGTACTATCACGCCGTCCGCCCCGTGAAGGGCTGTTTGGGTTTCGGCAATAAAGTTAAAGTCGCCAGGGGTATCAATTAAATTAAAGGTGTATTTATTCCATTCAAAGGTGTAGAAAGCCGAGCTAATCGTGATCTTCCGTTTTACCTCTTCGGGCTCGAAATCAAGCACAGAATTGCCCTGATCAACTTTGTTCAACCGCGTCGTAGCACCCGCAGTAAACAGCATTGCCTCGCCAAGTGATGTTTTTCCAGCTCCAGTATGAGCAACCAGCGCAAAAGTTCTTACTTTACTGAGGTCGTCTTTCATCGCGCTCCCCATCCCTTGCTAATTTTGTGGACTCTTACTTTTCAGAAATTACCAGACAATCCGTGAAGATAGAGGAATGTTCATCACCAAGTCAAGGTATTTTGGCCGGCTGTCCAAAAAATCAACCGGGAAACATAATAAGCTTTTTTTATTGCGACACGACATGTCGTGCCGCTGCAATTCACCTCAATTAAGCGTTCAGCTTCAAGCACAGCTCGGCAACCCGTTTGCCAAGTTTTCGTGCGTTTTCTGCAGTCTTGTCGTCGGGCTCTCCAACACAGGCCACACCATAATGGCCGGTTGCGTCCATAGGATCTCCGACTATTATCATCCCGTAAATAAGCATACACTGAATGATTGACATCATGGTGGTTTCCTTGCCACCCGTTGGATCTCCAGAAGTGGTAAAAGCGGCTCCAACCTTGTTTTCCATCTTTTTACGCACACCTACGAAATCATCAAAAACCTTTTTGAGTTCTGCTGCCATACTCCCAAAATACACCGGCGAACCAGCAATTACCCCAGCAGCTTCAATAAAATCCTCCTTCGTAACCTCTTTTGTGCTTTTCAAAACAGCTTCGACTCCAGAAACCTGATTTACTCCTTCTGCTACGTACTCAGCAAGCTTTCTCGTGTTGCCACCCTTTGAGTAGTACAAAACCAAAACCTTCATCTTCCAGCTCCCTCCCGTTCAGCTAGCTCCATTCCAATACGCTCCTGATGCATCCACTGCCCGAATAGTTTACCACTGGCTATAAGACTTTCAAGACGCCTTCTTACAAAAGATGGTATAGACGTCGGCTTTCTGCCTCCCCATCTGGACCCAGGAAGCGGCAAAAAAGCGTGGGCATGAATCCTAGCGCCCATAGAAACCAGTTTCTCTATAAGCCTGAGGCTCGCCATCATGTCTTCATCGCTTTCATAGGGAAGGCCGAATATGAAATCAACGGACGGTTTGAAACCAGCCGATACTAGCTCCTCACAGGCCTTGACAACATCGTCAACACTGTGTCCTCGACGCATTTTTTTCAACATGCGTTCGCTGCCACTCTGAGCACCTACAACCACCTGACTGTTGCTGCAAAATTCCTTCATTAATTGCACCGTGCTGGCATTGACAAACTCAGGGCGCACCTCGGAAGGAAAACTACCGAAAAAAATCCTTCCTTCAGGTGGCAGGATTCTCTTCACGCCTTCAAGCAGGCTATAGAGGGCATCCATGTTCACGATGCGACCGTCAGGAGAACCATAAGACAGGGCATTAGGCGAAATAAAACGCACATCGGTTTTACCTTTTTGGACCATCAGCCTGATGGAATCAAACAAGACATCAAGAGCCTTGTGGCGAACTTTGGTTCCTTTCAGCACGGGCGTTTCACAATAGGAACATCGAAACGGACAGCCTCTTGTTATTTCAATCGGCCCGAATCGTCCATAAAGCTTCGAGAAAGGAGGTATAAATTCCCAATCATCGGCTACACTTTCTATGCCTGACTTCACCTTATCGTTTTCCAGAAAGAAAAAATTTTTTGGAAGAGTACCATCATCACAAAGGTGTTTTACAAAGTAACTGAAAGCGCCTTCACCTGTTCCGGCACACACGAAATCTGCCCCCTCTTGTAGTACTTTCTTGACTGCTCCGGAAGGATGAGGTCCTCCTGCCACGAGGACGCAATCGTGTTTTTTCAAAATGCGCTGCAATAAGTGCCATTCTTTTGAAACCTCTCGCCATTGAGAGGACATAAAAGAATAAGCGATAATCTTTTTTCCAGAAAGTTTTGCCACCATCTGAGCAATACCTGCGGGATTGTCGAATTCGCAAATTCCATTAAACGGTGCGTTATGGTATTCCAGCCCTGCTACCAGAGCGTTAATGCTGTAGCGATTGTACCGGTAGCTTCGGAACAAAATGTAAACCTTCACTTTCTATCCCTTTCAAGTTGCCCGCTGCCCTAAAGATTTTGTAATCGCGAAAATCCTGTGCCATAGTAAGCAGGTTTTCAAGATAAATCGATGGAGTGAAATTTTATGGTAGTGGGATACTTTGCCGCGGTCGCAACAGGTATTGTCGGGCTCGTATGGGGAGCAGATCGCTTTATTGAAAGCGCGGTTCGGCTTGCCAGGCGATTTAACATATCGCCATTGATCATTGGACTTACGGTTGTATCCTTCGGCACATCAATGCCAGAACTGGTCACAACGCTTATGGCAAGTCTTACTGGTCATCCGTCGGTTGCCGTAGGAAACGTGGTCGGTAGTAACATAGCCAACATCTGCCTTATTCTGGGAATAGCCGCTCTTTTCAAACCACTCACAACCAACGTGTCCATGATGCGTCGTGAATATCCGTTTTTGGTGGCGGTTTCTATTATAGTGTGGCTTATGGCGCTGAACGGCAAATTTGGCAGGATTGAGGGTGGGCTTCTCTGCGGGGGGCTTGTGGCTTTTATCGGCTGGATGATCAAAAGTGCCAGAGACTCCGAAATTGCAAAATCTTTCCTAAAAGACATTCCTTTGGAAAATGCGGCCGACGGGATCTGGGGGATAATAATAAAGCTCGCTCTGGGACTTGCTGTTTTGACTGGGGGCAGCCGAGCCCTTGTGTGGGGTGGAGTTGGGATCGCCCGGTGGATCGGGGTGAACGAACTCATAATTGGACTCTCGCTGGTGGCTCTTGGTACAAGTCTTCCAGAACTTGCTGCATCCATAGCGGGAATAATAAAAAAGGAAGACGATATCGCCGTTGGAAATGTGGTTGGATCCAACTTATTCAACAGCCTTGCCATTTTGGGTATACCTGCCCTTGCGCGTCCTATCCCGGTTACGGCCGAAGCGTTGAGCCGAGACCTTCCGATAATGGTGCTTATTACGCTTATGCTCTGGCCCATTGCCCGTCCAAAACACAATGAAACAGGTTTGATTACCCGCTGGAAAGCTGGTGTCCTATTGTTTATTTACTGCGCTTACATGATCTTTATTTTCGCGGGAGGGAAACTGGGATTCTAACGGTACCATGAAGAACCTCATCGCAACACTGAACATCGTGGTCTTTCTGTGGCTTATCAACTTCATTCCGCCCTTCCTAGCAGTGCTCCTAAATAACCGGTGGGACACACCGCTTGACAAACACAGAACATTTCCAGACGGAAAACCTTGGTTGGGAAACCACAAAACCATCAGGGGCGTAATAGGTGCCCTATGTGGTGCAGCTGTTAGTGCACCTATGTTTAGCTTTTCCACAATTGAAGGCACCATAATGGGTAGCCTGGCCATGTTTGGGGATCTCATAACCAGTTTTTTTAAGAGGCGCTTGAATCTACCTAGCGGAACCGTTGTTTTCGGAATTGATCAGTTTTTTGAGTCCTTCCTTCCCTTGCTGTACTGGAAACACCTGGAGCAAATGAGCTGGAAATGGCTCATATGTGCAACGGTTTTCTTTATTGCTGGCGCATATCAAGGTTCCATATTTTTCAAAAAAACAATACTTAACCCACCATCTCCCAAATATCCACGGCCGTTGACGCCACGGACACGACTGAGAGAATGGAAATCCTGCCAACCTTATCATAATGCCTTTAGCAGACTATTAAACTTCGAAGATGCAATATACTATCACCTTGTTCTTTATGGCATACTTCGCGTGACGGGCTTGTACGAAATTGGCATACGAAATGCTCTTGTAATTAAGGAACGGGTAGTAGAAGTCTGGTTTCCCCACCTGCCAGCGGATTTTGACGGCTACGAAATCCTATTCATGTCTGACCTGCACATAGACGCTCACGAAGCATTGTCCAGCCGGCTTGCAGAAGTACTGCGGAAAACTACTCCCGCCGATCTGGTTGTACTAGGCGGCGATTACCGCTTCGACACTGTTGGCACTCCCTGGAAAGCACTTTCCAGAATGGTCAAGCTTGCTCCAGTTTTAAAGTCTCGAAGCAAAAATGGCGTATTAGCCGTGCTTGGAAACCACGACTGCATTGAAATGGCCTTTGAACTGGAAGCCCACGGAATTATTTTTCTTATAAACGATCATAGTATAATTTCTCGAGGAGCATCAAAAATTGCCATCGCTGGAATTGACGATCCTCATTATTACAAATGCCACGACATAGCTAAGGCTATTCAAGGAATACCGAAAGGCACTTTCACAATACTAGTTTCCCATTCGCCAGAAGTATACAGAGAAGCTGCACGGATGGGAATTGACCTCTACATTTGCGGGCATACCCATGCGGGCCAGATTCAAATTCCTCGCATTGGACCCGTCTTTACTCATAGCCGTACCGGCAGACGTTTTGCTCACGGACTTTGGAAATACGACAACATGGTAGGATACACAAGCTCAGGTGTTGGCTCGTCAAGTATTTTCACTCGATTCGGAGCCAGCCCCGAAATAGTACGGATCAGGCTCAGGCGGAAAGATCACCTGAGGACGCCCTAGCCCATCGGGCTGATAAACAAAAGCCTTCGTTCCGTAAACTTCTTCAAGCACATCAACACTTAGAACATCCTGAACAGTGCCCATACCCAGCATCTCACCATTTTTCAGAAACAGAAGCAAATCACAAAACAGGGCAGCCATGTTAATGTCGTGCATTATTGCTATTACGGTAGCGCCGTCCTTTTGACAAAGTTCTTTAAGAAGCCCGAAGGTTCTCAGTGTCCATCGTACATCCATGGCAGATGTCGGCTCGTCAAGTAAGAGGATTGGGGTCTTCTGCGCCAGCACCCTTGCCAGCATTACCCTTTGCCTTTCCCCTCCACTTACCTCTGTTATCAGCCGCTCCGCCAGTGTCTCTGTTTCTGTAACCTTCATGGCCCAATTAACTGCCCGGATGTCATCTTCCCCAGGAGGTTGAAACCTTTTTCTGTGCGGAAACCTGCCCATCCACACAACATCAGAACATCTAAAGGGAAAGTGTATAGCTGTGTCCTGGGCAAGAACGGCCATTAGGGCTGCGCGCTTCTTTCCAGAATAAGTTTGCAGAGGCTTCCCGAAAAGCTCAATCCTTCCGGATTGCAGGGGAACCACACCGCACAGGGTATTTAAAAGCGTCGTCTTTCCCGAGCCGTTGGGTCCTAGAATTCCGAGGAAGCAACCTCTCTGCAGAGAAAAGGTTATATTTCGCAGCCGAAACCGATTTCCATATCCTGCGCAGACATATTGAAGACTCAGGACGATATTCCCATCTGCTTTTTTCTTGTAAATAGGATCACGCAAAAGAAGGGACCTCCTATCAGAGCTGTAACTACACCAACGGGAAGTTCCTGCCCTTGCCCAAGTATGGTTCTGGCCACCGTGTCCGCACCGACAAGCAAAATCGCGCCGGCAAAAAAGGAGTAAAAAAGTAGTTTATGATGCCTTGGGCCCACCATGAACCTTACAATGTGGGGCACAACTAGCCCCACAAAGCCAATAATACCGGTAAGGGAAACGGCCGCTGCCGTGACGAGAGAAGCAGTGGAAAGCAATATTATTCTAACTCTGCCCACGGAAACCCCGAGGTGATGAGCATGAACGTCACCGAGGGCTAAAAGATCCAGCTCCCTAGAATAAAAAAAGACAATGATGGAACAAACCACAAAATAGGGTAGCATTACCAAGCAGTGATTCCATCCTTTGCCGGAAAGTGACCCCATAATCCAGAATACAATAGCTGAAACGGACTCTTCGTGCAGGCTTTTCAGGAGACTGATCCCCGCCGAGAGGAATGTAGAAACGATGATTCCGGCTAAAATCAGAGTGGTAGGGTGCAGGCGACCATCAATGTGGCCGAGGCCATAGACGACGATGAGAGCAAAAAGGGCACCTACAAAAGCAGCAAGAGGTAAAATGCCGAATCCCAAAAAGGTCCAGTTGCCGGATCCGAAAAGTATTGCCAGAGAAGCACCAAAAGCCGCACCGGTTGACACGCCAAGGGTGTATGGGTCGGCCAGGGGATTTAGCAAAATGCCCTGATACACGACACCGGCAAGGGCAAGAGATGCTCCTACAACCATGGCAAGAACTATTCTGGCCAGCCTGAGATTAACAACGATGTAATAAAGTCCCTCATCGACCTTAACATCGCCTCGGTGATGAGGCAGTACAATCTTAACAATTGTGGAAAGCGGTATAGAAACGGCACCAACAGTGAGAGAAAAGACCGCAGTGACCAGCAACAAAAGAGTCAGGGCAACGCCAATTGCCAAATCCCTGTTTGAAAACCTGTTTAGGCGGATCTGGCGCATTCCATCAATCCGTGAAGGATTGCCACCGCTACGGCGCTACCTCCTTTTCTGCTCAAAGTAGTTATGTACGGCACCACTTTCTGATTGGCCAGAAGCTCCTTGGATTCAAAGGCCTGAACAAAGCCGACAGGCACACCGATTATTAAAGCAGGCCTCAGACCTTCTTCAATAAGCCTCAGCACTTCAATGAGCGCCGTTGGTGCATTGCCGATGGCAACAATTGCCCCATTCAACTTTTCGGCGACCATTCGGAAAGCTGCCGCTGTGCGAGTAGTGCCCCAAAGCTCGGCCTTTTGCTGGGACAAAGGATCCCTGATCGGCGTTATTACTTTATTCCCAAACCATTCAAGTCTCCACGGAGAAAGACCAACCTCCACCATGCGAGTATCGGTAAAAATTGAAGCTCCACCCTTCAGCGCCCTGATTCCAGCCTTAACCGCATGCGACGATAATTTTATTATTTCGGCGTATTCTAGATCGCCCGTCGTGTGAATAACCCTCCGCACGATAAGCCATTCGTCCGGAGAAAATCCGTGATTTCCAACTTCCTGTTCAATTATGCGAAAGCTATCCTCTTCAATAGACTGCCCTCTAGCAACAAGCCCAACCCTGACTTCGTCGGTTATTTCACCTTCCTTCATACTTACTACCATTTTACCTCCTTACAGCAACTGGGTTAGAAAACTCACCGTGTGCCGACGCATGTGCTACCGCATCATTCATTTCATTGGCCTTCTTGGACATCTTCCTCTTTCGTTGCCAACATTGCTTTTTCCATCTTTTACATATATCGTAAACAGTTACTTTCGGTGTAAAACTTACTAGCTAAGGAGTAAAACCTATGATCAAAAGGATCAAGCAAAAACTTGGGTTTGGCTTAACGTCCCTGCTTCTTCTTGCTGCACTTTATGTCGCGTTCCACTTCTTGTTTTTGGATTTTGTTGTTGACTCCTGGTGGTTCAAATCACTCGGTTATGGAACTTACTTTTGGCAAAGGGCATTGTACAAATACGTGATTCTCGGAGGCTTCTCCTTGGTGTTCTTTGTCATATTCTTCTGCAACTTCTGGATTGCTTCCCGTTTCTTAAAAAGACCGCAGTCAGCAGCGGGCAAATCGGAATCGGATCACAAGATTGCTTCACTGATCACGAATTTTCGTAGGGGTTCCATGAGAATATACACCCCTCTATCCATTGTACTTGCTCTCATCCTGGCATATCCGCTCTTCCGTCAGTGGGAAACGACACTGCTTTTTATCTTTGCGCCAAAGGCCGGTCTGCTCGATCCGATTTACGGCAAAGATGTCAGCTTTTTCCTCTTCACTTTGCCCGTTTTCCGCATGATCCAAATGCGGCTTTTTATCAGCTTTGCCGTTCTTTTTGGGGCCACCTTCGTATTGTACGGGATGGAAATCGCTCTGCTAAAAAAACAAACAGAAAATTTTCAAATACCTCGAATGGTAAAGCTACATTTGAGCGCATTGACAACGGTGTTATTCTTATTGGCCATTGGAAATTTTCTGCTGGAGCGTTACGAACTCGTTTATAAAGCCCATAAAGCCTTTTACGGGCCGGGGTTCGTGGAAATGAATGTAACCGCGCCGTTGATATGGCTCAGTGTTTTCCTGCTGCTGGTGACATTAATTGCCTTGCTAGTCTTCGTAAATACCGGTCGCGGGTGGAAATACACTTTGGCTTCAGCGGTGCTTTTCCTGCTCGTTTACGGAATAAAATCTACGCACTTCCTGGAAACCAGGGTTCAAAAATATGTGGTGAAGCCAAATGAGATATCTAGGGAAAGCAAGTATATAGAGCGTTCCATAAAGGCTACCCTTCAGGCTTATGGACTGACTGGTGTAAAAATCCGCGAATACAGACCATCCAGTAAGGCACTGTTCACCCTGTCTGAAGAACTCGAAAACGTTGTCCGTAACGTGCCCGTCTGGGATAAAGAAATGTTGCACGACGTTTACAAACAGCTTCAGGGCATAAGGCCATACTATGACTTCACGGACGTGGACGTTGATAGATACACGATAAACGGCCTTTATCAGCAGGTCTTCGTGGGTGCAAGGGAACTCGTACTGAGCCAGCTTCCTGAAAATGCCCGTAACTGGGTGAATCTGCACATGAAGTATACTCACGGTCACGGAGCAGTTATGACACCTGCCGTACAGGGCGGAGAAGAACCGATAACTTGGTTTCTGAAAGATATCCCACCAAAGTCGGACTACGGAATCCGGACAAAACGACCAGCAATTTACTACGGCACCGGCAAGTACACCTATATCATTGCCCCTAACGATCTGGGAGAAATGGGATACCCTCAGGGGGAAAAGGTAATACCGGAAAATTATTCTGGTAGAGGTGGCGTATCCGTTTCCTCACTTTTCAGAAAGATTATCTTTTCGATCTACTTTAAGGACCGCAATATCTTCTTCACAACCAAGACTAACAAGGAATCCAGGGTGCTTTTCAGGCGCAATATTATCGACAGAATTGCGACAATTACACCTTTCCTTATTCTCGATCGTGATCCCTACGTGGTTGTGACACCAAAAGGCATATTCTGGATTCAGGACGCCTACACGGTTTCGAAATATTACCCGAACGCAAAGCCATACGGCAAAGGTGGCTTTAATTATGTCAGAAATAGCGTGAAAATAGTCGTTGATGCCTACAACGGCACGGTTGACTATTACATCTGGGATGAAAAGGATCCCATCATTAGGGCTTATGCCAGGGCTTATCCAGGACTTTTTAAGAATAGAGACCAAATGGATCCCCAGTTGAAGCAGCATGTTCGTTATCCGAAGGATTTGTTTGAAATTCAGATGCGAGTATTTGCACGCTACCATCAAAAGAACCCGGAAACCTTTTATAAACAGGAAGATGCATGGAGGTTTGCTAGAATTTTCAAGGGCGACAAAGAGCAAATCATAACGCCTTATTACCTTACACTGAACCTGCTGAATCCAGCAGAATTCGAATTCCTACTTGTTCAACCCTTCAGCCCCAGAGGGCTGGATACTTTAAGGGCAATAGCCACCGTATCGTGCGATGGCTCCCGTTATGGAAAGATCGTAGTATTTGCTTTTCCCAAAGACATCCAGGTTTACGGTCCTTCGCAGATAAACGCGCTCATTGATCAGGACACCTATGTGTCCCAGCAGTTCACACTCTGGAATCAGATAGGTTCGGAAGTTGAACGAGGTAAGATGATAATCTTACCTCATGGTGGTTCTGTCCTGTACATTCAACCAGTCTATCTCAAGGCATCAACTCGGCTCAAAATTCCAGAACTAAAGCGCCTTATAGTGGCTTACGAAGACACGGTCGTTATGGACGTAAACCTGGAGCTGGCAATATCCAAGTTGTCCAAAAGGTTGCGCACCAGAGAAGAAATGTTCCGCAAAAGGATAGAAAAATTCTCTGGAAAGAAGACACCATAACAAGAGAGCAAGTGTTTCGTTAGCCGTAATAAGGAAATTGTATGAAACCAGGAAAAAAAGATATCCCTATAAAACGTAAAATATCTGGAAGACAGTTAGAAGAACTACAAAAACATACATGGCGAATGTGTGAAGCTTTTGGATTGGATAGAAAAGTTGAAAATTACAAAGGCACGAGACCTATTTCATTTTACAGGTGGGATTTGGATTGCATTCTCGATGTGTTAGATATGGTACTGAACGATGAGAAAGAATACCCAGATAAAAAGGATGAGGGATATCTCAAATTGCAGGAATTATATGTGGATCTAAAAAAGGCATATAAAGACACATATGAAGATTGAAAAATGGCTAACAAGGCAAATGCAGCCGACGCCAAAAAGCGGCGCGGCTGATTTGCGACGTTATACATGTATTAAAGTGTGCTGGGTTCGGCGTCTTCGCGCTTTTTAGGTGGAGCTATCTTATCCAAAACCTTTTCGTAGTAATACTGGCCTTCTTCAAGTAAGGGAGATACGCGGCGCATCATGTTGAGTTTCATGATGAGGTAATTGAGCTTCTTAATCTGGCGATACTTTTCCTGAGTATCCTTGATGCCGGATAATAGTTCTTCTGTCGTCTGAATTTCCTTTCTCAGTTCCATCTCAGGTGGCAGACACCCGGCGTTTTTCAGTATTTTGTGGGCTATACGTAATTCCGGCGCAATGTGGCTGTCATTTTCCAGTTTTATCGGCTTGCCTTTGCCGGGAAGATTATCGAATTCGCCCCTTTGGATGGCCTCGCGTATGCGTTCCTCGGCAATTTTTTCATAAACGAGAAAAAAATTGCTCATTCGTCAACCCTCGCTCTTACTGCAAAACGGTTATCCAAAATATTACTCCACCACCATTTCTAATTTTTTTTAAATCCTTTCTTCTTGTCAGTTTGCCCAATCTTTTGGACAACAGGCTTCGGTAAAATGCGGAAAACATCTCTGTGGCTCCTGCGCTGAACACTGGTAACATATAGAAAAATATTGACAAAACGACAACAGCTAACCTACCACCTCAGCGATTTCTTGCTGCATTTCCAGCACAACTGCGAGCGGATCCCGGGCTGCGCGGATTGGACGTCCAACCACAATATAATCAGCGCCATTGGATATGGCTTCCCCAGGGGTAACAATCCTCTTTTGATCGTCACCGGCCATTACCTTCTCCCTTCCCGGACGAACTCCGGGGGTGACCACGATAAAAGAATTTCCAAATTCACGCCTAAGCTGAGGCACTTCCAGCCCTGAAGATACAATTCCATCGCATCCCAGATTAATCGCCCGCCTTACCCTTGAATACACCACATCTTTAACCATGATACTCCTGTTCCCCAGCATATCCCTGACATCGTTGTCGTCAAAAGCAGTAAGTACCGTCACTGCCAGCAGGCGAACGTCCCCTTTGTTTTCCACAGCGGCTCTAATAATGGAATCATTCCCGTGTATGGTGGCAAAATACACACCTCTCCCGTGAAGTTGCTCGACTGCCCTTGCAACCGTATTGGGAACATCGAAAAATTTTAAATCGAGCATGACCTTGTTACCTCTGTCGACGATCCAGTCCACAATATGAAACCATCCGGAAAGAAAAAGCTGGAGGCCAACCTTGTAAAACCGAATAACGTTGTCAAGACGTTTAACCCACTCTTTGGCCTCATCAACGGTTGGTATGTCGAGGGCAAAGATAATTCTATCTTCTAAAGGAATATTCTTCTTCATTTCGAGGCAATCCTTTCATTCCCTGGACGTAGTTCCCTGACAGTAAAGCACTTTCTTGGTGAAATTTACAGAGGCATGATAGTTTTCTTAGTACGTCATGTCTATTGTTTACTTCGGGCCTTGGCAACCGTCGCATGAACCGATGGGAATTCGGTGGTTTCGACGGTTGCAACATTATACCGCTGTGAAACAGGAGTTTCAAAAAAAGCAATAATAAGGTAGTTCTGGTAACTGCCTGACGGCAAATAATAAAGACAGTGCAAGTAATCCAGCGGCAAGGGGTGTGCATATCCAGCCGATGGCGATTTTTCCAAACATACGGTAGTTTATTGTCCTATAGTCACGGGCAAATCCGATGCCCACTACAGCCCCTACAACGGCTTGAGATGACGAGACCGGAACACCAACCTGAGTAAAAACATGAAGAGTCAAAGCCTCTGAAAAAACGGTTATCATGGCTGAAAAAGGGTCGAGTGGCACAATTCCCTTGCCTACCGTCATCATGGTTTTTTTGCTGTAGGTTAACACGCCTATAGCAATGCTTAGCCCACCAATTAACGCAGCATGAAAAGGCAGCAGAATACCTGATGCTACATAAACGCCCGTTACATTGGCCACGTTATTAGCGCCAAGGGCATAGGCTCCATAAGTTCCTGTGATCAGGATTCCGAATGTAAAAAGCAAATTTAGGATTGTCACGGATTTTACCCTGTCAAGAAAGAGCAGCTTCAAGATCCTGAACAACAGAACAGAAAAGATGATACCGCCAATGGGAGTACATATCCAACATATGACGATTTTAATAAGAAGCCTGTAATCAGGGTGATGTCCGGACTGCAAAGCTATGCCCATCAGACTACCCACTATAGCCTGAGAGGTGGAAGCAGGGATTGCGTAAAAAGTTAGCACCGCTATGGTTAATGCTGCAGCAATCAAGCAAATAAAAGAAAAAAGGGGAGACAGGGAAGTCAGATCGGAAATTGTGGTTATACACTTCCTTCCTTCCAGCATCGCTCCCAGGATAACAAAGATTGCTGTAACCAACACGGCTGTTCTGTAACGGATAAGACCACTTGCTACTCCGGTTCCGAAAATATTGGCCGAGTCGTTTGCACCCAGCCCCCAGCCCATAAAAACACCGCCAGTAAGATACAGCCAGTGAGTTATTGGATTCATCTGAGGCTTACTTGGATAAGCGAGAGAACATCCATGGCATCTTCTATGATATCACTTACCAAAGACAGAGAACGGCAAAGTTCGCCAAGCCACCATCCCTCCCAAAAACTAGTCACCGAGATATTCTTCATCTCTAGCCGGATTGTGTGATCCACATCGTCTATACGCTTTTCATAAACGCGAATGGCCAGCATCTGATCCCTCAAATCCTTCCCCTTCTGAAAGGTATCATAGGCAATCAATAAGAGTTCCGCCATACTGGAAGTCATCTCGGCAATCGAAACGGCAGGTTCTTTTAAATTGCTCGGAACCTGTGCCAACTCGTAATACTTCGCCACGTCCTCCACAGTATCCATCGCTCGGTCGCACATTTCTACAAAACGATACAGATGAGGCCTCATGTAGGGAATGAAGGCGCCTTCAAAAAGCTCCGAAAACACACGACGCCTGATTATGTCTCCCTCCCGCTCGATGTCCATAATCCGCTCTATTAAAACGACATCTTCATCTTTCAAAAGCTTCACCAGCAGGCAACATTGGTCGTACAACAACCGAAGATGGTTTCTTATACCATCAACAACCCGCTCTTCCCTGCTATCTTTTCCTAAAAGCCGCTTAAGCATGATTTCCAGCCCGTGCTTTTTCGACAAGACTAGCCTGCATAACATCCATCAGTGCCAAAACGCCAATCACACAATTCCCCTCGCAGACAAAAACCCTGGCATAATTCATTTCTTTCATAAGCCTCATGGCTTTGCTTATCTCATCATCGGGGGACACACACACAACAGGAAACGAAGCAATCTCGCCAACCTTGATTCTACGGGGATCCTTACCCTCACTCAAAACCTTGAACACAATGTCCCTAGCCGTTATTACTCCGTCAGGCTTATGAGAATTCGCGTTCTTAACCACCAGCGACCTGATACGTTTGTCTAAGAGTCTTTCAATGGCATCGTATATTGAGGCATCAGCATTGATGCACTCGATTTTTTTGGTCATAAACTCGGAAACCTTCATAACAAGCCTCCCGCCAATCGCACAATAACCGCTATCAGGCAGTGTGGCTCAATCTAACAGGAACTTACAAAAGCAGCAAATATCTATTGTCCTGGATCGATCCCACGACCGATGAGGCGTGGCTAAATGTAGCGCACGAAGTATCTGTTCCTTCTGGCACCATCAGTTACAGAGCTGGTGAGGGAACAACGGATTGGGCAAAGCAAAAAAATAGGGCACTATACTGTGCCCCGTTCGAACTTTCTCATCAAACAAAAGTTTTCCCTATTACTCAATTTCTTGAACCAAGACGGACAATAGCCCCCGTCGGGCATTTTTCGATGGATTCGTCGGTCACTTTGTCCGCATCAACAACTCTGGCGCAGTTATTTTCCACTACTATCGCATCCGGTGACTTTTTAGCACAAAGGCCACAACCAATACAGGCCACTTTGCAAGCTTTCTTTGCGACCTTTCCAGAATCCTGAGATACACAAAAAACCAGCACCCTTTTGTCCACTGGCTCCAGGGTGATTATTCCACGAGGGCAAGTCTGTACACAAAGCCCACAACCGATGCAGACGTTTTCGTCCACTTCGGCTACACCACGTTCATTAACCCGAATTGCACCAAAAGGACATGCTCTCTCGCAGTCTCCAAACCCTAGACACCCGTAATTACACAGCTTACCTCCACCTGCTGCTAAATGAGCCGCTGCACAGCTCTGAATCCCCACATATTCACTGATCCACACAGCCCTTTCTCTGTCGCCACGGCAACGCACCCTCGCCACCTTTCGCACCATTGGTTCAGCAGAAACACCCATTATTCTGGCAATAGCCTCAGCAACTTCCATCCCACCAACAGAACATCTGTTTACCGGTGCTCCCTTCACAATAGCATCCGCGTAATTTGCGCACCCCGGATAACCACATGCACCACAGTTGGCTCCAGGAAGCACATCAAGAATTTCTTCAACCCTGGGATCCACTTCAACTTTAAGCTTTTGATAGGCAACAGAAATAATAACAGAAAAGAATAAGCCAATGGCACCCATTGTCATTATGGCTGCTACTACCGATCCCATCTGTATCAGCGCTCCTTTCCCGTCATAATAAAGTTCTCCACCTTCCAACCTACCTAACCAGTCCAGAAAAACCCATGAAGGTTAGAGCAAGTATTCCAGCCGTTATAAAGGTTATACCTGCACCTCTGAACGGAGCTGGCACATCGGCCGCATCCAGCTCTTCACGAATGCCTGCCATGACGACTATTGCAAGTGTAAACCCCAGCCCGGCTCCGACCGAAAACACCACCGTTTCTGCAAAGGTGTACTGCTTAAGCACTGCCAACAGGGCTACGCCTAGAATGGCACAGTTGGTTGTAATGAGCGGCAGGTAAATACCTAGCGTCTGGTAGAGAACAGGAGACATTCTGCGAATAAACATCTCCACAAGCTGAACCAGCGATGCTATCACTAGAATAAAAGAAACAATTTCCAGAAACTCAAGGCCATACTTTACCAGCACTAGGTTATAAATGGCCCACGAAACCACCGCGGCAAGGCTCATGACAAAGGTAACCGCCATACCCATAGAAAAAGCCGAATCAAGACGGTTAGACACTCCAACAAATGGACAAATACCAAGGAAGTAACTGAGTACAAAATTATTTACCAGTAAAGCCGACATAAAGATGACAAAGAATTCCATCTTTCCAACGCCCCCTAAAAATCATCTGTTTTTAAAGTATCTTACCATGCTCACCAGAACACCCAGAGCCAGAAAAGCCCCGGCCGGTAGAATCATGACCTGCCACGGAGTAAACAACCCCTTAACAATCGGGACACCAAGCCAGGTTCCATTGCCTAGTATCTCCCTGATGGAAGACAGAAGCATAAGGGCAATACCAAAGCCCAAAGACATTCCCACAGCATCAGCAACAGAAGCCACGACCCCGTGCCGAGAAGCAAAGGCTTCTTGCCGGCCCAGAATAATGCAGTTAACAACTATTAATGGGACGTACGGTCCTAGAGCCTTGCTGAGTGCAGGGAAATAGGCCGCAAGAAATCTGTCCGCCATGGTAACAAAGGTGGCAATGATGACAATGTAGGTGGCTATACGCACCTGAAGCGGCACGAGTTTTTTTATAAGCGAAACCATAATACTGGAGCAGGTCAGAACGAAAAAGACAGCTCCTATCATTCCAAGAGCGTTCTTAACCGAATTGGTAACCGCCAGTGTAGGACAAAGCCCCAGTAACATTACGAGTACAGGATTTTCTCTCCACAAACCCTTAGTGAATTCTTTACCGAGGGATACTTCACCTTTCACTTTGCTTCTCCCTTCGAATCGTTACCCAAAACGTTGCTCAGTTCCTTTTTTGCCCTGACCAACCCCTTGTTAACTATGGAAACAACGGCCCTAGAAGTAATGGTAGCTCCGGTTATAGCCTGTATCTCATTGCTCTTTGTAGCTTCACGACCTTTTACCAGGACAAGTAAAGTCGCAGCACGGTTTTTCCAACCCTTGAGGTACCACGGTTCGGTTATCCTTGCTCCCAGGCCCGGGGTTTCCTTCTGATCAAGCACCCTGAGGGCATAAATTCTGGAAAAGTCCGGCGCAACGCCGAAAAGAACTCGGATCTTATCTTGATAGCCGTTGCCCACAGCTTCGACGGCATAACCTGCTACCGAATCACCTGCCCAAACCTTATACAGCGCAAAGTTTCTTTCTCTTACTAAATCATCGTATCTCGTCATTCCGGGCACAACCTCACTGAGGCTCTTGCGCAGCTCGGCTAGCCTGTTCTCAATAACCCTCGCTTCGGTGAACTGATTAAACCACGCCAACACCGCCCCCGAAAGAAGGGCACTTAAAGTCAAAACCACTATTATCTTAAATGACTCCTTCATCTCTCCTCCCCCAGCATTCTCGGTCGCGTAAACCTTTCCAGCATCGGGCTTAATGCATTCATGAACAGAATAGAATACATAATCCCTTCGGGCATACCGCCGAAAAGGCGGATAATTACCACTAAAAACCCGATCCCTGCCCCGTAGATCCAAACAGCCTTTGGATGCACAGGCGAAGTAACCGGATCCGTGGCCATAAACCATACTCCCAGCATGAAACCACCAGCAAAAAGCATAAACACAGGATCTGGATACTTCTGGGGGTTAATGAGGTAAAAGATAGCACTTAACAAAACCAAGGATGCACAGGCGCTAACGGGAATACGCCAGTCAATGTAGCGCCTCCATAAAAGGTAGATACCCCCGATGATTATAAGGAGCGCAGACGTCTCACCCAGGGACCCTCCAACACTGCCCAGAAACAAACTGGTGTGAGAAGTCATAAGATGGGAAAACTTGAACCCGCCCAGCGGGGTAGCAAAACTCACTGCATCCACTTTTTGAAGCACCCTAGGTGGAACCCACGTAGTCATTTCAACGGGAAAAGCTGCCTGAAGGAAGGCACGTCCCACAAGGGCGGGGTTGAAAATATTCTGCCCAAATCCACCGAACACTTGCTTTCCTACCGCCACAGCAATGAACGCACCAATAGCGGCGGTACCAAAACTTACCGAAGGCGGGAGCGTGAGGGCAAAAAGAATTCCTGCTAGCAACGCACTGGTATCCACTATCGTGGAAACTTTTTTCTTCCGAACGGCAAGTATGACCGCTTCGGTAATTACAGCAACAGCTCCACAAAGCACGATAACGGCCAGTGCTCTGAGACCGAAAAAGTAAACAGCCCCCCCGATGGTTGGAATCAGTGCATAAATCACATGCCTCATAATCTCTGGAACATCCTCAGAGGACAGCACATGTGGCGAAGACGAAACATATAACTTCTCAGTCATTACCTTTGCGCCTCCATCTTCCGTAACATGAATTTTCCGTACCTTATCCACTGAACCAGCGGTATCTTTGACGGGCAGACATAAGCACAACATCCGCACTCCATACAGTTCATAATCCCGGCCTTCTTGACCTCATCCCATTTTGCAGCTCTGACCAGCTTTACGATTCGGGTCGGTGCAATGTGCAGCGTGCAGACTTCAACACACCTGCCACAATTAAGACACCCATATGGTTCACGACGGACGGCCTTCACGAAACATAGAATACCCGACGTGGATTTTATTACAGGAACATCGTACCCCTTGATGGACATACCCATCATGGGACCTCCGAATATAACCTTTTCTATCTCCCCAAACCGGGCTTCGCAATGTTCGAGTACCTCGCGAGCCATCACACCAAAGGGAATACGAAAATTTCCCGGCTTTTTCACACCATCTCCACTAACCGTAACAACACGTTCAATAAGCGGAATCCCCTCACTCGCAGCCCGGTAAAGACTATAAACGGTGCCCACATTCTGAATTGCCACATTTACACTGAAAGGAAGTCCACCAACGGGAACTTCACGACCCGTTATTACCTTGATCAGGTTTTTCTCTGCCCCTTGAGGATATACCGATTTGAGGGCAACCACTTCCCAGCCATCTTTGCGTTTCAGAATGCTGTCAAACTTTTTTATGGCGTCTGGTTTGTTTTTTTCTATGCCGACGAAAACCTTTTCGGCACCGACGGCACGACGCACAAGTTCCGCGCCTCTTATGACCTCATCGGTGTGTTCCAGCATGAGACGATGATCTGCCGTCAGGTAGGGTTCACATTCGGCACCGTTTATAATCAACGTGTCAATCTTGACATTTTCGGGCGGGCTCAGCTTAACAGCCGTCGGGAATGTAGCACCACCAAGCCCCACAATACCAGCTTCCCTTGCAATGGTGCGGATGTCGTCCGGTGTAAGATCATCAACTGGCTTTAACGGCCATGTCGGCTCCGCAACAGAATTGGATTCTTGATCAACATCTATCACAACTGCATCATCAAACACTCCGTTGGGAAGCATGACCTTGTCAATAGATTTTACCTTCCCAGCAACGGGCGAATGTATGTTGGCCGAAATAAATCCATCGGCTTCACCGATCTTCTGCCCCTTCGCTACGACATCACCCTTTTTAACCATCGGCCTGGCCTTGCGACCCAGGTGTTGTTGCAACGGAACATACAACCTTTCAGGACACGGAAAGTTTTCGATGGGACTGGGAGCTGTGAGCTTACACTCGTCAGGATGTACCCCTCCCTTAAGAGCCCTTTCGATCATCTTCATCCCCCTCCGTTTCAGAGAGCCGTATTGTATGCGTCGTTAACGGCATTATGTCAAGAGTAGCATCATCAACCCGAAACAGCCACCTCATTTCCATTTGGCCAAGTTCCCTTTCTGCTGCTTCTTCTAAATTTCACAGGCCCCAAATTGCACAGCAAGGTTTTTGCTTCGTATCCATTTTCATCAAAATGTCAAGCGAGAAGGCTAAATGTTTAAAATAATAAAGATTATTTCAATATTCTTAATCGAGCTAGGTATCCAAACGGAACCGAAATCCCCTTCATTTTGCCGCTCCGGCATTGACTGAGACTTCAGAGGTTTTGAAAGTTAATTAGCGTATATTTACACACAAAAGTTGCCTTGATAAAAGTCAATATGCTACCGTTCGTTCGATAGATTGTTTTACTTGTGAAGGTATGTCAGCAGAGAACCAGGGAGTAATGGTCGCAAAATTTGTCCTAAAATTGGTTTGATTCGCTAAATGATCCAAACACCGATCCGTTCCCCTTAAAGTGGTATGAAGATGGTGAACTGCTCCGCCCCCAAGGGCGGAGCTTCTAAGGAAGTTTGGCAGGTTAATCCCCTCCTTATCCCTTTGGGTGGGGAACCACTCCGCTCAAATGCTTTTACCTATGAAGCCACCTCTATAAGGTGTCTCACTTAAGAGAGGAGCAGTATAATTTGTTAACTTTTTGCCTTTATCTCTTCGACGCGACCTTTTCCAGAAATTTGCTTCTGGATACAATAAATCGTTTGTGCTTCCCCTCCCCTATTTTATCCTTTTCATCGAAGGCCACAACACTGAAAACGAGCCTCTTTCCGTCAATCTGTTCCAAGGTTGCTTCCGCCTTCACCTTCATCCCCACCGGGGTAGCCGCCAGATGTTTCACTTCCAGATAAGTTCCCACAGATGTCTGGTCTTTAGGTAAAGCAGAGCTTACACATGCAACCGCCGCTTCTTCCATAAGTGCAACCATAGCGGGGGTCGCAAACACTTCAACGTCTCCACTTTTCATCGAAATGGCGGTATTATTTTTGGTGACCACCGTTTCTGTCGTTGCTTTCAAACCTACCTTGAGTTCATCCTGTCCCATTTTCGGCACTCCTTGATCCACCTTAAAGCTTTTACAGTTCGGTAAGTATATTGTAATATTGCACGGAACTGCGGATTTTATCAATTTTTCATTTCAAATTGGCTGTTTTTCTCGTACATACAAGAAAGTTCCTTTATGGGTTGGTGTGGAAGATCTAATGCAACTCTGGGGAGAGCAAAGCTATGAAGATTGGGGTTATGGGCACAGGAGGTGTAGGTGGTTATTTTGGTGCATTGCTGGCCCTAGCGGGTCAAGACATTCATTTCGTAGCTCGTGGAAAACATCTTCAAATCATTGAAGAAGAGGGCTTGAGGGTTATTTCCAACGAGCAGACTTACAGGATCCACGTGCACGCCACATCAGAACCTCACGAAATAGGCCCAGTTGATCTTTTGCTCTTTTGCGTAAAATCTTACGATACTGATTCAGCAGCACGTACGATGCAGCCTATGGTTGAAGAAGATACCGTAATTCTCACACTCCAAAACGGTGTGGACAATGTGGACAAGCTTGCCCAGTACTATGAACTTTCTCAAATAATGGCTGGAACGGCTTTTATTGAATCTTCGATGGTTTCCCCTGGCGTAATTATTCACAAAGGCCCACCTGGCAGGATCGTTTTTGGTGAGCTAGACGGAACTATAACCGAAAGAGCAAGAACAATAGAACAAGTATTCAAAGATGCGAAGATTGACGTTCGTCTTACCGATCATGTCCAGCAGATATTGTGGGAAAAATTTTTATTTATTTGTGGTGTGCACGGCGTGGGAACTATTTCGAGGTCTTCCCTTGGTCAGGTTCTGTCATGTCCGGAAACTAGAAAACTTCTTATTGGGGTAATTGAAGAAGTTGAAAATGTTGCCCGTCATAAGGGAATTAAGCTTCCCGAAGATGTTGTCGATAGGGCATTGCAGCTCGCGGAGTCGTACGACAGGCAATTTAAACCTTCCATGCTTCGGGATCTTGAATGGAAAAGGCCTATAGAAATTGAGGCTCTCAACGGCCTGGTGGTTAAAATGGGTAAGGAATTGAACGTTAGCACGCCACTAAACTTTGCAATATACGCTGCATTAAAGCTGGAACATCAGAAGATTGTGGATCCGTACTGGGCATCGGTAGTTGAAAAAAGCGGTTAGGAAACATATCCTTCTAATGGAAAGCATTCCCTCTGGAGGTTTGATTCTGAGGTCGAAAAGCCATGAAGGATTATTATAAAATCCTGGGTATACCGACTGATGCAAGTCCAGATGCCATACACAGGGCTTACAAAAAGGCGGTAAAAAAGTACCATCCTGATGTTGCGGAGACGGGAAGCCATGAACGATTCTTAGAAATTCGGGAAGCGTATGAAACATTGAGTAATCCTCAGAAAAGAAAGGAATACGACAGAAAGCGAAACATAGCTTATTACAACAGCCTCAGACGTGATAACCTTGGCAAAGTTCGACAGCTTGAGCCCACACAGGTTTTGAGGGCCGAACTGATTCTGACTCCTGAGGAAGCCTATCGTGGCGGCGTTTTTACAGTAGAAATACCATGGGTGGTTCCATGTCCCCTGTGCAGCGGGGACTGGCGACTTTCCTGGGGCTGCATCAATTGCAACGGTTTTGGCTACGTGAACGTTCGAGCGGAAGTTGAAATCAAGGTGCCACCAAGAGTACTCCCAGGGATGGTTATAATTAAAAAGTGTATAGGGCCTCACGGAAGGGAAGTAAGGTTGGAATTGGTCTGCAGAATCAGGAGACCGAGCGGCTTCTACAGGTGCATGCTGTGGTGAATTTGGAACCAGGGGAGGAAATACCGGATGTATGTGGTGATCATGGCTGGAGGGTCCGGAACCAGGTTTTGGCCTCTAAGCAGGCAGAAACACCCCAAGCAGTTTCTTGACATAATCGGCGGCAAACCGATGCTGCGCCAAACTTACGAGCGTATAAGCGAACTGGTGCCGGATCGCAATGTATTTGTCGTTGTCGGTAAGAGTCACGAACAAGAAACAAAAAAAATCCTGGCCGATAAGAAAGACATCCACATCCTGGCCGAGCCCTTCGGTAGGAACACGGCGCCCTGCATTGGGCTTGCTGCCATGGTAATATCGCAGCAGGGCAACGATCTTCCGATTGTCATCCTTCCCGCCGATCATTTTATCGCTCAACCAGATGTGTTCCGTTCCGATATTCAGAAAGCGGGAGACCTGGCCGGAAAAACAAATTGCATAGTAACAATTGGCATCGTGCCAGTCAGGCCTGAAACCGGTTATGGTTACATAGAACGAGAATCCGAAAAGATAGAAAACGGTATATACCGGGTGAAATCCTTTGTGGAAAAGCCTGATTTTGAAACTGCAAAAAGATATCTAGAGTCCGGGCGTTACTTCTGGAACGCCGGGATATTTGTGGCTCGTCCCAGTGTGCTGCTCGGAGAATTCGAAAAGCACATGCCTGATTTTTATTCGAATCTCGTCCGGCTGGCCGATCACATTGGAAAGGAAGATTTCAAAACCTACCTTGAAGCTCTGTATGAAAAAGCACCAAACATTTCCTTCGACTATGCCATAATGGAAAAAACGGAAACGGAAGTGTATGTTGTGCCATCGGCTTGTGGATGGAGCGACGTTGGATCGTGGTACAGTCTTTATGAGCTTCGCGCCACGAGGGAAGGGGACGACAAAGGCAATTTGCTGGACGGTAGCGGAAAGTTCTTTAATTGCCGCAACTGCTTCGTTATGAACCGCGGAACACAGTGGATTGCCATGCTTGGCCTCAAGGATGTGCTGATAGTCAATACGGATGACGCAATACTCGTGGCCGACCTAAAAATGCATCAGCAGGTAAGAAAAATCACAGAACACCTCAAGCAAAGCGATAAAGATGAACTCTTGTAGCACAGAATGGCAATTCTGCCCTTTGTGTGGAAAATTTGTAAGAGGCGGCGAAAGGCAAAAGGGTGTTAGGTTCATCTGCACCGGTTGTGGCAGGGTCTTTTATAGGAATCCGACTGTAGGAGTGGCGGTCATTTTGCTGGAAGGAGATAAAATTCTTTTCGTCAGGCGAAAAGGTTCTTACAGGGGAATGTGGTGCATTCCCTGTGGACATGTGGAATGGGGAGAAGACATCAGGGAAGCGGCGGTAAGGGAGTTCGAAGAAGAAACGGGGCTCAGGGTTGAGCTCGGTCCGGTTTTCGCCGTACATTCAAATTTTCATGATCTCGAACATCAAACTGTTGGCGTGTGGTTTTTGGGAAAGCGAACAGGTGGATCCCTTAGAGCAGGCTCTGACGCAGAAGAAGCCGTTTTCTTCCCCGTTACCAAGCCGCCCGAACCAATGGCTTTTCCCACAGACCTTTTAGTCTGCAAAAAGCTAGAGAAATTCATAAAACTTCCAGAAATCAAAGAATGCTTTTATAGGCTCTGGAATCTTGACTCAGGAGAAGATTATGAATGAAACGTGGCTGGTCACTGGTGGAGCGGGCTTCATCGGGTCCAACTTCGTCCATTTTGTAAGGGCAAATCGCCCCGATGTTCGTATTGTTAACCTCGATAAGTTAACATACGCTGGGCACTTAGAATCCATACGAGAATTCCTGGATGATCCTATGCACATTTTCGTCCATGGAGATATAGCAAACAGAGAGCTTGTCAGATATCTTCTGAAAATTTTTGAAGTTACAAAAGTTGTGAACTTTGCGGCCGAATCTCACGTGGACCGGAGCATTGAAGGCCCGGCTGCCTTTGTGGAAACCAATGTGGTTGGAACCTTCAACCTGCTGGACACCTGCCGTAATTACTGGACCGATCTTTCGGAAGAAGGCCGGAAAAATTTTAGATTCCTTCATGTGTCCACCGATGAGGTTTACGGTTCACTGGGACCGGATGGTTATTTTACCGAAGAGACAAAGTATGCGCCCAATAGCCCCTACGCCGCATCAAAGGCCGCATCAGATCACTTTGCCAGAGCTTATTACAAAACCTATGGTTTTCCCGTTATCATAACCAATTGTTCGAATAATTATGGCCCTTATCAATATCCGGAAAAGCTCATACCACTGACACTGCTCAATGCCGTAGAAGGCAGGGAACTTCCCATTTACGGGGATGGACAAAATGTGCGGGACTGGCTGTACGTGATGGACCACTGTGAGGCCCTCTGTATAGTGCTTGATAGGGGGCGAGTGGGTGAGCAGTATAACATAGGTGGAGAAAGCGAGAAAACGAACATTGAAGTAGTCCGGACAATATGCAGGATTCTTGAGGAATTTACGCCGGTGGAAAAGAATGATTTACTTATCAAAAGAGGAGTAAAGATAGATTCCTATGAGGACCTTATACGTTTCGTGCCGGATCGCCCGGGACATGACAGACGGTATGCTATGGACATTAGCAAAATTAAAAACGAGCTGGGGTGGTTTCCGAGAGAATCATTTGAAACGGGTCTGAGAAAAACCGTAAAATGGTATCTTGACAATATGGACTGGTGTAACAGCGTCACCGAAGGGCTTTACGATAGGCGTCGTCTTGGCCTTATCTGAACGGAGGAAAAGCCCGTGAAAGCTCTTGTCCTTTCAGGGGGTGCAGGCACAAGGTTAAGACCTCTTACCTATACGGGAGCAAAACAACTGGTTCCCGTGGCCAATAAGCCGATACTGTTTTACGTAATAGAAAATATTGTTGCGGCCGGGATAAGGGACATTGGAATCGTTATCGCTCCTGAAACGGGCAAAGAAGTGAAGGATCGAGTGGGAGACGGAAGCCGGTGGGGTGTGGATATTAACTATTTCCTTCAGGAAAAACCTCTGGGGTTGGCTCATGCGGTTCTTGTAGCCAAGGACTATCTGGAGGAAGGCCCGTTTTTGATGTATCTGGGAGATAATCTCATAGGGTCCAGAGTCACCACCGAAGTCAAAGAATTCGCAAACAGAGAGGACCTTGCTGCGTCCATATTTCTAAAGCAAGTGCCTAACCCTAAATCTTTTGGAGTGGCAGTAATTGACGAAGATGGCAGGGTTATTGATCTGGTGGAAAAACCTGAAGTGCCCCCATCCAATTTGGCTCTGGTGGGTATATATCTTTTCAGACCCGTCATATTCGATGCTATTGCCAACATAAAACCTTCGAAACGTGGTGAATTAGAAATCACAGACGCAATATCGTGGCTTATAAAAAATGGTTACAACGTCCAGAGCCATCGCGTTGAGTCCTGGTGGTTGGACACTGGGAAAAAGGATGATCTCCTGCTGGCAAATGATACTGTCATGGACGAGTGGCTTCAAACAGACATTCGGGGAGTTGTCGACTCTGGTAGCAGGATTACGGGAAGAGTTGTCGTAGAAGAAGGTGCCCATCTTGAGCAATCTGTTGTCAGAGGGCCTGCTATCATTGGGGCGGGATCGCATTTAGTAAAAGCAACAATAGGACCTTTTACGGCTATCGGGCCAGATGTTCGTATAGAACAATCAACGGTGGAGCATTGTGTTATTATGGAAGGGTGTGTTATTCAAAATATACCGAGGCTCGAGCATTCTGTACTCGGAAGACGCGTTCATGTAAGACCTACGCCAAGGAATCAAGAGTCTTTGTGCCTTATGGTTGGCGACGATTGCGTGGTAGAAATTGGAAGGTGAAAAACGTCAACGGTGGTTAGACTTGGTAATAGGCTTTGAACTTGTGAACCCGATTTAAAGAAAAGGAGTGCGAGATGGGATTCGGAGAATTTCTGGCAGTTGAATTGAAACGAAGTGTGTCCAGTATGCTTCCATGGGATATCCCCTGGTATGATCCAAGTCATGCCGTGTTCTTTACGGCTCTTTATGCTGTACTGACTGTGCTGGCGCTTGGACTTGCGTGGGCATTGATTGCAACCGTTCTGAGGCTCAAGAAAGATGAATAGATGAGCATCGACCGGAAAGGAGAGGACAATGCATCCAAAGGTGTTCCGTGAATACGATATCCGTGGAATTGTGGGAAGTGAAATCCTCGACACTGATGTGGTAACTCTGGGAAAGGCGTTTGGAACCTACATGGCTCGTCAGGGCAAAAGCCGTATTGTGGTCGGCCGAGACTGCCGTCTTAGCTCGGACCGATTCAGAGACCTTCTCATAAAAGGATTAACCACCGCGGGTATGGATGTAGTCGACTTGGGTGTGTGTCCCACTCCTGTTTTTTACTTCGCCATAAGACATTTAAACCGTGAAGGTGGAATGATGATAACGGCAAGCCATAATCCACCTGAGTATAACGGTTTCAAGATATGCAACGGCTACGATACCATATCTGGCCCTGAGATCCAGAAGCTTCGTGCAATTATGGAAGAAGGTAATTTCGTTTCCGAAAATGGAAGTGTATCCACTTACGACATAATAACGCCCTATACAGAGTACATTCTCAAAAACATAAAAATGCCGAGGAAGCTCAGGGTGGGACTGGATGCAGGTAACGCCACAGGAGGTCCCGTTGCCTTGCCTTTGCTACAAAAACTTGGCTGTGAAGTTTATCCGCTTTACTGTGACATGGATGGCACATTTCCAAACCATGAGCCAGATCCAACGGTGCTGGAAAACCTGAAAGACTTGATCGAGCTGGTAAAGAAAGAGAAGCTTGACGTTGGCATAGCTTATGATGGCGATTGCGACCGGCTGGGTGTTGTGGATCACAACGGCAACGTAGTTTACGGTGATAAGCTAATGATTATCTTCGCCAGGGAAATCCTGAGCAGAAAACCGGGGGCCATTTTCATATCGGAAGTGAAATGTTCAAAGACATTATACGAAGACATAGAGAAACGGGGCGGCAAGATTATAATGTGGAAAACCGGACATTCGCTTATAAAAGCCAAAATGAAGGAAGTCCAGGCTGAGCTTGCTGGTGAAATGAGCGGGCATATGTTTTTTAAGGACCGTTACTTTGGCTTTGACGACGGAATTTATGCTTCATGCCGCCTCCTTGAGATACTATCAATCACCGGGAAAACAATACCTGAACTGTTGGAAGGAGTACCCCAGACTTACACAACCCCTGAGATAAGGGTTGATTGTCCTGACGAAGTAAAGTTTCAGGTGGTTGAAAAAGCAAAGGAGCTTTTCAAGGAGCGAGGCTACGACATAATAGATGTTGATGGAGCGAGGATTGTTTTTCCCGATGGATGGGGCTTAGTCCGCGCGTCCAATACTCAGCCGGTGCTGGTGTTGCGTTACGAAGCAGATACACCGGAGCGGCTTGAGGAAATCAGAAACATTGTTGAAAAAACAATTGAAGAAGCGAAGGAAATGTTGAAACAAAAGGTGTAGTTCGTGCGTTTATCTTCTGCGGGCGGGAAGACCCCTTACGTAAGAGCGAGAGCTATACTTCCGCTACCGGCTCCTGCGATGAAGAAGCAGGAGTAACAAGGACGAGCAAAGGTAACGGAAGGATCTGCAAGTTAAGTTAAGGTATCTCCGAGTCCCTGCTTTTTGCGGGGATAGGAGTAGAGGGTGACGTGAACTCACCCAGAGGGATAAGGGTAGGAGTAACCTATCAAACTCTCTTAGAAGCTCCGTCCGTAAGGGCGGGGTAGTTCACGGCGTTTTTGGTGGGATGAGTGGTTCAAAGAGGAACAAAGGAGGTGCTTATGAGGCTTAATTGCAACAAAACGATTTTCGCCGCGATGGTAGCACTGTTAACTATCTTTGTAATGACCTGTTCTATTCTGGCGCAGAATAAAGCAGTCCAAAAACAAGAAAAAGCTCAAGTACAACAGGTTCAGCAGTCAGAACAAGCCAAGCTGAACATTAACACTGCAACTCAGGCTGATTTGGAGAAACTACCAGGAATAGGCCCGGCACTGGCCGAAAGAATCATAAAATATCGCGAAGAACATGGCCCCTTTAAAACAATTGATGAAATACAAAACGTAAAAGGTATTGGAAAAAAGAAGTTTGAAACCATAAAGGACCTCATCGCTGTTGAATAGGCAATCCTACACGTTCTCGACGAAAAAGAAAGCCGGTTAGCTTTTCCGCTAACCGGCGATTATTGCTTTTTCGAAATGCGGTAAAATGCAGCTACCTTTTGGTAGCGGGGGGAGGATTTGAACCTCCGACCTTCGGGTTATGAGCCCGACGAGCTACCTAACTGCTCCACCCCGCGCCAAGTGCATTTTTTATTTATTCCTTTATAACGAGATTGTCAACCGTAACAATTTCATCAAACCGCTACAACTTGGGTAATTTCTGGAATTTCCTGCTTAATTATTTTTTCAATTCCTGCCTTAAGAGTCATCTGGCTCATGGGACAACCGTGGCAGGCACCGGTAAGTCGAACCTTGACAACCGTACCTTCCACATCAACCAGCTCAACATCTCCACCGTCCCTTTGCAGTACCGGCCGAATTTTGTTAAGAATTTTTTCTACCTTTTCTTTCATCCTCTTGTCCTCCTTACTGTTTATTAGCACCCTTCTTTTTAAGGTTCAAATCGTAAGAAAAAATGACAGATTCTGACTTCCACAATTGCAAGAGATCCTTCCCGAGAATAACGCTCACAATAAGTTCCGGCACCCCATTGTTATCTGAATCAGAAATCCTGAGGCTTGTTACCATTCCGCCGATCTCACGGGTCGCCCAGTTTTCAATCAGTCCAACCTGACCCCAAGAAAGCGATACAACCTCGCTGCTCTCGTAGTACTTAAAACCCGCGGGCAGAAACCGGCTATATTCCGGAGACCGATTAGCAACGATTTCCTTAATGCCGTCTTCATTTAAATCAGTAACCAGCAAGGGCGATGGGATATAGTAATAATCTACATCATTATATCTCGGATCGTCAGCTTTACCGAGAATATAGTTAGTCGTCGCGCCAAACCTGCGTCTGCTTTTCCAGAGTCTTGACCCGTTAAGGCGATAAATCGCCAGCTTATTGTTCGGAAGAATGACCACACACTCACTTGAACCGTTGTTATCAATATCGGTTACGACAAAATTAAATACATTACAGTACTTGGGCAGGGCCATGTCCCTACGTGGAAGAACCCGTTGCCCATCAAACGTCATTTCATAGATAGGCTGATCAAAACCACCTTTTGGAGCCTGTCGCTGACCAATGAGAACTCGTTCTCCATTTAAGGAAACCACATTGAGAAAATAAGGAATATTCTTAGCAATCATCCTGACAGCTCTGCCATCACAGCGGAACAACATGGACGCCGGTTCAAAAAATTCGGTATTTACTTTGCTCGAGCTATTATCATAACCAGCAGCGGTGAGATTTTTCTTGCGCAGATTTGTCACCACAATTTCACTTCGTCCATCATTATCAAGGTCAATCAGAGAACACCAGATGAACTTGTCCATCTTTCCGGCATCATAAGTGCCCGTTGTGCGCAACCCAGCTCCTTGTCTTTTAAAAATCATCAACTTTTCATAAGTCACTACCACAATTTCGTTCCCGCCATCACCATCTACATCACCAACGTCCATACCAACAAAACCACCCTTAAAGGTCTGACTTCTCCAAACACCCAGGTTGCCGAGGGCTGTTTCAGGGGTAATTTCTATAAAATTCGGGTTCAGGTACGAGATATTTTGACCCTGCATCATGGGACCCAACAATACATCCAGGGCCGAGGGTTTCGTGTTATTACCTTTAGACGTTTGTGTCATATGAACCTCTTCGGCATGTGACACAACCGTACGGCTACTGCCACTCAATCTGGCCGTTATTAAATTAGCCATTTGAGTGACCTTCTGAACCACGTCGTTCAAACTGAGAGCCTGCGCCGTAAACGCTTCGGGCTGCCCACCCTTCCTGAGATCGTACAGCCAAGTATCCACACTTACTGCCTGACCTACAGCTGTTACGGTACCCGTCAACAGGTAATCAGTTCCTGCTCTAGAACGAAGCCTTGCGGCAGCCGATGGGTTTAGGGATTCGCCTAGCTGAACAGGTATCGAAATGGCAGAACCCAGGGCTATTGCCTGTACCTTGCCAGGAACGGTAAGACGCGAAACCAGCAAGTTCTGAAGCCCCTTCTTCAAATAACTCAACCCCGGTGGAGCCTGCACTGAAAAAGGATTTATACCCACCGAGATGGTGCCAAAACATTTGGCACTGTTTATGACCAAGAACAACCCTAATATAGCGATAAAAAAAAGCTTGCTAAAACACTTCACTATCACTCTCTCCTGCCACTAACTTTTATACACACAATAACAAACGAACTTTATGCTAACAAAAAAGTCTTTGCAGTCCAAACTATTTTACCGTTACCCCAGCTTGACAAAGAAGGGAACCAGTACAGGCACAAGGGCTGATAGGACCAGGCCGTTCACAAATGCTATAAGAGTAACCTCAGTCCGCCCCGAATAGCGTGCAATCAAAGGCAGAGTCGTATCCATTGTGGTGGCACCTCCGGGTGCGATTAGGGTAAGTGGCCCACAATAGCGAGCGATCAAAGGAATACTCAGAATCGTCAGCAATTCTCTCAGGATGTTACTCAAAAAAGCGACGGCACCCAGCTGAGGGCTGTGAAATTCGGTAAGCAGTATCCCGGATAACGAATACCACCCAAACCCGGCACCCACGGCAAGGGCTTCGTTCCACCTCACCGACATAAAAAATGGGATGAGCAGAGCTCCCATACAGGTGCCAACAATAACACCGGCAGGCACCAGAAAAAGTGATAGTCCAATGTGCTTGACCTTCCGAAAAATGCCTTTGTTACGACCTATGTCAATCCCTATGCCAAGGAGCAACACCATGAGTCCGTACTCTATGCACTGCTCTGAATGATCTAGTAGATACGCAGGAAGCCACGACTTCCAGCCACAAAAGAAACCACAACACACCGTTAGCATAATCAAAAACACCGTTTTCATCTCTCGTTCTGTCCCTCGCCATGGAACATTAGCCTTTCTATCACCCACACAACAATAACACTCCCCACCAGAGAACATACTGCAAACACAAACGCCTCAAGACCAATGGACTTCAGTTGTCTCATCATATCCGGATAGGATCCCAGTCGCACCCCCATAAAAAACAAAAGCCCGAATAGACCAATGTTGAGTATCCATTCCGACCAGGTGTAAACTGCTTCAGGCAACTTTGGCAATGAACCAACAACAATTCCGATAACCAGAATTCCGATCAGAATTAGCATCTTTCTTCCCTGCGCTGTTGGTTATAAAATGGGCAACGATTATAAGAAAACGCCTCCAAACACACAAGGAAAGGAATGTCCTGCAGAATTGAAAATTTACAAACAAACGAAAAATCCGTTTTCGTCGGATTCGCCGGATGGTCGTATCCAGACTGGAAAGGTATTGTTTTCCCTGACAAAGGGGCCGGAAAGATGGGACCGCTGGAATTTATTAGCTCTTTCTTTGATGTTGTCGAAGTGAATTCGACATTTTATAGAATTCCTGAAGCAAGGCACGTTCAGAATTGGATCCAGCGCACCCTGCATAACCCACGGTTCCAGTTTACCGTAAAATTGTACAGGGGATTTAGCCATGAATCCGGAGGTTATGGTCGAAAAGAAATCGTTTCCTTCGGTCAGGTCCTCGAACTTTTTCAACAAAGAGGAAAACTCGGTGCTCTGCTTGTCCAGTTCCCTTACAGGTTTCATCAAAACTATGAAAACAGAAAGCACTTGATCAGGCTCAGGCAAATCTTTAGTGAATGGCCCATGGTTGTCGAATTCAGGCATAGGTCCTGGCTCAACCGAGCCGTCCTGGACTTCTTGAAAGAACTGAACGTGGGATTCTGCAATATAGACCAGCCTCGGGTTTCCTATTCAATGCCACTGACAGCTATCGCAACCACCTCCACGGGATACCTCCGCTGTCACGGCCGTAACGAGTCACACTGGTTCGGAGCCGACACCAACCGCGACCTCAGATATCATTATCGCTACCCCTTTCCTGAGCTCATAGAAATAAAGGAAACGGTAGAAAACATATCCGGCAGTTGTGAAAAAGTATTCGTTATTTTCAATAACCACTTCAAGGGAAACGAAGTTTTCGATGCAGCGCGCTTGCTTACCTTGATGGGATGCGGAAAAAAATGGCCATCCCGATGGAATATCATGCCGGAACGGCCATAGCTTGCGAACTTCTTCCCCTTCAACTTATTGAAGGGGACTCAGAGCGTTATCAAATCAGGTTTTTTCCGACTCTTCGGGTTGGCGGTTCTTTCTTGTTGTGATCACCTCATCAATTATTCCATACTCTCTGGCCTGTTCACCAGACATGTAGAAATCCCTGTCCGTATCTTTGGCTATCTGCTCCAGGGGTTTGCCGGTATGGTAATGGAGAATTCTGTTAAGTTCTTCCCTCAGTCGCAGTATTTCCTTTGCCTGAATCTCCACGTCCGTCGCCTGACCCTGGAATCCACCCATGGGCTGATGCAGGAGAATTCGCGAATGAGGAAGAGCATATCGCTTACCCTTGACTCCTGCGGCAAGAAGCACAGCCGCCATACTCGCCGCTTGCCCCATACACAGCGTTGACACGTCTGGCTTTATATACTGCATCGTATCGTATATGGCCAAACCCGCTGTTACCAACCCTCCAGGCGAATTTATATAAAAATGAATGTCTTTATCCGGATCTTCAGACTCCAGGAAAAGCATCTGTGCTATTATGACGTTCGCTACTTCATCGGAAATCGGAGTGCCCAAAAAAATTATTCTGTCTCGCAACAGGCGAGAATAGATATCGAAAGCCCTCTCTCCTCTGCTACCCTGCTCAATTACGATCGGAATCAACGACATAACTATTCGACTCCCTCCTCTGCAGTATCTTTTTCCTCTTTTCTAAGCTCTTTTAAAATCTCTTCTTCGGAAGCTTCTTCAATTTCCGCATTTTCTTCAATAAATTTGTACACCTTCTTGCGAAGCATATTGGCCTTCATCCTTTCAAACAGTACTGTCTTCAAGAAACGTTGCCTAGCCTCATCCAGAGATGTTTTGAAAACCCGCGCAAGTTCTCCGTAAATCTCATCTACCTCGGCATCATCCAATGCAATTCCTTCCTGCTGGGCTATCTTGTCCAGGATTAGCCTCAGCTTCACCGAAAGTTCGACTTCAGGCCTTACAGCATTCTGTAAGCGCTCGTCTTCAGACCAGTCCTTACTCAGCCCCACTCCCTGGCGAATTAACTGAGTCTCAATACTTTTTATTTCCGATTTGGCCTCCTCCAAAACGGCTTTTTCTGGAACAGGGATGTCATGACTTAATAACAAAGCTCGATCAATCTGTTTCCACAAAAGTTGCTTTGCCCTTTCTTCTCGCTGCTTTTCTATTCGCTCCCTTATGGATTTTTTAAGCTCTTCCAGAGATTCCACACCGACTTCCTTCGCCAGCTCGTCGTCAATAGGGGGAATCTCTTTCCTTAAAATCTCATGTATATCAACATAGAAGGTAACCTTCTTGCCAACCCAATCTTCAGTAGGAGCTTCTTCTGAATTAGAGTAGTACAGCTCGATTTCAACCGTGTCCCCAACTCGAGCTCCTATTAGATGCCGAGTGAACTCAGGGTGATAAAGCTCTGTCTTTCCGACCTCAATGATCAATTCTTCTTCCGCAAAATCTTCATCAACCTTGCCATCAACCAAGGGTGTAACATCGGCAGTAACAAGAACTCCCTCCTCAACCGTTGCATCTTCTCCAAGGGATTCCAGGGTAGCGCAGGATTCGGCCACATTTTCTAACTCTTTCTGAATGTCTTCTTCCGTCGGCGGTTCAACTTTCATCCTCTTCAACTTAAGTCCCTTATAGTTCTTCGCTTCAAAATCAGGCGCCACCTCAACAACCACCGCATACTTCAATCCACCGTCTTCTCCGTAAGAAAAACTCTCCAGATCGGGCGTTGCAAGAGGCTTTATACCTTCGCTTTCAATGGCATTCGGAAAGGTTTTTTCAATAAGCTTCTGGGCCACATCTTCTTCTACAGCTTTGCCGTAGTAAACCTTGAGTATGTTCCTTGGAACCTTGCCGGGCCGAAATCCCTTGATTTTAACATTCTTCGCAAGAGTGCGATACTGCTTGTCCAGCTCTGCCTGCACCTCATCGGCAGGGACTTCTACCGACAACCTCTTCTGAGTAGCATTCACGTCGCTGACCGAGACTTTCATAGTCACTTCGAGTCCTTCCCTCTCTTTTTCAACTTTCCGGTTTGAACGCTCACATGCCCAAACATAACAAATGGTGCGAGAGGGGGGACTCGAACCCCCACGGTTGCCCGCTGGATCCTAAGTCCAGTGCGTCTGCCAATTCCGCCACTCTCGCACCAAATCTTCCCATAAACCATTGAAACCTTATTCTTTTTGGACTATCGTTGTCAAGTATGAACAATCTAGTTTGAACACAAAGAAGATAACCCATGGAAAAGGCTCAGAGTTTTAACAGATTAGCCCTAATCGGGTATCGATGTACCGGTAAGAGCACGGTTGGAAGGCTTTTGGCATCTCTCTTGAGCTATCGTTTCGTGGATATGGACGAAGTCCTGGCCGATCGGACGGGCACGAGCATAGACAGCTTGGTCAGAAAACACGGATGGGTGTTTTTTAGAAACATGGAGTCTGAACTACTTCGAGAATTATCCTCATTGCCTCGTATCGTGGTCGCAACAGGCGGAGGAATCGTGGAACTGGAAGAAAACCGAAGAATTCTTAAAAAGAAATTCTTTGTCGTATGGCTGGAAGCCAGCCCGGAGGTTATCAAGAAAAGGCTTATCAATGATCCGGCATCACCTCACTTAAGGCCGTCACTTACTGGTAAATCATGCCTCACAGAAGTGGATGAACTACTCGAACGACGCCACCCTCTCTACCAGGAGGTTGCACATCTGAGAATACTTACAGACTCAATGAATATCCAAACAATAGCTGGTCACATTGCCCGCCACTGGCAGGACATTTGAGTTGTTCATAGCGTCGATTATGATGATTAACCTGGAGTGCTGTAGCCGTATTGCTTCAGCTGATCGTATATCATGGACATCCTGCCAGGAAAGTTTTTTCCAAATAATTGCCTAACAAACCTTGCGCACTTCACGATGGAGTCAAAATCAACTCCGGTGGCAATACCCATTTGTTCCAGCATAAAAACAAGATCTTCCATTGCCACATTTCCCAAAGCCCCGGGGATAAACGGACACCCTCCCGTTCCTGCAACGGTGGCATCAAAATGCCTTATACCCACTTCAAGGGCAGCAAAGGCATTGGCCAGCCCTTTCCCCTCGGTATCATGTAAATGCAAAAAGACAGGTCGATTTCCGGAAAGTTCCAGCACTTTTGCCGAAAGTTCCTGTACCTGCAGTGGATTACCCATACCTGTAGTGTCCGCCAGGGCAACCTCGTCGGCACCAAGATCGAGTTCTCGCTTTACAATGTCCAAAACCACTTCTTCGGCGATCTTTCCTTCATACCGGCATCCAAAAGCACATTGTACTCCTGCCCTGATGAAAAGCCCTGCCCTTTTGGCCGTAATGACCATTTTTTCCATGGCACGAATGGCCTCGTCCCTGCTCATACCAGCATTACGGCGGCTGTGAGTGTCGCTGGCGGATATTGAAATCTCAACTCGCTTGCACCCTGCGCTTATGGCCCGCTCAAGGCCCCTCTGATTCAAAACCAGCACAGAAAAGCTCCTGTACCCCCGCTCGATAAGCCGTCCGACGAACTCCGAAGCATTCGCCATCTGGGGCACTTTTTTGGGATTTACAAAGGAAGCAACTTGCGCTCTTGTTACCCCGGCATTCAGAAGCATCATCCATATTTCAAGCTTTTCTTCGACGGAAAGAATCCTCGCCTCATTCTGAATGCCATCACGTAGGGTCTGGTCCTCGATCACAACGGACGACACCTTGCAATCTTGCTTTTTATCTCGCCGCATGTCCTTCCCGATAACAGTTTTCACCCTCAATTCAACCCATTCACTCAACCGCGATTCATTTTAATACACAATAGCCGTAAGCGATCACAGGTAATCATAGTGGTATTGCAAATTTTTGTATACAGTAAGCTAGCTTTGTGATACGTGGGATTCGGGATTTTTGCCATTTGGTGCCTGGGTTGCCTATCAGTCTTGGGGCAATCCAGAAAGTAATTGACCGTGTTTCTGAAGCCATTTTGCCTCATTATGAGGCGTTTCAGGATAAGGCTCGATCATCGAAAGTGAATCATATAGATAAAACTCCGTGGTATAACTCCGGCGGCGGTTTACACTGGCTGTGGGTTATGGTCAGTCCTGTGATAGCTTTTTTTATGGTTCATGGAAAGCGTTCAAAAGAAGCTTTTAAACTGCTGATTGGGCAGAAAGCTCCGGTGGCGAATGGGCATTGAAGGAGCTGCGCACTCTGGTGCATATGGCAAGGGTTCCGCCAAGTGCTGGTCGATGGAGTGCTTTTTATGCCAGGCTGTGCCGTTTCATTGCTCTTTTAATTAATCTGGCTGAACGAACCATTCGCTTTGGAGTTTTGTGGCAGAAGAGAAGTCAGGGTACCAGAGGTGATAAGAGCGAATTTTGTCCCTGCGCCATACCTGTAAGCTCCAATGCAAGTCCACCTTCAATGTCCTTGTGGATGCGTTCTCTGCTTATTTCAAGGGACAAAAACCTGACCTTGAATGGTTAACCGAAGAAGCTGGCAACGTATAATACCCCGTGATCGGTTACCTTCCATTCAATAGCTCTTCCAACTCCTTGTGCATCTTTTGACTCGCTGGTATCCTCTTCATGGGTGGCCTCCTTTTTAGTTTGGTTTTTACCAGTTACACTAATTACAATTTTGGCCACCCTTTTTACAGGAAAAAATAGGACATCACCGGGTGTATATAGAGGAAGTTGTAATAAAAGTTGGAAACAAATGGGCGTGCAATGCATGTGGTGAGGAAATTGGTGATACAATCACATGTGCCAAATGTGGTCACGAATTTAAAGGCAACTGGGTGGAGATAGACTTACTTTATAAATCCTTTGAGAACAACAAAAAATGAGGTGTTGGAAATGAAATCACTAAAAATCATAGTCGAAAAACATCCGGAAGGATATGTAGCCTACCCTTTAGGTTTAAAGGGTGTGGTAGTTGGCGAGGGAGATACTTACGAGGAGGCCCTAGAGAATGTAAAATCTGCAATAAGATTCCACATAGAGACTTTCGGAGAGGAAGCCTTAGAAACAGATGAAGTAGTAGAAACTTTTACTGCAGAAGTGGTAATATAAATGAAATTTCCAAGAGATGCTCCCAAGCATAAGATCATAAAAGCACTAGAGACTCTCGGTTTCAAAATTGTCAGGGTTGGAAATCACATATCAATGGTAAGAGAGAACCCAGACGGAACTAAAACTCCATTAACCATGCCCAACCATGAGAGGATAAAAGGTTCAACTTTGAGGGTAATCTGTCGGCAGGCTGGGATAAAAAGGGAGGAATTCCTGGAAGCTTATGAGAAAGCATGAACAACTTCGCCTAAAGGGATGTATATGCGAACTATTCGTAAGAGATCACAGGGTAACGATAGTGGCATTGCAGATTTTTGTATACAGTGAGCGGATATTATGATAGGTGGGAGTGGTCTGAGAGGAAAAGATAGTTGAAGCGACAGAAAGCGCTTGCCGTTGATATTTCATCAAGCGCAGAAGCTCTGGGATTGCCTTTTTCGGAGGAAGATTGGAAGGCAACACCTGCGACGGTTCGTCACTCCATTATTGAGGATAAAAGGACAATCATTGAGCATGAAAGAACGATAGCCAAACTTTTGGAACGTGTTGAGAAGCTTGAAAGACGGATTGAAGAACTTTTAAACCGCGATTCTTCCAACTCAGACCAGCCTCCATCGTCGGATAGTCCTTATCGCAAGCCAGGGGCGAGCAAGAAGGAGGAAAAGAAACCACAGAGGCAGAAAGGTCATCCTAGAGCAAAGCAGCAGTTATCGGAACCCACGGAAGAGCATCATATTTATCCGGAACAGTGCAAGTGTGGTTGTTGTGAGTTTGAAGACATTCAACATTATTATACACACCCAATATATTGAGCTTCCTGCAATTCCCCTGAAAGTCTCACATTTTCATCTTTACAAAGGCAGATGTTGTTCGTGCGGCAGTGAGGGGAAGGGTTACGTTCCTTCTGAATGCCAGGTAGGATATGGTCCCCGGCTTTCTGCACTTATGATTGAGCTTGCAGGGATAGCGGGAAACAGTCGCAGGATGGTTCAGGGTTTTTGCTATTCGGTGCTTGGATTGCCTATCAGTCTTGGGGCAATCCAGAGAGTAATTGACCGTGTTTCTGAAGCTATTTTGCCTCATTATGAGGCGTTTCAGGATAAGGCTCGATCATCGAAGGTGAATCATATAGATGAAACTCCGTGGTATAACTCCGGTGGTTTACACTGGCTGTGGGTTATGGTTAACCCTGTGATAGCTTTTTTTTATGGTTCATGGGAAGCGTTCAAAAGAAGCTTTTAAGCAGCTGATTGGGCAGAAAGCTCCGGTGGCAAATGGGCATTGAAGAAGCTGCGCACTCCGGTGCATATGGCAAGGGTTCCGCCAACCAAGGGTCAATGGAGTGCTTTTTATGCCAGGTTGTGTCGTCTCATTGCTCTCTATTGCGAGAGCAAGAGCGAAGCGGAAAAGTTTGTCCGAAGATTGGGTGAAGAAATGGAATGCCTTTTCACCTTTCTTGTTGAAGATGACGTGAAGCCCACTAACAATCTGGCTGAACGAACCCTTCGCTTTGGAGTTTTGTGGCGGAAGAGAAGTCAAGGTAGCAGAAGTGACAAAGGATGCCGTTGGGTGGAGCGAATTTTGTCCCTGCACCATACTTGTAAACTCCAATGCAAGTCTACCTTCAATGTCCTTGTGGATGCGTTCTCTGCTTATTTCAAAGGACAAAAACCTGATCTTGAATGGTTAACCGAAGTTGGTAATGCATAATACCCATGTGATCGCTTACCTCGAAATTACTTATCTTCGCAAAACTCCCACCGGAATGTCTCTCCGCCACCCTATCCAAACCGGCTTTCTCCAACAAGTTTATTATAAGCAGGAGTCCTGCATAATTTATTGTCCCGTCATCCGAACGCTCAATCCTGTCTATACGCAAAGCCTTCACCCTCCTGGTGAAAAATCAGCGGTTTATATCTGTAAAACCTAAACCCTCGAAATTGCATACTTTTTCTAAAAAATATCTTTCATTCTGTCAACAATTTACTTATATTTGTTCACGGATCCAGGTTATTCGGCTATCTTTTTTTCCTGTATATAAACTCCAAAGAACTTTTATCTCGTTTTTCTTTTGAATATGTAAAAACCATCTTTATTTGAATAAACAACCACCCATTTATCGTCGTTTCGCATTTTTTTAAAAATTTCCCAATGATTTTGTTGTAGAATTTTATCATAGTCATTACTTTCACAAATGCTAGAAAAATAAGGACGTTTTAAATCAATAACTACATAATCAGTCTTATCGACCCCCTGTGGGTACACAAATATTTTTTTTCTTTGGGCTAAATGACCACAATTAACAAAATTTTGATAACTAACTTTAACATTTACATCGCGCGGAATATAGTTTTTTATCGCTCTCCAAATTTCTATATCTCTTCCACTTGGAAAATAAGCAGTATGATAATAGGGCCAAACACACTTTCTTACCCAAAATGTTAGAGAAATAGGCGAAGGACTGACAAGTATGTGGAAAAGGAGCATACACACCAATAGCAGGCAATTTATGGGCTTTTTTGACATTTTTACTTTGGATAAAAATTTATAAAGTCGGGGTAAACTATAAAAAAACGCAATAGTAAGAGGAGCTATGACGCCTGCTGAATAATGAGACATTACGCTATAATAATTAGAGAGTCTTGATACAAAAGATATAATAAGGATAGGCAATGCAGGGATAAGTTCTAAGGGGGACAGAAAGCAACAAAAGGCAAAAGGACCAAATAGCGAAATAAAATAAACAAATTTGTGGTAATTAACGAAAATGTCCTCGATAATATCTAAAAAATGGGTTAGTAGATAAAAAAATATTTCCTGTAAACTGTTTCCCATATAACTAAAAGCTGAAGCATCAAGAGCACCTCTTAAACCAGAATTATAGGCAGGCATCAATTTATGAGTCACGATATAGAAAAATAAAACTGAACTTATAGTAACAATGGTTCCTAGTAAAAATTTTTTATATTTTACTATAAAGTAAATACCAAAAGCCGAGGCAGATAAAATAAATGGCTCTTTTATAAGACATAAGATTACAACAAGTATGGTCAAAATAACCCATTTTTTAAGAAAAATAACTTTATCAGCTTGTAAAACATAAAAGATAGTGAACATGGTAGGAATGGCTAAGTGATCTGTATGAAAATCAAATACAACATTGTACCAAACACCAAAATAAAGATAATATGAAAGAACGACTAAACTTCTTGGTAATTTTAAATTTTGTGTTTGGTTGGTTTGTTTAACTATTTTATCTAAAATTATTCCTCCCAACGTTATAAAAACAGCCTGAAGTATAAGAAGGATAATTGGATAAGGAGCAACTTTGTATATCGCTGCATAAAAAAGCAGACTAGGTTGAAAATGCCCTAAAAATAGCCATTTGTAATCACCAAAATGGGATATAGCATATAAATTGTGGTCAAAAACACCAAGATCAAAAAAAGATGTGTGAAAAGAGAAATATTTTAAAGGACATAAGATGATCCATAAGGATAAGAAAAAAATATGAATGAGAATATAAAATCTAGGTTTCATCGAACTGCTTGAATCCATTTCTAGTTTTTTTGTTTAAGCTTTTATTCTCTCATACCCTAAATATCCCAAGCATCCCAACAAAGTAGCCCCAGAAATGAAAAGTCCCAAATAGAATAGACTTTGTGGCCAGAAATAGAGCGTTATGGTAAAGTTTGAATTACCAATCTTTTGGGGATCAATATACCAGGCATTGGCATAGCCGTTTACAAGCAAATGATATTTTTCAGGAAGAGGCTTTTTGAAAAGATATTTTATATCCCGAGGAGTGAATTTATACCAATCATGTCTGGCTTCTTTAACATGGAGTTTTAGATATTCAGTGATAATTTCCCATTTTTCATTGTTTTGTTTGTTATTTGTTTCTATATATACCTTCCACTTTGGGTGATAACTTTCAGAAAATACTAAGAAGAATAGGGAAGTAGCATTTTTTACTTTTACTTCATATCTGGTAGGATTGATTTTGCGAAAGGTAATAATTGGAAGTCTCTGAGATAGATTTAAGTTAGCTAACTCCTTTTTTAAACTTTCTTTTTTAATAAAAAGAGGAAACTCATCAGAAGAGTTCTTTTCTAGCATATCAAGCATTGTATTCAAATTCTCATAAACAATTGCAGGAGAGGTGGAGGGGTAGATGTGAGGTAATATATTTTTATTTTTAAAAATTTTTACGTACGCGTACTGTTTGCAAATAGGGAATTTAAGTCGCTTTAAACTTTCATAAACATCCCTGACTTTCCAGCTCCATTCTGGCCTATCAAAAGGTAATGCCCATTGATTATTTTCCCTATTTAATCTTACAATTAAATACCTTATAGATGATAATTTCAGTAATTTATCCGTTCCAGTGATATTTTTTGTATAAAGTTTTTTTAAAATTTCATAACCAAATTTATAGTTAAAAGTGTGTCTATAATTTATATCACTAATACAACCTGGTACAGAAGAATAAACTGCCCAGAAATCACTACACCATGAACCATCTTTTAGCCCGCTTTCTATATAGAAAGTTCCTGTAGGCAACCATAATACTTTAAAATCTGTTTGGACATTTTTAGCAATCCATTGATCAGCGAGGATATAATTTCTTTCTTTAGAGATTGTTCTTAAATCTAAAAAACGACCATTGTAGACAAAGAGAATTATATTAGGAATCAAAAGAATGAAAGTTATTTTAAAGGCATTTTTTTTTCTTAAATAAATTTCTCTTAAAGAGAAAGCAAATAATATTACTTCAATAATTAGTATAATTGTGTAGACAGAAGTAATATCTCTATAAAAATAAAAAATAACTTCTGAAAAGTTATAGAATGAGTGTAAAAAAGCAAATATTAAAGTCAAAATAAGCAATATAATTAAAAACAAAAGTTCTTTTGAATGTTTAAAATTTTTGAGATTAAAACATAAAAGGATAAAAAAAGAGAAAGCAGGTATTATAACATTTAGAAAAATAAAATAACTTTTAACAATTGGCAAAGTGTTATAAATAATGTTTTCATAAACAGGACTCCAAAAATTAGAAAGAGAAAAAAGATCTAAAACACTATAAGCTGGAAAATGCTGACTACTAAAACTAAAATTGGAAAATTTCCCACTAGAAAAAAACTGATAAATAAGTTGTAGCACCCAATATAACTGAAGTGAAATAAATATTAATAAAGCACATATTGTTCTATTGAAATTTAAGATAAATTTATGAAAATTTTTCGTAATTATGATCCTCTCCCAGAATAATCTTAGTATGAGAACAAAAAACATTACGATCGATATAAAAATTGGCGTAATAACCCATGAAAAAACCAGAAAAATTAATAAATGAAATTCTTCTTCCTTAACATATCTCTCTATCAAATAAAAGTCTAATATGAAAAAAGGGATGTTTAATAAGTGCCCTAGGCCACCCAATATTACCATATTTATATAAAAAGGGGTGAGCAATCCCCATATTATAGCTATTAGATAGACTCCACGAGGAATTTTAAAGTATTCAAATAACAGTGAGAAAAAGTAAATACTTAAAAAAACAACGAGGAATAAGAAAACTTTTGATAACATTTCATTCTTAAAAAATAATCCTAAAAAGGACAGAAAGCCATAAAAATTTAACTGAAATAGCTGGCCCTGTTCTCTTCCTAATCCATACAAAAAACTAGAATAAAACCATGTGAATAAGGAACGTTTAAGTTCATTAAATATATGCAAAGAATGTGGAGAAATGTTCCAATCAAGGCAAGATACTGCCCCAGGTTCTAATAAGATTCGCCAGCTCAAAGAAATTGTCAAAATTAAGGAATATCCGATAATTTGTAGTGATTCCCTCCAGGATGGACATATTTTAGCCCAATTTAAGATAGAACTCATTAAGCAATCTCCTGATAATAATTTTGATAAAATTTCTGTTCAAATTCAAGTGGGTTTAAATAGCCCAAGGCCGAATGCACGGGTATGTAACAAAGGCACTTGTGAGACTGTAACATTATTTGTGTAAATCCCTATATGTCAAGATTAGAGTTGGTGGCCATGATTATTCTCTCCTCAAAGTAGATATAGAGTTGAGGGTAGATTTTAGACCAATTTCTAATACTTGCTATTCATTTTTTGGTTATGTCCTCTATGGCCAGATAGAGGAGCAAGGAACTTGTATAATATCAATATTTTTTATATTAGAATGTTCATAATAAATATCTATGCCATAAGTATGTAGTTTATATTCATTCATAAAAATTTCCGCATCAGTACCATCTTCACAGCCTACATCTAAAATCTTCCGTCCAGGATGAAAATTAAACTTAATTTTTCTAAAAATATCATTTTTATATTGCCCATATTTTTAAAATTTATTTTATCACCTCTTTAAAAATCAAATTCCAATCAAACTGTTTAGCATATTCAATAGCATTTTTTCTATATTCTTCTAACACATGTTCATTTTTCATTAACTCAACTACAGCTCTTGCTATGCTTTTAGGTTCAGGTTCTACAATTTTGCCACATTTTTTCTTTTTTATTTCTTTAGCATTATATGGTACATCTGTTAAGAGTACTGGAACCCCAGCTCCTAAGTAAACTTTAATTTTCCCTGGATCTGAATAATAAGTAAAATTTCTTTCTAAATCTCCTTTTTCGTATAAAGCAACAGCCAATGCTGATTTAGCAATTAATTTTTCTACCACAGTATGATTTTTAATATAACCAGTAAATTCAACAAATTTATCAATCTTTAGATCTTTAACCAACTTTTTCAACTCGTTTAAAAATTCACCTTCACCTATAACCAAAAATTTAAAATCTGGTATATGCTTTACTATCTCAGGGATTGCATAAATCACAAACTGGACACCTTGTTTTTTTATAATATGTCCCATAAATACAAGCTGGTGCTTATTTATATATTCAAATTCAATTCTTTTTATTCTATCAAACCAAATTCCCATAGGAATAATTTTATGTTTTCTATTTGCCTTAATACCTTTAAATTTTTCGCGAGCCTCAATCATCTTAGGAGATAAATTCCAAACTTCATCACATTTTAGAGCGCAAATGCTTTCTATTTTATGATAGATCCAATTTAACCATTTATTTTCAAATCTTTTAGGAGTATAGTCTATTACATAATAAACACTTTTTTTAACTACTCCAACTTTTTTTAAAAATAATCCTGCAAATGCATTTAAATTGTTTATGCCTATAAAACAATCAAATTTTTCTTTTGTTATCAAAGTAAACCATATAGTCAAAAAAAAATCTTTTATATAAGATATAACTGGTGGATATTTTCTTATTTTTTTCTTATAACCCTTCACTTTTTTGCCATTTTTATATACCTCATATCCGCTTCCAGACAATCTTTTTGAATACATCAATGGATGCTGAATCCATAATAATGTCCTAACATTGTGTGCCAAAAGATATTCTCTTAATGCTTGCCCAGGACCATAATCTGCCCAATAGTGAGTTGCAATTACAATTTTTTTATTTATTTTTTCTTCCATATTCCTTTTAAATAACTTTCGTAAGTTTTTCTAATTCCTTCCTCCAAACTAATTTTATGTCTCCAACCAAGGGCATGAATTTTTGAAACATCTAATAATTTTCGAGGTGTTCCATCTGGTTTAGATTTATCCCACAAAATATCTCCTTCAAAACCTATAATTTTACTTACTAAAGTTGCTAATTCTTTAATTGAGATGTCTTTCCCTGTGCCAATATTTATGTGAGTATTTTTTATTTCCTTTTTATTTTTTATTAAATCTGTAAAATTTACTCGTTCCATTAAAAATATACAAGCTTCAGCTAAATCTTCTACATATAAAAATTCTCTTCGAGGGCTCCCGGTACCCCATAAAGTTATTTTATCTTTTGAAATCCCATGCTTTTCTAATATTTTTTCTGCTTCATTCCAATCATTTACTCCCAAATCCTTAACAATTTCGTCTTTACAATTTTGCTGGAGCAACTTAGCCAGATGAATTTTTCTTATTAAAGCAGGTAATACATGAGAAGTTTCTAAATCAAAATTATCATTAGGCCCATAAAGATTTGTTGGCATAACACAGATAAAATTTGTTCCATATTGGATATTATAACTCTCACACATTTTAAGCCCAGCAATCTTCGCTATAGCATATGGCTCATTTGTATATTCTAATTCTCCTGTAAGAAGAAACTCTTCTTTTATAGGTTGAGGACAATGTTTGGGATAAATACAACTGCTTCCGAGGAAAAGAAGTTTTTTAACTCCAGTTAAATAAGAATAATGAATTACATTCAATTGAATAGCCAAATTTTGATAAATAAAATCTGCCCTATAAATATTATTTACCCATATACCACCCACTTTAGCCGCACATAAAAATACATACTCTGGTTTTTCTTTTTCAAAAAATTCTTTTACTGCCATTTGATTGGTTAGATCAAGTTCTTTATGGGTTTTAGTAATTATATTACAATACTCTTTTTCTTTAAGCTTTTCTAAAATAGCTCTGCCTACCAATCCTGTATGTCCAGAAACATAAATTTTGCTTTCTTTCTCCATTTAACAGTCCTTTATTCAATTTTTATAACTAAAAAATAGTTTCTCTTCTCTGCAATTTTTTCAAATCCGATTCTACCATTATTTTTACTAATTCTTTAAACTTAACTTTAGGTTCCCATCCTAACTTTTTCTTAGCTTTAGAATAATCTCCCACCAGAATATCTACTTCTGTGGGTCTGAAATATTTAAGATTCACTTTTACTAACAATTGTCCAGTTTTTTTATCATAACCTTTTTCTTCAAGCCCTTCTCCTTCCCATTCAATTTCATATCCAAGCAATTTTGCTGCTTCTTCTACAAATTCTCTCACACTGTGAGTTTCTCCAGTAGCTAAAACATAATCATCAGGTTCTTCTTGTTGAAGCATGAGCCACATCCCCTTTACATATTCTAGAGCATATCCCCAATCCCTTTTTGCATTCAAATTCCCCAATTCTAAGGGTGTATTTTTTAATCCTAATTTAATTCTGCATAATTCTAAAGTAATTTTTCTTGTAACAAAATTTATTCCTCTTCTAGGAGATTCATGATTAAATAAAATTCCATTACAGGCAAAGATATTATACGCCTCTCTATAATTCTTAACAATCCAAAAAGCATACAATTTAGCTACTCCATAAGGACTTCTTGGATAAAAAGGGGTGTTTTCATTTTGAGGAATTTCTTGAACCTTACCATAAAGCTCAGAAGTAGAAGCTTGATAAAATTTCACTTTCCTTTCCAACCCCAAAATTCTAATAGCTTCTAAAATTTTTAATGTTCCTAACGCATCGGTTTCAGCCGTAACAATAGGGATCTCAAAACTAACCTTTACATGAGATTGAGCAGCTAAATTATATATTTCATCAGGTTCTACTTTTCTCAATATCTCAATAAGATTGCTAAGATCCGTCAAATCACCATAATGCAAAAACAATTTTTGGTTTAAAATTTTAGGATCATTATACAAATGTTCAATTCTCCAAGTAGAAATTGTACTACTTCGTCTAATAATTCCATGCACTTCATATCCTTTCTCAAGCAAAAATTCGGCTAAATAACTGCCATCCTGCCCAGTAATCCCTGTAATCAGCGATTTTTTCATTTTACTCCTTTCTTCTCTGAAATAAAAATATTTACAGAAGCTAACTTAGGTAAAAATCTAAAAATTTTGGGGAACTGCCAATCGTATCCACACACTTTTCTTATTTTAAATCCATAATACTCCAACATCTCCTTCATGGCCTTTGTTGTAATTCCTCTAATATGGTGAATAGGAATATTAGCTGGATTATTTATTCTACCCAAAAATCCTTGTCCGAAACAAGCCTTTTTGTTGCTTATTTCTAATATATGAGGTTGATATCCCAAAAGTAATTCTAAACGACATAACCAAGAAGATAAATTAGGAAAGGATATAATAAAAATACCTTCTTTTTTTAAATTGTTGTAAGCATTTACTAATAACATATCTGTATTATCAAGGTGCTCTATTACTTCAAAGGCGACAACTACATCAAACTTTTGCTTTAATCTTATTGGCTTTTCTACATTCATTTGATAAAACTCATCTACAAAAGGTGGTTTCTCCACATCAATAATATCAATACTAACCACATAACTTTCTTTCTTTCTTTCTTTCTTTCAAAAGGCTCTCAAAATTAAATTTAATTCCTGAACCCAAATTTAATACTTTATCTCGAGCCTTAATAAAACGCAAAGCAATATCATAAAAGCTTATTGGTAAATCGTTATCTCCACTTTGTAGCAATTTATCCACAGTTTACCCCTTGACTTACTCAATAAGTAAATTATTTACCTTTTCAACACATATACTACCCCAACCCAAAATTTCAAAAAATACATCCCCAAAGTCAACAACGGATGTTTGGCCAACCTTCTCCATTTTCCATTTTCCACAAACACAATAAAATATCTATACACCAACCCAAACTGCTTTTTTATATCAGGATCATCTTTTCCCCATTTTTTGATATAAGTATCAAAACTACTAGCATAATATGCTTTTTTCTGGAGATACTTTTTTAAATTAAACTCAGCCTCATTATGATAAATAACAGATCCATAATCCTCGGGGTTTACCCCCTTGTCTTTGAGGAAGTCATATAATTCCCATTCTTTTAAAAATCCATGAATTAGTTTTTTACTTTCAAGCAATTTAACTTTTCCAATTTGTCTAATTTTTTTATCCAGATCCCAATCTTCAGGACCTGTCATAGACAAATCAAAACCACCGACTTTAACAAAAATATCCTTTCTAATAAATCTAACGCAATCAATTACTGTTCCATCATAAAATCTTCTTTCAAATCTTCTTACTTTACTCCAAAAACTATTTCCTAAAACGATTTCTGGTATGTATAAGGCAACAATACTATCATCATTTTCTATTTCATCTACACAATCCTCAATCAAAGTAGGAGAAAGAATCATATCTGCATCTACATACATCACATACTTGCCTTGAGCTACTTCTATCATCCCAAAATTTCTCTGAGCTGAACGCTCTGGGCCTTTGTTGAATACCAAATCTGTATATTTTCTAGCAATTTGCTTTGTTCTGTCAGTAGAATTATTATCTACTACTATAATTTCAATATTTAGATATGATTGTGCCTTTATAGACTTTAAACAATTCTCAATATGTTTTTCTTCGTTTTTAGTTGTAATAACAATTGATACTAGATCCATATTACTAACTCATAAAATTTTTATATCTAGTATCTAGCATCACACCCTTCCTTCCCTTAACAACTCGTCAAAATACTCAATTGTTTTCTTTAGACCTTCTTCCAAAGGCGTTTTTGGCTCCCAGTTTAACTTTTTCCTTGCCAGTGTAATATCTGGGCGACGGCGCTTAGGATCATCAGGAGGTAAGGGTTTAAAAACAATTTTGCTCCTGGAATTAGTGAGATCAATTACCTTTTCAGCCAGTTCCAGAACAGAAAATTCCTGAGGATTTCCTAGATTGAGAGGACCAGTAAAATCATCTTCTGTTTCCATCATTTTAAACATTCCCTGTATCAGGTCATCAACATAGCAAAAACTTCTGGTTTGAGAGCCGTCTCCATACACTGTGATGTCTTTGTTTTGGAGGGCCTGGACAATAAAATTTGATACAACCCTTCCGTCGTTTGGATGCATTCTAGGTCCATAGGTATTAAATATACGAACAACCTTTATTCTAACTTTATGTTGACGAAAATAATCAAAACATAAAGTTTCTGCACACCTTTTGCCTTCATCATAACAAGAACGCAGACCTATGGGATTTACATTACCCCAATATGTTTCAGGTTGAGGATGAACTTTAGGATCGCCATATACTTCTGAAGTTGAAGCCTGCAAAATTTTAATTTTTAAACGTTTTGCCAGACCCAACATGTTAATAGTGCCCATTACAGAGGTTTTAACTGTTTGGACAGGGTCAAATTGGTAATGAATAGGGCTTGCTGGACAGGCAAGATTATAAACTTCATCCACTTCTACATAAAGGGGAAATGTAATGTCATGACGAATAAATTCAAAATAAGGGTTATTGAGAAGATGAAAGATGTTTCTCTTTGTTCCTGTAAAAAAATTATCAACGCAAATAACTTCATGTCCTTGATTTAACAGATATTCACATAAGTGACTACCTATAAATCCACCACCGCCAGTGATTAATATTCTTTTCATTATACGTTACCCCTTTTTATACATCCAAACATATTTTTTCAATCTTAAAATTATTAAATAAGCGATAGATAAAAAAATAACTCAAGCAATGTAAATTATAAGAAAATTGATCCAGTATAAGATGCCCAGCCCATGAAAGGGCTCCAATTACTGCAATATCTAGCCTTCCAAATTCTCCCCATCCAATTAACCATACTAAAATCAACTCCCATGAATGTAAAAATACAATAATTTTTTTATTTTTTTTAAAAGAGGTTCCACTAAAAAATTCCTTCCAGGAAAAACTAAATCCACACGCCAAAATATAATCAAAAAGGTGGTCTATATCTATCATCCAACCTGTTAACAGGGCTACCAATACTAACTCACTTCTTTTAAAAACCCAATAGCCAATAAGACCAATTATAATTGATGGTATAAAATGTTCATAAAGCAACTTGAATTTATTCATCTATTTGAAATCCATAATATGGGCAAATAATTTTTTAGCTGCCCTAAAAAGAAATTTGACATCTTCAGGTTTTCTTATGGACACTATTTTCCTAATAATAAATCTTGGATCTAAAGCAGCCTTATAAAGACCTTGAGTAAATTTCAACACATCATCATTGGAAACAGGACTTTTCCATACAGACTGTTTCATATCGTAGTCGTCCCAATCAAAAGTAGTTAGCCAATTATTTTGTTTTGCTTCTTTAAAAAGTTTTGTGTTTGGATAGGGAACAACAATTGTTGCCTGTAAACTGTCAATGTAACCCTTTTCAAATAGATAACGGGCAAAATTAATGGTCTTTTCAGCATCTTCGTAGGTCTCCCAGGGATAACCTACCATTGTAGTAATATGCGGCTCTAAACCTGCTTTTTTGGCCATTTTTACAGTTTCTTCTATTTGAGAGACTAAAATCCCCTTATTCAGCCTATCAAGGGTTTCTTGAATGACAGACTCCAGTCCAATTAAGATAAAGCGAAAATTAGCTTTTTTCATTAAATTCCATTCTTCTTGTGATAGAGCACCTACTCGCATATTACATCCAAGACAGACTTTTTTATTATATCCTTTTCTTATAATACTCTCACAGAACTCATGAAGCCATTCTCCTTTAGGGAAACAACCGCTATCATCAAAGATTTCTCTGACTTTGAAATCTGTTATCAACTTACCAACTTCTTCCACCTGTCTTTGAACAGGAAAAGTCCTATAAGTTGATCCTGGATAAAGGGCTGCCCAACTGCAAAAAGTGCATCTTCCCCACCAACAATCCCGGCCAGCCATAGTGTATGTTCCAGGCAAATATTTATAATTTCCGTTTTTATAGGCATAAAGTTGCCATTTGGTTAGACGTCTATCTATAAAAGGCAGTTGATTTAAATCATGAGTCAGATCTGGTTTGCCTGTATTTTTTAGAATGTTATTTTCTCTCCACCAAACACCTTTAGGTGGAAATTTTTGACTCCCATTAAGATAATCGCATAAATCTGCCAAAACAAAATCGTAATCTCCACCAGTAATGACGAAGTCTACGGGCGAATTTTCAAGAGATTCTTCAGGAAGCGCGGTTACATGATCTCCAAAAAGAATAACTATAGGATTCCATTTTTTATCTGCTGTTTTTATATCTTCTATTATTTTCCAATGTCTTTTTACTACAGGAGTTTTGGTTTCCATGGCCACTACATCAGGCCTTTCATGTTTTATACGTTCAAGCCATTCTTCATATTTTAACTCTTGAGCTATACCATCATCCCAAAAAACTTCATATTCTCTTTGCTTCAAGAGACTTGCTGCATAGCTAGGTACCATAGGGTATATATAAGTAGGGTTATTAAACCATTGAAATTGCCGATTTTGAGAAAGAAGGGGAACCCCTTTCTGCGATTTTAAAGGGGGATAAGATATAGAAATTTTTTTTACTTTCCTCATTTTAGCGACTCAAGGTACTTTTAAGGTTATTCTTAAAAAAGCCCTGTATAAATTTGATTCCATACCAATAATGAGTGGGAATAATATATAAAGGACTTAGCAAAGCAACTTTTACACTTTCCTGTTTACGGATATCGTTCATGGCCATAAATAAGCTAAGAATATAGGCTCCAAAGCCAATTAAAGGGAAATATAGACCTCTCCATAGAAAAGGGAGGCTTACAATCGAAAAAATTGTCCAGAGTGATGGAATAAAATACTTAAATTTTCTAGAATTTTCAGGATATTTTTTGGCAAAAAAACCTCGGTGGATTCCATAATTACCTACCTGTCGAAGATGTTTGCGGAAATTGGGCCTCCTGTGGTGCCAGACGATTAAATCAGGGACATATAAAATTTTACCACCTTTTTTTAAAATTTCCCGACAGAATAAAGTATCTTCTCCAGGCCAAAATTCAGAATTAAACCCCCCAATGGATTCAAAAGCTTCTTTGCGGACAATTAAGTTTACAGTTGGCCAATCATCTACAAATTTCATCGGAAAGAGAGGGAGATATCTTTCTGGAATTCCTCCAGAAAAACGGCTTAGAAATACCGCTCCAGAAACCTTGGCCCAAAAAGGGTCGGTGGGAGGGGTTATTGCAGGCCCCCCTATAGCAGTAACTTCGGGTTTCTGAGAAAAAATTTTATAGGCTATGTTTAACCACTCTGGAGTGGGATAGGCATCATCATCTATGAATGCTAAGAATTCTCCTTTAGCATACTTGGCCCCAATATCTCTTTTAACAGCTGGACTCACTTCACCTGTAGGGATAATTTTTATCTGATCCCCTTGTTTAGGAAGATTTATTTCTCCATCTGGTAAAAGGATTACCTCAAAATTTTTAAAAAGAAGGTCATTTATATATGCAAGCGTTTCTTCAAGGTAATCTGAGACAGTTTTAAATGGTATAATTATTGAGAATACGATGTTATCTTGTTCTTTCAAATCCCACCTCTTCTTCAACTATATATAATGGTCTCTCAACTACTTCTGTATGAATGTGACCAATATAAAGGGCAATCATACCTAGAGCACAAAGAATGATACCGATAAGAAAGGTATTAAATACCGTAAAAAAAGCCAGAGGAGTATAAACCCAATGAAAAAAAATTTTTGTTATGAACATAAAGAGTAATAGTCCCCCTGAACCAGCTGTAATTAATAAACCCAGATAACCCGTTAATCGCAAAGGCAATAAAGAAAAAGAAGTTAAGCTGTTAATTGCTAAATCAAAAAGTTTTCTATAATTAAAAGAAGAATTACCTTTTTTTCTTGCCGGAGCAGTAAAAGTCACATAGGTCTTTTTAAATCCCATCCAATCTATTAACCCTCTAAAAAGCCTTGTTCTTTCTTTAAATGTTTTTAAGACTTGAATTACTTTTTTATCTAATAGTCTATAATCTGTAGAACTAGGAGGAATTTTGAGATCTGAAAAGCGATTCATGAGATAATAAAAAAGTTTAGAACCTATTTTTTTAAAAAAGGAATAATCTTCAGCGTCTTCTCTTATAGTAACTACTATCTCAAAACCTTCTTGCCATTTTTTTAATAAAACCGGAATCAATTCAGGGGGATGCTGAAGGTCAGCGTCTATACAAATAGCTATATCACTATTTGTATGTTCCACGCCTGCAGTTAAAGCGATTTCTTTGCCAAAATTTCTTGAAAAACGAAGGGCTTTTATATGCTTATCTTGAGCTGCTAAACTTTTTATTATTTCCCACGAATTATCTATGCTTCCATCATCTATAAAAACTATTTCCCATTGAAAGTTATCAATACCTTGAATAACTTCCAATATCTTTTTATAGAATTTACTTAAACCCTCACTTTCATTATAGACAGGTACTATTAAAGAGACCATAGGCTTTCTATTCACAGCCTTATCTCTTTCCATAGGATTCGGTAGGCAAAATCATAAATTTACCCACCTTAAATCCCCCAAAATACACTACCACTCTCGTCTTCTTATCTTCAATGCTCGCCCTTTCAACCTCAAGAATAAAACGCCGAACCGCTGTAGGGTTGCCCCCAGTCTTCCTCCTCCTTCTCCGAGAAAGGCAATTCCAAAGCTTCTACGCTTGATGAAATATCAACGGTGGATGCTTTCTTCCGGTTTAACAACCTTTCCTCCTCAGATCACTTCCGCACATCACAAAAGTTACTCAGTGCGTACAAAAACCCACAACTCCACTATGATTACCCTGTGATCGCTTACCTTAAGTAGGCATCAAAAATACAACACTTCCTTTATCTGGTCAAGAAAACTCTTTCTATCAAAAAGTTTTGCCCTTTCCTCACACGCTCTACGCATCGAAAGGGCTAATTTAGGAGTAAGAGTGGAAACACCTCTTATTATGTCTTCTTCATCTGGATCCGGAGGAATTAAAATGCCAGTTTCACCATCAACAATGGTTTCCATCAATCCACCTTCTTTTACTCCAATAACTGGTTTACCAGCTGCCATGGATTCAACAGGAGAAATACCAAAGTCTTCATCTCTGGGAATATAAATAGTAGCAATACAATGGCCCATTAATTCTCTTAGTTTTTCTTCTGTAACCCAGCCCAATATTCTTATATTACTGGCCCTTTGAGCCATTTTCTTTATTTTAGGTAGATCTGAACCACCAGAAATAACAATGAGATTTTTATCTGGCATCTTTAAAAAAGACTTAACAATTATGTCAACCCTTTTTAGAGGATCTACCCTGGCTGTAGAAAGATAGTAGTTCTTTTGTCCTAAAAATTTAAATTTTTCTGTATTGCATGGAGGATAGATAACAATAGAATCCAGACCAAGATATTTTTTTATTCTTGTTCTCACATTTTGAGAGTTAGCAATAATTAAGTCCATCTTCCTTACAGCTGATTCATAACGGGGTTGAATATAGCGTATCAACAAGTGCATTATCCATCTTAAGGGAAAGGGATAAAGAGAAAGGTAAAATTCTTTTTTATCGTAAATAAAACGAGGTGGTGTATGACAATAAAATACATTGGCGCCTTTTAAGTGGTTAAATACAGCCAAGGGCGCGTCTACACCGCTATAGATGGCTACGTCATATTGAGGAAGAAAGGAAGCCGTTTTTTCTGCAAAGGCCCGCATTTGTTTTATGGTGCGCCAGCCAATGATGGAAGTCTGGGCCTTCAGGTCATAAACATGCCTTATACCTTTAAGACTAGGCTTTTTATCATAGCTATTTTTTGTCCAAAAACCAAAACAAAGATCAAAATCCAGTCCTTTAGCCAATGTCAGGACAAGTCTTTCTCCTCCTCCTTTTATTTCAAAAAAATCATGCAGGACTATTCCTTTTTTCATGATTTTACAAACCCCCAACCGCTAAGTAGCTTCTCACTCCAACTCCCATTATAACAAAAAGGCACGCCTCTGTAATGATCGTGCTGACAGCCGCACCTTTAGCACCCATTGAGGGGACAAGCCAAAAGTTAAGCCCCACATTTAAAAGGGCCAGGATGACCGTTGTCCAGGCATAAAACCGCTCTTTATTAAGGGCAATGGTGGCCTGGGTCAAAAGATAGTTGGGCAGGATGAAAAATAGAGCTAAAAAAAGGTATTTTAAAAGCAGTTCTGCATTGATGAAAGCTACGCCATAAATCATGTCAATTATTGTAGTCGAAAATCCCCATCCCATACAAAGAATTACAATTGAAACAAAAATAGTAACTACTAATGCCCTGTAAAACACTTTGCGAAATTGCATTTTGTCTGTCCAACTGACTCTTAAGCGTTGAAATAAAATATGCATAATTGGGGTAGCTATAAAGATGGCTCCTTCTATTAGCCTATAGACAGCAGCGTATAAGCCTGCTTCTTTATAACCTCTTAAATAGCCTATTATTATCAAATCAAACCTAAAATAGATAGTGGTAAAAAAATCAATGACCAAGAATGGTAGACTAAAATGATATATAGAGAAAGCACGCTTCAAGATAGTTGGGTAATTGACAGTTAGAAATTTAATCGTGTTTATCTTCTTTATCAAGGATCTCTCTTTAACAAAGAAAACAAAGGCAATTACAGCACCTATAATGGATGCTAGAAAAACGCATTCTGAAGAGGGAAACTCAGGGGTAAGTATTTGATGATGGGTAGCGATTATTATTGTAAAAAAAACAATACTGATTGCAGTGGTAGTTCTAAAGGTTGCCTGCCATAGAGCGTCAAGAATAAAATACCCTTTCCCTTTTAAATAGGCAGATAGCCAATTACTTAATACAAAGAGAGCATAATAAATAAAGGCTAAAGCAAATAGTAAACTTTGCGGGAAAAATGAAATAATTACGATGCCTAAAAGGGTGGTGAGAATTAAATGAACAAGGCTTAAATCTATCAGGAGTTTGTCTTCTGGAGTTTGTGTTGAAAAAAGCTCTTTCATATAAGCGGCCATTTCAGGGGTTTGTGCTCCCCTTTCTCGAAAAATCAGGGTGCGAAATCCCCCATCTTGCAAAAGAGCGTAAAAAGTGGCTATTGTCAGGGCATATTGATAGCGTCCAAACTCTTTAACGCCTAAGATTCTGGCAAGCAAAATTGTGATGCCTAAAGAAACCGCCCCTACATAGCCAGTGGATAGAAGCTGGATACCACTGTGTTTTATAAAAAGGAATTGGTGGTTATTTTTGCTCAATCTCTTGACCTTGGAAAGAAGCCTTTTTAAAGGCAATAAGTTCTTTTACCACTCCTACAACCAAAAGATAATAGCCGATAATAGCTGCCTGATTAGCAATAGGCTCTAGGTTTACAATGAGAAACATAGCAGCGATAGTTAGAAATACCATGAAGCCGAAGATATAGATACTTCCTGCCCCTCCATAAATAAAACCAGCAAACTTTTTATATTTCTTTTCAAAAAATGGTCTTAAAGCGAAACTTATATAATGGTATGCAAAGGCTGCGCAGATGCTACTCCATGTAAAAAATTGATTTTCTCCTCCTTGCCCTACTTTCCTTCTAAGTCCTGACCAATATAGCCAAATACTTAAGGCCATAAAAAGAGGGAGTTTGACCCACCACGGTACCTTTTGCCATGGAGAAAAAAGTTTTTTCAGGTTAGTTAAAACTCGGTGAACTCTACGGGTTTTAAAAAGGAAATATGCTACTGCTAGCAGGGGCAACAAAATTATAAGTTTTAGAAGAATTGATAAGAGATGGAGACCTGTTTTTTGTGTTTTGGTGGATAAAGGAATTTCTGAAAGTTCCTTATGTCCTTTAAAAACAACTGTTTTTACCTGGAGATAGGGATGATTAAATAATCTTAATTCATGTTCTGCAGATGTGAGATAAACCTTGTCCAGCTTAACCCAAACGCCCCCTTCTAAAAACTGAGTAAATTGTTCTTTTGTAAGAAGAATCATTTTTAAAGTTTTTTGTTCTATTTGACCTAAAAGCCAATGGGTAAAGATATGTGGCAGGGTTTGGGGGGTAAAAGATTTCACCCTAATATTTGAAAGAATAAGCTGGTAAATCTGGTTAGTGGGGATTGAGTTGAAGTGAACTTTAAACCTGATTCTTTTTAACTCATTGCCATCTAAACTTATTTCTTTCTGGCCACTTTGAGAATCTAAATGGAGTTTCTTCAATACCGTGCCTTTATCTGTTTCTATTTCCAGAACAAGCCAATAGGGATTGGCCCGAGCTAATCTGGAAGGCAGGTTATAATGAAAGCTCAATGTTGTTGGCCTAAGGATTGGAATAGAGGGTAATACTTCTAAAGTAACGTTTAAGCCATTTTGAGCAGGTTTTAACCAGAATATCCGCGTCTGATTTTCCTTTGTCCAGACCTGAATGCCATCTGTAGCTTTTGAGGAAGTTATTTTTAAGGGTATTCCTGAAAAATCCGGAAATTTCAAACCATAGAGGGCTGCGTATTGATTTGTGGGCTGGGGCTTTTGGTTTGACAACGATGAGTTGAGAGTAGAAAAAGGAATCGTGCTAATTTTAAAGAAAAAAATGTCTTTTAAAAAGCAGGTGAACTCCCTTTCAAAAGTATCTATTTCTTCTGAAAGGGGTTGATAAGATGCTTTAAGTCTAACTTGCTTGATTATATGAGTTTTTTTAATTTCTGAAAATTTTATAGGCACCCCATTATATATGGGCAGACTAAACTTTTTCCCATCTCTTGCATAGAGTTCTAAAGATAGTTTAAAAAATGAAGGAAGTTGAAAGTGAGAAATTATATACGTATCTTTATCTATACTGAAACAGACATTCTTTTTTAAAGAAAAACCAGGTGGCTGTTCTCCTTTGTAATGTAACTTAATGCCTTTGCCATGAGTCTTGATTTCCCATTTTGGATTCTCCCTATAATTTGAACTATCAGAATAAAAAGACCATTTTGTATTAAAAAAACCGCCTTCAAGAATGGTAGGTTTTACAATTACATCTTGCTTAAAAATATCACCTGGGATTCCTAAATTGTTTAATATCTGCTTTCCTAAAGTTAAGCATACAGGAAAGTCCTCTTCAATTGCATCATAACATTGAGCACCTTTTAAAATCACTCCACTTTTTTCTGAAAACTTAAAATGAAAAGAAGCAGACTTTATCTTACCGCTATAAATATCATTTTCTGCTAATTTAGAAAAATCTACGATAATTTTGTTTTGACGAATTTGTGGACGAAGAAACACAGTTTTAGAATCTTTACGTTCTTTGTCTCCAGATGGAGGATAAAACGATAACCTTACTAGAGGCATCTCTTTGATAATCTTTTCTTTTTGTCCCTGAATAAAAATAATTACTTCTGACAACCAGGCCTTATCTTTTTTAGAAAATCGCTTTTGTATTGTTTTCAACAAGTTGATGCGAACGTACTGATATCCTCCTTTGGTAAAGGCCTGATGCATTGTTTGTTCGTATTCTAAAATAGCATCTGGTTTGTTGTTGCGGTTAAAATCAATTAGAAAATTGACTCTTAAAATAGGTTGTTTTGAAGAGCAAACCAGTTCTATAGTTGAATATTGAGAAATGTCTTTGGCAAATCTGCGCTGGATCACTACATTTGGTCCGTCTTGTGCGTAACGCCATTTTTCATCGAAACTTAACCCTAATTTTCTTTTAAGCAAATAAAAATAGGACTTTGGTATAAATATGGCATCTTTAAAATTTATCGTTTCTATAGGATTAGCAAGGAAAAGCCTTACTGGGACAACAGCGGTGGTGTCTATCTTATCGTCTTTATCAGTGTCTATTCCAAAATCCATCTCAATACCAAGAGGTTTATCCATATAAAATTGTTTTAAACTCACCTTAAAATATGGATAGTTCTCAATGGAGACGCCTTGCTGGGGCAATTTAAGCGGCAGAAAAAATTCTGTCTTTTGAGAGGCAGTTATTGTTAATTCGTGATCATCTGAGAAAACTCGCAATCCATCTGTTTTTTTAGGAAGGCAAAAAGGAAGTTTAATTTTTTTTATTATACTTTCTCGTTGTATGGTTTTTGGTTCAATATATGCTAAAACTTCGTAGTCATCTTCTAAACGAGGCTGAAAAAGCAAAGGCTGGGACTCAGCATACTTAAGACCGCTTGGAGTAGGATAAACAAAAATTACCTTATTTTTATCTTCCCCAAATATTTTTAAATTAAATACCAATATAAATAGCCCGAAAAATAAAAATATACGCAAACCCATGATGTAATGCTTTTCATCCAGGCTGTACTTTTTGCGTCCCTTTGCCATAAATTTTATCCGTTCTCTAAAACGCCGAACCACTGTGGGTGTTGCCTCCTAGTCCTCCTCCGAGAAAGATAATCCCAAAGCTTCTACACCTGATGAAATATCAGCGGTGGGTGATTTTTCTGCTTCAACAATCTTTCCTCCCCAGACCCATTTTCACATATCACAAGGCCCGCTCAGTGTGTACAAAAATCCGCACCCTCACTATGATTGCCCTAGGATCGCTTGCCCCCATTCACTAACTCTTCTAGCTTCTTGCGCATCTTTTGACTTGCTGGTACTCTCTTCATGGGTGGCTTTTTTTTGATTTGATTTTTGTCGGTTACACTAATTACAATTTGGGCCACTTTTTTACAAGAAAAAAAAGGACATCACTTTTTTCAGTACTGAATAAGAAAATATTCAGAAAATGAAAAAAATAATTCTCCAATTTATCGAAAATGCCTTCTATGTCTTAAGTAGCTCTGGATTATCTATGGTCGTCAACTATTTCTTTCACCTTTACGTTAGTCGTGCCCTTGGCCCTGCAAAATATGGAATATACAATTCGATCATGTCTACTACGCTTCTTTTTACTCTTCCCTTTGCAGCTATAAATCTTGTTGTAGCAAAAGAGGTGGTTGCTATAAAAAGAAATGAACTAAAAATTTTTTTACAGCAAGCCTTGTCCATGACATTAATACTATGTGGAATTTTATTTGTCACTTTACTATGTAGCTTGAAATTAATACTTTCTTTCTTGCACATAAAAAATATTTTATTCGGCTTTATAATGATTTTAATTCCTATTAGTTCTATATTCCCTATTACATTAGCCGGAGTCCTACAAGGTTTACAGCTTTTTCGAGCTTTCGCTTTGATTAGTTTTTCTTCACAGTTTTTCAGATTATTATGGGGAGTTCTCTTAGTTGGTGTAGGGTTTGAAATATCAGGCGCCTTGCTTGGCTCTGTTCTAGGTGGAACGTGCGCATTGTTACTAGCTACATATCTCCTCAAAGAGTACTTTGAATGGCCCTTTTCCAAATTTAGAAAGAGGAAAATTAAGAATCTACTTTTGAAAATATTTTTTTATTCCACATACACAAGCGCCTTTTCTCTCCTTATCTATATTGATGTCCCTTTAGTCAAACACTTTTTCTCTGCTTATGAAACTGGACTGTATTCTGCGGCTGCTTTATTAGGAAAGGTTCCTATATGGCTTGTTGGATCTATAGGAAGCGTTGTTTTTCCTAAAATAGTTGAAATGAAAAAACAAAATCAACCCTATTTTCGTTTTTATATCACCTCTCTTTCGATTTGCTTTATTGCTTTGATTTTATGCGCATTAGGATATTATTTTCTAGCCCCATATGTAGTCAAAGCTCTTTTTGGAAAAGCTTACTTAAAAGCAATTCCATTATTACAGCTTTTTGGGCTAGCTGCTATTCCTCTGTCTTTGGCCTCTATTGCTGTTAGCTATGCCCTGGCTCTGGAAGACAAAAAATTTTTATACCTCCAGTGGCTTTGCATTTCCGGATTTGTTTTTTCAGTATGTGTTATGCACCCCGCACTTAAATATACTATACTTTGGCTTGGTTTGTGGAGCACAATAATTTTTATCGGAAGCCTTTTTTCTGGAGTTTATATCAGATTGAGGTGAACTACTCCCAATGCCTTCCAAAAGTTCAGCTATCGTCCTTTTATCTTCAATGCTCGCCTTTTCATGCTTAATGATAAAATGCTGAACCCTTGTAGGTGTCGCCTCCCAGTCGTAAGCGATCACAGGGTATAGTGATATTGCAGATTTTTGTATACAGTGAACGGGCCTTGTGATAGGTGGGAGTGGTCTGAGAGGAGAAGATTGTCGAAGCGAAAGAAACCACCCACCGTTGATATTTCATCAAGCACAGAAGTTTTGGGATTGCCTTTCTCGGAGGAGGACTGGAAGGCAACACCTGCAGCGGTTCGTTGCTTCACTATTGAGAATAAAAAGACGATAGCCGAGCTTTTGGAACGTGTTGAGGAGCTTGAAAGGCGAGTTGAAAAGCTTTTAAAGCGCAACTCTTCCAATTCAGACCAACCTCCTTCGTCGGATAGTCCTTATCGTAAGCCAGGGGCGAGCAAGGAGAAGGGAAAGAAGCCAAGGAGGAAGAGAGGTCATCCTGGAGCAAAGTAGCAGTTATTGGAGCCTATTGAGCTGCCCGCAATTCCACTGGAAGTGTCACATTTTATTCGTGCGGCAGGGAGAATAGCCGCAGGATGGTTCAGGGTTTTTGCCATTCGGTGCTTGGATTGCCTATTAGTCTTGGGGCAATCCAGAAAGTGATTGACCGTGCTTCTGAAGCCATTTTGCCTCATCATGAAGCGATCCAGAATAAGGCTCGATCATCGAAAAACTCCGTGGTATAATCCCGACGGTTTACACTGGCTGTGGGTTATGGTCAGTCCTGTGATAGCTTTTTTTATGGTTCATGGAAAGCGTTCAAAAGAGGCTTTTAAGCAGCTGATTGGTCAGGAAGCTCCGGTGGCGAATGGGCATTGAAGGAGCTGCGCACTCTGATGCATATGGCAAGGGTTCCTCCAAGTGTGGGTCAGTGGAGTACTTTTTATGCCAGGCTGTGCCGTCTTATTGTTCTTTTAATCTGGCTGAACGAACTATTCGCTTTGGAGTTTTGTGGCGGAAAAGAAGTCAGAGTACCAGAAGTGATACGAGCGGATTTTGTCCCTGCGCCACACCTGTAGACTCCAATGCAAGTCCACTTTCAATGTCCTTGTGGATGCGTTCTCTGCTTATTTCAAGGGACAAAAACCTGATCTTGAATGGTTAACCGAAGAAGCTGGCAACGTATAATACCCCGTGATCGGTTACGTATCAGCAACCTAAAGGCCAGAGGTACCCATTGGGGCTGAGACAAAGCAAGCGGAAGAAATGCCTGAAAAAGCCTGTCCCTTGGGTACCTTCTTAAGATACTAACACCCCATCTGTTCAGGGTGCTTAACAAAAGATTATAATCTTCGCTTGTGCATTGTTCAAGCAATGACTGAACAATCCTGTGGATGACTAGTTCACGCCAAAGAGGCCGAACAGTAACCCTGTACGGTTTCCCCGTAACGATTGACTTTGAAAGTGCAACAGCTCCCTTAATTCCGGTGACCACACCTCCGACTGTTGTAGCCTCAACCTGCGCCGCAGCATCACCAACAAAGGCTAAATTCGGTGTGCTCCAGCTTGAGACCGGAACGGGTCGAACCGGTGGGAGGGGAACTTCACCGAACTGAGGTGGACCTTCCGGAGACAAACCAATAGAGTCCAAGAATCTTTTGAGTCCTCTGCGAGCATCAGAAGCGCTAGGACCGATTATTCCGGCAACGCCGGTATAGGGTGAGTCAGGAATGAGCCATAAGAAAAAGGGTGTAATTTCACAATTAAACCATACTCTGGTCACATGTTGATGCTGGTCTCTGGGAAGTTTTACCGGGTACTGAAGAAGAGCAACCCTCCTGTATGCATTGCCTCCGTTAAATATTCTGCCTACAGCACTGTTCACTCCGTCGGCAGCCACAACCCTTCCATAAAGCCTGCCTTCCTCTTTACCGTCTTCCAAAAATCTCAGAAAAAGGGCACCATTTTCTCTATGACCTGACACCAGCTCACAAAAACAATTGATCTTTACGCCTGCTTGTAGTGCCCTACATCGAAGATATTGTATCAACTCGGCTCTGCTAATTACTAGATCTGGCTCGGCCAGATCCACCGTCACCGATCTTTTTGGAGATATCAACTCAAAAGACCTTATATGGTTCTTAACAAGTCTCCTAAAACCTGGATCGGGTAATTTAAAGAAATCAGATGTTACAATCAAAGTTCGCTCAACAGGGTTCATCAAATCCCCGGCATCGAAAAGGTCGACGGGAAGGCCCTTTTCTGCAAGCACCCGCGCTGTAAAAAGCCCTGCTGAAGATCCCCCAATAACACATATGGCTTTACCCATTCGTACCTCCAATACGTGATACGTGATACGTGAGACGTAAGACGTGAGACGTGAGACGTGACTCAGGTTTGCCCAAATTTCCCATAACATGTTGGTATCACTAGAAATTGCTTCCAGATTCAACACTATTGCTAATCCCAACTTTTTAATTAAGGTTCATCCTGTGAACTACTCCGCCCTTACGGACGGAGCTTCTAAGGGAGTTTGATAGGTCACTCCTACCCTTATCCCTCTGGGTGAGTTCACGTCACCCTCTACTCCTATCCCCGCAAAAAGCAGGAACTCAGAGATACCTTTACCCAACTTGTAGATTCTTATCCTGACCACTTTTTTGAGTCCCGTTACAAGCTCAAACCACTTTCTTTTGAATTTCCTTAGGATATTCCTCGCTCCATTAACATCTGCATTGATGTATCCTTCAATCGGTGAGTAGAACAACCCTCTTTTTTCTCTCCT
>Ga0190313_1000072_pt1 | contig 65525 bp, 71 predicted proteins | sample 4870071011_MG_FD_169989 | JGI IMG/M metagenome (GOLD analysis project Ga0190313, IMG submission 169989) | Hydrothermal vent sediment bacterial communities from Southern Trench, Guaymas Basin, Mexico - 4870-07-10-11_MG | ecosystem: Environmental > Aquatic > Marine > Hydrothermal vents > Sediment ...
CACCACCAACACAAAACACACCAAACAAAACACAACCAACAGGAACAAAACCAAAACGCTAGAAATCCTGTATTGTGTTTTGATAAGAGAAAGGAAAAATAGAGTTAATACACATACCATATATGTACATATGTCAACTCCTAGAGTTTCAGTAATTTCACTTTGCCTAGCACTGTTACTTGTGTGCTACACAGTGCTCACTATACTCTACCCAAGTTCAGAGGTAACGGAGTTAATGAGTAGGGTCTTAACAGTAGTAGCGATTACCGTAGCTACGTACTACCTTGGGTACAGTAAGTGTTTACACACTTTAACAAGGTTAAATCCTACAGTTATTAAACACTGGGTACCTAAGTACATTAAGAGACTTGGCTATATAGTACTTGGTTTCGGCATAGCACTAATTGTACAACACGTAGTCCTCTACGGAGTAGACTTAGACCCAACAGAACTAATTCTAGGACATGAATTCTGGGGATTGTACTGTGTGATAGTTGGTATGGTACTAATTGGTTTAAGCAATAAGACAGAGAAGGTATTAACAAGAACTTAGGTACTTAACACGTACACCAACTCCCGAAGTAAAGAGATTGTTACTCCTTAATTCCTATAAGGTAAATATCCTCATCATCGTACAGAAGTTCACTTTTCTCAACTCTAAACAATCTACCTACAAGTCTACTTACTGTAGGTTGAGTGAAGCTGTAGAGATGACCTTCATCCCTCCAATCAGCTACATTAACTTTAGCGTTAGGAACAAAGATAATGACTTTACCACCACGTCTCAATTCTCTATACACCTCCTCCAAACACTTAAACGGGTGAAGAAGATGTTCTAGTATATGAACCATATAGACTTCATCAAAGCATTCAGACCTAAACGGTAGGGGATAGTTAGCATCGGCTTTAACTCTTTCACATAGTTCCTGTTTAGGAGCTGTGTACTGATCATACTTCCAGTGATGCATGTAGGGGGAGGACCAAGAAAAATCAACATCAACATTCACAGTACCACGAGGATACCCATTGCAACCTATGTCGAGTGTTCTACGCATGTTACTCACTTAAGGTGGTGGTAGTATTTCTAGGAACTTTCTTAGTGTTTTACGGTAATCGAACTTCAAGGCGTGTTCTCTAGCCTTTATGCTGAGTTCTTGAAGTCGTTTAGGGTTTTGGAGAAGTTCGTGAACTCTCCTACGTATTTCAGGTATGTTGGGTTCATGAATTAGAAATGGAACTCCTCTATCCTCTACCTCATACACCCTAACAGGGTCTACAGCAATACCGAAAGCGTACTCGTTAGTGGCTGGAGCATTATTGTAGATTACAGGGAGACCGCATGCATTAGCCTCAATAACTGGTATATTTATTCCCTCACAACCCGATAAGGAAACGTACACTTTAGCTTGGTTATAGAGCAGAGGGAGTTCGGAGTAATCTAGTGTAGATTTAGTATGTATATAACACGTATACGGAAACGCCACTTCATGTACTCTATTCATGAACTTCCTATCATCCCATGAAGATTCCCATATCCCTACACTTAGCACGTCAATCCACTTCTTCATGTGTAGAGGTCTGAAGTGCTCAACATCAATCCCTGCATATATGACCTCACACGGTACATCTATTTCCTCTAACATCCTTTGAACGAACTTAGATTGAGCGAATAAGTAGTCGTACTCTAGGAGCCATTTCCTAGCTTCTCTACTTACCCTACCTTCAGTAGTAACCCATAGACATGACTTAGCACCTCTTCGAGGAGCCCTAAACATCTTCCAATGACCAATCTGAAGATCGAGAACTAGTCTCTTACCAAAAGAAGTCTTAACATGTACATCTAACCACGCACCCCAATGCACATAGTACCCATGCTCTTCAAGAAACTTCTTAACAATGTAGCACAGAGCCCCAAATCCCCTAAATTCGCCCAATGAAACCACCTAGTTACTACTACTTTACTTCACTTTAAAATCTGCTTAAAACATCAGTAATTAGGTAGTATACTTAGTTCTCTACTTAATTCCTTCACAGTTAGATAGACAGCTTCCTTACTTGAGTACTTCGGTCTGAAACCTAGTGACTTCAACTTATCTATCTTCAATGCAATTCTCTTCACATCTCCAAGCCACCCAACACCATTAAGTATAGGTCTGTACACAATTCTAACATTTTCTAATCCTAGAGCTTTAGTAATTATTTTAGCTACTTCACTTACTGTTATCCAGTCTTCTGAAGCTACGTTATACACTGCGTAGTTCTCTGTAGTTTTCCTCCAAGCTATTAACGTCCCCTCAATAGCATCACTAATATGAATGAAGCTCCTTACTTGTGTACCATCTCCAAGAACTTCAAGCTCTCTAGGATTATTAGCTAACTTCATCAAGAGATCATAGATAACACCGTGTCTAAGTCTTGATCCAACAACATTAGCGTACCTCAGGATAATAGCTCTAATACCGTAAAGTCTAGAGTAGGCATGAATTAAACTCTCACAAGCTAATTTACACGCCCCATAAACCGATACAGGTCTTACTGTAGCAGATTCATCAACTGGTATCTGCTCAGGCTCCCCATACACACTACTTGAAGACGCAAATACAAGTTCCTTAACTCCACACTTTCTCATAGCTTCCAAGAGATTAAATGTAGCAACAACACTATCGTTAAAGTGTAGCGTAGGTTCTATAGAACTTACACGAACTTCAGGATTTGAGGCAAAGTGGAAGACGACATCAACCCCCTTCACAGCTTTCAAACAGTCACCGATATTCTTTAAATCCCCAACAAGAACTTCAAGGCGAGGATTACCCCTATGTTGTTTAAGGTTCTCCCACCTACCAGTACTGAAGTTATCAATAACCCTAACAAACCACCCTTCATCTAGCAACCTATCAACAAGGTGACTACCTATGAAACCAGCCCCACCTGTAACTAAAGCAACCGACATCACTACCAAATAATTAATTTAAGTAAATTAAAAACATACATCATCAATAAATTAAGTAAATTAAGTAGATGAGGAGATATAGAAGTAAAGTACTGTGTATGTAGGTCGATTAGAAATGAAAATCGCAGTTCTACTACAGTACAGAGAGTGTGGTGTAGGGAGGTTTGTAAGGAAATTAGATTCAGCTTTAAGGAAACTATGTGATGTTCTGGAGCTACCTGAGGGAGATTACTGGTTTAGAAATAGGTACCTAGATGTAGATAGAATTGCTGAGAAGCTGAAGAACGAGGGATGTGAGGTTTTCATGTACCACTTCACACCTAATCAATATGAGAGACTTACCTCTGCTTTCAACAACCTAAAAGAGAGAGTGGGGAAGTTTTGTAAATTTGTAATAGTAGTCCACGGTATAAGTAGGAGCGATATTCACATAAGGTTAATTAGAAAACTAAGACCAGACCTCTGCATAGGTTTAACGAGAGATATTACGAAGTTCTTAACAGATAATGGATTTAGGACATTCTACGTTCCTCATGGCTGTGACCCCCCAATATGGTACGATAAACAGCTTACAAAGAGTATACTCTGCTATGGTTTAGCAAGGAAAGAGAAGAACTTCGAGTTCGCTCTCAGTCTTAGGAGTTATCTAAGACATTACGGGATGAAGGTTAGCATCATACCTGTAAGGTCTAGGCATACTGATAAAGAGTATGAGAGACGAATTAGTGATCTCGGTATAAGAGTACGTGATTTCATGAGTGAAGAAGAGCTGAGGAAAACAATTATGGAGCACGACATCGTGATAGTACCCTATAAAGAGACTAATCACTACACTGCAAGCGGAGTTATCTGTGATTGTGCATCTTTAACAACACCTTGCATTTGCTCAAACACTATTGTAACTAGGCAAATACTCGAAATAGACGATAGACTCTGGGTTGAGCTAAAGCTAAGTAAGTTCTATGAAGCTATAAAGTACGTGTACTCCAACTATGATGAAATTAGAAAGAAGTTCTACAACTATGCTCTCGAACGTACATGGGATAAAGTAGCTATGAAGATATGTGAAATACTAGAGAAGTTCACTTAGTTTTTCTCTCCTTTACAATCTCATCAAGTATCTTCAGGAACTTTCTATATGTTTTTCTGTAGTCAAATTTCTCAGCGTAAGGTCTTAAATTTGGTAATTTCTCTCCACTCTCAATTTTACTAACAACTTCCCTACACTTAGCAATGATTCTTCTCATATCTGGTACAAATAGTTCATTACTGAAGGTATACCCTTCTCTACTAAATACGATATCTACCTCGTAGGCATGAGGTACAATGCATTCACTAGGTAGAAACTCCTCATAGACAGGGCAGTAACTCGCTATCACGTATAGACCACAGCTCATCCCCTCTAGGAGAGGTACATTAAAACCTTCAGCACCTGAAAGAGATAGAACACAGTAAGACTTGTTGTAAACTTCAACAAGCTCAGGATGTGTAAGGTAAGTAAATTCATCCTTAAAGTAACAATTACCAAAGATTAATCTTATAAAGGTGTAGAAGTCCATGAACTTCCTTGGGCTATTTCGCTGTACTGGATAAGTGAAGTAGTATTGTTTCCTCACGTTTAGGGGTTTAAACGTATCTAGGTCTACGCCATGATATACAACGTCTAGTGTCTCTAACCCTGCTTCTTCAAGCTTTCTCTTAGAGTAACCACTTATTGGTATAATGACGTCAAAATACTCCCTCAACCACTTTACATTAGCTGGTTGAACCTTACCTTCAGTAGCTATGAAACCAATCCTCAAATCTAATCTGTTATTGGCGTAAGGTAGCTTACTCTCACGAGAAGCACTTGTAAATTCAAAGTAAACTTTAACACCATCAACATCTACGTAGAAAGTATTTGCTCTAAAACCAACATCCTTCAACACTTGACAGAGTAGAGAAGCCTGCTTAAGCCACACATTATTTCTATACCTTGTATGTACTAGAGAAGGTCTCCGTATATAGAAGGGAGCACCGCCCAAGTACGTATGCCTATCAAATGCTAAGTCTCTAGGTAGTAACCACCTAACTCTCCCATAGTAACACTGAATATCTGGAAATACAGTTGTCTCACCAGATTTCACAACTAGATTTAGACCAGTATTCAGTAACTCAATAGAGAACCCATATAAACCACCAACACACTTACAAGAAATCACAAAGTCAGGATCCTCCTTATCAGGTCTATCTAATCTAAACTCATAGAGCAACTTCCTAAAATAGTAGTAAAGCCTACACTTACCCCTATCACTAGACCTAGCAACTAACCTACCATTCTCAGTATAAACCTCTAATAGAGGAAACCTAAATGAATGAACTACACCTGACACGTTTCTCTAATTCTTCTCAAGTAATATAAACAAATAATTTACTTTTTTGTAAAAAACATTACCATCCTTTCTTCAGTAGTTCTCTAATTTTCTTCAAGTGTTTATCACGTTCATTATGTAAAACTGTAATTTTTTCGAGTTGTATTTGTAAATTCTTAAGTATTTTTTTAATTTCATTTAAGTTAACATGTTTAATCTGATCATAATGTGTTTTATGTTCTAATAATTCACCATAGTAAAAATCTACTGTTGCAAATAACTCATAAATTTGGTCACCAAAAACTTGATATAAGAAATTGTCCTTTCCTGCTAGGAAATTAAACTCTTTTTTCAATTGTTTATATATTTCAATTACTGTAACTTTATCTCTTGGTTTATATACTTTCTTCGCTTTTTCTAATTGTTTTTCAATTGCGTTTTTATACGGATTACTCCCATAAATAGTAATTACGTAGTAAGGACTATCTTTATTGAAATCAAATGCTCCCCAAGAAACAGACATAACGTCTATCTGGTGCTGAGGTATATATCCGAGAATTGCCTGTATTTCATCATCTGTAAAGCCACGATTTTTCAGTATATAATAACGCTTTGCCTCTTCTACTAGGTAAGGTGGTAATACATCTTTAAATTCTTTAATCTCACGGAGTTCAGAAATTAATTTAGGTCTTAGTGGGTTGTCAATCGTTCCATCACCCTCAATATCCATAATTGCTATAGCGACAGCTCTTAAACCAGAGCTTTGTGGGGGTAATAGTTTTGCAGATACTGTGTTAACACAACCGTGTGGATAATTCTCTCGTAATGGTCTAATACCAAATCTACCAGATGCAAACGAGGTATCTGTTGCTGTTAGTGTGTAATCTGGAGTAACATCTGTAATTGACTTTGTTGGGGATGAAGGAAAGTATCTCATTGACTTAATTGTTGACCCTGAACAACTAATACAGAGTATAAAACCACGAGTATCAAGATCAACTGATTCAGTTGCTAGTTTTGTTTCCGAACCAGATTCTCTCTTTGAGAGATAGTGATCGCCCGACGAGGCACCAATATTTATAGTACTTACATAGAAGTTCTGTGAGTCTTGTACTCTTGCATGAATTTCTGCAAACCTATTTCCACAACATATACCTTCAATTGCTTTATCTGTGTAAACGTCTTCAGTAAGAACTAGAAAACCACTATGACTTCTACTACAGTATGTAATAGAGTTTATTACAGAGAAATATCCAAGTGTTACATTTTCAGTCGGTTTCTCTAACTTAGATCTGGTTATGGCTCTGTCAGGAATATAGATAACTTTATTTGTGGTATTCCATGCAAGCGGTGAAGTTATATACCCACTCAAATTAAGCTCATCAGAACCACCCTTGGCATGTGTTGAGGCATGGGGCTCAGGAGGAAACTTACTAGGTTTATTAGTTATATCGTTCCAATTTGGTGGGTGTATTACCTTTGTAGTTGAGCCATCTGGACTGAACTTTACTTCACCTGTATCTCTAAACCAAAACCTTCCTGTTGCTAGTGATGGGTCTGATGTTAGTTTTTCCAAGTCTATGTAGTTTGTCTTCACTGGATCTGCCACAAGAGTTTTAACACGTAACTCACTTAACTCAACATCACTAAGCAACCAATTCAAGATACGTAACTTAATTCGTTTCTCAAGTTTCTTAAGTAAGTTAAGTAACTTAATCATTCACAACACCTCTCACGTGTAAGATACCGTTCTCATCTATCCACGCAACTGCTCTACCTTCAGGATTAACAAACGCAATACCTCTACCAAGACCAAGCTTCTCAGCCTCAACAATCCTAAAACCATTCTCAAGACCAATATCACTAGCATAGAGGTTAATACAGTAAATACTTCTCCAGCGAAGGTTACTTGTACCTAAGTCAAATGCATTATCTGAATAAGGTCTTAAGTGTCTTGATTCAATAAAATCATGACCTATATGTAGGTCTTCTATCCATGAGATTGTGTCACCAGCATTTCCTGATGGTGCTGTGTAGAAACGAAAGCCGTCCTTACCATGGATTCTAAGCCTTGAAGCACCTTCACCATCACCAACTGCGTACTTGTGACTTCCATCAAAGTATGCATCCCAGTAAATGTTTACTCTACCTGAACCATCTTGTATCGCTATTGCGAAGTCTGAGTCCCAACCTCTTAACACTAAGAATTGTTTATAGCCTTGAACTCTTGGAAGCCCCGTAGCGAGATTTCCATAGAGATAGTTAGAGGCAAGCTTACCAGCAAAGAATCCATCTTTCCACCTAAGACTTGAACTACCTAAATCCCTCGTGTTGTCGTTATCTGGTAGTAAGTTTTCTGCAATTCTGTTAATACCAACCAAGTTCCTTGATGAGTTAATAACTGTAGTACCACCTATACAGAAGTCTCCAGCAACATCTAATTTTCTATCAATAGCTACATCTCCTAAAAAGTGCATATTCTTATTGTGATCCCACTCAAATGGGAAGTAACCTTCCCACATTCTATGTATATCAGCGTAACCGAGTAGTATTAACTGTCTAAACCTTACTTCACCATCTGTATCTCTTACAAACCCAATAGTAATTCTTATGTAACGCCTGCCAGCAGGATGGGAATTAAATAGATGTAGGGATGTCTCATCATGATGCCCAATATTTGGGTGTTCTTCATATAGAGTAACTACGTCTTGACTGAAATCTGAGTAGCTTGATGCTTCAACCTTTACATATGTTAATCTACTCATCCACCTTGCAACTATACATAAAGCAGATGCGAAGGTATATGCTCCTACATCGTAGTAAAGCCTAATCCAAGTCTCTTGACCCCCAGTAACACTTATAGCAACTTCTGTAGCTTTACCATCAGTTAAGTAAGCCCATGTATAAGAAGTAGTTACATCCGACCATGTAGAACCCTTATCAGTTGATAACTCTGCTTTGTAAGGAGTTCTAAACCCTAAAATATTACTCATAAGGAATGGTGCTATACCTAACCAACCCTTTATACCACCGATGAGTTTATATGGAGCTTTAATATTACCACCAAGGTTAATATCACTGTCAACTGTTAATCCAGCAAATTTCGGTGAGTCTGTTGTGTTTAGGCTTTGGTCGAAGAGAGGGTCATCACCATTAGGTAAGTGTGAACTAGCATGAGGCTCAGGAGGAAACTTACTAGGTTTATCAGGTATGTCGTTCCAACTAGGTAATTGATCACTCCTAGACGTAGCACAGATATACTTGCCACTAGGTACATGGTCGGTAGTTGAGTTCTTGTGAGAGTCAAAGTCGTTTCTAAGTGTCTTCAAGTCAGGTATCTCATCACTTGCACCAATGTTGTGAGTTGTTCCATGTGGCTCTGGTGGGAATTGTGATGGTTTATTTTCAAGTTTATCCCATGTTGCTACACCTAGCTGGATCCATGTTGAACCGTTGTCAAATAGTATACGTTTAGTATCAGTTTCGAAGAATATCCTACCTTCTACACCAGCTGTAGGGCGGTTAGCTGAAGTATCACGTCTAAGCTCAGTAATATTCACAATATCTTCTATATCTTTTATCGAATGTGTATGTGCTTCAGGTGGGAATGCTGAGGGTTTATCAGGTATGTCGTTCCAGCTCGGTGCTTGATCGCTTCTCGATGTAGCACAAATGTACTTACCACTAGGTACGTGATCAGTAGTAGATTCCTTATGACTGTCGAAATCACTTCTTAATTTAGCTAGGTCTGGTATTTCGTCAGCACCACCAATATTATGTCTACTACCGTGAGCATCTAAGTCCAGTCCTGCTAATTTCCCTATCTTAACTATACTTGAACCATTATCGTAGTATAGTTCTAGTGTATCGGTCTTAACTATGAACCTCCCATTAATACCTGCACTTGGTAACGTAGTAACTAAGTCAACAAGTCCTTTATGGTCGTAATCACCGTGGTGAGCAAACTTATCACTGGTATGTGTATCGAAATCTGATCGTAGTGTCTTCAAGTCAGGTATCTCATCTACTTCACCAATGTTGTGTCTACTTGCGTGCTTTAGCAGACTAGCTACATTAAGTACCTCAATATCTGACTTAGCTTTTACGTAACCATCTTCAGTAAGTACAACCCTATCTTCAGTATCATCCCTATCCCTAACAACTAAGGCACTAGCTTTAACCGTAGCTGGTACAATCCTAACTTTCTCAGCAGTAATCTTTTTCTGCCAGACAGGAATTAATTACACACCTCCTATAACTTCTACAGTAAATTAACTTTTCAAGGAATATAAATACTCTTTAAAAAACAAGGTTCCCCCTTTACTTCAGTACTTCACATTTGGAGACCAGTAACTCTCTCTATCTGTACAACTGGTTCATACCCTGAGCTAGGAGTACTTGAACAATATACATATATTCTAATTGTTTTAATTATTCTTCCACTTGGTATTGCGTCATATATCCACCTAAGCCAATCATCAAACTTAGATCCTTCACCTACGGTAATCCAGTCAGTTAGATTTACCTCAGACTCATCATCTAGTAGTGCTCTAACTTGAAAATAAACATCTACACCACTACCACTTGGGTTATTGACGACTACGTGAATACCCTCTACGTACAGTAGGTATTTGAAGTCTGTATCAGGTGTAACTTCTTGCTTCAAGGTAGGTTCAACTTCAGTAACCTTAACTTCAGCACCACCCTTATTGATAGCTCTTATAACTACCTCTGCTACTGTTACCTTCTTCTCGTACTCAGCAATGTAACCGTAGAGAATATCAAGAGCATCAACTACTCTATTCCATTCATCAGGGTAGAGAGGCTCAAAAACCTTATGAGTAAGACCTATCCACGACACATCTCATTCCTCAAAATAAGAAATAGAGAGCAAATTATAATAGTATTCGGTAGTTTCCTCACAATCAGTTTATGTTCTCAGGTTTAACAATGAATGATTTACCACAGATAACACACTGTACAACACAAGCTTCATCAGTGTAGAAAACAAATCTAAACAAACTTGAACGACATTTAGGACAAATCAATTTCTCCTTCATTTACACGCACCTTCATTTATGTAACTTACAGTAGTTTTAAAGAAAAAAACTAGTTCTCAACACCTCTTAATTATGTACTTGTGACAGCTACCTACTACATACACTAGCTCACCAACATCTAGGTCACTGAACTGCTGTGGGTTTAATCTCTTGAGCTTCCACACTACGTAGTTAGCTATCGCTGATACACCATATGCATTGTGTATGTGTGCGTTCTCGAAGTCGTGTGACCTAATGTAGTGGCACGTCACTAACCTACTGTTCCTGATCATGAACTGTGTCACTACGAAACATGGGTGATGTACGTCTAGTCTAGTGTCTGTAACTGCATTCCAGTAGCAAACTATGTGAAATCTCTCATGCGGTGCTTTAACTAAGTTCTGAATTACCTTATTAAGTTGGTCAACTGTAAACGTACTGATTAGTGCGTGTAATACCCTATCTTTGAGAGGTTGCTTAAGTTTCTCATAGTCTACATCTGAAATCGTAGGTATGTACTCTTGAAGCATAACATAGTTTTCAACTAACTTAGTGAGCAACCTATCGTATACTTCTTCTCTAAATCTCTCTACTTCATACTTGAAGAAACTTCTAAGTCTCTCACCGTATGTATAGCTGTACTCTAACTGTGCTTCACCGTTTATAAGTGCTTCACAGTACTTCCTAATGTACTCTACAGACTTTAGTGGGTAATCATCTGGTATGTGTGATGTATCCATCCAAGTGATGACGATTCTATCAGTTACCTCATCAATATCGAAGCTAAATCTCGGTATAGACCTATAGACAATTGTCACGTACTGAAGCTCCTTAGTTAATCCATGCCTCGTAGGTACCTCAATACCTAGTTTATCTATGAGTTCCATGACAGCCCTATAACCGTGTTTAAGGTCTGGAGCTTCGACAAAGACCCCTATTGGACTTGAGGCAACAACCCTTACCTCAGGTACGTACTCCTCCCTAACAATCTTGACAATGTATGGTTTTGTATCGAATGCTCCTTTATCGTAAAGATCATAGACCTCAAAGACATCTAGATACCTATTGTTAATACCTATAGTTACTTTATTCTCTAGTTCTTGAATACAACAATGTATGATAAACTTCAACAACTCCTCACTAACACATGTGTCAATAACAGTAAACCCATACTGTTTACTCATATCAATATTAATAGGTACATTGAATTCTCTAGAACCTACCTTAAGTTTACTAACTGTATTAGGTATGTACTTCTTATCATCTGTAAATATCGGTATAACAGTTACTTGTTTTCTAAATCTTTCAATTGCTTCAATTGGTAGATTTGGTAGGTAGCTTGTTGGTGCTCTACAGTTCAGTATTCTCTTAGTTACAGGGTCTACACCGTATTTCCATAGATAGTATAGAGCTTCTCCACTTCTATGTCCTTTAGATTCATGACCTACAATAACTAGATATCTAATGTTTGGGTTTGCTAGTACATTAATAATTACCTTCTCAATACCTATGTTAGCGGTCTGACAGAAACCAGCTATCGCTACACCTTCGCTAATTGCTACCTTGATGAGTTTCTTACCGATATCGTTCTTACTCGGTACCACTACAGCAACTGGGTGGTACTTATTACCTAGGTAGTAGTCACCAGACTCAACAGTCCACCTATCCGAAATACTACACTTAGCAACACTCATATCTCAGCACCTCATTGCTACAGTAGTGATCCTACCTTTCATAGAGGTGCTTAAATTGGTATGTTCATGTAGTGTAGTCTGGTTCTGAATTCTGCTCTCCTACCTACGTTCCACATTCTCACTGGTCTGTAGTATCCCACTATTCTACTCCAGATATCTACGTTCTCACTTCCACACTTTGGACACCTACTGTACATTCCTGTTGTCCAGAAGCCACAGTCATTACATGTTGTCTGCACTGGTGTTAAGCTGAAGTACACTATCTTCGTGTTCTCGGTGATGTACCTAACGAACTTCGTGACCTCATCTACACTTAGCTCTCTACCTAAGAATATGTGCTTCATGACACCTCCTGTGAAGAGCGGTTGTACCTCAGACTCAATCTCTAGCTGTAGCCTCAGATCCCATGTACAGTAACTCGGTGTGTTCTGACTGCTGTAGAAGGGTACCTTCTCACTACCGTACATAGGTACCTCAACTGGTATATAGCTCCTGAATTCTGGGTACTTCTCGTAGTCCAGAACAGCTAGTCTGTAGGAGCAAGACTCAGCAGGCACCTGCTCAACATTGTACAGAATATTGTCCTCTCTCCCCCACTCATCAAGCACCTTATTCACGAAAGACAGTACGTCTCTGTAAATCTTCACGACTTCCTTAGCGGTACCTCTATCCTCTATGTACCATAGCCTCGGTCTCTGCAATACAATGCTGACGAACTCAGGTAGTGCTACTAGTCCTACAGTGCTGTAGAAGTTCTCTAGCCTAATACCTAACTTCTTAGCTAGAGGCATTAGATCTAGCTCATACATCGACTTATAGTACCTCTCACGCATTATGGATAGCACATACTTAGCAACTCTCATTAAGTCATACAAGATATCGTAGATGTACTTCTCATCACCTCTCTTAACAGCTTCCATACCGACTCTAGCCATGTTGATTGTGACTACACCTATGCTACCCGTCTCATCTGGAATAGTCCACACACCTCTAGACCTCACCTTAGAGCAGTCAATAGTCAATCTACAACACATTGAAAACATGCTGTCTGGGTCGACTACGTTTGGATTTAGGAAATAGAAGCTACCTCTCTTAGCTGTTAACAGTGCTATGTAGTACCAAATCTCGTCCTCCATAATCTCTCTTGTTGGGAAGACTGATAGTATTGGGAAGGTGAATGGTCTACCCCACGCATCACCAGAGAGCATTATATCACATATAGTCCTAATGATCTCCCTAGCCTCATCAATGAAATCACCAAGACAATACTCCTCACTTAACTTACCGCCAACAACAGCAGGCTCCCTAAGAAGCCTCCTACTAGCAGTAAACGAGATGAAGAAATTGATGAAGGGACTGTTTCCTGTAATGAATACCTTTCCATTTCTTCTAGCTATAATAGTTCCGTTATCTGTAGTTACACACCAAACAATTCCTTCATATGGTACTTTCTCTACTAACTTAATAGTATCTGTCTTAGTATTGTAGAATGATACCTCGTACTGTATCTTCTTTGAAACTTCATTCTTTGGTATATACTCCTTAACAGTTACGTTATAACCAGCAATTACACCTAGTGCCTGTAGTACATCTGCTAGTTCTTTATCTGTTACTCTTACTCTCATTCTCTTTACTCTTCCTTCTTTATCTTTCTCTACCCAACCATCTCCTTTAACGAATGTTTCTATGAATATTCTTGCTTGTCTCTTACTTAATCTATACAAGAATTTAGGTACTTCTTTCTTATCCTTCCAACCAAACATTCTTCTAACTTTTGTACTTGATGCAACTGATAACTTAATTTGCTTTACACCAGTACTAAATCCAGTTGTTATGTCGTATTCTTTGTACTCTAGTCCTAGAGATTCTAGTAAGTTCTTTATCTCTAGATACTTATCATAATGTGCTGTTTTTGATTGATATATCAATATTCTATAGTAACTCCTTGGATTTCTATCTATTGTACCATCTGCTAGTATCCATGCTAATAGTTTCAACCATTCATCTGATATTGGATAGTCTCTATTTGTACATTCTCCAGTTACTGGTATTATTATTGAAACACCTCTACTTACCACATCTTCAATTACTTCAAGTTTGTATCTAGAACTTCCATCACTTTTCTTACCACACCATCTAACTATTCTATGGTTTGGTGTTATTAGTTGGTCTTGTTCTCTACTGCTTAATCTATACATTACTCCTTTGTACTTGTATACGTGTACTGCTTTTACTGGTTTTAATTCAATAGTATTTTTCTCTAGATTGTACGTATATACTAAATCTCCTTCTTTTACTTCATACCATTTCTTCCATCCTTCAGAAGTTAGTATTTCAGTATCTTCAGATAGACATTGATACCCATATCTGTATGGGTAGTTTATGTCCCATATACACTCTTCAAATGATTGCTTCACATACCATTTTAGCACTTTCTCATCAGTTATAAACTTCTTATCCTCTGCAAGCAGAGGTGCCAAAAACAAATCAACACTACTGAATGCGTTAGCACCACTCATCTCTTGGGAGATTATTACTGAGGTGGATTTTATGTGGTCGCATGCTGATATTAGGTGTTTTGCTGGGGCACTTGCTACGTGTCCACTAGGTATTCCTGTCATCAATAGCTTTCCTGTGGATATGCCGAAGCAGTAGGGTATGTAGAGGCTGTACGGTAGCTTATGTATGTGTATCCAACCTTCACCATGTAGCCTCCAAGCTCTTTCTCCAAAAACTTTAGGTGCTAGAGATCTCAAGAGTTTTGCTGATAGATATGTTAGTAGGTGTGTGAAGCTTCTTTTCATATTTGCATTTTCCTTAACTTCCCAATCACTTTTCTTTAGGTACTGAGATACGAGTTTAGTAGATAGCTCAGCTTCTGACAAACCTATCACCTGTCTCTTATATTACACAGGGAGATATTTAAAGAATGGATTAAGTATTAGAACGGTATGAAATTTTACAGTCAATTAGTACTAAGTTACATAGTGTGGATACTAACTAGGATGGACTGGGTAGATGAGTACAGCAAACATATGATACTTAGGAGATGTATTGAGTTGCTGAACATATTTGAGAAAGGACTCTACAGACCTTACCCAATAAACTTAGCAGTTGCTCTAGTCTACATTGCTTACAGAGAACTAATGTCAGAACTAGATCTACCTCCTAAGGGAATAACTGAGTTCCGTAGAAAGATATGTCCTGATGATAGTGTATTCAAGGTAATTGTCCGTAAAGTGAGGAAGGAAATTAGGAGACTCCAGCTTCAATCATTCTCTTAGTTAAAGCGTTTTCCAGTGACTGTAACTTCATTAATTTCTTGTTCAAATACATCTGTATGTAGCCACATAGTGCATCAATTGTTTTCTGAGCTATGTAGTTATCTCTGTACTTATCAATATTTCTGAGCTTATTTAGAACTGTAAGGGCATCTCTTATAACCTCGATTTCAGTTGATACCTTCTCAAGCTCTTCTTGTAGCTTAGTCAATGAAAATGGGTAGTACCTTCTACCAAGCTTCTCAGGATCGAACCTCATAAGCGAATCACCTAATAAGGTAGGTTTTTCCTGTGATTAATAACTGTTGCAATTTACCAGTAAAAACAGTAACGTGGTTACAGTTAACAAATGGAGAAAGAACAAAGAGAAAAGTATAAAAATAAATAACACTATAAAAGTAGTAGTGGAGGTTGGTCGGTAGTATGGGAGAGGAGAAGAAGGATGATTTTGAGATGTGGGCTTGGGCAGTACCAGTTGCTTATGAAATGGCTATGGAGGAGAAGGAGCGTGAGCTAGAGTTCATGAGAGAATTAGATAGGTTAAGGGTAGGGCAAGGAAAACAACCTAAAGAAGAAGATATCGATGAGTTAACTAATCAATTTATAGCTCTTATACCTACTACTATCATAATGCTCATACTAGCTATATTTGTACCATTTATAGTTCTACCACTATGCCCACTACTATTCTTCTTAATCTATGGACTATTCTACAAACCAAGTAAGAAACATAGTATAGAGGAGTATAAAGAGAAGTTGAAGAGAGAAGGCTTCATTGAGTAAGGTGGTCTACAGTGGTTTTGCTACGGGCTTATCAATTAGAAGCACTTGATAAGTGGTATTCAAATAATAGAAAAGGTATAGTTGTATTACCGACTGGAACAGGAAAGACGTTTATTGGTCTTAAGCTAATTGAGGACTATTATAGACAAGGTCTCTGGACTCTAGTTGTTGTCCCCACTGAGGTAATTCTGAGACACTGGTTAAGAAAGATACTTGATTACACAGGTGTCAAGCCTGAACACATCGGTGTGTTAAATGGGAGAAGACGAGAGTTTAGACCTGTAACAGTAGCTATCATAAACACAGCGGTTAAGTTCATTCCAGAACTTTTAACAAAGTACAAACTACACATCTACGATGAAGTTCACCACTACTTCGCTCCAAAGTGGAGACAACTATTCTTCAAGGCATGTCAGCACTGTGACGTAATAGGGTTAACAGCTACTCTAAAGAGACAAGATCAACTACACACCTTATCACCGATACCTGTTGTATACAGTAAATCAGCGGTTGAGATGTATGATGGAAAGGTAATTGCAAAACCTAGGATATACATTGTTGATGTGAAGCTAACTGAGGATGAGTGGGATTACATTACTCAATTAGATATGCAGATTAAGGACGTAGCATTAAAGATTAGAGAACTAGAGTACTACAACGTTACTGGAATATACGTACAAGAGTACCAGATGTTAAGGGATAAATTAATGAGCTTAGTTACTAGAAGAAGGCAATTCCTTTCATCAATACGAAATAAATTAATTGCGTGCTGTAAGTTAGTTGAGAAGCATAGGGAGAATAAGATCTTAATATTTACTGAGAGCATTGATACATGTAATAAGGTCACTAAGGTACTTGCAAAAAGAGGATTTAAAGTAGCATCAATACACAGTAATGTCAAGAATAGAGATGCTATACTTAGAGACTTCAAGAGCGGTAGAATAAACATCTTAGTGGCTTGCCACGTTCTAGATGAGGGGTTTGACGTACCTGACGTAGATGTAGCAATTATCATGGGGGGAACACTAAGTCCTAGACAGTGGGTACAGAGGATAGGGAGAGTAGTTAGGCAAGCACCAAATAAGCAACCTATTGTCTACATACTGAGAGCTAAGTTAAAAGAGTGGAAGCTTCTGAAAGTACTAGCTGAAGCACTAAAAGGAGAAAAATACTAGAGAATAAGTAACACCACTACTACAGTATGAGTGTTAGGGAGATTTGGTGTAGTCTAAAGAAAAATGCATGGCAATTCTTCCTCATAGTTTTCTCAGGTGTAGTACTGATAGCTTGTCTCTACCAGCTAGAGATCATTGTGTGGCAATGCTTTGAAGTAGTGAATGAGTACTTCATGCTACCATTTGGATTTAAAGTAAAGTGGTGGATAGCTAGAGACATTCTATACACAGGTATTATTGTGTCGTGGCTCATGGTGTTAATCGGTTTATGGTACTGGAGAGATTGACGTTAGGAGTAATAAATAAAATACAGAACTGTTAAGAGATGTATTAAGGAAGTATGTTGTCGAGTAGGGATATTGTTATTCTTGTTGTATTCATAAGTTTAGTGATCTCTTACTTAGTTTCTTCCTTCTACAATCTTGAAGAATCTCAAAAGACTATAGGTCAGTTATTGACGATAGTTACATTAGCAATAACTAGTTTCTACCTAGGATACACAATTAGATCAAAAGAGAAAATTAAGCATTGTCTCGGGACTGAAGCAAATATTCAGGAACAGTTCTATGAGTTAGATACAGGTGTAACGTTACTCTCAGTGATTGGGATAATTATGCTAGTTATTGGTTGCTTAAGTATTACCTTTTCAAGGAATTTACTCCTTAAACATGAAATATACGGCATCTATTCATTACTTGTTGCTCTCCTTATTAGGAAGATAAGAAAAAAGATGGGGAAGTAATTTAGTTTAAACTTGTTTCTTCCACACTGATTTAATAATTTGAAGTTTCTTGTATTCGCTCCTCCACTCTTTCCTACGTTTAATAGCAGTACTTCTCAACTCTAGTATTAATTCACCTACTTTCTCACACATCTTCTCTTCACTTCCTAGTAACCATTCTACGACTTCTGTTGTCTTACTGTTAAATCTAAAGTACGCAACATACTTTAAATCTCTGTACAATCTAACGTATGTACTGGGGTCAACTGAAGGGTATGTATCTGGTGGTTCATCTAGTGTAGTTTCGATTAGAACCCATCTACCTTCTTCAGGGATGTTACAGATAACCCATGCGTGCCAACCGAGAAACTGACCTCTGTAGTATACTTCACCTATCTCTACCCAGTACTGATACCCTTTAAGGTCTAGACCACTTCCACATAGTACACTACTGTCCTCACATTGGGGGGTCAGGGGGAGGAAGTTGGTTAGAGGTTACTGAAGACACTTCCAAACACGTACACTGTTAGTTAGTAAAAAAGTACTCTCCCCCTGACCTATCCCCGTACCCCATTAATGCTGTTTCTGGTGCCTCCTGCCAGAAATCGTCTTTTATTTTTAGTGTTACGTGCCAAGATATGGGGCATTTTTTGAAGGCTTTTAGCTCGTGTTCGTCTGTTGGTTGTTTAGTTATTGTTAGTGGGTACTTTATTTCTTTGATTACTTTCTCAGCTACATCTCTCCAGTTTCTACAGTTCTCAAAGTACTTCTGTATGAAGTAATTCTCTAATCTAAACAGCTCTTGTAGGTAGAATGAATACCATCTCTTAGCGTACTCTGGGCTCTCCATATCTAACCCTGCTATCGCTACCTTACCAACATCAACCCATATTGACATAATCTCACCGTGTTGAGATTATGCAGGTGAAATTTATATAATTACACACAGAGGTACAAGTTAGGAGCTATGGAGCGTTTTAAACCGAAGAAAATAGATGAAGAGTACTATGTTGCTAAGTACTTACTAGTGAGCTACATCTATGATAAGTACTTGAGGACGAGAGGAACTGCTATATTTGTAGACAGTATGGATATAGTTAGGAAATTTCACTTAGCTAACTACTCAAGAAAACGTATAGCAATGAGAATAACTAAGCTAATGGTAAAACTATGTAAGCTAGGTCTTGCACAAGCCCATAAACCTTCTGGTCATAGAACATTCATAATTTCAAGAAAAGATGTACCAAAAGTGTTAAACACGTTAATAGATTTATAGAAGTTGAGAGGTATTACTTATGACAATTCTAGTTGACGCTAGTTTGAAGTGTAATCTAAAATGTATCTACTGTTACAACCACACTCTAAGAGCTGTAGGGTATGACGAGCAGACTCCAGACCTAGAGAAAATAAAAACTGCTATAAAGATAGCATATGAGAGAGGACTTTCAAGAGATATTGTACTCCACGGTGGCGAACCACTTGCATGGGGTAAAGATGTTGTTGAGGAACTACTGAGGTTTATATATCAACTAACAGGTAAAAGTGGTGTACAGACAAATGGTACTCTAATAGACGATGACTACATAGACATGTTCAAGAAGTATAAAACACATGTCGGTATATCAATAGATGGGTTTGGTGAGTTAAATAAGTTTAGGTACGATGAGAAAACAGCTTCTAAAGTTATTGAGAACCTAGTTAGACTTGTAAATGAGGGAATTCCAGTAGGTGTAATTGTTGTTCTTAGCAAAGCTAATACTCACCCTAAGGCAATAGAGAAGATGAAGCAGTTCCTCCTATTTCTAAACTCATATGGTGTAACAGGTAGGTTGAACCCATGTATGCACCCGTCACCACACATAGAGCCAAATGAAGAAGAATTAAAGAAGTTCTACTTAGAAATAGCGGACTTCATGGAAAAACACGAGATACTTGGTTGGTCACCGTATATAGACATTGTTTACCGTTTAACTGGTAGAGACGGAGCAATGTGTAGGTTTAAACCATGCGATCCATATGCTACACTTGGGGCAGTAACAATTACACACGATGGAAAGATAACTACATGCCATAAGTTCTCTACTTACATGCTTGAGTTCACGGAATTCGACGTATATACGAGGCTCTACATACTAAAGAATACGGATTGTAAAGGCTGTAGGTACTTCGGGAACTGTGTAGGTGGCTGTCCTGCAGAAGCGTATGGTTGGGATTGGAGAAATAAGACGAGATGGTGTAAAGTTTGGTATGCTCTATTCTCGTACTTTGAGAAGAAGCTGAAATTCGCAGGAATAGAGCCTTGTGTAAAGAAAGAAGAGGAAACAGACATCGAAAGATTAATACAGGAAGAATTCTATAGACCGTGTAAGTACGCACACACAATTTAAGTGCTTAACTTGGTGATTATACTCTATGAGCTTGGATTACTACGCATTTGAGTTAAAACCATTTACGAGACTTGTACTAAAGACAAATTCAAAGTATAGTCACGATGACTTAAGACTTCTAGCTAATGAGTACTATGAAGCGGAGATAAAGACAGTAGCTGAAGGTTTAAGGAAGTGTGCTACGGTTCACATTACTTCCCTTGACCTTTGGAATAAACTAAATCTCATTGAGAAGCACAACCTTGTCTTTGTACCAATACTCGTAACTGCAGTTATTAGAGGATTTGCCCACAAGTTCTACCAACCTAGACCAAACGAACCATACTCCGTCTTCGGTGTTGTTGCTAGAGATTACTCAACAGCTAGGGAATTTAAGAAAGCTTTCGAAATGAGAGACGACATTAAAATGGGTGAGCTACTAGGTTACCCAAAGTGCTGTACTAAATTCTTTGCAGAGACATGGTATAAGTGCTACGACCCCATATACCACATAGCAGTAAACACTGAAGGACATAGGAAGATAGGTAAGTACGAGGTTCTCGTAGAGGACTTCTACCCAGAATGCAATATCTTGCTAAGGTATGCTGGTATAAGAGCAGTACCTCACTTCGTATGTAGTTTCAAATGTAAGCAGAGTAAAGAATTAGGAGAACAATTCACATCCTTTATAACTCATAGAAATCAGCTATACAACATCCTCTCAACACCAATGTCGTGGGATTGCTTTAAAGGTGTTGCGATAGTGTATACAAGAGACTTTGAACTTGTTGTGAATTCAGTTCCTTACAAAGAAAAACATGTTGTACACCTTAAATCAGATGAGAGCTACCCAATAATAAGAAGACCAAAGGTTATAGAGTTAATTAAATCATATGTAGAGAAGGAGCTGAAGAGATTATCAAGTGAACAGGAAATAGTTATGTAAGTAACTAAATATTGAAGAACTGTGGATGAACATAAATCACTTTAGCTACCAAACAAGCTCTTCTATCTAGCTCATCATCAGCTACGTAGATTACTAAATCTGCTTTATAATCACTCTTTATTTTCCATAAGTAAATCGCTTTAAATGGATGAGTACCGTAGCAGAAATCTAACTTCTGAAGAATTTCTTTAGGTACTCTAAGGTAATTACCTACTATACCGACTATGAATCCTCTTTTCTTTAACTCAAGTAATGTAGATAGCTTAATATTTCCTTTCGGTGCACCACACTCCAGTGTTCCATCTACGTCAAAAGCAATCACAATTCTCATAATTTACACTACTTATAAAAACACCTAAGTGCTTAAATAAGTGAGTTGTTTAACATAGGTACTTTATCTTTACATTGAATTTACGGAAGAGAGTAACCTCGTCAATAACTTTTTTCCTACTAACGTACTCTCTAACTTCTAGTATCTTTGAGTTATTCAACACATCTTTAATTACTAAATCAGTATAGGGAGAGAGTTCTCTCAATAATGGGAGAACTTTCCTGAAGTTTTCTTCACTGAAGTTAATGTAGCATGAAGCTACGTAGGTAAATGCCTTGAGAAATGCCCTTCGTTTATCGTAAATCCTTGGTTTATCTCCAAACTTATGACCTACATATGTAATAGGGTAGCAGATGGTTCTTCTCCCAATGAGATTCAATCTAAGACATAGGTCACATGCTTCAAATGGCATCGCAGGTAGATAACCAATAATGCTCTCCTCATAGGTGTCCCTACTAAAGAAGTGAAAGCACCCACAGGCTTGTATGACTTCGATTGGTTCTTTACTAACACTATAGATTGTGTTCCATTTATCACCAAGCTTTGAATTAATGCTTAACCCATACGTTATTGCTCTCGGTGAATCAATATCATATATTGGAACTGTAACAACACCAATATCTCTCTTTCTCTCACATAGTTCAATTAGTTTTCTTATCCATGACCTACCATGGAAAATCATATGTGAATCAACTACTAGGAAGTACTTACATTCCCTTAACTCTTCAATTCCTCTATTCTTAGCTTCTCCAACTGCAAGGTCTTTGTTCTGAATTATAGTACAATTGAAGAAGTCCGCTACTTCCTTAATCTCAGGTGTTACCTCTGAAGATATCACAATAGCTATATCGAACGAAACGTCTAGTGAAGTTACTAACGTTCCTAACGTCCTATATAAGTGATGTGGGCTTTCGATAGAGATTGGGATGACAACACCTAAGGTTGTCATGATCTTTCCTTAATAATTTCATCAATGTGCTTTAGAAATCTTCTAAAGACAACTCTGTAATCGTACTTTAAGGCATGCTCTCTTAAACCTGTTAACTTCCCAGTTTTTACTAGGGGAAGTACTTCTTGGCATTTTTGCCTAAGCTTTTCTATATCTGGCTCACACCACTCGTAAATAGCATTATAGTACTGAACTTCCTTCACTAACTTCGGCTCGACTAAGCATTCCTCTGGTACGAAGTCGTAGACTGGTAGCTTATTTGCTATTACGTATAGGTTACACGCCATTGCTTCTAAGAGCGGTATATTGAAACCCTCAGCTGATGTTGTTGACAGGTAGCAGTACGCTCTATTATATAACTCAACAAGCTTAATTGTACTAATGTGTTTTTGAGAACTTACATGAAGAAAGCTTCTCCCTATCCCTTCTGTAACTACTCTAAATACATCAGTACGTTTACGTGGATGATTCCAGCGTACTATATAGAGGAAATCAATATCCTTCCTCATTTCTAGCGGTCTAAACGTATCTGTGTCCACTGCATGAGGTATAACGTCTATAACTTCTAGACCTACTTCTTCAAGCCTCTTCTTACCGTAGTTAGTAACGGCAAATATCTTATACCTAGCTCTTTTCAAGGATAAAGCTCTCTCAGGACGAACTCTACCTTCTACAACTAGGAAGTGTACATTTACGTGGGGTCTAGGTCTGTAGAATGGAAGTGGTGGTTGAGTATTTACTTCAGTGATATTGAAATTCACTCTAATTCCATCTACTATGAAGTACGACGTAGTAGCTACATAACCCTGCTCCCATAAGAAAGCACAGAGTAGAGAGGCTTGTCTATACCAAGGATTATGTCTATATTTCCTGAACATACTCCCTCTAAGTAACTCAGGTGGTACACCTCTAGAGATTTCGTGTTCTTCAAATTCTAACGCATCTAAAGGTACTCTAACGACTCTACCAATATAAGCTTGGACATTATCTACTATCGTGTAATCTCCAGAATTAACCTTGTAGATATTTGGAGTGTAAACCATGTCGGGACATATTTCTACATAGTTCTCACGTAGCCTTACCGTGATTAAAATTGATTCAGAGTTACCGAGCTTAAAGCTGTAGTAAACTAAGTCTTCATCAGTTAATACTGTACAAGAAGTAGAGTTAGAGCAAACCACCTCTCTACTATCTCTACTTAGAATTCTTAGCTTTGGTACCTTCACTTTCATTGTTTATCACCAAGCTTCACACTATGTTAGGAAACCAAGTTGTCTCTTTCTTAGCTCTATATTCAGCTTTCTCTGTATCTCCCATGCTCTAGCAAACGTGTTGTGATAATCAGCAATGTAGAAGATACCTGCTCCAATGTAGGTCATCTTGTTAACCTCGTTCTCTAGTGAAGTTAGGAGTGACCTAATTTCTGCGTCGTTTGGGGCAATGTAATCTACTAGCTTTCTATCAATAGATAGCTGTGTTCTCCAAGCATCAACAAATTTATTGTGGTCGTCAGCGTAGTAGTATTCACGTTCTCTAACATACCTCATTGACTTCACTATACTAGCTAGTGAATTATTGAGAGATAGTACGTCATCATATCCCTCACCTAGTACTGTATTTATTTCAATTTGTACTTTCCAATTATCGACATGGTCGTTATGGTCTTTTTCAAGGAACTCATCTACATGATCAATAACGTACCTTAGACTAGCTAAAGCTGGAGTATCGCTATGGGTTGAATCGCTGTGGGGTAGATAGCTATATGGAACATAGCTATATGGTACGTAGCTATGAGGGAGGTAACTGTAAGGTATGTAGCTGTGTGGAACATATGAGTATGGGATATATGAGTGGGGTATGTAGCTGTGCGGAATGTATGAATGCGGTATGTCGGAATGTGGTATGTAGCTATGTGGAACGTAGCTATGTGGTGCGTCACTGTGCTCTATATCTGAGTGAATAATATCAGAGTGTGGTAAATCACTATGTGTAACTTCAGAGTGTGAGACATAGCTATGCGGTACATAGCTGTATGGTACGTAGCTATGTGGTGTGTATGAGTATGGAGTGTATGAGTGTGGTATGTATGAGTACGGTACGTAGCTATGAGGTGTATCGCTATGAGCAATATCTGAATGGGTGACATCTGAGTGAGATGTATCTGAGTGACTTACATCGCTGTGAGATACATCGCTATGGGCTACATCAGAATGAACTACATAGCTGTGAGCTACATCACTATGAGGTATATCTGAGTGGGGTATATTTGAGTGAGGTACGTAACTGTGAGGTACATAGGAGTGAGGTACATCACTATGAACTACGTCCGAGTGAGCAATATATGAATGAGGTACATCACTATGACTGATATCACTATGGGCTACATCTGAGTGAGCAGTATCGCTATGTGTAACATCACTATGTAAAGTATCTGAATGAGCGATATCGCTATGACCTAAATCTGAATGTGCTACATCACTGTAAGCTACATCGCTGTGAGCTAAATCAGAATGAGCGACATCTGAATGCGATACATCACTATGTGAAGTATCTGAGTGTGAGATATCACTATGAGCAACATCACTGTGAGGTACATCAGAGTGCTCAACATGTGGATAGTACTCATAAACAGAGTCGTAATGAGTTACATCCGAGTGAGATACATCACTATGACTAACATCTGAGTGAGCAACATTTGAATGTGCTACATTTGAGTGAGTAATATCTGAGTGAGCGATATTTGAATGAGGAACATCTGAGTGAGGCACATAGCTGTGTTCAGTATCGCTATGTGGAACGTAGCTATGAGGTACATATGAGTGAGATACATCGCTATGAGCTATATCTGAGTGGGCAATATCTGAATGAGCAACATCTGAGTAAGCTACATCTGAATGCGGTACATCACTATGTGGGGTATATGAATGGGGTATATCGCTATGGGATATATCTGAGTGACTTGTATCACTATGAGCTACATCTGAATGAGCTATATCAGAGTGAGGTGTATCTGAATGTGGTGTGTATGAGTGGGGTATGTAGCTATAAGGTACATAGCTGTGAGGTATATAGGAGTGAGGTATGTCTGAGTGAGGTACATAGCTATGAGCTATATATGAATGAGGTGTATCACTATGAGCAATGTCACTATGAGAGGTATCACTATGGTCAATATCAGAATGGGGGATATCTGAGTGCTCTACATCTGAATGTGCTATATCACTATGTTGAACGTATGAATGTGGTACGTAGCTATGGGGTACATAGCTATGAGGTACATAGCTATGTGGTATGTATGAATGGGGTACATCACTATGGGGGAAGTCCGAATGTGGTACGTAACTATGTTCCGCATCTGAATGGGGAATATCGCTATGAGGTACATCACTATAAGGAGAATAAGAGTAGGGTACGTTGCTATATGGTAAATCACTATGGGGGAAATCCGAATGCTCAACATAGGAGTAGGGTACATCACTATACGGAGTATCGCTATGGGGTATGAAACTATACGCTGGGTCGAAGCATCTCCCAGTTATATGTTTACTCTTCCTCAAGTTTAGCTCCGTACTTCTCATAGAAAGTCTCTTCCATTCTTCTCTTCCAATCAAGATATTTAACTACATCTAACTTAGAATTGTTTTTTACTAGTTCTTCTTCAAGCATTTTCTCTAGTAAATCAAGCTCCTCTTCAACTCTTCTCCAGTCAATATCTATACTTTTTCTCTTCGCATACGCATTAGCTAGGATTGGTAGCATCTTTAAGTTGAATAACTCATTTATTTTCCAGATATTTACCTCTATTCTACCAGTCTTTAACCAGTACAATGGGATTAGTCTTTCTTTGTAGCAGTGGAGAGCACTTCTAGGGTGTTTATTAAGTTCAAATCTCTTTCTCTCTAACCTTATTGAGTACATATGCATCTTGATGTTTTCAGCTGAGAAGAATGAGAGGAAAGTCTCGTAGTCGAAATCAGGGTGTATGTAAAATGGTTTAGCAAGGTCGTAGAAAGTAGGTACACACCTCATCTCTATATCACTGAATAAGTGTGATAGCTCGTAGAGACCAATGTCATATCTATCATATCCAATGTGAACCCAGTCAAACCATCCTTTGTAAGCGTAAATACCTCTAACATCTATGTCATATATCTGTGAACCCCATCCAAACGCTCTACTTCCAGTATGTGATAGAATGAGTAGTACTGCTCTTTTTGGTAGTCGTTTCCTAACTATTTCGTAAATCCTCACTCTATCTTCTCTAGGAATCTCACAACTTAACATACCTACAAGTACTTCGTAATTATGTCTCTTAATAAAATTCCTATTTTCTCCCATGTGTAGGTATTTTTAACAACTTCATCTACATACTCTCTAACTCTTGCTTTATACTCATCTAGGTTATTTACTATATCGTGAAACTTATCAAGAGCTTTCTCTACATCTATTTCGAAACCTTTACCTACGTGAATTGGGTTATCAGGAAAAATTACTCCACTAGGTCTAGACTTTACAAGACAGAATTTAGGTAAGAACTCAGTCCAAGCCCCCTTATCAGGAGCGATAACAACTTCTCCCCTTGCTAAGGACTCTAACCCATTCAATTCGAAAGCACCCCCTCTAGAGAATAGTAGATATATGTCACATAGGTCATATAGTTCTATTTGTTCATGTATACTTAACCAGTCACTTATTAAAATCGCTCCAGCTCTCTTATATCTCTCATCAGGTTGAATTACCTTTATGAATAATTCGAGGTTTTTGTACTCTTTCTTAACTCTACTCCAGAACTCAAGTACTAAGTCATCACCCTTCCTATATCCTGAGTGCATTAAGTAAGTTAGTAAGTAGATCTTCTTCTCTTTCTTCTTCTTTAAGTAGTAGTGGTGAAATCTAATAAATGTAGGTTTTTTACTGAAGTAGAGTTTATCTAAACCGTGAGGAACTACATGTACTGGAACTTTAACACCACTTCTAACGTATACTTCTCTAGCAAAGTTTGAGGGAACTATTATAGCTGTAGCGTAGTTAGTAAGATGTACACCGAAGCACGATAACTTATCTGTATCAGCAACATCTACACCAATTAACCCTCTAATTCTTGGAAGAAGAAACTCTAGGTGTCTTCCAATTCTACAAACATTGAAGAAATATGGGTGAAGTATTAGAAGTGGTCTGGATACGATGTGTATATGTGGTAGCGTGAGTTCATCTAGGGCATATAGTTTGAAGTACTTTCGCAGTTCTCTTATGTGGTACTCAGAGATGACTGAGAAGGAAACTTTGTGCCACTGAGGGTAGAAGTAGTATATCATAGTACATCATTTCATCTCTAATCTATAGTATATATCTGCTATGTAGGTATACAGTACGTCAATTGCTCTAATAAGTAGATTCCACTCCTCTGGTGTAAGAGGTTCATATCCCTTTGGCTTTAATCCGAAGTATGTCATAGTTACTTCCCTACAGCTTCCTTAAGAGGTCTAGGTGTTGGTCTAGTTGTCGTTGTTGAGGAGCTTCTTGTGGTAGTTGATGGGCTACTTGTTGTAGTTGTTGCTTTAGTAAGCTCTTCAACAGTCTTCCTAAGATCTTCAATAGCTGACTTCATTGCTTTATCAAGCTCTTTCGACATGTCCTCTAACGTCTTTCTCATTTCTTTAAGCTTCTCCTCAAAGCTACTACTCATTGCACTCACCTATATAAGGTAGTTTTAAAGAGTGTTTATATTAATTACTAAAAATAACAACTATTCTACATAGTACTGCTTTACAAATCACAAACCAGTTAGTACTTACTTGAAGAAAAGAGCTGTGTTCAACTTACTGTATTCTATATTTTACGTTAACTACCTGTACATTCTTCTTATTTTTCTTAATTCCGCTCTCTTAAGTATGAACTCTATTTCTGCATCTTCAAGCCCCCATTCTTTTAGGCTCTGTAGCTCACTCTCTAAGTAGGCTCTATCTATTACACCATCTGCATATGCTGAGATTAGCTCAGTTATGTAGCTTCTTACTTCGTTGCTCACAGCTCTTACTCTAATGTACTCTTCCCACATTGACTTCAGGAGGGTTTTAGTCTTCTCATCTACTGGTAGTGCGTTGATCATCTGGTAGATTCTCATGAGTGCTACTTTCCTTGCCTTTGGTGAGTACTCGCTTAGAGTTACAAGTCCTCTAACAGTACCTACTACGGTAGTGAAGGCGTAGTACTGTCTATCTAGTGATGAGTAATCGGTTATGATCTTTATCTCTTCAGGGCTAAATATCCTTCCTTGTAGTTGCTTAAGGAAGTCAGTCCATGCCTTATCATTTATTATGAACCTAGTGTAGAGCCTATACATTCTACCTAGTAGCCTAGTGTACTCTCCACGTAAGTACCTAAATGTTAAGTACTCAGACCACGCCTTAGCTAGCTTCTCTGCATTTGGGTAGTACTGTAGTAAGTTCTTCACTCTCTCCATAGCTAGTTCTCTAGCAGTGAGCGAGTAGATACCCATTCCAGCTAATGACCTAACAGAGCTAACTAACTCAGTGAATGCTCTCAAGGTAACACCTGCTCTAGCAGACTTACTCAATAACTCAATCTCTTTCTCGTGTAGACCAACAGCTCTCCCTTCCTTAAGCAACTCTTCTAATACTGCGAACGGTATAATCAACCTAGTTACTTCTCCCTCAATTCTCCTAATGTACCCCATGAACTCACTTCTAGTGTACCTCCCTAACAAGTACTCTTTCCACATCTTTACAATCTCTTCAGAGTTAGGTAAGTACTTGCTTAGTTCATTAATTCTCTTCATAGCTAATTTCCTAGCTGTCTCAGAGTAAACTCCCATACCAGCTAAACTCCTCACTGACGTTACTAGCTCCGAGAAAGCTCTAACTATTCTTCTATTCACGCCAGCTTGTAGTGTGTAGTCAATCTCAGGTCTCTCATAACCGAACTCTATTAGCTTCTCTAAGAACTTACTGTAGTTTTCCGTAGTGATTATAAATCTCTCATAGATGTCTTCAGTCGTCGAAACTACTCTCCTTATTTCGCCCATGATAGGTCTTAACTGTATGTACTTCTTCCAGATATCCCAGAACTCTCTTGGTACATTTCTAGCTCTGAGAATTCTCTCAGTGAACTTCCTCACTTCTGGAACTACTTCAGCAATTGTACTTAACTGTGCTGGTGTAGGTATGTATTCTCTCCCTGCCATACCGATTAGGAGCTTAGCTAACTCTAGGTACCCTCTGTATTCGTAGTCGGTTAACTTAGCTATCTCAACTGCTTTACGTAGAATCTTCTCAGCATCTTCAATACTGACGTACGCATAAGCTATTCTATAGAGAACCCAAGCGAGGATTCTCCTAAAGTAGTACCTAACACGTCTAACAGTGTAGATCCACTCCTCTAACTCGTGGACTTGAAGTAATTTCTCGACGTATTCCTTATCGAACTTCAGCTGTATCTCTCTACCTATTATTTCCTTGGATACCTTTCTAAACATCGAGTCTAGGATTTCTACAGTTGTTTCAAATCTCTTAATACCTTCTTCCTTACTTATGATGTGTTCTCTAAATCCCCTAATTATACTTGATAGCATTTCACGTAGTGCTCTATGTACTCTATCCAGTAGACCTCTCATCTCAATAAACTTACGTTCAGCGGGTAGGTACATTAGTGGTAGTACAAGCCACTTATCTTCTGACCACTGTCTCTTCTCGATATCGAAGTACTTCACTTTGAATGCTATCTCTCCGAGATTCTCCATTAGCTTATCGAGTAGCTCGTAATCCATACCAGCGAACCTATAGATGTTTAGTACTCCTGTTCTCATTAACGTCCTCTCTGGTCTACTAGCATAAATTGTCTCAGCAACAGCTACGAGCGGTACCCAGTACGGGTGTAACCCTGTTGCTTGTAGTAACCTACACATCATTGTCAAGTCCATACTCGGTATTCCTTGCGGTGGATTATCAAGTAGAACCATCTTTGGAATTTTCTCAATTGGTGTAATGAAAGTAACACCTTTCTTTGATAATAGCTCAAATATTCCGTGCCTAACCATCCACCTAATATCTGTCTTAGTTGGTATATCGGCTAATGTATCTATCATTATTAGGTTATCCGCTGTGAAGTTTTTAATCCAAGGTACTCTTGAATAGTCGTGCCACTTCATGTATCTTCTAAGAGCATCGAGTAGCACTTCAGGTGTGAAGTTTAACTCAATAGGGGATAACATGTTTCTAGCGTACTCATCAACTAACTTTGGATTCTTAAACAGCATCTTTGCTTCGTTTTCGACCTCTTTTCTTTCCTCATCGCTCATCTTATACCATAGAAGTCCCGAAATACCTCTACATACAAATTCCCACAACCTGCTTGGTGGTGGGTATCTAAAGTGTAGGTAGTAGTATAGAACAGATACGTCACTTACATAACCATGCATCCACATAGCTTTCTTGAACTCCTCAACATTTAGGAAAATGTCACGTACCATCATCCTAGCTAACTCACTCGGTGTCGGTATTTGGTAGACTAGCTGTGGTGGAAATACTCTCACTTCACCAAACCTATCAATGACTGCATTTAGCACTCTTGTTGATACTATCTCTTTAACATCTTTAACCTCAGTAAATACCTTAATTGGATGGTGCTTAATAAAGAAGTCTATTATGTAGGTAGGTATTCCGTGCATAGCGTATATCTCCCTAGCAAACTCAGTTAGCTTCTCAGCTATAGACCATTCCCCTGTCGCATACGCAACACCAAGCCATCTCCTTACTATATTCACAGTTTCTGCAAGTGTAGGTACTCTGAAGGGTATTACATCTCTGTAGATGTATCTAATTAGTATTCTAAGTGGTTCGTTAAGTGGTTCGAATACCCAATACGTTATAGCCCAAGGTGACCATCTGAATACTCCCCAGAAACACGTATCTAGTATTCTAGATGTGCTCTCTAGGAAGTAGAAGAATGAGTGTCCACCACCAAGAGCTGGTGCTACAGGTAGAAAATCTGGAAATATACCACAATATGGTGTAAAGAACTCAGCTAGAGGTACTTGAACTCTCGTACTTAGGAATGGTAATCTTACCCTTAAGCTCCCGACAATTCTCCTAATGAAGTTTCTTATCCTACCAAATACTCTATTCTTGATTTGAGCTACAGTACTCCACTTCCCCCATATAAACAGCTCTATAACTTCCTCAATTATCCTCCTAATACATATTAGTGCTTCTATCCAAATCCTAGTACCGACCATATATGGAACTAAGTTAAATAACACAGCATATATTAGCTTACCACCATCAATTTTCTGAGTTTCTTCTAACTTCTTTTCTAGGTCAAGCTCTAATTTGAGAGCTTCGTTTAGAGAATCTTGAATGTTTTTACCAGCTAACTCTATATATGACCTAAATACTGTTGATATCAATGTCTTGTAGAAATCTCTAATCGGTGGAAGTAGTAATTTAGCAAATGCTGAAACTACTTCTTTTAGTACATCGTACATTATTCTTACTGGACTAGGTGAAGCTGATGGAATTGGCTTACCAATTATCTCTATTAGTAGCGGGTATGACTTAAGTACATCTTCTAGGTAGAATGTTGAAGCTCTAGCAAAGAACTCTTCAGGATTATCAAAGTACTTAGTGGTTAACTCAGTTACTTTACTTATGAAATTAACTACCTTACCTATAATCTTCTCTAGCGTAGATAACGTATGTGAAATTAACTTCTTAGCAGGTTCTACTGTTAAATTCCATAACTTCTTACCAAATTCAAATATTAAGTCAACAAATTCCCTAACATCTAGAAAAGCTAGTAAGTTTAAGAACCCCTCATAAACACATTTGAAGAACTCAGCAACAGCCTTCTTAGGGTCTTTAACAAACTTACTAAACCAGTCATATACCCAAGTAAAGAACCCAACTACAGTATTGTACACACTCTCAATTCCTTTCCTTATATTTTCGGGAATAGCGTTGTAGATCGCTGAGCCAAGTTCTTGAAAAGCCTTGAGGGGATCCTTAAAGAAATCTGTAATCCACTTACCTACTTGTTCTAGAGCCTCTATAATAGTCCTAAACCAGTCTGGTGATACTTCCTTTATCCATTTTAAAAAGTCTCCAATTACTTCATGAGGTTTTGTAAAGAATTTTATGAGACCATCCCTTATCTTGTCAAATATATCGGTTACTGTTGTGAAGAAGTTAAATATCTCCTTGGGGAGAACTTTCGTAAATTCTTCCCATATCCAGCTAGCGAAGTTCCTTATTGCTTCAGTAATTTTCTCAACGAATGGACTGAAAACTCTACCTAGCATTTCTGGTACTCTAAGAATAGCATTGACAAACCCTTGGAAACCAGCTAGTACGCCCTGAAAACCTTTAACTACATTTTCAGTTAGAGTTTTGAAGAAGTTAGCCATTGGCTCATATATGTACTTCTTTAAGTACTCTATTATTGGGTCTATGATAGTTCTCTTAATAGTATCGAACATCTCTGGTACTCTTCTCGGAAGTTCTACAATTGTTTTACCAAGTTCTTCAAGAGCTGACTTAAGTCTACTTACGAAGCTCTCAAACCCTTTTCTCACAGCATCAATTACATTACTAATATACTCATACCCTTTACGTAGGTAATCCCCTAATTTGGCGAGATTTTCTCTGATAAAGTTGATACCACCCTCAATCCATTTTCTAAAGTTTTCAAAGAGAGATGAAATACCTTTAGAAAACGTCTCAATACTTGTCTTAATGTAGTTCCCAAAATCTGTGAATATCTTACTCATTATTTTAGCAAAGTCACCTAAAACTCCTCTTATTCTCTCAAATACATTACTAATTGATTCAAGACTTCTACGTATTACATCTCCAAATTTCTCAACTCCTGCTCTAATACTTGCTATGAAGTCCTCTATTCGACTTCTCAAAGTATCTATAAATGACGTAACACCTTTAGAAATCATATCTATAATATTTGTAGCCCCCTCTCGTAGACTCGATATGACTTCAGTAACAGCAGTTCCTATATTTCCAATATACTCAGGTATCTTAGCAAGTAGCTCACCAGCTTGACTTAGTGCCTTGGAGATAGGCTCAATAACAACAGTTTTGAATAAATCTTCGAGATGAGCAAAGTAGTTGAAAATCTCTTTAGCTACATCTGTAATAAATGTTGTTATGCTCTGGACGGCTCCAGATATCCAACTGCTTATGGTTTTGACAACACTATCTATGAAACCAACGACTGAGTCTACTATCCAGCTTGTAGCACTTCTAATGATATCTGATACAATAGCTGTAAATTGACCTACAGGGTCAGTAACTCCTCCTACGGAAGTAATTAATTGCTCTAGTTTTGGAATTGATTTTTCAAGTGCTTTATCATAATCTTCAGTAGTTAAACAAGATAAAACTAGGAGGTAACTCGATCCTAATTCATTTTTTAAATTCTTCGTGTACTCAATTAAGTAGTCTGCTAGATAGGAAGTTAACTCCTTTAGTTCTTCATTACTTATATCAAGCATTAAATCATAAAAATCTTGATCTTTCATAACAGTACTTCCCGTCCTTCTGGTATTAGACAAAATAATTTAAACTTAGCAATTTCAACAAGAAGCTTAGCTCTTAATTCTTTCTCATCTCTACACATTATTGTGAATCTTATAGATTTTCTGCCCCTTCCCTCAATTCTCACATTGACGAGGTAAAAATAGTTATTTGGAGTAGGTTCTATCCTAAGTACTTCATAGATAGTACATACTAGACCATCTAGTTCGAATTTGTACGGTGTTATGATGCTGTTAAGGGGTTTGTCTACTATGGCTTATCACCTTGGTCTTCTCATAAGACCTTTCTGAAGTTCTATAAGTTTCTTTAACCTCTGTATTAGGTCTTTTGTTTTAGATACTAGTTCACAGTTTTGCTTCTGTGGACACTCGCAGAGAGCTAGAGCAAGGGCTACTTCCTGTGATGCGAAGATTAGCTCTGTCAGTACTTCACCAATTTTTTCTCTAGTTTGTAGCTCTTCTGGTGTTAGTGATGGGGTCGGTACTGTTGGTGATATCGTCTGTGGTGGTGTAACCTGTGTAGGTACTTGTGGAGGTTGTGGAGTAATAGCTGTCTGTGATGGTGTGTAAGATGGGGTGTTCATCTGTGTAGTCTGCTGGCTTACACTTTGGCTTGTGCTAGTTGGTACCTGAGTCTCTTTACTTTCTTCCCTAGCTCTTCCCACTTTCTTCTCATTGGTTTCAGCCAAATTCTACACCTCTCATATAGCTCCTCTAGAATTGCTTTATTTAAACCTTGTCGTACCCAATGCTCAATCCACCACTTCTTAAAGGTCTCTTCATCCATGTACCTAAATATCTTATACCCCCACCTATGCCTCTTCTTTACGTACCCTATTAGCTGTAGAACTGCTTTTCTATAAGCTACTTGCCTAACTTTATCAACATCGTACCTATCGAGAATACTTGCAACTACGCTCTCAATGAAGTACTTATCTGCTGTTAACTCACCAAAGACACCTGTTCTATCACTTGCATGGTAGTCATACATCTCTTTAAATCTCTGGTAATTGCTGTACGCTAGTGGTGTAGCAAACATTCTCCCTAGTAATCTCCTATATCTCCAATGCACGAATTCAGGTAGAACCCTAACTTCTATTCCACGTCTTGGAGATAACCTCTTCTTAAAGATCTCTTCACGAGGAAGTAAGAGACCGTACCCTAGTGGTGTTACACCTAAAATAAAGCCCCATAAAAGCTCTTGAAGACTCCTAAATCTAACTGTTACAGTATCACCTCTATAGGTTATTACGTCTATTAGGTAGTAATCACCTTCCTTTCTACTTAACTTACTTACACCTAAGACATTATAACCTAGAACAAACCCTTCGTAGAGGGCTTGATGAAGTAGAACAGCTCTATTGTACAGAGTCTCAATAATTGGAGTCTCTATATTTAGGACTTTACAGAATTCATCAATGTAATTTCTCACTAACGGTAAGTAGAACCTCTTTTTAAGCAACATGTAGTATGTTGAGCGTAGAAACTCTCTAACAAGTGGTGGATCTACATACCCTTCACCATACTTAGTAACACCAATAACTAGTTTCCTCTTCTCAGTTTCTATAGCAGGTAAAACAAACGGCTTAATAATTATCTCAGGAGTAAGTTCTTCAATTGTTGAAAGAGGTGGTATTTCAATTTGAAATTCCTCTAATTCAAACTCCTTAAAAGCTTCTGGAAACTCAATTGGCTCTATCTTAATCTTTATACCTTCAAGGTACTCCTCTAGTGAAGGTAGCTCTATCTCGAAATCTATGTTAAGAGGTTCAAGTTCAGAAGGGTTTAGACCAAGTGTATAGATGCTACTAATGTTAAGAAAGTTAAAAAATAGAGTGTACTCAGCAGAGATCTGTTGTAGATATGGGTAGATATCTCGTATTCTTTGAAATCCTACATCTACAGCAGAGCCTGAGAGAACTTTCTTATGGTACTTATACTTCTGGTTTCTTACTTCTTTAATAAGTTGCTCAATTGATAGAGTCGACATAGTTACTTTATGTACTTAGTTAATTCTACGTATAGCTCCTCTGCGTTGAATTTATTAATAACTTCTTTAGCTTTCTCAGAGATCTTTACGTAATTATCGTAGTCTTTCTTGTACATCTCAATTGCGTACTCCATACATCTAGCTAATTCAATGGGGTTGTATAGGTGTAACTCATATAGAATACCCTCGTGAACATCTAGGTAATCGACATCTTCGTAGTCAAATGTTATGTTAATTGAGTTATCTGATATTTCACTAAGTGGAGGGTACTCACAGTGAATTACTGGAACACCCATAGCATTAGCTTCAATAAGTGGAAGGCAGAATCCTTCTGCTAGGGAAGGTATTATCATGAAGTGATGCCCCCCTATCCACGCTAGTACTTCAGTTCTAGGTCTTGTACCATACTTAGGAATTACTTCTAAGCACTTACTCCCCTCAATTTGTCTAGATCCTTCTTTAGTGGTGAGCAAGTGTACAATGAAGTCATCTCTCTTTCGCTCTAATATTTTAACAGCTTCAACAAGGTACTGTAGTCCCTTTCTCTTATGTGTTGTAGATACTACACAGAAGGTTACTTTATCAGGGTGATCACGCTCAATTCTATTCCTATATCCCTTTGCTAGTTTCCTAGCTTCTTCAACGATTTCTGGTATAAGTCCGTGATATACAACACCTTCAACAGAGAACCCTGCTTCCATGAGTTTTTCAGCTGTGTACCTACTATTTGCAACAAATGAACAGTCACGTCTCATCCAGTGCTGTACTACCTTCATATCTACTTTCCCCTCGATAGTAGCGTAGAAACACCTATCGAGCCCTCCATGTAACTTGAAGTCTCTGTAAGCAAGCATAACCTTAGCTGAGAATATCGGTGATACAGGGTAAACAAATATCGCACTATCACCGATCTCAACAGCATCGAGGTAATGAATAACGTAGTTAAATAGTCTAGGTATGTAATCATGTTTCTGTAAGACCATAGCTATATCTCTACCAACATTCATCAAACTAGCTGACTTACCAGTAATAACCAGTACCTTTCTAGGACTCAAAAAGAGCCACCTCTACTAACTTTCTTCTAGTGAAACAGATACTCGACATAAGGTATACGTAATTAAGAGAGTTATAAACAGTTTCACAAACAGAGGAGCATCTAAATTAAACACCTCTCCAAAAAACCAATCCACAACGAAGTACGTCCAAACAAAGAAAGCAACTACGACAACCAAAGCTAAGATAAAACCCGCTAAACTATTCCTCATACAAACACCAACTACCAGAAGGAAATAGAATTATATAAGCTTTCATGAAATGGGAGAGCAAGGTCTACTATTTGAACAAGCTATGTAAACTAAGTTAGCACTTGTAATGATTTTCAAGAGAAAAAAAGAAAAGAAAAAAATATAGGTTTAATAGGTAACTATATAGTTCTTAATATGGTAGTGCCCAGCCTACTACTACTTGTATTATTTCGTCACAGATGCTTGGGTCTAGTCCGTATGATGTTACGTAGTAGCTCTTTAGTCCGTCAGCTATCTTGGTTGCTACTTTTCCTTTCTGCCTCATTATGTGTCTTGCTAGTGCTAGAGCAAATGCTAGGTATGTAGCTCTGAGACCACCGCCAATACCGTACTCATCTAGTATTGGTCTCACTAGATCTCTGACCACACCTACAATCGATATACCTTCCTGCATTCTCTCAAGTGCTAGGTCTCTTACATCAGTGAATCTCGTTCCAATTACCGTTGGGTTGAACTTTACGCTGTACTTCTTAAACATCATTTGAGTTGTCTTGTACAGAGTCATGCTTCCACCGTAAGTTACATTGTAGAGGTAGGTAATGTGTTTTTTCCATGTTTTCAAGTAAAATGAAAAAGTTGAAGTTTAAACGTTTAAAAGTAAAAAAATATTAAAAATTTGCAAAGAATGTATCGTAGGTGGACTTATGTCTAATGAAGAAAAGTTAATTAAGGCTATAGAAGGTTTAGAGGAGTCTGAAGAAGTTGACCTTGATAACATTACAGTGACTACTTTCGAGATTTCTATAGTTCGTAGGAGGTTGCTCGATCTAGTTCTTAAGTACATACATGCCACCGAAAAGTTCTGGAGATTTCTACAGCGTAAACTTCACTACGATGGTATTGATGTAGTTGCGAGTATAAAAACTTACTACAAAGATAACAAGGTCTATATGGTACTAGAAGTTGAGTTACCAGATGATTTAGTGATTGATATGGCTAAGAGGTTTAAACGGAGAATACTTATGTTTGGGCTACGAACACAGAAACAACCTAGAGAAGAAAAGAAGTTTGAATTTGCTGAAAAGGAATTTGAGAGAGAGGAAGTTGTTGCCCGTAAAGAGATAAAGTTTAGTGAAGAAACAGAAAGAGAATTAGATGAAATAGTTAAAGAATTAGAGGCGGAGAGTGAGAAGAATGAGTAACTCCTCTCCACAACAGTTAACGATTTGGCTACCTCCAGAAGTGATGGAGAGGTTGAAGAAAATTGAAAAGAAATATAAGATTACTTTACAAGACGTAATTCTTAGAGCTATTATAAAGGTAATTGAGGAGTTTGAGGTTGAGTAGATATGAGTTACCTTGATATAGCGAGATCTTTGGTAACCGATATAACAGACCCAGCAGTTAGGATGGATATTTTAGCTACTCTAAACTACATTAGAGAAGTTTACTTACTTGGGAACGTATCTGAAGATGAGATAAGAACAGCTTTAAGAGATATAGTTAACACCGTCTTAGAGTCTACTAGACCAGAATTAACTGAAGAACAGAGAGCTGAGTTAGTAGATAGATACGTTGATCAATTAATGAGAGCCTTAAGACTTGAAGGAATACGATTCAGAACAATAAGAGCTAGAAGAACTTAAAAGAAATTAACGGTATTAACTCCAAGCTATCTCAATTAAAACAAATGTAGAGTATAATAATGAAAGAGGAGTTAAGATGCTGTTAGACTTAAGGTACTATCTTGAGTTTCTGAACGAGTTAAGGAAATATGTTAAAGTTACTAAATCTATACCCTTGAACATACCTTATATATTGGAAGTAATCAATAGTGATATAGTAAGGAAGGAATTACCTAGTAATTTCATCAAAAGGATTATTGAAGGATTTAGTAGAGAATCTAATAGGAGAATCCTATCTTCTCCAGCTCTTGTAATATGTGAGTCAATTGATTTTGCTCAGAAGCTTAATAGTTTAACTACTTTATTGTTAGGTCTACCACCTGTTCTAGTATTTGTCTTCAAAAATAAATTAGATGAACCTCCATTATTTTCAACTTTTTTAATAGTTAGTTCACTACCAGATGTTTGGTTTTTACAAGGAATTTTAGAAAAGAGAGAACTCACATTAATTTTCACAGATGAAGATGTAACGAAAAGACTTAAGTCAATTGTAGAGAATATTAACAATGAAGAATTGGTAAGTATCTTAACTAAGAAAGATGCTGTTTGGTACTATGCTAGGTGTACAATACCTAATAATGTTATCCCGTCACTTTCATCGTTTGTAACAGAGATTCTATGCAGAGAAGAACTTTTTCTTATAGGAGGTAAGTTAAAAGAGATAATGTATAGAGAACTTGAAGAGAGTAGCTATGTAGTATAAATAGCAATGTTAAATATTTAATAAGTCATGCATTGATAAGTGCTGTGTTCTACCATGTTTTACAATGTGAGTCTTAAGTGTTGTTGCTTTCGCTAGTAATAACTGTACGAAGTCTGTACCTACTTTAACTTCAATTGCAAACGGTGGAGGAACTAGAAGAACATAAAGCTTCCCTTCATACTTTGGTCTAACAACTACTGGTGGGGTATAGAAACCTGAACTTGCAAGCGTGGGGTGTATCTTAACGAAGCCAATGATATTGTGGGGTAGTTTAATGTATTCGTTTGTTGATGCAAGATAGAGATAGTTTGGGTAAAAAGTTACTTCTCCATCTTTATTAGGCTCAATTTTCTTATGTAAACTCTTTAACTTTATTTTATCGTCTTTCTTACCTAGAAATAGCTTATTAACCCCTTTAACTAGTACTCTTATATCGTTCCCTAAAGTTAGGTTTAATCCAGCTTTAAAAATTGTTTTAGCACTCCTAGGCTCTACTACTAGTTCACCACTATTAATTAACTGCTCAATTTCTTCCCTTGTTAAGAACATAAACGCCCCCACCTAAAGGTTTGCTATCTTTCTTTCCTCAAGACGCCAACCAAATCTCACTACTAAGGCATTTGCTTTATATCTTACCTTCCCAACAAGTTCAAGGTACTTCAAATACATTTCATCAAATACTCTTCTCATTGTTTCAACAGAAAAGTCTCTAGGGTAATTTCTAACTCCGTGGAAATATCGATAGAATAGACAAAGCCCTAACCCCCATCTTGGGTGAAGTACTGATTTTCTACCGTGTTTAGATGCTTGCTGATATAGGTATTCGAAGTCCTTTAAAATTGCTTTAGGTTCTCTAACAGGTACTATGAACTTAATATCAGGGTATTTACTAACGAGTTCAGGTAAGTAAACCCAAATTGTAACATCTTTCACTATTACACTTTGAGGTAAATCCTTTAGTTGCTGTATAATTTCCCACATGTACTCACCTCCATAAGGAGCTGATGGGTTATCTCTCCAAGTCCATTCTATGAGCCAAAAGCTGTTTTCCTTAATTAGTGACTTCAGCTTTTCTGGTAACTTATAGTAATCAAGTCTTACTGTTCCCTCAGAGTAATGAGCAGTACTTCTACGATCTATCTCGTAATAAGCGATATCTGGATTAAAAGGTTCAAAAATCGCTAGATCTTCCTTATATTTCTCTACTAAGTACTTAAATATGTAGGTAGTTGCTGAATGTGGGAAACCCACTATGAAATACCTAATCATCATTTATTGAAAATATGTAAAAATTTAAAAATGTAACAGTATCTTAGCTAGTTGGTAGAAAATGACTAAATTTGAAGAACTTGCTGTGAAGTTGAGTGGTAGAATAACACTCGTACTACTAAGACTATTCTTGAGATTAAATTACGTAATTGTAACGGTCTTTGAGAGAGTTTTAAGAGTCATCTTTAAGAAAGCAATGAAATACAGTAGAGAGGAATTTAGTGAACTTCTATTTAATTCTGCTGTTGAAGTACTACTTGGATATTACATAAGGAAAACTTACTTGAAGTACTTACAGAGCTTAGATGAGTATGTTATACAAGTAGAGCTACTACCAACTTCTAAAGTTATTAAGGAGGAACCTAGATTACTCTACATTGGTTAGCTCTATGTTAGCACCTTCATTTAGAGAATTTATTCAATACCTAAAGACATGTAGAAGTATAGCTAGAGTTAGGTACCATGGTGGGTATGTAACGGTTAAAGTCCTTGTACCTTACAAGAAATTAACATCTGTAGCTTCTCTAAACGAAGAGGAGTTTCTAAAAAAGTATGATGAGTATTGTAAGTTATTAGAGCGTGATGTGGATGAGAGTGCTGTTAGGGAGATAGAGATCTCTCTACAGGATCGAGATGCTCTTCTTAGCTTTCTTAAGAGCATAAAGAGGAGAAAGAAAGGTGTTCTCATACCAATCATCTGTAGAGAAGCGTCAATTCTTAAACATGTTGAATCAAAGTTTCATTTCAGAGATTCTGTTGCTGGAATCTACTTTCTAGAACCCTTAGTGTTGCTTGAGGATTATGCTGTTTACTTGATTAGACCTTTCAAAGCGATTGAGTTACTTAACCTATTTCTAAATCCCTTAAGTCAAGAGCTTGCTGATGAGTATAGAAATGAAGTTAAAGTACGGGGTAAATCAGATATTGAGATATTTTCACTTTTTGCTAGCTTAATCACGAATGTTTATGAGTGGTGTAAAAGTATTTGCTTAAGATACATACAGGAGTACAGTACCTCACTACTTGAGCTATATACCTTTGCTAACAAAGTGTTTAAGTTCTTAGTCAGTGTTAGACCAAGTTTAAACCTCATGATTAGCATTATATCCTCAATCTCTAGAGGTTTCACATTATCAAAACTCTATGATGACGGTAAAGTACGCAGTTACGCATCTATAGGTTTATCTAAAAAACACCCAACTAGAATAGCTAATGTAGTTTACATAGAGCTAGAGAAAACAGGTGTTATTGAAGTAGTTTTATCTGAGTACCTTAGCCACTATCTAAGAAGTATTTGAGAGGTGTGAAAAATAGTAATTGAGTACTGCATATTGGGGTTTCCAGTACTACCCACTCCTGAATTGTATAGAGATATAGCTGATAAGGTTAAGAGAAAGAACTTAGGTATATACTTTTTATTTGAACCATGTAATAAGTACATTTTTAATTTATCTAAACAACTTGATACTCTCACAAATATTTACTTTTTCAATATTAGAACAGATCTACGTAAACTTCCAGAGGTTATTAAGGAAAGCATTGAAATGTACTTATACGACCTAAGTTATGAGCCCTATGACCTAATTAGAAGTAGTAGGGAAATTCCGTTAATTACAATGGAGATCTATAAGATTCTTCAAAAGAGACCTGAGAAGTTTGTTATTCATGATAGCTACATGTGGTTAGCACTAGATTATGTACTTAATTTTCCTAAGAAATGTAAGTTCATTGCTATTGACGTTGGTTTAAGTGTTTTGAAGAGATACGTAGATTATCTCTTTAGGGAGCTGAGAAAAGAGGAAATGAGTAATTTTAGGTACTTTATCTGGGATACAACAATTAAACCAATTTATGTATACTTTACACGGGATTTAGCTAATGTACATGAGTTCAATAGAGAGAACTTCAAGAAAGTAACAACCTCACTATACTTCCTATACAGTGGGAAGGTTAAGTTATTTAAGAAGTACTTAGACATAAAAATCATCAAGTATACACTACCTTGGTAAAGATATACTGGATAGGTAGGTGGTATACGTAATGAAAATTAAGAAACCAGCAGTTTTCTATGATTTAAACGACTTCCTGAAATTTGTTGATGATTCTCAACCACTGTTCATCTATGGTATAGGAGCAGTTACACCTGATACGTACATAGAGATTGTTGTACAGGGCGTTACACAAGATGGAATAATTATCTACTATGTACAACGAGCAAAGGAATTGGGTCACTTCACTGAGGACGATATAGCTAAGTTAAGGAAAGAACTCGAAGAGAAAGGATATATTGTTTGCTTAGGAAAATACATTGAGAAACCTTGTCAACATATTCTATAACTTCACAACATTTTATAGCTGAAACACCGTTACTTCCGTAGCTTTATTGTAGCCATTTTGTAAACAGATAGTAAAGTTTAAATATTAAAAATCGTAGTTATACCTGTAACTGGTAGAGGGAGGGTATTCCTTATGAGGTGTAGTGAATGTGGTGGTCAGCTAATAAGAGATAGCCTCGGTTTTCTTGTTTGTCAAAACTGTGGTTTAGTCTATGATGACTACACTGAGTATCTTCTTAAAGAACCAAGGAATAGAAGAGATGAGCCTCAATTTAGAAGCAACTTAACAGAGGTAGGGAGAGATGTTGAGTACTTAAAGAGGAAATACTCTAAGATCCTAACACCAAGTGATTTAGCTGAAGTCAATAGAATACTATTGCAGATACAGTCGTTCTTTAACTTACCTGAGAATGTTGTTAGTGATGCTCTAAAGCTATATCAAAGTGCTCAGAAGCAGAATCTAAATACGACTAAGTACAAGCTACTTGCTACCTGCGTACTGCTAGCTCTTAGGAGAAACGGTGTGTACAGCTACAGAGCTATAGATATAGTGAACTTCTTCAGAAAACAAGGTCATAGAGTTCATTTCAACGACATCTCGAAGCTATTTGTTGAACTGAGAAAGACTTTAGGGATAGAAATCAAGGATATAGACCATAAGAGCGAAGTTGTGAAGCTAATAAACAAACTATACCACAATGCTGAGATAAAACGAAAAACAAATACCAAACTTTCAGATGTTGAGAAAATGGTAGTAGTACAGGAGATTAAGGAAGAAGCTATACGTATTCTTGAGAAGCTTCCAAGAAAGATTTGGCAAGGAACTAAACGAACTGCTATCTACGTAATTGTTACGAAGCTTGCAGAAGATAGGGTTAGGGTCAGGCACAACTTGAAGAGAATCTACTCATTGAAGGAGCTGTGTTTGAAGTTTAACATCAGTGAGAAATACACTGAGAGAAAACTAAAAGAAATTCGTAAAATAGTTTCAAACTAAGTTCTTCTCTCTCTTTAGATATTAAAAGCTAAAACTATATAATGCCTCGTCTTTAATCTCTTAGAGATGCTGGACTTTGCTCTCTATATTGGTAGGTTTCAACCTCCTCATTATGGACACTTACAGTCAGTAAAGTATGGTCTTAAGCTAGCTAAGACTGTAATTATTGGAATAAGAATGACGAGTATTAATCTTAAGAATCCTCTCACAGTTCAGGAAAGGATTGAGTGCTGGAAGAGGCTCTTAACGTACTTTAACATACCTCTAGATAGAGTTAAGCTAGTACCTGTTGACGACTTTAATAAGAGAGCTAAGATACCTGACGACGATAAGGTAATCTATAAACAATGCTCATTACTAGATTGGGCTGAGGAAATTCAGAATAAACTAGGAATAAGACCTGACACAACAATTGTTATTGCAAATAAACCACAAATTGTAGTAGCTTTCAATTTACTCGGTTACGTAGTTTTCCCTGCTCACAGAAATAGGTATAGACTTGTTGATGTTTCTGCTACTGAGTTAAGAAACCTTATTCTTAAAGGGGATGAGAAGTGGAAAGACATGTTACCTAAACCAGTAGTGGATTTTCTAGAGGAGATTAAAATTAGAGAACGATTACTAAGTTTAAAGAATAAAGAGAAGTGATTTTTACTGCAAGTTTAGGACTTTATACACTACTGCAACTACACTATCATTCATGCTGTAGACCTCCCTCTTGTTTGGTGGTTTCTTTGTAAGTACTTTCTCAGTTAGTAAAGTAGTTACGTAGTCAAGTTCTGAGGTATCAACACCTAACCTACTTCTTATCTGGTTAACAGTTTTCTTGAACTTCTCAAGCAGTTCTTTTAAAACTTCCTCATTATTAATACCGTATAAGAGAGCGAACTTCAGTTGCGAATACGATTGAATTAACTTAAATGCATACCAAACTCTTCTCTGTTCAATAACTACCTTCTTAGCTTCTGAGATAGCTGTCTCATCTATCTTGTAAGCTTCAACTTCTCTCTCCTTTTCCAGCATCTTCTCTGTAAAGCTGATGAGAGTTTTAATTGCTTGAAATAGTTCCCTACTTCCTAATGCTTTTCTAAACGTCTTCTCATTGCTCGCTATTCTACTTTTTAGGACATTAATAGCTTTCTGTAGTTCGTACTTATGCATCTCAACATAGCTTAAGCTCATTGCCTCTCACCCTTTTCTTCTTCTACTGTTTTTTCTATAGCTTCTTCAAGTACTCTTGAAGCTACTTTTTCACCAAGTTCTGTAATGTACCAAACCCTACCCTTAACATCAACTAATCCCTTTTTCTTCAACCTCGATAAGTATACTCTTGTTGAACTAGGAGGTATACCTGTAGCTTTAGATACCTCTGTCCAGTGAGCTACCTTCTTAGTGTTCAAGTATAGAAGTACCTTTAATTCCTTCTCAGGTAGTAGACGTGTACTCATTCTCTACACCTCTACTAATAGTAACTCCAAATCCCTTATATAACTGATACAAAAAAGCTACAAAAGAGATTACGAATAAACACCTCTATCTTTAAGAAGTTTCTTTACTAAATCAGTTAACATATCTCTGAGTAACGCAAGTAATAAACAAACTATTACACCAATTAATTGTAGAATTAACTCAATAAACAGTTTAAACATAGTCATCATAAACCATTCTCACAGTAGCTCCTACAATAACGGTAATAACCCCTGCTAAAAGTACTAAGAGTAAGATCTGTACTACGAGTTCTTCAATTGAGTTAACAACGTCAATTGCTACATTAGTATGTTCACGAACAGTACTGAAGAACATAAGTACTGAGTATAGTGCTATACTAAATGCCAGTAGTAAAATAATACTCTGAACAATTGTAGTGTACAGTACCTTAGACGAGACCATATTCTCTAAGCCTCTCTACAACGTTAGTGTAAACAATGTTTCGTAAAGCTTCTTCACCTATCTTAACAACCTTGTAATTCATCTTTGACTGTAGAGCTATTAGCGTACCGAAGAATGGGAGGTAATTCTTTACTGTGTAGTAGCTTGGTATCTTAACTTCTCTACTTCCTTGCTTTATTACGTAGAATAAATTCTCTAGTCTCACACCGTAGATATCATCTATATACACTAGAAGGTCAACATTTGTAAATTGCTTAAGTGCTTTAACGCTAAAACCTCTTGGTTTAAAGACCTTTACTTCGTAGACTGTGTACGGGTTGTAATTACTTAAATCAACGCTACCCTTACTTTCGAGCAGTATGGATACTAGTGGTGCTGTGTGCTCCATTAATATATGTGAAGGTCTTACTTTCTTTAGATATAGCACTCTCGGGTCTTCCCATACCGTCAAAACCCTTAACCACCTACTTCCCTCTCTTGAAGCTCTCTTAACTGACTCAATGGATTTACCAATTAACCTCCAGAACTGCTGTGCTACTGTCGTAAATAGCTCTTCAATGCTTGCTGAGGTGATAACTTCCTTAATGTACTTCAATCTCTCTTCCTTAGGTAGTAGAAGAAGTTTCTCTAGCCTTAACGCATCTGGGAGGTAGTACTTATCTAGATTTTTGAGAGCTGAACCCTTGATAATTAGCTTACCGCTTTTAACAGCAATGTAGTTCTTCTTTGAATATATGTAGAAGTAGTCGTATATATCTTCTAGGTCTACCTCAAGCCCGTACTGTTTAAGGTACTGATTTAGCTTGTCCATGCATTCCTTAGGGTCTCTATCCCCTAACTCAACAATGAAGCTATCTGTATCACTGTATAGTACTTTGTAGCCTTCTTTGTTTAGGAAGTCAATGGCTTTGAACTGTACGTCTCTTGTTCCATAGAAGATGACTTCGGGACAGTATGGGTTCCCGAATATTGCTAATCCTGATGACTTTGCTTGTACTCCATAAGCTAGTGCATTCAGCAGTGCTTTTATTCCCTTATCTAGAGCTGAGTACTGCTTATTTATCTTCTTGAGTCTCTTACTCTCTTCCCTATAAGCCTTCAATCTCTTAACTAGGGAATACAGAAATCCATAGCCTTGTTTTGTGTCGAATTCCTTGTTACCTAAATGAAGCATTGGGTCTACTTTCTTAGATAGGACAAAGTGTGGGTACATCATTTTAACGTCTAGGTGGAGAGCCTTTTGGAATGTTACACCTGTTCCTATAGCGTAGACTCTACTCGCTGTTAGTTTACAACCAATTTTCCTGTACTCTGGTATAAAGCCTTGAAGTTCGCAGAATCTCAATAATGCGTACTCGCTAATCATTCCTGCTCTCAAGGATATGGCTTCAGTTAACGGAACTTGTGTTATACCTGAAACAACTAGACAGAATGGTAGGATTACGTTTGTTAACTTAGCTGTTATGACGACATCATTTCTATTGTACTTACATAGATCTTCAAAAGGCATTCTCGTTACTCTACCAATACCCTCTTCCTTGATCTTAAGCTCTTCATCTGTTATTCCCGCTTCCTCGGATAGAACACGTGAAACTGCGTATAGTGATTTTGAAGCCCCTACCTGTAGTGAGTAGCCGTGAGTTGACAGTATTACGGCATTATCTATTAGGACTCGTCTAGTTGGGTCAATGTCTATACCTATTTTCTTTAGGTACTTTATGTCGTACCCTATTAGGTTGTGACCTACAATTGCGTAGTGTTTCTGTATTTCCTTACGAAGTTCATCTGCTTCAGACGGTAACCTGTAGGTCTTTACATTTTCTTTACTTACCTCATCAAGTAAATTCATTGAGAGAGTTGAGCATACAACTGGTCTATCGTCTATTACCTCTACGTCTAGAGTAAGGATTCTCAACTTCCTTATCTTATCAATAGCCTCACAATCAAATCCGTAGTAGAGGGGTATGATGTTAAAGAACTTGATATTTCTGTCAAAGGTATTCCTGACGTGATACCTCACGTTCATTGCTGAAACTCTTAAGCCAAGTTGTTGAGCTTCCAAACTAACTCTAGGTACTTCTAGTGGTGATGACGTTACTACCTTAATGACCTTGAATCTATTATCTACTCTGTACCTAGTTCCATCATAGATAATTGCTTTGTAATCAGTTTCCTCTAGGTAAACTCCTTCGTTCTGTGCAAGTATATTGACGTACCTTAATTCGTTTGGTCTAGCGATTACGTAGAAGTAGGGTGGTACTAAGTCAACTTCATCTATTAGACCATTTAGAGTGAGTAAAAGTAGCTTTCTCCTACTAAAATCAACAACTGAATTAATGTACATCAGCTGATCCCTCTCTTACTGCTAGAACTTGATCTAGTAGGTACTTAACGATCTTCATTCTGCTTTTACTACATGATGCCTCAAGTGGGCAACCCTTACATATACCTAGTTCTCTAAATAGTGTCCACGTTTCGGGTGGTACTCCGAATTTAGATGGTATGAAGATTGTTAGCTTTTCATTACCATCTTCAAAATCTAGTTTTCCAGTGAAGTACTCGTAGTAGTAGAGTTTTGGTTTAGATAAATTAAACCTAGTAGCGAAATCTTCAGCTACTTTCTGTAATTCATCTTCAGTTAGCAGTACGAAGAAAGGTAGTACTGCTATTGCAAACCTAAGGAAATAGTACCTAACACCTTTCGGTACAGTACCTAGGAATGCAGTTTTCACACAGTTAGGGAGCTTAGATTCATTATCTCTCAACTTCTTAATGAATTCACTATACGTTAGCTCAGGCACAACTGCTAGTTTATAGATGTTGAATTTACTTACTTTACTAGGTTTAGATAGTTGAACTGAGGTCACACTCTGTCTTTCTTCACCTAGAAGTAGTAGATTCTCCTCAATTGACTTAGCATATTTTTCATAACCTAACTCCCTTAGTAGCACTGCGAGGAAGTGCTTCACATCGTCTATCTTGTAGCTAATTCTCTCTACATCAAGTGATGTTAACATTATATCTAATTCTCTTGATAATACTCTATACTTCTTCACAGAGAATACGATGTCGCTTCCCTCTCTTCGTATTAGTAAGTACCTTGCCTGTAGTGGGTACATATCCAGAAAGGTGTTACCGCTCTTAATCTCGATATTGGCTACTGGTGTTGGTAAAACTATTTTGTAACCTTCTTGTTTGAAGTACTTCAACTTTATGGCTTCATACTTAGAGATGTAGAAGTACTTCTTAAACCCTCGTCTTGTCTCTAAATCCATTATTTTTCTAAGAACCTTACTAGCATCAGATACTTCCTTAGTTGCTTCATCTGGGAAATCGAAATCAATAACTACGAAATGTCTCGTGATGAATGCGGAATTCAGTAAGATACTTAGTTCACCGAGTATTTCCTTTAGTTTATTCACTTCTTGGTCATAGAAGCTTTTTGTTTGGTAGTCTCCCCAGTTAATAATTGGTCTTTTCGATAGTGGAAAAAGAGGTATTACAATTATTTCGAGTGGGTAGAGGATTAGTCTTTTCTTCTTTTCGTATTGCCTATGTATTATTCTACCTACAGTTCTAAGTCCCTGAACCAGCTCGTGCTCTGGGTTTTCGCTTATTTGTCTTAGTTTCTCTAACCAATCGTATCGCTCAGGTATATCAATCCTTCCTTCTGCTATGTAGGTTAGTAGTTTAATGTAGTCTTCCTCATTTTTTAGACGTAGTAACTGCTCTAAATTCATTTACTTCACTCCTCAACTTCGACCCTTGTTCTACCTTTCTCCTGCTCTGTTACTGTAGCTGTTGTCTCTTCTTCCTCTTCACCGACAAACATCTCTATGGCTTCCTCAATTTCTCTGCTTCTTAGTAAGGTTCTCCACTCACTATCTAACCTCTCTAACTTGAGTGCTCCAGCTTTCAGCTCTTTAAGTGATGTCTTGTTTACCTGACCTAGAGTTGCGTTATCTACTTCAAGTAAGATGTTTCGTAGTCCTGCTGGTTTAATAGTTATCTTGCCTGATATCTTCCTTGTGAAGACTAGTCTTGTTAACACCTTACTCTTCGGTATGTAAACGTACCAGTGTCTTGGTGGTGATATCTGTGGTCTTAGATCTTCATCTAGGTTTTCGTAGACTTTCCTAACAAGCTCTACACCTGTGTTGTTGAGTAGGTGGTACTCACCATTTATTGTTGCGAAGTTTTTATCTTCTGTCATATCGGCTAGCACTTGTTCTATACCTGCTTGAAATAAGCTATTGACGTCAACACTAATCTTAATTCTATGAGTTCTACCATCTAGAGATGTGTCTAGAGCCATCTCATACCACTTTGAGAACGCTTTCGTCCTCCCTCTTATGCAAACAGGAACTTCAGCGTACTCCGAAATGAACTCTTGTTTGTACTCAGTTACGTAGCACATTGGTATTAACCAACTCAGTATTGCAGTTCCTGATTTCATGACTGGAGGTACGATGTAAACAACCATACTCGACACCTGTTAATCTATACTCTGGGTTGTTTATAAAGAATATAATGAAATAATAAGTATATTTCACTAAATAAGGGATGTTGCAAAAATGTAACAATTCTGTAACTATTCGAGTCTGTAATTTTTTGCTAACTCTACGAACCATTCTGGATAGAAGACTTTGTAGTACCCACTTGTTATTGATGACTCAAGTGCAATTAACTTAGGTTCCGTAGGTGCTGGAGACCTAACAATCCTCATAACTGCTTGAACTACTGAAGCTATAGCTCTGCTGAAGTCAATAGCGTCGTAAAATGCGTTCTTTCTAGGTGGTCGAAGTAATGGTGCTACTACAATAGATATCTGGTACTGCTGTAGATCTATAGACCTAGCTACAGATGAACCGCAGTAAGATATGAACAAGTCAACTACTCTACCACCAACCTTAATTTTAGTAATTATAGCAGACTTCCCAAATCTGCTAAAGTACTCAAATCTCCGTCTATACCTCTTTAGGAAGTTAATACAGGCAGTGTACTGTTTCTTATTTCCAAACCACAAACATAGACCCTTAACAGGCTTGTTAAACTTCTTCTCATATTGCTCTACTAAACTCTTGATAATATCCACGACTTTTTTCGGTGAGTACTTGAACATGTTGTCAATTTCATCGTTTCTATTTATAGCACCGTAAATTCTCTCGAAGAGAGTAAAGCTCGTGAAGTACACATTTTCATATAGCTTAGTCTTCTTTCTAACTTGTGATAGAGCTACTCTTGATGAGAGAGATAGAAATTCAGACCTTGCAATTCCCTCTGTTGGGAATGTAGCTGTTAAGCATACTTTCCAGAAGTACCTATACGGAAAGTCATTGTATAGGAGCATCTTCACACCAAACTCATAATCCTCTATATTGATGTACTCACCCGTATCTTCAGCAGTTCTCAGAGAGTAGTAGAAAAATGTGATAAAGGATAGAGACTGAAGCGTGTCTAGTGCTGTAAATATAAAGGTCTTCTCACCTCTCTTCTCAACTTCTTCAATAGCTTTACTAATTCTTCTTCTTAAGCTACTTATTAGAGGATTTGCCTTATTCATCAACTCTTCGAGTTCTTTAATTTCTTTTCTTGGAACTAAGATGTACTTCTTTGAGCAACTCTTTATCACATCATATATCCTGTTGTAGATAGTTATTATCTTATCAAGTCTCTTTGTTTTAGGTGAGATCGCTTCTAGTATCTCTCTATCGTACTTACCCCAATTCGGTGTGTATACCTTAACGAGTAACGCATTGTAAAACACTACATCCGCTTCATCTACAATGAGAAGTACTTTCTTGTCGGTTTTTTGTCGTTTCCCGTATGTAACCCATTTACTTACGGATACGTGGTTTAGCAGTAGTTGAGCTGGTGAAACAATTACTGGTGTGTAACCTAGCTTTAGTCTCCTCGTTAGCTCAAATGTTGGATTTAGAGAAAATGCTCGTATAAGGGGCTGTATACAAACTTCTTCACAAGTAGCAATATCGTAGAAAACCCTCTTAGGGAGAAGTATCTTCACATTTTTATCAAGAATTAAGTTCTCAAATATCTTATATGCAATTTTATGTTTTCCCTTAAATAATGGACAGACTTTACAAACATACGATAATGGTACGCCTAGCTCTATGTACTTACTAAGTAACTTCTTCTCTTTACAGTACTTCTCAATACCTATATGCCATATCACTTTCACATCGTTCCTAATGAGCTTATTAATAGCATTATTACATGCTTCGTGACTTGAGGACATGTAGTATATCCTATCAAATATACCTAGTGAGTAAACTTTAGATATTAAGTCACAGACAGCTTTAGTCTTACCAGTACCGTTTCCTGCTTCGGTAATTACGGTTGTAGGTTTGGTAAAGAAGCCTCTTGTAATTAATTCATCAGGTGTCAAGTACTTAGCTGTGGACATTGTTTTTCTTCTCCATTTTTTATAACGACTTTAAATATATAAAAGGTAGATTAGAATGTATGGGGGCGGATAAAGTGTCGTATGAATTTAGACGAAAAGTTAGAAAGAGAGCATATGAGATTGAGGAAGAAAGTGAGCAACCTGAAGCTGAGGAAAGGGCTCCTAAATTAACTCTGTATGATTTGTTTAGAACTGTAGCTCCTAGTGACGTAGTAGCAGTATTTGGTCGTACTGGTAGCGGTAAGACAACTCTTGCCTACATACTGTCGGAAGATGCTGTTAACAAGGGTATTGATGTCTTCTACCTCGACACAGAAGGGAATGTACACTGGAGATTAGATGAAAGAGTTAACTACTACAGAATAAAGTCCCTTGAGGAACTCCGTAGTAAGCTATACGAGATAAAGTATGGAGCTGAGAGAGGTGAATACGGTAAGAATGGACTACTGCTGATTGTAGATAGCATAGAGGCACCAGTCCTACGATCAATGGGTCGATCAATGGCTTCTAGGACATCTGCAATGGTGGAGAGAGTACACATAATTGACTACATAAAAGCAATGTGTGAGAGGCTTTCAGTAATAGAGAGAGGTGAAGTCGTTAGACCAGTAAATGCACTTATCGTAAAGCACATGAGAACAGAAATAGGACTAACTAGAATTCTAGAAAGAGCACTAACTGAAGAAGCAGAAACTGAAGAAAGAGCTGAGGAAGGTAGACCAAGAAAAGTTAGGAGAATAATTACACCAGAGGAGGTACCGCTTGAAGTAAGGTTAGCATACATTAATCCAACAGGAGGTAGAGATCTGTACCTATTAAAGGAAATATGGGTGTGTGACATAGCTAAAACTGTGAATAAACCAGATGGGTACAGGTTAACGCAGTGTAACTTCTACGCATGGAGATCTAGATGCTTTGGTAAACTAGAGAACATATTCAATATCTCTATTGAAACCGTACCTGAGGCAGGTAAGAAAACAGTTGTAATTTCGTACGAGATCTTAAGCTACCCAGCACCACTCATGGAAGTAAAGCCGAGAATTGTGGCTAAATGACCTCTCTAAATCATCTCTTTTTTAGACCTTTCTTCTCTGCTTGTGCAGAAGCTAGTAAGTTACCTCTCTCTAGGCTAGTTTCGATTCTCCATAATGAGGTTAAGGTTAAACAGATCGGGAATGAGCAGTTGTACTTGGTTGTCTCTAGATCTAGAGTTCATGGATTTGTGAATATATCTGATATAGCTGTTCACACCTTCTGTCCTAGAAAATTCTGGTATTCTTACTCACTTGTCAAGGAACTCAATAAACCCATAATTCTAGCAGATGCGATAACCCTTAGGAGAATCCTCGTCGGAATATATTCTCATAAAGCTTTCGAGAACTACATCAACATAATTAAACCTAGGTTCCTCATAGAAACCAATATTGAGCTAATTCCTGAGTATGAAGTTATTGACGAAGAACTATCTGTAATAGGTCATGCAGATTTAGTTAAGATAGATCACAATAATAGAACCGTCGAGGTATATGAGTTGAAAACATCTTGGTACAGAGCCCCACATGAGGCGTATGTTTATCAGTTGTATGCCTACTGTTACGAAGTGAGTAAAGCACTTAAGTACTATACCTTAACTTGTGGTTACTTAGTTCAACCAAATACCATGTTTAGGTTTAATTACATTAAATCTGTAGAGAAGGTTGTTAAGAAGTTGCTTATAGAACTTAGAAAAGTAATTCAACTAGATGAACCCCCAATACTTACTGATTTCGACAGGAGGAAATGTAGAAAGTGTGGTTTTCGTGCTATATGTCTTGCAGATAGAGAGAAACAGAAAGAGTTCCTAAGAGAAGTAGCTAGGAAGTACAGTATGCAGTAAGCTAGTTCTCATCAGCATAACACTTACTCCAGAACTCGCAGTACCTACATAAGTAATCTCTCTCTGCCTCTGGTAACTCTTGTTTCTTAATAGCGTTCCAGAGTCTAACTGCTCGTTCTTTAATTATCTTAAAGATGCTTTCACTTCGGTTCATATCGAATATCTGTATTCTTCCATCTGTTTTACTTATGTACACTAAGTACCCCACAGAGTAGTTGAGCATGTTCAAGTACGCTTGTAGTTGTAGTACGTGGTGCTCATATGGTGCATCGGGTATCCTTGAAACTGTCTTTAGCTCTATAACAGTGTCTTCACCTACAGCATCAGGTCTACCAACTAAGTAGAACTTCTCATCACCACTTTCTATTAAGTATCTTACCTCTGGTTCAATTACAAAGCCATAATTCTGTAACTCCCGTAATATAGTGAGATGTGTGGCAACTCCTAAACCCAGTATAACACACTTAGTATCAGATAGGTGTGATAGTGTTTTCATATCTCCGTACTTCCTACTGTAATACGATTTACGTAGGCAATGAGTAACCTCAGATACGTGTATAGCTTCTTCGTAAGGTCTTAAGTTCTCTATTAACAGCTTCCTAAAGATATTGTAGAAAAGCGATGCTGTAACTACCATTCTCTACACCTCTTACGTGGTGTATATCTTCTTTTTAACTTCTTTAGTAACTCTATAGCATCATCAACCTCTTCCCTTCTAATGTAGTACCTTCCCTTCCTATCATTATCAATAAGTGCAAGATTGTTCTCAACTAAGTACTTCATTATTCTACCAAAGACTGACCCACAGTTCCTCTTCTCGTGTAGTACTCTATGGTACTTAAGAACCCTCTTCTGCCTGATAGGTATTAACTTTATGTTGTTGATTCCTCTTCTATCTAGTTCTCTCCTATAGTCTTCTAAGTACTTAATTATAGCTTCAATCATGTAAATGGGTAAATCAGTTCTTCTTGGCATATCTCTACTCCTTCTTTCCTATGATTATCTTTAGAGTTTCTCTAGCTATATCAATGTTAGGGTTTAGAAAGACTACACGTCCTTCTCTCTGAATTCTCTTAAGGACTCCAATACTATCCCACACTGCGTACTTTTCAGAGGGAGAAATGTATAGTACATAGTATACATGTTTCAACTTATCAATTAGTTTCAACTCAGAAAGGCTGTAGTACCATCTCCCATCTGATATAATTATGTATGTCGTATCCTTTAGCTTCTCTGCTAGCGTAAGGGCAAGAGATACCCAAGTTCCACCTCCGAGAATTCGAAGATCTCTAACTGTATTTATTATGAAGTTCTCAACCTTTGAGTAGTCAAACGTAGGTTCAACGTGAACCTCTCTCGTTGACCAGAACTGAATACCTACTGGAACTCTCGCTCTCTTACAGTACTCTAATACAGCAAACAGCGTTACTAATTCATAGTCAATCACATTAGTTAATTTCCCAGTTGGTTTACCTACTGACCCAGATACATCAATAGAGATGAATACTGGATTCTTCGATTGTTCTTCATAACCTGTACTCACAGTCTTCACTATTCTCTTCTTAGTTGTTACATTCCAAACTATCTTTCTCCCAGATGAGACCTTAGTCTGGTACATGTCTAAATCATCAATCTTATCCTCTAGTAACTTCCACCTAGTGTACGCTATTGGTAATGGTCTACCTAATTTCTTGCCTTTAATGAGGATATCTACTAGAACATTATGAGCCTTTGCTCTGTAGAAGATAACATCAATTGCTAAACCTGACTCTGGTTCCTCGCTACCAACCCCTCTTGATCCTTCTAATCTTTGACCCCTGTTTTTCAAGAGCTTCATTTCAATTCGAATCTTCTTACCTGTACACTCTTTGATAACTTGCTCTAGAACCCTAGCTACTTTGTACAGCTCATATACATCGTCTACTCCCTTAGCGTATTCGAAGAGTAATCTCTCGATACTAGCTTCATCTACATTGTAACCAATGAATCTCCTCAGGATTTCTTCCTTTAACTTCTCTATTTCTCTTCTCAAGTAGCTAGGTACCTTCTTTGAGAATCTACTGTAGATTATTGAAGCTATTTTACTAAGTCTCTCTGCTGTTTGACTATAGAGCTTATACATGTCGTGAATTCTCTTAAATTCATCATGATATGCTCTCATCAGCTCAACCACATAACACTCTTTATTTATTTCACGTCTAAAGGCAGTGTACAGCTCATCGAATAGGTTGAACTCTTCCATAAAGAGGAGGTTATCTACTTCAGAAGCTAGCAGAATTAAGCTCAACACTGTCCTGTACGATATCCTCTCAGTTGTATTAATCTCCTTGTAGAAGTTGATGACGCCTTTAATTATTGAGAAGAGAGAGTTTGGTGTGTAGAAGAGATGTAGTAGCTCGTGTATTACAACAAATGCCTTAGCTTTCTCATTTGTGAACCTAAGCACAACATCAGAGATAGCTATTCTCCTATTAATCCAGTCAACGTAACCGTAGAGACCTTGGTTAATACACTCCGTATCAATGTAAAGTGAAGGTACTGCATAACCAAATATTGCGTAAATAGTAGATTCGTAATTCGGGATTATGTTTTCTGGTTTAACGAGCATTAACTTCACCACTACCTAGCTTTACCACCGTAGAAGTAATCCATTAATGTTCGGTACTCGTACTGAGTTTGCCTCTTTTCCTTATATGACAGGTATACCACTCCCTTAATATCCTCAATAAGTGACTTCACTTCTTCCTTAATTATCTCCTCATCTAAGTCACGGTATATACTCTTTAGGATAGTTACTAACTTCGTGATGTCTTTTTCAGTTATTTCCTTAGCTATTTTAATGAGGTGCTCCCTAATCCTGTACTTACACTGCTGATACTTATCCTCGCTGATTAACCTAAGTGTTACTAGGTACGTAAGTAATTTCATCTTACTTTCATCAGAGAACCCTCTTTCCTTAATCTCCCCTGCTAATTTCAAGATCTTTCCTAGGACTTTCCTACTTTTTAACTCAGAGAGCTGGGTGATGTACTCATTAATAGAGCCTAGATACTCCTCTGTGAAGTATGGGTGGTTTCCTAGTAGGTAGCTTGATTTAGAGTCTGATTTAGGTATTTTCCCTAGTAACTTACTTATTACTTCACTTACTTCTCTTAGAGGTAGTGTCTCTAGAGCTGTTTCAATCAATGTGTTGACTGCAAGTATTGGGCTTTCAGACTTCAACTTCTCTAGAGTCGTTCTCAGCTCTACTCTACTTGCTAGCATATTGCTGATTGCTTTCTCCTGTGTTAAGATATCGTAGAGAGTTCTGAAGGTGTTGTTTAGGATTGTCATTGCTTTATCAATGAACAACTGTAGTGCTGTTACTTGGTCAATAGGGAACCCTATTGACTGAATTTCAGGAAAGACATTTACAGCATCTGTTTCAAAGTTAATCTTTGTTTTGTAGTAAGTAGCTGATAAGATTGCGTCTTTAACTTCATCTCTCGTAACTCTATCTTTTCCACGTATGTAGGCTAGTGCTTTCGCTACTAAGTAAGCATTTCTCTTAATTCTCCACCCAGATATTGGCTCTGTAATAAACCTACATAGGTACATTGGGTTACACATCGAGCAACCTTCATTCGTCCCAAGTAAAGACCTATCACATGAGTATGCGTGCTTACAGTAGTTGAATACTCTACAGAGAGAAGAGAGCAGTATTTCCATTTCTTCACTAACTTTAATATCCTCTATTTCCTTCCTTATCTTTTCTCTATCTAGTTGTGGTGCTGTCTTCTCCATTTCCTCAATCAACTCTTCGTGTCTTCTAGGCTTCCACTTTATCATGAAGTACAGCCTCTGTGTCGGGAATGGAATTAGGTTAAACCTGTTGAGTAGGTGTCTCGGAGGTTCAACTATATCTGGTGACTCAGTTATTGGGTTTGTAGTTCCTATGATTGATACTTTATCTAGCTTTAGCTCAGCTGTGCCGTAGTTCAGAGTTCTTCTCTCAAGAAGCTGAAGTAGTGCTTGTAGTGAGCAGGGGGCTAACCTGAGAACTTCATCTATACCAATGAACTTCACTCTACTATCTATGAGAAACTCAATAGCTTTATCAACTCTACCTTCATTTTCAAGTTTCTTAATGTTAATACAGTACAGCCACTTATCAGCTTCTGTTTTCAGAGTTGAGTAAACTAACACTCTCTCCTCTTTTTTGTACGTAAATGCTATTCCTTCCATGATGAGTGTTTTACCTGTTCCTCCAGATCCTACGAGTACACAGGGTACAAGTGCTAGGTCATGTGCTAGTGTCAGTTCTACATGCCATAAATTACCTTTGTAATAATTGGCAAACCATTCAAAGAACTCACATACGGACATGACTACCACCAGCACTACGGCTCAAGTCTACATTACAGGAAAACGCTCAAGCACTCCTTTACTTCAGCAATTATCCTATCGAATAGCTTTAGCTCTTCCTCACTTGCTCTAATACCAATAGTTGCCCGTTCCTTAGTCTCTTCTAGCTTTCTAGCAAGCCTCTCTAACTTCTTAACAGTCTTTATAAATTCCTCATCATTCTTCACAATTGCTTTAAGCTCTTGAACTTCCTTTAGAATTTCCCTTAGGTCTTCTTTAATCTTGATTTGCTGACTGTACTTTCTCTGAAGTATATCTAGGATTTGCTTCTTCGTCTCTTCAAATTCATTTGTTAGCTCTTCTAATTTTTCATGTAGTTTGTACTTAGCAAGCTCTCTAAATATTAAGAACTGTTGCTTCACTAATGGTACTACTGCAATTACTGGTTTCCTCTCAACAGGTTCATAGAGCTTCTTTATCCTCTCTAAGACTTGCTTAATCATCTCTTCATCTGCTGTAGATATCACAACTGACTGTGTAATAGGTAGACCAAGGCTTTGAAGTAGCTCCGTAGCTACTCTTCGTCGGTACTCGTACACTGGGTCGTAGACGTACTTATCGCCTTTCCTAATCTTGGACACTGGTAAGTCATAGGATATGATGTAAGCCTCCCTCTCGAATGGTACGTGCTCTACCCCCTCTCTTCTACCGAATAGGTATATACTGACTGAATCCATGATTACACCCGTTTCTACAATAAGTAATTAGTTTATAAAGTCTTCATGGGAAATTAAAGCTCTATCACCTTTGTAAGATAAAGTGTGTACTTTATTGAACATTTTAAAAATCGTTGTAGTGTGCTTTAACTAACGGGTGTAATTAGTGAAGTATGTAGAAACACTTACTGAGGTTGGTAAGAATTACGTTCTAGAGCTATTCCCAAACTACAAAGTAGAGAATGCACATCTAATACCACCGTTCAAGGTTAAGAATAGGTTACTTCTGCTATTTGAGGTTAAGGATGTTGATAATTCTAATGAACTTAGAGTTACACCGCTATACCTCAATTTCCCCAATTACCCAAATTCAAGCATACTTAAAGGAATTGTTAAAGAGATCGAAATGTGCCCACTACTTTACTACAATACTGAAGTATCTAGGAAGTATTTTCAAGGTTGCTTAGATTACTTCTTTATATATGAGAACCTTGATGACTTTAGAAGATTTACAGTTAAGCTAATTAGGATTATCCTACAGAAAGGCTACATCTATGTGAATAAAGATAAGAGCAAATCAATATATGTATATACTTGTGTAGTGTATCCTGATGCTTCTTCAAAACTTAGCTTCACAACTACTGAAGATGTGTACAAGTTCTTAGTTGAGTACAAAAATGAAGTACATATCAAGTTTACTGCTATTGTGAATACTCTTGTAAAGAATACTACAATAAACAATGAGGTAATTGAAGTACATATACCCTATATCCACGTATTAACTCCACTTGAAAAACCGCTAGTAAATCTATTATCTAAGGCATTTTCTAACGCTCTTAAACCGCTACTACTGAAAGTTAAGTTTAACATCAGAGACACTAAGCTAGGTAGCACTAAGGACTTCAGTTCATTCTTGGCTTTAAAACACTTACTAAATATCTAGTTTTAGGGAGTTGGATGAGGTTTAGTGAATTGAACTCAGTTGAAAAGAGAAAAGCTAAGTCATTAATTCACAAATGTTTTGAAGCTCTAAACCTACTTCAGTTAAACCACATTACGTTTGAAACTGATGATCTCAGGATAGAATACCATAAAAGAGAAATAAAGGCTAGAATATGGGGAAGAGTACGGAAAAGAAAGAGTGTTTCCTTACTGGTTTACAACTACAATACTAGAAAGTATTTCAGTATCTATAGAACGTCTAAAGGAAGATCTATTGTTAAGTATGTTTTACATAGTACAATGACCGTACCACTTATACTTCAAACTCTAATTAGATTCGTAGCTTCTACATACACTCTATACTACTTTACAGTTCCTAAACTTGTAATTGACTTACATCAAGAGATAAGTCAATTTCTTCAGGAACTCGGTGATAAGTACTGTACTGAAATTGATTAATGAGGTTTTCTTCCTTATTTAAAACTAATTAAGGAAGTAACGGGTAGTACTTACTGCTTAAGCTAAATCTAGTCATTTCGCTGGACACAACTTCAAATATCTTTTTGTAGTACTTCTCCAATCCGTACTCAATAATTATCTTTGATATTAGATTGTTTAGTCTATCTCTTGTAGTTGGTCTTTCTAGAGCTGTCTCTATTCGAGGTAGATGAGCAAAAGCTTCACTAAAGACTACTCTACCAAGTCTTCTATTAAGGTAGTTAATGTAATCAACACATCTCGTAACTAATACTTCATATATGAGAGGAGTGTCACACGAAATTACGGCATGGTAGTTGCAGTATGTCCACGTTATTACAAATCTTTCAAGACAGTTATTCACCTTCTCTATACCTAGTTTTTTAGCTACTACATTAAATAGTGGTTCTAAGAAGAAGAGTTTACCAACTTCACTCCAATACTTATCGTTTAGTGTGTACTTCCAAAATAAGTCTGGGTTATACTTAATAGTAGCATCGAAGTGGTCTAGCCATGTATTAGCAGGGTTCCTCAGTACATGTATAGTTTTGCAGTTGTATGTCTGCTTAATGTCTTTAAGTATGAAGTGACATCTTGTTGTCTTAAACATCACTTCTTTTGGTATATTATGTAGCACATCTAAGTAGTTCTTTACCTCATTAAAGTTAAGGACAACTGTAAAGTCCTTATGGTGTTTCTTCATTTTCATTAATGTAAAGTAATCTAGTTTACTATAGCCAACCCATACTTTCATTCTGTAAACTTGATCTACTACATTAAAACCTAAGTTTTCTATAATATTAAATAAGTTGGGGTGTAGTGGTTCATGAAGTACAACTGCATTTAGATTTGATAGTTCTAGCATTTTATAGACAATATCATCACCTTGCCTATAGTATGAATTTACTACAAGACTAATCATGCTCCGTTACCTCCATGTTCTTTATTTCAAGAAAGTTTTTTCAAATAAAGTATATAAACTACGAACCTTAACAAAGCTAATTGAGAGATTTTTACATAAGTAAGGTGGGGTAATGAGTTTAATAAAGGATATTGCTAGTGCTTTAGAACCTAAAGTAGTTGATTGTCCATATAAGAAGAAACGTGTGATTTTTGTAGTTACTAAGATAATGATTTATGAAGATGGTTCAATTGGTTTAGCGTGGTCTTGTAGTAACGGTGAGGATTGCGATATAGATTACTGTCGTTATTCACGTGCTTGGAAACAAAAGAGAAAACATGGAGTTTGATGGGATGAAGCTTTCTGATTTATTGATTTTGTGGTATAGATTAGGCAACCTCAGGTTTGAATTACTTAAAACTATAACTGACCAAAACTTAGGCATTTTACCAGAGCAAGTTCGTGAGTACATTAACTGTTTAAGAAAATGTCTTAAACCATATACAGAATTACTTCATGCAACTATATATCTTACCTCACACGAAGAGCTTCGTAAAATAGATGATGAGTTAATGATATTACTCGAACTCGGACGAAGCGGGGACTGGGAGTTAGCTAAGAAACATCTATTAATTCTGTTCGATGCTGAGGAGTTTCTTATTAGAACTATTTGTTCTCATCTTCGTAAAACTTCAGAGAGAGATTACAGAGTATTGATTGGTTTATATGTACTGAGCAAAGTTACCTCTTATCTTAGAGAAATTATTGAGTTAACCCCATCAGTAAATAGACTAGTAAAACTCCTAAAATACATGTATGAGAATAGTGAATTTCTCAGTGATATTAACTTAGATGATGTAAAGTTTCAACTTAGATCACTTTGGTTGAATATCTTTACTATGAGTGAAGATCAAGTACTTAGAAAAAGTGAGAAAATACTTCGATTAATTGATGAGAAAATTCATGAATTTACTGAATCTAGATGCTAGCTAACATTTTCGTCGTTGTTTGTACTCTACGTACTTTTCATAGATAGCTAGAGGTATATTCTCCCTTAAGGATTGGGAGGATATCTTTCTTTTCTCTACTAGGTTATCTAAATACTTAAACAAGCTATCTTCCTTAAAGTAGAGAACTCTCTGTCCATAAAACTTAACAGTCTTAATTCCGCATTCTTCCAAGATTAAATTACTGGTTTTTAACCTAAGTACTTTCCTTTCGTTTTCAGGTAACTCTCTAACGTTAATTACTCCTTTCTTCTTTATTTTCTCAATTAAATTAGTAAGTAGTAGAGTATTTCTAAAGAAGTTTTCGAAATCTCTAACTCTATGTTTCTTAATTACGTAGTATGTCCTCCATCTCCATAAACGCTTGATGATATATGGTCGTAAGACGCTTGGTAACTGGTTAAGTATGTTGTCAAGATAGTTCTTACTCATGATCACTAATCTTTTTTCTTTTACTGCGTTATCAAGTTGAAGTAGGAATGAGTCAGGTGTTTCAAGGGTTGTGAAAGTTATTTTCTCTATATTTAAGATGTTTATTATTGTTCTATGCTTTATTACATAGTACTCGTTTTGCGTAGTTGGTTTTCCAGCTGTTAAGTAAAGTGCTTTGCTTAGGTACTTTCCTAACTTAATATCTGAGTACAACCTTAAGTAGAGATAGTTATAATACTCATCAAAAAGCTCACTTACTGGAATAAGTACTAGTACTCGTTTTCCAACCCCTTCTCTCCAAAGGTATACTTTCATACTTCACTACCATAAATTAATACTTAAGCTAATTTAAAACATCTAACTTTTTCTCTAGTTTAAACACTTTATAAGTCATGTTGATGTTACTACCTGTCTCTCTTATTGGTGTTTGAGGTTTGAATCTTGTATGAAGCTGGAGTAGGAATAATAGACATATTATAGTTTTAAGTGGTTTCAATATTATAGTAGTTAAGTAGAAGTGTTATTTCTATGAGCCGTTTTCGTTCTTTAGATGATGTTTTGGTGAGTATTGAGGAGTTGCAGAAGTCTGTTGTTGATGAGTTTAGGAGCTTTGTTAAGGATCAAAGTAATTTCGTTAAGCCTAGGAGTAGGGTTTTTGTTGTTTGTAAGAGAGGGCACTATGATTTGGTTTCTAGGTACTTACTTAAGAAGCTTAATTATAGATGTAGGTTCTGTGGCTGTAAGGTTACTACTGTAAGTGCTCGGAGTTATAGGAAGTACTTGAGGTTGCGTAAAGAGTACGACTGTAGAGCTACTTTGGAGTTCCTTGAGCTGTGTAAAGTACTCTGTAGAGCCTATGCCTCCTGTAGTAAACTGCTCAAGTACTTACTAGAGTTCTCTTACTTTGAGCAGTCTTTTGCTAAGATTGGTCTCGATATTGCTTGTGAGCTGAGGGTTGGTGACCCTAAGTATAGGAAAGTTAGCGGTTTTTACCTTCCCCTCTACTTCTGCTTAGTTAGGTTCAAGTGTATTGATGAGGCTTTATTCGAGGTTTTGCTTACTTTCCTGCGGAGTCTCCCTAGGTTTAAGGTTTTGAGGTATGTTGTGTGCCTCATTGAGGAGTGCTTTGTGAACCCAAATGCATTATACGACCTTGGTTTCTGTTCTGTTAATGACTTAGGTGATGTTGGTTTAAACCGCTTCAATAATTTATTTGGTTTTGTTCCTGTTGGTTGTGTTTTGTTTGGTGTTTATGATAGACGGTTGAGTACCTGTGTGTGAAGTGTTTTAATAAGTTAAACATACTGTAGATATGTGTGGAAGAGTACGTGAACTTAAGTTTAGAATTAAAGTGGTGAATCTGTATGGGGAGTGTAAGGTGTGTAGCTGTGAAGTTTGAGTACACATTTGAGAGCTACATTCATGAAAAGAAGGTGAAAGACCTTTTGCTTGTGATCGATAGTGGAGTCATTGAGAGAGATGAGCACGGTGGTGGAGTCAAGATACTCACAAGCGGTATTGGGATCTACATAGACTTCATCGAGGACACAATATCATTAACTTATCAACCACATAATGTAGACATGAAGTACCTACGTACACTTGTTAAAGAGCTTGGTAAACCAAGCAAGATAACTTACGTACTTGAGAAAGAGCTGTAGGTGAATTCCACGAAGTATGTTGCTGAGTTCATTGGTAAGAACTTGTTCATGGAAATAAGTGAGCTTGATTTGATTAAGCTTGCTAAGTGTGTTGAAGCTGACTTGAATCAAGCACTCAGGATGTTCAAGGAATTTGATGATAGGAAGAGAAGGGAGATAGCTCGTGACATAGCTGAGCTAATAATCAAGAAGTGTAGGAATAGGGAAACAGATATTGTGAATTTCGTTAGGTTGTTGCTTATGTTGATGCATGTACCTCTAATAGTTGCATTTCTTCTACAGAGGCGTGAAGTATTAGCACAGAAATACAATAACTACCTTTCAACAGCGTTTGGAGTGCCATACCTTGTTGTTGAGTTAAAGGAAATCATTGAGAGCTATATGAGAAATGAAGCTTAGGAAACTCTTTGGAATGAAGCACGCTGATGAAAAGCAGGTATAGGAACAGTAAGCGAAACAGCAGGAATACTTAGTTTGATGAT
>Ga0190313_1000073_pt1 | contig 64305 bp, 68 predicted proteins | sample 4870071011_MG_FD_169989 | JGI IMG/M metagenome (GOLD analysis project Ga0190313, IMG submission 169989) | Hydrothermal vent sediment bacterial communities from Southern Trench, Guaymas Basin, Mexico - 4870-07-10-11_MG | ecosystem: Environmental > Aquatic > Marine > Hydrothermal vents > Sediment ...
AGTTAAAGTTAAGATCAATCTCATAGAAAAAGTTGAATTGAGAAGAGGAGAACCATTGATGATAGCACATGCTGTCAACAGAACCGTTGGAATTGTAGAAGAATTTGATAAGAAAGGGGATAAATTAATTGTAAAACTAAAATTGAAGATACCGATCTGCGCGTCTCCTGGTGACAAAATTGTAGTTTCTTCTCAAATTAGAGGTGTTTGGCATCTTGCAGGTTGGGGAGAAATTTTAGAATAGAATTAACCAAATCCCAATCACAAGTAAAACCAATCCTATGAGCATTCCCAGATTTACAAATTCTTCAACTCCATATCCTTCACGGCCAGGGAACTTGAAAAGAAGGAAAAATCCTATAAGTGTTGACAATATTCCGCCGATCTTTTTCATCAGTACATCAATAGATATGACAGATATAAGCCCATAACATCCACCTATGATCAGACCGAGAGAAATGAAGAAATAAATTATCGTTTCTTTATCTCCCTTACCCATTTCTATAGTTTTAATTAACAGAAACAGTCCAAGACCAACCAAAACAGCAAACACAAATTCTATCATATCAATCAACTGAGTGCTCTTATATATTCTTTCAATCTCTCCTCAAAAACATGAGCCATCTTCAATCCCATTTCAAAGTATTCATTTCTTTTCCTTCTGTAAAACAAGACATGCCATAATCTCCTCAACATTTCATACAAAATATTCTGTTGCCAAAAGGTATCTTGAGGATATTCTGTCACGATTGTTGGTCTATAATTCAGTGATATTCGTCCAACACCACCAGATGAAAATCCCTTCAACCGAACCTCAATTTTTAGATAAGTAAAATTATCTAACGGCTTTATCGCATCCCATTCAACTTTGAATTCGTTTCCTTTTTCTGATGTCTCCCATTTAAAGTTTTTCTCCTGAAAATTACCCTCAGGAACTCTAAAGACTTCGAGAAGCAATCTTTTTATGTAACGATATACAGTTTCGGGATTTCTCCCTTTATATTCAATATTGACACGCCTGTAAGTTGGATACAAATCATCCCATATGATCAGCTTCGTTGCTGCCCAAACCATCCAATCACCAATAATTTCATCTTGACTTCATAGATATAAATATTACAGATAAGTAGACGATTAAGGACGCTATAAATACTCCTTCAACAATTTTATTAAATAACAATGCTACAACCCCTATAAGTACAAAGATAATTACAATAAGCACCTTCATTCCACTCCAGACTTCTATGTTCGCTGCCATTATCAGAAGAGATGATATAATGAAGACTACGATAAACGATATGTATAAATTATGGACAATGAGATCAAGAAGAATTCCAGAAAATATTGTAATGAGAATGATAATGAAAACCTTCATCTGAACACTTAGATATTCTGTTACATTCATACAATTAAAGTTTTGGTTTTGAATTAATAAAACTTTTTTTCATGGCAAAATCTTTATTAAATATCTCATTCATAATAAATTTTGATAAAAATGTTTGAGTGGTTGAAAGAAAGACTTCATATTGGTCGTGGGCTTGAACTTGAAGAGCTTCGAAGCCACGTTTCTAAACCTTCGTTCGAACCAATAAGTCACGAGGTGAAGGAGCGATTCAACCCAACTAAACCCATAGAGAGATATGAAGAGAGATACAATGTTGAACCATTTGAAATACCTAAACCTAAACCAATTCCAGAACCTAGAAGAGAGGATGTAAACCCTACTTTTGAAACATTTCCAAATGAGGAACTGCCTTCAATCCAACCAGCTAGAGAAGAGAGAAGCCTTGGAAAAATCGAAGATGAAATAAAATTTATAAAGGAGCAGCTATCTGCCATAAAAGCAATCGTAGAAACTATAAACGAAAAAGTAAAAAACATACAGAGAGATGTAGAAAGAAGATATTAAATTTTCTTTATTCTTATCTTCAAACAATTTTCTATTATATTATCTTGATTACCATCTTTCAATGACTTCAAGTACTTAAATGGTCCCAAATATAAAATAGTATTTTCATCGAACATAAACATAGAAAGAACATCCATTATGAAGTTTATTTCATCACTTTTCGGATATTTAACTCCCGTTCCATTTAAACTGAGATTCTTATACCAAAGCTCATCGTCCTTAACAGAAAATATTCCATGAAATGGGGAGACGGACTCGAACCTTTCAGGAACCCTGATATCACCTTTAGTACCTACAGTATATATATCGTCTGTGAGACTGTATTCCTTGATTAGTCTTTCCTTTGGTCCCAAAAGCTCAATACCCCATGTCATATTTATAATTAAGTAGAAAAGCTTAAAAGTCCTATTCTAATTTCGGTATCTTCAATGCCTTATAAATCTCATCTTTCAATGTCTCTACTAGAGTCCGACCCTCTTGAATGTATTTTCTTCTCATCTTGTAGTAGAATATTCTATTATATAATAGCCAAAATGATCTTTGTATAAAGTTCGAATAGTTATAACTGGTTTGAAGCCAAGCCGTTATTTCTATCCGAACTGACCCCTTCTTCGTGGACCAGCTCTGCTTTCCATCTATAACAACCTTACAAAATATTTTTGACCATTTATCTTTACTCTTCTCTACGTGCCACAGGTTAAAGAAATCTCTCACATCTCCAAGCTTACTTATCTTGAATTGCCTTTCGTACACATCTTTTGTTTCGACCATAAATACGCTTTTAAGCCATCCGCTTATCTTATGAACTACCTGAATGGGATTATCACCTTTATAATTTATGACAATGCTCTCTTCGGGCGCAAGAATATCATCTATTATGAGAAGTTTAGGCATAATGATTTATTATGAGCTCCTATTTAAATTTATGATGAAGTTCATTTTCTCTATTTTTAATTCTATGAATTGAAAAAAACTTCACATGAAGCTTCGTTAATTAATATGAAGTTCCATAAGAAATAAGGGGGTGTTTCCTTTGTTTTTAGTCATTTCTGAGAAACATGTGAATCAATTTTTCCATGTGAAATAAGGGGGTGTCCCTTCATATAACACGTGAAAAATAGATGAAGTTACTTTTCTGATAGCAAAAATTATACAAGAATTTTATTTATGAATGTATCGTTATTCAGGCGTTTCAAAGACTATATCCCGGATGGCCAAGACTCTATTATCTAACTTTGTGAACTTCACGATTCGTTTATTGTCGAATAAAATGAATATTTTTATAATAAATATTCGATAAATTCTCAATATGGTAACAGTCTCGACACCGGGAAAGCTAATTCTATTTGGAGAACATGCAGTAGTTTATGGAACAGGAGGGATCGCCGCGGCGATAGGTAGGCGATGCCAAATTAGCGTTCAGCCATTCGATAGAAATGTGGTGGAGTCTCCTTTTTCTACTAGAGTTACGCTGGATGCAATCGATATAGTAAAGGAAGCCTTAAATGTAGACCAAAATCTATATGTTAAAATAGATTCTTCTATACCCATAGCCTCTGGGCTGGGATCATCCGCCGCTCTATCCGTAGCGCTTTCCGGGGCCCTTCATCAGCTAACAGGCCGATTTGACCTAGAAAGTGTTAACAAAGTAGCATATGAGGTAGAGGAAATGTTTCATGGAAAGCCTAGCGGTATCGATAACACGACCTGCTGCTATGGAGGAGCTATATACTATAGGAAACCAAACTTTCAAATGTTGAAGATACCAAAGCTCAACGTGCTTCTTGCATATACAAAACGCCCCAAAAAGTCCACCAGAGAGCTCGTAAGCCAGGTTGCTGAACTAGATCCTTCCTATAGAGACCCCATAATAAGGGAAATAGGCCATATAGTAGAGATGGCTAAATCTGCCTTAATCAATGGTGATGAACCTATGATAGCAAAACTGATAGATAAAAACCAGGAACTTCTTAAGAAGCTTGGTGTGTCCTCACCAGAGATAGACGAGCTGGTTGATGCCCTAAAGGGAGCAGCGAGTGGAAAGCTATGTGGTGCTGGTGGCGGTGGTGTAGTGTGGATTCTTCCTAAGGATAGAGAAAAAACGATAGAAATACTCGAATCTCTAGGATATAAGAATGGTGTAGGGGAAATGTCATACTGGGAAGAAATGCTTGGCGAGGAGGGCGTGAGAATAGAAGAGAAATAAAGAGTCATTTTTCTAAAATTTCTACCATTCCCTTATCTCCATCCACAACAACTTTATCTCCATTTTTTATCTTCTCTATTTCTACTCGATCAACACAAGGAATACCAGCAAGAATTACACCACTCGCAACTATGGTTTCAGTTTCTTTATTAACAATGGCTCTCGGTGCAGCATCATTCTTTTTCAGTCCATAAATAACATAAGAACCGACAGTCGAACCTTTTCCAAAAGGAAAAACTAAAATTTTATCCTTGATACTTCTTCCTTCTAGTTCATGCCCTTTCTCGATAATCACACCAGTCTTTGGATCAACGCCACCGAAGAAGCTTATTGGTTCCTTGGTGACCAGGGCTCCACCTTCGACTCGACCAGGAGATACAGATCTTCCCTTTAAGATCATAACTAATTTTAAGTTTAGAATACATTTAATTCTAAGAAAGCTTTAAAAGCTTAACCATAAAATAATAACTAGTTGGTGGTACAATGTTCAAAGAGAAAAAATATGAAGTAATGGAAGAAATAGGAGTTTTAGATCCAGCCCTTCATATAGGTATGAATTTTCCAATGATAACACTGTTAAGAAATGATGAAAATTCTTACGCTCTTTTATCCGGGAATGATAAGGATATGATTGAATATGTCACCATAGAAAAAGGTCTTCGCCCAGGATACTATAACTTTTTGAAAACATTTTTAGAAACTACTGATGAAGATGTTGAATCTATTAAATTGAAAAAATTTGGAAAGTATGCACTTTCTGATGTTGACTTAAAAAACAATAAATACGAACTTATCGATGTTTATGCGGCCTTGCCTCTATCTCTAATTTCGAATACGGAGCCAATTGTAGAAGATAGAGTATCGAGAAATGAGAAAAAGGTGAAAAAAGAAATTAAAAATTCTTTAAAAGCTTTTTGGAAAGTATTTACTAACCAAGTAAGAAAAGTCGACCCCGGCTTTAAAGGAATAGAGGACATTGACCTAATAATAGAGAATCCTTTAGATATATTTCACTGGAAGAAGATAAAGGATTTCAAATATGACTTAGAAAAAAGAGTTCCTAATAAAAGTGAGTATAAAGAAGCTGAAGAAAGTGAAAAAATAGAATTTCCTAGTTTAGGATTCTCGATAAGGAGAGATAAAATATCCACTGAAATACGAAAGATTGCAACAAAGAACTATAAAATAGAGGATGTAATAATTGCACTACCATTCGTAGGAGATTATAATCTAAAACCAAAAATTTTGAATAATACTGAAGTCTATACAAGATCTCCGTTTATGAAAAAATTACTAGATGACTACAGTCTGGATATAGGAGGTATTTATCTAACAATAAATGATCCTCATTTATCTGATATTCAGGTAATGACTAAAGATGTACCGGAAGAGTGTCTGGTCGAGATGATTAATAAAAAAAGTAATAATGTCGAATACTTTGAAGATCTGGATGACCTAACTCCATTCGCCATCTCTAAAAAGATCTTTGTTAAATTTTTAAAAGAAAGAGAAGAAAGTCCTGAGGTCAGTTAATAGCCATATTGACCAGCTCATCTAAACTTCGGAATACAACAATCTTCTTACATAAACCTGGTAAATACTTTGCTGCTTTCCCCGAATTAGTTGCGACAACTCGATAGTTCATCTCCTCTATTGGAGAAACGACCATACATGTATCTGCAAAAACTCGACCGTCGGCCTTTTCTATCATTTCAACGTATCCAAGCTTTTCAGCAAGCATCTTCATAGGTCGTGATGTGAAAATCCAGATCGGTATTTTAATTTTTTTGTTTTTCAATTTTCTTGCAACATATTCTATTTCCTTTATGGATGCATGTGGGCATCCAATCGTTATTAAGTCTGGTTTTTCTTCACTACCAAGTTCCTCGTATGCCTTTTTAATATCTCTCTCATCAATCGAAATCTTTTCAACATTGTTCTTGTCCACGTAGCTCGCCTCTGGTGTAACACCTTCAACATGATATAGCGCTACTGCACCGGATGCAGCCATAGCAGCACCAAGGGCTTTCAATTCGTCGACGCCACCGGAAAAGCCTGTGAAATATGGAATTTTCCCACCAACCATTTTGCCAACGAGATATCCTAACGCACCGAAGTCACTCATCGTTTTCAACTTTGCATCAACTTTTATCAAAAAGTGTGGATTACGATTTTCGTCTAGATGTAATCCATAATTTGGTGTGAAACCGCAAACAGCAGAAGCAAGAGATGAAAGTGCACCTTCCCTGTTCGTTCTAGCTCCCAGAACAGAATTAATAAAACTAACAGCAGAACTTTCACTCCACGCAACGTGCTCTCCAAACCTCGGAAGAACACTAATGAAATAAGGTGTGCATGTTGCCGTTATCCTTATTCCTAATCTTCGATATGCATCTATAATTCTCTTCTGCTTCTCGACAAAATATTCTGGAAATTCATTTGTGTTCTCCAAGTCAACGCCAGCTGGATTGAGAAATGATGGAACCTTGACCTTCACGTTTTTCGACGCGATATCGTCTAAAAATTCGAGACCAGGATCACCAATTGATTTGTAACTTACACCTGCAATTTGAACAGAAGTAATTGGAATTAGCTTGTCAGCATTATAGATCTCACCCAACTTCACCAAAAGCCTCATGAATCGTTCAACAACTTCTCCATATTCTCCATTCAACATCTTTTCCTGCTCTTTTGTAAGATACATTCTACTCGTCCTCATTCAAAAACTTTTTCAGATCGATTTCTCTTGGTTTTACTCTTTCAAACTTTTCTTTTTCCTTTAGTGGTTTAGTTAAATCGAATCCAACTTTTGTTGTCAATCTACTTATCGGATCGGCAGAAGGATCAAGTGACGAGCCCCGCTCACCTCTCTTTATAACCATGTCTCTGTCTGCCTGAAACCTCGTTGCTAATGCCCATTCAACATCAAGTGGATCGTAAATGTTTATGTCATTGTCGACAACGAAAACATGCTTTGCAGATCGATGTCCACGAAAGGCAGCCTTTATTGCACGTTTTCCGTCATCATCCCTTTGTTTTTTGATTTTCACAATCGCGTGTAACCAACTACAACCACCCGGATTTATGTAAACATCCAAGCATTTTGCAACTTTATTTACTTCTCTAAATATTGTAGGTTCCCTTGGCATTCCCATTAACAGTTTATGCTCCGGTCCTCCGGGCATAAGTGCATGCCAAATCGCATCTTTTCTATGAGTGATTCTTCTTACTTCGAAAACCGGTTGCTCTCGAACGATGTCGTACGTTCCTGTCAGATCGACAAACGGACCTTCTTCCACTTTTTCTTTTATTATTCTTCCCTCAATTATGAACTCTGCATCAGCAGGTACGATCAGGTCAACGGTCTTTGCTTTCACAACCCTCGTTGGTGATAATGAGTTCGCAATCCACATTTCGTCTTTATCTCTTTCAACGGACAGCGCAGCTGCTAGCAAGATGTTTATAGGAAGACCCACACACATTGCAACATCGAGTTCCCCACCAGCTCTTTTTAAGTATGTATCTAAATCTCGATTCTCAACAACCCGAATAACAAATCTGTTCTTTCCAATCTGCATTGCACGATGAAAGTCAAGGTTCTGACCATACTCATCATCACGAGAAACAAAAACACCACTTGTAACATAATTTCCACCATCATTTTCGTAGTGGAAGAGAATTGGTATTTTATCTAGATCGACTGTTTCTTCAACAACTTCTTGTGCTGGTGCATTTTCTATCAATGTAGGTTCGGTAGGACTTTCTATTGCATTCAACATCTTATGAATAAGGCCCTGGGCATGTAGACCGAAATATTCGGCAACATGCTCTTTGGATATGAAAATATTTCCAGCGACCTTAAAACTACTTTCTTTTACACTGTAAAACAGGATCGGCTTATCAACACGTGAAAGTAAGGATGAAATTTCTAGATTCTTGGAGATAGGGCTTTCGACTCCCAACAATTCATTTCTGCGATTTAACCATTCAAGATAATCCCTAAAATCCATAATAAGAATTGGAGGTTAGATTTTAAATGAATAAAGAGAAAATATGGAAATGAAACTCTCTAATATTTTTTCAGAAATACACGAAGAGAATACGTTCTTATATTTTCTAAACGGCTGGAAGAGATCAGAAAAATAATAGAAGTTTATTCACCAATAGATTAATCACTTTTTAGCAAGAGTGTATAGTCCAAATATAGACAATCTTAAATAGATCTGATAAACGAGTTAAAATTAGAAGAAAGAATAAAGATTTTAAAGGAGGTTGGGAAGCCATTATCAAACGTGAAAGGAGAAATTAAAGCATCAATAAGAGCTTAGAACTTCTTGACCGAAACATTGAAAAATTGAAAGATCTTCGAATAAAGTTCCGAAATAATAAAAAACTAGTAATATAATACAAACTTATGGCTATAAAGGTTTATAACACGCTTACAAAAAAGAAGGAGGTTCTAAAACCAATAGAAGATAAAATCATTAGAATGTACGTTTGCGGTCCGACCGTTTACGATTATTCTCACTTAGGTCATGCACGCACGTATATAGTTTTTGATATTATTCGACGCTATCTTAAATACCGTGGATATAGAGTTAAACTGGTAATAAACATCACGGATATCGATGACAAAATCATAAAACGTGCAAAAGAGCTTGGTATCACACCGAAGGAGCTTGCAGAAGAAATGACTAAAGAATTTTTCAAGGACATAGAAGCGTTAAAGATTAAACCAGCAACATACTACCCAAAGGCGACAGAAACGATCCCTGAAATAATAAAACTGATAGAGAAGCTCATCAAAAATGGTTACGCATATGAAGTTGATGGTGATGTGTTTTTCTCAGTGGAAAAGTTTAAAGACTACGGTAAACTTTCCGGAAATAGAGAGGAAGCGTTGAAAAAAGGTGCAAGAATTGAAATAAACCCTAAAAAGAAAAATCCGGCAGATTTCACATTGTGGAAAAAGGCAAAACCAGGTGAACCATCATGGCCAAGTCCATGGGGTCCTGGTCGTCCAGGATGGCACATTGAATGCTCTGCAATGAACTTAAAATTTCTTGGAGAGACCATTGACATTCACGGTGGTGGAATGGATCTTATATTTCCACATCACGAGAATGAAATTGCACAAAGTGAATCAGCAACAGGAAAACCATTCGTTCGATACTGGATTCACACAGGTATGGTCCAGATCGGGGGAGAAAAGATGGCAAAAAGTAAAGGAAACTTCAGATTGATTAGAGATATCCTAAGGAAGTATCCAGCAGAAACCATTCGTTTGTTCTTAGTGAGAACGAACTACCGTAGCCCGATAGATTTCACAGAAGAAAATCTAAATCAATCGGATGCTGCCAGACGGCGCCTACAAGATTTCTTTGATCGTCTTTCTGATCTAAATGGTAATGGAACGGCAGATAAAGAAGTAGAGGGAAAACTCAAGGAGACGAAGGAAAAATTTGATAAGTATATGAACGATGACTTTTCAACAGCGCAGGCATTAGCTGAGATATTTAATTTTGTCAGATTTTCAAACAAGAAAATGGATAACATCTCAGAGAAAACGGCAGAAAAGATAAAGGAATTCTTGTTAACGGTCAACGAGATATTTGATATTCTAAGAGTGAAAGAAGAGAAAATTCCAAAGGAGATTATAGATCTGGCAAAGAAAAGAGAAAAATTGAGAAAGGAAAAGAAATTCAAGGAAGCAGACAAAATAAGAGAAGAAATCAGAAAACGTGGATACTTAATAGAGGATAAAAAAGATGGTACTAGAATAAGAAAGATATGAGTGAAAATCATTTTAATAGAATAAGATTAATTTCTTTTATGGGTTCCATATTTATCTCAGTATGTGGGGAAGGTTTTGGTCACTCCTCAAGGTCCATTGCTGTAGCAGAGCAAATCAAAAAGATGAATAATAATGTTGTTTTAGCTAGTTATAACAATGTATACAAGAGGCTGAAGTCTGACGGAAGATTCAAAGTAGTAAGAGCTGAAAGGGAGTTAATTTTAGAAGGGAAAAGGGGCTCATTATATCTGGGGGAATCTATTCTCAAAACTATAACTGCCCTTATGGCTAAGAATAGGGAACTGATTAAGACGGAAGAAAATGTCATAAAAAAGTCGAGGGCAAAATGCGTAATAAGTGATTCTAGATTTTCAACTCTAATTGCCAGTAGCTACAATCTAGGTCTACCAACAATTTATATAGCAAATCAACTAAAAATGCCTGATAAGTATTTGAAAGAAAAGAGAATGAGACTGCTAAAAAAACCTATCGAAACATTAACAAAAATCGCATATCTTCTGGCGGATAAGATCATAATTCCTGACTTTCCACCACCAATAACAATTTCCAGAAATCTTATATCATTTGAATCACATATCACTAAAAAGATCGAATTCGTTGGACCAGTTGTAAGTGAGAGATTATTTTCAATCAAAAAGAATTCTCATACATCAAGAAAAATGATCTTAGTTCTTACAGGCGGATTCGGATTCGAGGATCCGATAATTTCTATGATTAGAAAAATAGGTAAAATAAGAGATTACAAGTTTATTGTAATATCAAAGCAAATAAAAAGAAAAGAACAATATAAAAACATAGAGCTTCTTCCATTCGTAAAAGATGTTTACCAATATATGAAATCAGCAGATCTAATTATATCTCATGCTGGTCATTCCACCATAATGGAAGCTATAACACTAGGTACAAATCTCATAGTCATACCATTTGAAAATCACTTTGAACAGGAAGAAAATGCAAGGTCTATCGAAAAGCTAAAACTTGGCAAAGTATTTAGAATAAAGAAACATGGAGAGGAAAAATTAGTATCAATCATAGATGAAATTCTATCCGATTCTGAATATAGAAAGAATGCAAAGAAACTATCTAAACTATCAAGAAAAATGAGAGGAGCTGAAAGAGTGGCTAGACTTTCTATAAAATATGCAGAGAAAATAGACCAATTCAAAAAATAAAAATTTTCTTATAGATACAGATTTTTAATAGGGTGTCGTAAGTGACTTTGCTCGATAATTACGAAATCCTAGCAAGTCTTGATTCTAGCTGTATTTCTGAAAGGCGACAAATAGAAAATCACAACCGAAAGGAATACAAGAAAAAAGTTCTACCTTTCATAACACCTACTGTAGAATTCGAAACACAATATAAACACAATGGGATATATAGATTCAACGAGTTATTAGATGCATTAAAGATTGATGGAGAAATCATGAAAGAATTTGAAGAAATAATCAATGAAAAAGTATCGGAACTAAAGAAGTATTCGTCATATGTATATATAGGAAAGAATGATATGAGAATCATAAGCGAAACAAATTTTGTAGCAGGGAACCTTGAAGAAAAAACCTATTTAGTTACAAGAGATAAAAATATGATCAGATTCTTCGAAAAAGCCAAAGATGATACTTCCAAAAACTTGGAAGTTGTTGGAGTTAAAAAATTTCACCATGAGATTAATAGGTAGTTCTTCTACCTATTGTCAAAAATCCTGTATGTAAAATACCGCTCGGAATTGGATGTGTGTGAGTCTCTGTAACCTTCCACTCTCTCACAATGTTCTCAACTGTCACAACCTTATATTCCATTTTGTTCAGAGCATCCCTAACCTTCTTTACTTGCTCAATATGTGGAGAATAAACAACAAAGAAACCATTCTCTTTTAAATTCCTATCTAACTTTTTGACTGCATCCTCTGCAAATTTCATATCGAGAGTTATCAAATCAAATTTTCTCTTAACCTTAGCTAAAAGTATATCTTTATTTATTATCTTCAAGTTCTTCACACCAAGCTTCTTGACTTGCTTTTTTACGCTATCAGCAAACTCCTTTCTCTTTTCATAACTTATGACCTCCTTCACAAGTCCAGATAAAAACAAGGCAAGAAACCCAGAACCTGTTCCAGCATCCAATACTCGCCAATCACTTCGAAGACCTGTATAGGCAACTATGAGTGCAACATCCTTTGGTAGAATAACCTGAGGCATTCTCTTAATTTTTTTCAATAAATCAAGTGTGGACTTGGTTTGCTTGCCCATGAAAATAAAATACTTTGAGAGAATTTTAAATTAGTTCGTACAAATTAATTTCATGAAGCTTCCGGCGTTCGACATAGTTGGTGACATAGCAATCGTAGAAATTCCAGAGGATGTGGATGAAAAGAAAATTGCAAGAAAAATAAAGAAAGTTCACAAAAGAATAAAAACAGTGTTAAAAAAAGCATCTAATCGATATGGAGCATTTCGCCTTCGAAAGTTAAAATTAATAGGAGGGATAAACAAATCAGTAACTATTCATAAAGAATTTGGCTATTTGTACAAATTAAATGTTAGAAAAGTTTATTTTTCTCCACGCGAAGGAACTGAGCGATCACGAATTGTAGATAAAATAAATAAATATGGATTGTATGGTCTTACACTTGTATTCTTTGCTGGTATTGGTCCCTATGCAATAATGATTGGAAAAAAGTGTAATGTAAAAAAGGTTGTCGGAATTGAAATAAATCCTATAGCCGTAAAATATTTCAAAGAAAATATCAAACTCAATAAATTGGATAATGTAGAAGCAATTCTAGGAGATGTAGCCAAAGAGTCTAAGAAATTTTATGGTAAAGCTAGTTATGTGGTGATGCCATTGCCAGAAAGCGGTTACAAATACTTACCACAAACCATTCATTCTTTAAAGAAAGGTGGTATTTGCTTCTTCTACGGAATATCGGACGAGAACGACCTTTTTGATAAATGGGTAGTCAAAATTAAAAAAGTTGCAAAAAAATTAGGAAGGAGAATTAAGATTTTAGATAAAAGAAAGGTTCTACCATATGGAGTAAGAAAATGGAAAGTAAGGATTGAATTCAAAGTATTTTAGTATCTTATTTCAAAGATTTTAAACTCTTCCTTATACTTCTCTTCTATGGTTTCGACATTTTCAACTTGTGAATATGGCGAACCTTTCCAACACCACTTTATTATCTCCTCTATTTTTTCGTCGGGTCCTTCGAAGACCGCCTCTACACGACCATCTGACAAGTTGCGTACCCATCCCGTTACTCCAAGCTCATCTGCCTTTTTCTTTGTATATGCACGAAAGAAAACTCCCTGAACCTTACCAGAGATAAATACATGAACTCTTCTCATATTAGAGATGTAAAGAATCAATCAAATTAAAAACTTACCCACTCTGGTTTTATTTTTCTTATTCTCGAATCTTCTGTCTCCAAGTCTATAATCCAACCACCTATGCTTGTTCCTAAATGGTGCTGCTTTGTATAATTTGTTTCTCCTTGAAAACATCCTGTGAGAAATGCGTAAACTCCTTGATATTCCATGAAAAGTGATTGATGATAATGTCCCATGCCAAGAATGTCTGGATTTTTTTCAAATGGTGTCGCCTCTATTCTTTTTTGAATCTTATAACTCTTTGCATATGCTGGTTTATCTCCAGGGTGGACCAATTCCAAAACTATGTTATTTTTTAGTTTCACTCTTGCCCAGTCTGCACCTAAATATTTTATATCTTTTCTCCTTTTTGAGACCTGTTCTACTGGATCAACTCCTTTTGTTCTCTTGAATAATTTCACATCATGATTGCCAGCTATTGCATACGTTGTGATTCCTCTCTTTTTAGGATAATGTTTTATTGTATACTCTATCAAATCGTTTACATCTCTCACTTCTCGAACCATATCTCGATACTGGCCAGGATAAACATCTATCCCGTCTGTTACATCTCCTGCATGAAAAACTGTTTTAATTCCACTTTCCTTCACTATGTCATAAAATATGTCCAATGCCTCTTCTTCTTCATATTTGTTTCCAAAGTGTGTATCGGATATCAATGCAAATTCTTCTGCTTGAACCTCATGTTCATACGGAGCCAAGCTAACAGGAATATAATACATTGTAGCCCCGCGTGGTCCTGGAGATGTTTCAATACGAACTCGAAGATCTTTTTGAAGTTTCCTTAGCATAGTTTTTGCAGTATTTCTTGAAACACCAAACTCAGAAGCTATTTCACTCAACGAAGTGGGATTATCGAGAAGTTGCTTTCGAAGCTCTTCAAGAGACTTCAAATCAGACATGATTAAATTTTTGTATTAACATTTAAGAATCTTTTACATATCAAAGACATGCGAAAACTTTTTAAACTATATGCTTCTCAGAATCCTTATTCTTTCATCTATTGGTGGATGGGTAGCGAATAATCTATCCAAGGGGCTTTTATTAGGATCGATAAAAAACAAATGAGATACAGCCTCGTTTACATTCATTTTTCCCTGATTTATTTTCTTTATTTTTTCTAAAGCGTTTGCAAGACCGTCTGGATAACGAGTAAGTTGAACTGCAGATGCGTCTGCGAGAAATTCACGCTGACGAGAAATTGCCGCTTGAACAATTCGAGTAATTACGGGAGCAACTATAGCAAGAATTATACCAATAATCAGTAGCAATTCACTTCCTCTCTTTCTATCACCAAAACGAAAACTCCTCAAAAACACATGACTAACGATTACTGCCAAACCGACCATGACTGCAACTACAGTAGCGAATCTTATATCATAATTTTTAATGTGGGAAATCTCATGTGCAGCAACTCCTTCAATTTCTTCCCTATTCAGATTTTCCAACGCACCTGTTGTAAAACAGACTGATGCATGTTTAGGATCACGTCCAGTAGCAAATGCATTTATTTCTTTACTCTCCATAACATATATTTTCGGAGTAGGAATCCCAGCTGCAATACTCAATCCTTCAACCACATTTATTAGATGAACGTACTTTGGATCATTTGGATCCACAGGCTTTGCATGAACTGATTTTAAAACAATTTTATCGCCATAAAAGTAAGTTGACCAACTATAGAGAAAAACCATAATAAGGGAAATGAGAAAAATCAAAAAAGAGTAGGCCGGAGCGAATAGATCTCCAATAACATATAAAAGAAAGAAAAGAACAGCAGAAACTATCATCGCGAGCAGAAGTGAATTCCTTTTATTCTTAGATATCTGATCGTAAAAGCTTATCCTGTCCATTGATATCCCGTTAATCAAATTTTACTCGAACGGGCTTCCTTGCACTCTCGGATATCTCGAAATATTCATGAGGTTTATTCTTTCCTATCATCGCTGCAAACCATTTTCCCGGAATAGTCATTATAAGATTATTGTATACTAACACGCTATCGTTGTAAAATTGCCTTGCATATGCAATCTTGTTTTCAATACCTTCCAACTGTTCCTGAAGTAATTTGAAATTTTCATTAGATTTTAAGTTGGGATAATTTTCTGCAAGTGCGAATATAGTCTTTAGCGCTTTCGTCATTTCACCACTCGCCTTTGCCTTCTCAGCAACAGATCCTGCCTTCATCATTTGTTCTCTTGCTTTAGCTATTTTTTCAAATACCTCCTTTTCATGTCTCATATATCCCTTAACGGTTTCTACCAAGTTTGGTACCAGGTCTGTTCGTTTTTTCAACTGAACATCTATCTGTGCCCATGCATTATCTATCCTGTTAGCCAGAACGATGATTCTGTTTATGTAGTAGACCGCTACTAGAACAAATAGAATCACCAGCGCTATAATCAATTCAAATAGCATCTCAACACCTTAATTAGTTTATAGAATAATGAAATAAAAAGTTTAGACGCCCATCATCATTCTTAATAGATTTCTCAATCCAGGACCAAATCCTATTATGAATACAATAAGTTTTAGAAATCTGTTTTGAAGCTTGTCCTTAGCAAGAAGGTCAATAGAAACTAATACGATTGGAATAGTTAATAATTTTATGACGAACATAGCAGATGGACCTATAAACTGCATTAAGAACCTCGCTAAAACATGTTGTTCACCATAACCAAAGAAAGACATTGCAACAAACGTACTCGAAGCATCAAATAAATGAGTTAGTAAAAGCCCAGAATTTATCTCAGTAAAAAATTCAAGTTTAGTAATTTTCTTTACTAGTAGAATAGTTATAAACCAAAAGATTACAAGACCTAGTACATATTCTAATGGCCTCCAATTTGTAACCGAATACCACCTTCCAAAAAATACCAGTAAAAACGAACCGATGGATAACATAAGTATATGATATGGAAGTTTATAGAATCTTTCGATTAGCACAGAAATAATTAACGATGGGAATGCTAAGAAAAATACAAAGAAGTATATCAAAGGAGAGATGAAAATATATGATTTCAATATGTATGCATCTCGTAAAACTCTAATAAGGGAACCAAGAAGTATAAATGGAAAGAGACCTATGAAGAATCGTTGATCGATTTTTATTTTCATTTTCTTAAGAATCCAATAAACCCCATAGCCAATTACAAATAGGAGAATTCCATAAGTTAAGGTATTTACGATATTATAACCACTTTGAAGAAGTATGGGTTCGACATAGTATTTATAGAAAAAATTTCGAATGAAGTCAAGCATAAGATTTTAATATCCTGAAAGTTTTAATAAATATAGGTGTCCTGATGAAAAAAGTAATCGTTTTGATGCTTCTAGCGTTAATTATCGTTGCGAGCTCTGGTTGTGTTGAAAACCAAATTCCAGAACTAAACGTAAATAAGAAAGAGAAAGTAGAAACTGCAGACGTACTGTTGATAAAGGATGTCAAGATTGTTCCAGAAGCCCCTATATTTCCAGATACTACAGTTGAACTTATCATTACCATTCAAAATATAGATGATAAGAAGTCGATCCCATACAAAGTAGAGCTCTTTAATCCATCAATTTTTACAATAGAAAAGTCAAGCGGAACTTCGGGTGAACTATTACCCCAAGGAGAAAAGGTTATAGATTTTGTATTGAAGGTTCCCAAAGAGAAAGTGAAAATAACTCCAACTGTCAACTTTAGAATTTTATATAATTTTTCAACATCTACAACCTACGATGTAGTTGTTGTAAACATGGCACAAATAAAGCAAGCCCAGCTTGCAGGAAAACCTGTAAGTTTTGATATAGAAAAGAGCATAGGAAGCGGACCAATAAAGGTTGATATAAGTCTAAAAGGTTCGTCGTATCTAATAGCAGGTCAAAAAGGAGTATTATCTATTGTTGTTCAAAACAAGGGTTCTGGATTTTTAAAGGAAGGGAAGATAAAAAAGAACAAGCTTAAATTAACTCTGATAAACAAGGGTATAAATGATATAGAATCGACAACAAAAAAATTTGAGATTATAAAAAGTGGTTCAACCTTCTCTTACGGCTATAATAAAGATGATATAGAAATGATGGAGAGATCAACATCTCCTATACTCTTAAAAATAACTGCACCTTCAGTAGATCTTTATAAAACCTATACATTCCTAGCAAATGTTTCATATACGTATGAAATTAGAGGTTCAAAAGAAATTCCTATAACACCATTAGAGATCGAGTAGCTATCTATATTTTCTCATTTCCCATTCTCTAGCCTTTCCTTTTTCCACAGCAGCCCTTCCAAGCATAGTCCATTCTTCCTCCGGAACATGTAATAATCCTCTTAACGGATCAAATGCGTGTAGTCTAACAGTTGTAAACTGGCGTGTTTTAAAGTTTTTATCTATACCGAAAAATTCAGGAGGCAATTCCTCAGGTGGAATTGGCTCTGGTTTGTGTGTTAAAGCCTTTATGATATTTCTAAATGCAATTGCGGATTGACGAACTCCATAAGAACCCATCTCCCAAATGACATATGTATTATCCATTCCAGCCTTCTTAAGATAGTACATAAACTTGTAAATTATGTATATATCATGAGAAATCGGCTCTATTGGTGCATGTGCACCCATGAATGGTCTTGGAGCATTTACATGAAGATTTGTGATGTATTTTCCAGAGCCGGGATACTTTTCTGCTAATTCTCTCGCTTCTTTTATTGGATCGATGAGATTCGTCAAAAGATGTTCGAAGTCAATACAATAGTTAACTCGTTTCCCACCATCAATTGCCTTACAAATGTTTATATGATCTATTGCTCTTATGATTCTAAGCTCACCTTCAGCACCATGAGCAGGCATATTCGTTTCTATATAAATTGTGATTTTATTCTCATCACAGAACTCATAAACTGATTTATAAACTATTTCCCCTGTTTTTAGATTTCTATCCTTAACTGCGTATTGAGGTGTTTTGCTCTTAAGATGACCCTCAATATATTTTCCAGCAACTGCTGTCACTACTTTCTTAAGAAATTCTATGTCCTTTGGTTTAACATTACCCATTTCTCTATCACATTTCTTAGCAGTATAGTATGGGTCTCTATCTTCACCAACAACATACTTCCACATGGGGTCCTTATTCTTATACAACCAATACGCAACGGTTAGATATGCATCATTTTCCTGACCTTCGCTTCCATTTCTTTTCCAATACTCGAATAGCTCATCAAAATCAGCACGCATAGTAATTGTAACATAAATATCTCTATACTTTGCAGCCGCTTTCAGATCTATACCATTTGCTTTTGCAATCAAATCTTCTGCGAGGTTTCTCTTTTTGTATAACCATTCTTCTAAATATTGTTCAATTCCCAAAAGTTCAGATTTAATTTTGTTGATCTCATCTCTAGATTCTTCTGATTTTTCTAGGTCTTCTAATTTCTTATGTAGCTCCGAACCACGATTTCGAAGCTCTTTTATTTTTTCATTGACGTAATCATATGCCTTTCCCATAATCTTTTTTATTTTATTTTCGCCCTCACTAAACGTATCACATTCCATCTCAAAGAAATTCACAACAGTTGGATCCGGTGGTGCACCCATTGCATGATACAAAATCTTAATAAATTTAGCCTTAAACCAATCTCGCAATCCGTGATTTTCAACCCAGTCACCAAAGTTTGTACCATCAGGACCAACTAACTTTACATGATATTCTGGATTACCAAAGAATGCAGCTGTGATGTTTGGTCTTGGTCTTGAAGATGAGTGCATTAGAATGAACTTTGCACCAACTTCCTTTGCAAGCTTTGCACCCATAACAAGTTGATCTTGTCTCCATCGCCAATCGTATGCATTAGCAATACATAAATCCATATCTGTTGGTAGGTGAAAACCGAATTTGATTCCTTGAGTTTCCTTGATATTTTTCATCAGTTTAACTAAATCCGGCTCTAACGCTTCACCAAGTTCTTCAAAATCTATCATTGCAAATTCAAAACCAAGGCGTGCAGCCTCTGCTAATTTTCTCGCTAGCCCCATTCTCGGTAGTTGTTTTTCAACAGGTCCGATTCGTGCAAACCCAGGGCTAACTCCAGGTATATATCCTATTGGTTTATTTTCAGAGTCCCATGGCATAGCAATCACGACAACATCTTCTTTCTAATGAAAGATGTTACAGGACCGAAATAGTTTCTACCTGTAGCAATAAGATAAAACTTAGTTACTCTCTTATCGAACCTATGCTCATAAGGACCCTTATTAAACAATTTGAAGTTAAGTCCTAACTTCCCGAAGAACCCAGAAATGTTATCCATTATTTTTTCGATTCTACTTATTTCTTCTTTCTGTAAAGTTCTAAGTTCAGCGTTTAATTTATTAATTTCAACCCTAAGCTCTTTGATTTTTCTATTTATATCTGCCTTTCTTTTTTCATCATCTACCTTGGTGAGATCTCTTCTTAGAATATCAATTTCTTTTTTCTTTTCTCTTATTCCACTTCGTATTTCAGCTATCTTCTCAGCTCTTGACTTAACTATTTTTGGTTTTTTAATTCCTAAAAGTTCATCAATATACCATTCAAATTCCTGTTCCTTAGCTTTTAGCTCCAGTAACTTAACCAAGAGAACGTTTTGAGACATCCAGTAGGACCTCGCCGTAATTGCTACATCCTCTATTTCAGAACCGGTTGCAGATCTGGACGTCCACTTATCAAATATTAATTCCAGTAAAACATAGTAAAGATAAGTTTTGTTTGTTCTCTTTCTTGCCCTAAACCAATCATCAACATTCATTATCTCGTAAATCTTATCTTTAACCCATTGACCGGTAATCCATGGATATTTCTCTTTTAATCCAAGATTTTCGTCAAAAACAAGATGCTTTAAAGTCCATGGATCATCTGGCCGGATATTCTTAAGTGAGATAAATTCTCCAGGAGCCTTGTAGAAATCAGGTGGTGACATTTCTTTCCAAGCCCAAAGTGTTATAATGGTTTGTGATGTTGCCTCTACTGCCGGATGAAACGGATTAGTTTCTCTATCCTTTCTAAGTCCTTGAGATTGAAGGCCCTGACGAAGAAGTTTCAACCTTGCTATGTAGGGCTTGATACCTTCCCTCATAGATTCTAATAGTCTTCTCTTAGATTCGACAAGTTGACCTATCCTTTGAAATCTCTTTTCTACCTCATCTCTAAACATTCTCTTCCATTCTTGATATGCTCTCCACTTAGTTCTCAAAACATCCTTCTCAACCTTTGGAAGTCTTCCTAACCTTCCCTTCTCTAGATCTTCCTCGCTTCGCATTTCATAAAAATCCTGTATTATAGTAGGAAATATATTCTGCTGTTGAAAGAAGACCATTGATAATCTTCCGGGTGCTCCTTCCCCAGTATAGTAATCAACTTGATCGATAAATATAGCCTTAAGAGAATGTTCATCGTTGTTGTCGAAATAATCCTTGAATTCTCGATATCTTCTTAAATCATGTTCTAATAATTCCAAGTCACCGCTCTGTTTTATTATTTCGTCTATTGCACCTTTCACCTTTGACTCTAATGCCTGTCTTTGAGACATTACGAGATCATAAAAACCTTTATGTACGGGAGAGATTTCTACCCATTCATCGACCTTTCTAAAATTAAATTCCATGTTTAGAAGATAACTGACAGTTCCCCAATAGAGATCTGTCCAAGTTCCAAGCGGTCCGATAGTTTCTAAAATTACATTCTGATTCAATGGATTGATCATAACAGCTTTACCGACCCATTTACCAGGTATAACTGGATTTAAATAAGGTTCCCATGGTGCACCTTTGATTATTCCACCCCCAGGTGCACCAACGTATAGTGGATCGAGAATATACCCTTTTTTTTTCTTAACCATGTTTATAATTATGTAAAAGGGATATATTAAAATAAGCTAAAAATTTAAATACTTAAGTCATAAAACTCTATTAATCGCGGTGAACGATATGCCAGGAGAATTTGCAGCAAGAAAGCTGAAGAAAAATAGGAAGAAGAATAGATGGAGGGAGGTAAAATATAGGTCAAGGGTTCTTCGACTTAAAGAGAAAAAGGACCCTCTAGGTGGAGCCCCTCAAGGGAGAGGGATTGTTATTGAAAAAAAAGCTATCGAGCAAAAGCAGCCTCACTCTGGTTTGATTAAATGTGTTCGTGTAAGACTGATTAAAAATAGTAAAGAAGTTACTGCATTTGTTCCTCGAGACGGAGCTATTAAACACATCAACGAACATGATGAAGTTGTGATTGAAGGTATTGGAGGTTCTCAAGGTGGTGCTGTGGGAAGTATGTGGGGTGTTAAGTACCGTGTTGTTAAAGTTAATGGCGTTCCTTTAGAGTTGATCAGAACAGGAAAGAAGCAAAAATCAATGAAGTAAGAATTTATGCAAAATTCTCAAAGAAATATTTTAGATTTTCTCCATATTGCTCTGAATAATCTTCTACTGTAACATCTCTGTTTATAGAATTCATTATTTCCTCTGATATTTCAGATGCAGTTTTTAAAAATTCTCTTTCCAATTTTTCTTTCCCATCGCTTTCTATAACATCGAGAATCTTTGAGGAATATAAAAGATATTCAAGTTTGGCTAGTGGATTTCCAAGATACAGTTGAGGAGGTACAGGTGTATACGAACTCTTAATAGAATTTATTATAGTCTTTGTTTCAGATCCAGATAGCTTATACTTTTCATGAATTAGATCATTCCATAAGTTATCGGCCCATTTTGATATTAATGATACATTTTCTACTTCTTCAATGGTCCTATCAATTATTTTTTCTATTTCTTCTACGGTGGTTGGAGAATAGTTCTTTCCACTAAATTGTTCATCAATGAATCTTTTCATGACTATTTGATGATTAGAAAATCTTAAATACATTTTTATTTTTCATTCATCATTTCTATTTCATGAGTATACTCATAAAGAATGTCCTTCTTGATGGAAAAAGAACCCATATCCTTATTGAGGATAATATAATATCGAAAATTGGTGAGACTCAAAGGGCCGACTACGAGATAGACGGAATGGACAAAGTTGCACTGCCCGGATTGATCAACACGCACACACATGCTGCAATGACATTACTCCGTGGTTATGCTGATGATTATCCGTTGCAACAGTGGTTAGAAGAAAAGATATGGCCTGTTGAAAAGAAACTGACAACCGAGGATATATACTGGGGTGTTAAACTTGCATGTCTTGAAATGATAAAAACTGGGACAACTACGTTCAATGACATGTACTGGTTTGAGAAGTCAGCGGCAGATGCAGTAAAGGAAATGGGGCTTAGAGCGTTTCTTGCAGAAGCGTTTTTTGATTTTGGTCAAGAAGATGTAAGGAAAGAATCAATAAAGAGAACGGAGGAGGCCGTGAAGTATATAAGGTCGTTAGGTCTAGAAAGAATCCAACCGGCACTTGGTCCACATGCACCTTACACTGTGTCTAAAGAAGGATTAGAGTGGGTTAGAGATTTCGCTGAACGTGAAAACCTGTTGATCCATTTCCACCTCGCAGAAACCAAAAAAGAAATTGACAATTTTATCAAGAAGACAGGAATGCGACTGATTGAATTTTTAGATAAAATCAGTTTTCTCTCTCGGCGCTTGATTATTGCTCATGCTATCTGGCTTAACGACGAAGAAGTCAAACTACTTGTAAAAAGAGGTGTTAAAGTTTCTCACAATCCTGTTTCTAATATGAAGCTCGCTTCTGGTGTGTTCCCTTATAAGTTAATGAAACAACACGATGTAGTTGTATCACTTGGAACTGATGGTTGTGCCTCGAACAATAATTTGAACATGTTTGAAGAGATGAAGTTTGCGTCACTCTTGCAAAAAGTTCATAGCATGGACCCAACAGCTCTACCAAAGGATGAAGTCTTTAGAATGGCAACAATAAACGGTGCAAAAGCTCTTGGTATAAATGCTGGAGAAATAAAGGAAAGTAAACTTGCAGATATAATACTTGTTGATTTAAACACTCCATCGTTTGCTCCAAATCATGATGTAATATCTAATCTTGTTTATTCTATTCCAAAAGTTGATACGGTTATATGTGATGGAAAAATTCTGATGGAAAATGGAAAAGTTCCAGATGAGGAGGAAATAATCAAGCATGCGGAAAGGATTGCTAAGAAGTTAGTTGAAGGATAATTATTTAGGTCTTATATAATTTCTCCTCAAACAATTCTCTAAACTTCTCAGGGCATCGCCAGACATTACAGGCGGATGGTAATCCTTTACCTTCTTGTATACTTCCTTAGGAAAGCAATTTATCAGTTTGATTTCCAGTTTTCTACAGGCTCTCTCCAACGCTTTAAAACTTAACGATTCCGGTGAAAGATATGCAAAGAATTTCTTATAATCCTTTTTATGAGTCTTCAAATAGTTTTCGATCCGTTTCTTTGTAACTTTCAAATAAGCGCGCTGGACCTCTTTCGTCTCTTCCCATTCAGGCCAGTCGTAAGAAGTGAAAGGATATTGATGAATAAATTCTTGTGGAATCACACCTGGAGAACTTATTACTATCAGATGTATTGACCGGTACGATTTAAACTTTTTCAAAACCTCAACAATCGCCTTCCATGTTTTTGATTTATCATAAGGTTTCCTGTAGGAGCATGGTATGAAAAGGGCATATTTCTTTTCATCGGGAATCTTGTAGAATCTTGAAAAATAATCTTGCCAAACTTCAAAGTGAGGATGTTTGAGAGCTTCAATAGTAGCGCCACGAATGAATTCACGTCGTTTGGGAGGAAACCGCGGTATGAATGCAAAATTGTTGAAATCAGTTTCAATCTTCTTATTTCTTTTCCATTTTGACACCAACTTATTGAACTGTTTTTCATCTAACGGTCGCCACCTACCACTAATCCATAGATTAAACAAAGGTGCCTTTGAATGTGGGAATAGATTTATCAATACAACACTATCCGAATGCTTCAAAGCAAATCGTACAGACTTGTCCAAGGTTCTTTGTTGATTTTTAATGAATGGTAGACCAATTAACAGATACGTTCTCACACCAAAACCATGTTTGCGAAGCGTTTGTACGGCTTTTACATAGTTTTTAGTTGTAAATCCTTTATTGATCTTTTTGAGAATATCATCATCTGCAATCTCTAAACCAATCGCGACCGTTAGATCAAGACCTTCAAAATCACGAAGCGTTTCATCAGTAATAAACTCAGGTCGACTTTCTACGACTAAGTGTTTTATTCCCTTTTTCTTGCAACGTTTAACAACATATTTTCGAAACTCTCGAGAAAACTGTCTGTCATCAAGGAAGCTACCAGATGCAAATATCTTCAAAGTATCAATTTTACCTTTATTGATTTCTCGATCAAAGTATCTCTTCAGTCTATCAACGTCAACCGGATACTCCAATCTACCCCATCCACAGAATATGCACTTACCCCACATACACCTTCCAGAGTTTAATATGATTCTTTTTTCCATAACATCAACCTAGTTAGAAATTTATATTAGTAGATATATTAGTTTATGTATGGAGCTTCCAACTTGGTTTTTAGTATTCATGACACTAGGTGTAATTGTATTGGGATTAATTATTCTAGTCGTAATTAAACCATCTCTAAATAGTATACACCAGACTAACAGTACTACAACAAAAGTAATAGCTTGTACTGAATGGTCAAAAAATGGATGCTCAAGTTCAACTGATAAGATATCAGCACTAGGAGGGGCTGAAATTAACGATATTCTAGGATGCAGTGATGATGATTCATGTAGAAAAGAATGTCAAAAATATGGACTTTGTACAGGGTAATGTCTTATGAAGGCTATGAGTACGGCTGATATGATGAATATAGTTATAGCTGTAATTGTATTGATACTCATAGCTGCATTTATTAGTGTATTTTTGGGAGGTATAGGCGGTGGTCATTAGTGGGACATTTTACCCAAGAAGCTGTAACGATAATTCTTGCTTTAATCTTCTTACTCATGAGCATCCTTTCAGTAAAATATTGGGGATCAGAACTGAGTAGATTATATTCATATGGCTCTACAGAGGTAATGACAGAACATATCTCTGCGTTCCTAACCATGAGCAGTATAGCTCCCAAGTATTTTGTAAATGTAGAAAAATTTCCAGATAATCTAAATCACACAATAAAAATAAATGATAAAGTCGGTAGCAACGCAAATGTAACTGTATTTATCATACCTCATAGAACTTCAGGAAGTGCTAGAATTTACTTCAGGAAGTGGAAATTGTTTCCATACTTTATACCAGACAGCTCAATAAATGTTTCCGGATGTGTACCTGAATGTCAAATGAATGGAAGAACGGTATTAGTAATAAATAAAACTGGATCATCTGTAAGGGTGAATTTTAGATGAGAGGAATCACAGAATTTGCAGAAGCATTAGAAGATGTGATCATGATAATATTCTTTGGAGTCTTAATATGGACTGTAAACACAACGATTTTGGGATATGAAACTCAAGTAGATAATACCTATGTAGATAGGCTAAGTATAGACGTTGCGGAAATGTTTATGGGATCAAATTGCTATGCCGAAGAAAAAGGAATTCTACTAGCGGACAAACTAGAAAATCTAGGAAATGATAAATGTCTACATTGGGGAGATAAGTGGATGAGAAGCCGTAGCTATTCTGATATATCCATCGAGATTACTGTTAAATCTGATACTGGAAAAAAATGGGAATTTGATGAAGGCTCTGTACCAGACCATTACATAGAGTCGACGAAAATATTCCCAGTATTAATAAAATATCACAATGGAGAAATTCATTTAGGTATGATAAAAGTTCGTGTATTGCATGGTGTTTAATAATGAAAAGAAAAGGAGCGATTTTATTTTTACCGAAGACATTTTTACTCATAATATTCATTATATTCGTTATAGTTCTTTCCGGAGCGTTGATAGTAATCTCGAAATTTTCCCAAAGCATGCTATTCCAAGTGTCGGCAGATGTAGTCTACAATGATGTAAGTGCAGAAGACCTTCTCTTAGCTCTCCTGAATTATGAAAGTTCTTCTTATCCTGGCGTGACATTTAGAAAAGCTCTATATTATGCGATAGAAGAGAATAACTATACGAATCCATACGTGTTTAACGGGACCTCATGGATTAAGGTTAATTTAACAAATTTTGCTGGAAAATATCTGAATAAAATGTGTAGATACAAAACTGGACTCTTCAGCTCAGAAAAAGGGAAATATGTACTATTCATTACAAATGGGACAAGTGAAATAGATATAGTAACACATGGAAGTATAAGTGATTTTGGTAAAAAATCTAGAAGATCGTCCGTAGCTCTAGGGGAAAGAAAATGGCTTGTTTTATACGAATACAATTGTCTTAGTGACTACGCATTTAGTAATTTAAATAAGTGATTGGTATGAAAGGTGCACTTGCTCTTTTGGTCTTGATCGCGGTTGTACTTTCAATGGGAGCTCTGATTCTCTTCTATATAATTTTTCCTAAAGTATTTGCATCCAGCATGACGATAGCAGATCGAGTCAACACAGGCTATTCGGTCATAAATCAATTCTATATGATACAAAATAATCTAAAGGAAATGATACCACTGAGAGTTGTTAGTATCGCTCATAAGCTAGGTAAAAATGGTGGAGGAACAAGCATTAGTTCATGGACCAAGACTGATCCGAGCTACAAAACCCTCAAGAGTACATATCTAAATAAGCTCGATGAGAGCACTCGTATGCCATTAGAAATTGGAAATGGCGGTCGTATAAATTTACATACATTCGCATCTATAGATGTCGGTGACATGTATACAGATATCTCTATCAATAAAATTATAGTAGGGAGAAATTTTTCAAAGGAATCCCACATTTTAGCAAGTACTGATGAACCAATGAGGTTTCATGTGATGAACAGATATCCAATAATGCTAAAGATAGGTAGAATGTTATCGGGGCGTGGAGTATATCCAATATATCCATATATCGGAGATGGAAATTACATAACCGGTAATACAGGACCAGAGATTGATACTGCATCATCGGAAACATTTATTCAAGAATTTAATTTATCATCCAATACTACGATTACAAAAGTAGCTATATATATAAATTCGTTTTCGAAAAACATAACTGTCGCACTAGCTGAACCTTCATTGGGTGGTATAAAAATATTAGAGAGTAAAAACTTTTCTGTACTTTACAATGAACCGTATAGTATAAAGGATTCTGGTGGTTATATGATTTTTGATTTGGACGATATATACTTGAAAAGTTCTTCACCTTACTTTCTAGTCCTTAACTCAACAGGAGAAATAAATGTCTCGTTAGCAGATGAGGTCAGTTCATACCCATTATACAACAAAAGTTGGGATCTTATACCAAATAAGAATCTGAGGTTCAAGATATATGGAATTGTCACTAATTCTTTAGAAGAAAAATATACAGCAACCTGTGGCGGAAGAGCTTATCAAATCAACGTATCTAGTGGAAAGATCAATGTAACCACAGATTATTTGATCTCATGTAATATTAGTAACTCCACCGGTAATCCTATAGATATTTCTCAACTAATATCAAAATACTACAAGAACATTTCTATGACATATTCCAAAGGTGGAAACATATACTATGTTAACATTACTGACACGGTTGTAAAAGTTCCAGATCCAAACAAACACTACTCAAATATGACGCTTTCTATAGAAATAAATACGAGCTAGTTCATTTGAAAATATCTGAAGCGTGTTGAATGGTTGATAATATCTTATCTCCATTCGGCAGTAAGAAAGAGAATCCTACATACATAGCAACGGCTATTAGAAGTATCAGCAAGATAATTTTATAAAGCGTTTCATACTCCATTTTTACCACTCCTCGCAACGACCTATAGCTAAGTTACATTTCAATCCAACTAAAGCACAATCAGCTTCACTATAGCAAATACACTCTCCATTAACGCATATCCCTCCATCAACACAATCTTCATCGCTCAAACATCCACCAGTAGCTTTAACTATCTCACTGGCTCCAGGAATGCTGTAAGTTTTTTCTGACGATTTTACACCTGGAATGTAAACACCTATCGCAAAAGCTATAAGTAAAATAATAGACACAGCCAATATTGTCATAGTATACGCATCCATAATTATCACTCTTCTATACAGTAAATAGGTAAGGTATTTACACAACTTATGGAACCGACATTGTACCAATCACTATCAGTAGCATTAAAGTCACCGATTTTTCCATTACTGATAATAGAGCTCCAGTTTCCACAATTGTCTGTTCCATCACCAGTCCATACGTAAGCAAGAGACGATAATCCAAAAATATTAAATGATAGTGGAGCTGTTAAGTATTCTGTAATATTTATTTTAGTCTTAGGATTATCGTAATCTCCGGAATCAAAAACTAAACGACCATCTATTAAAGCGTATTTTTTCGAATTATCAAAGATGCTAGTAACATTTGTATGAGTACCATCAGTAAGAAGCGCCTTCCAGTTACCATCTGTAAGACCTGCATTATTAGCCAAATTGTTGCATACATTATTTACATCAATAATACCATTGAATGTTTCGTTAGAGATAAACATTCTTTTAGTTCCATCACTATAAGCCCTGATCTTTATTTCCGTAGCTTCTTGATAGTCCTTTGGTAACTCAAATTCGTTTACAGGACCTAGAAGTGATTTCCATTTACCATTCACCTTAAATGAAAAGTTATACCTACCGGATATTGTAACCATTGAAACATTCTTATTAAATTGCCCACCAGAAAAGGCCGGGAGATCTATATCATCAGAGCCAACAATATCAGTCCAAACATAATTTGAATTCCATATAGTACCGTATTTTGTTTCTTCAACCCATATACCTTTATCTGAACTACGGTTATAATTACACTTCCATACTCTACCAGAATTATCAGTTACCGTCATATTTGCTGTTCCGTAATAACAAACATACCAATTAGCGTCGTCTTTCTCTTGTTCAGAATAGGCACAAATACTTTCATATCTCACATGAGTTCCACCAGAGTCTCTATTAACTAGAGGACAACAGTAGTTTGTATCATTTTGATCATACACATCCGAGAACTTGGGACACACCTCTGCCAATGGATCGGAGTACATTCCATGAGACATAGAGTCTTTAAGAGGCTGAAGACAATTAGTATCATTTAGCTTCCTATTAGATAGATTGATATAATTTAATGGAGCATTAGGCTTTTTGAAACATATGTCAGTTTTATGCGCATAGCTACCTGTAGGATAACTCCAAGATGATGGAGGGGGATTACCACTAGCACTTCTAAGACTAATACTATCCGTAATTGTAAATGTGGTAAATCTTAATTTTCTCGTATCACTAGCTACTCTTACTGTATTACAATCCTCACCTACATAAACAGTTGTATTCTTTGGCTCGAACTTATATGATAAAACTGAGTATAATTTTATTTTTTTATTAAAAGGTATTTGAGTATTGTACCACCCATAGTCCTCGCACACGGCTGTATAGTCTTGAGGTGCTTTAATTCCAGAATTTCCAAACTTCGTTCCAGGAGGAACGTAATATATTACCATTCTATTATTGTAAAAAGCATTAATAAGTCCACTTTCTTCAAACTTTCCAGATACTAACATTCCGCATACATTTTTACTTACATTGTTCCTATTGACAACAAAATACGAATAAATCTTATCACAATCCCATATTAACTTATCTGCTTTATCTCTTCCTACAAACTGGATTCCATTATCTGTTGGGAAGAGCTTAGTAACAATTCCACCATTATAACTTATAAAGTTCACAACAAGAAACTTGTGTGGAGCCCCCATTGCAAGTACAGGACTCATTGCTTTTGACGCATTTCTAGCAAGATTTATATATTCACTTATAGGAAACATCCTTATAACCACAAATATAATGAGCATCATGATCACAACTATGAGAAGAGTTCTAAATGCTACATGCATAATTTCTATTAGTAAAAGCTCAATTAAAAACATTTTTTATTTAGCAAATATAAGGTAATAATTATGAAAGGTATGAGTAAGGAGGCCATCAGGGCTATAATCTGGTTTGTGATTGCAGTAATAATTGCTCTAGGACTATGGAAAATCATGGAATATTTTATAAATCCAAAGGTGGTTATCCATTAGAAAAGGTGCCGTAAAGACCCTGTTTGGAATAATAGCTGCATTAATAATAGGTATAGTAGCTTTAATTTTACTCTCATTAATGAAATCTCATGGAGGCGGAGTGGAACAAGGCTTTATAGACCTAATGAAAAAGTTGATATGAATGCCTGCAGAAATAAAGAGTATAATAATAGCAATCGTATTGGGGCTTATAGCACTGATAGTAATACTCAAAATATTAAACATATTAGGAATAACAATAATGATACATGGAGTCTCTGGCTCTCCAACCTCGCCATTGTGTGCAGCCTGTAGGACCCCATGCGCAGTAATGGGTTCAGCAATACAAAAAACATTAACCGGAAGTATTGGAAAAAGATTTGTATATATAATAGTAGCTCCGTTACTTAGATGTGGATATTGTGGTCCGTTTTGTGGGTATTGAAAATGAAAGGAAGTATAAGCATTAGAATATTACTGGAAATTTTGATACTGGTATTAGTAATTCTCGTTGTAATTGTACTTGCGAACTATGCATCTCAACATAACATATTCAGTGTTGAAGAGGTAGAAAATTTCACAGCAAATCTGACGTAAGCTTGTGATTAGAATGAAAGGAGATATAAGAATTCAAATTATAATTTCAATAGTCATACTTCTTATCTTGATTCTAATTTTTTACTTCATACTATCCAGGTCACAAATGGAAAAAAATCAAACAGAAGCACTTCTAAAGAATATAACTAAGAACAACACCAAAACTTTACCGAACTGCACCACAGATAGTGCATGTAAGGGATCGGTCCTTGCTGCCTGCTCTGTGGGTGAACCTACCTCTAAATGTAAAAAAGATACAACCAACGGTGACGTTACAAACTGGACCTGTACATTATGGTTTCAATACTATGGAGATTTCAACTATTCTGCAACTGACTGTAAATACTATGATAAATGTTTCTGTGGTAGAAAAGATACAAGATACTCTATTAAAGATGGTTCCATAACGTGGGTATTAGGTGGTGTGGGTGAAGATTGCAACAGAGCTTGTAAATTGATCGGATTAAAATGCAAGGAAGTAAGCTTTGATACAATCTCTGATAAGTTGAGTAATTGCAATCTACAGGATAGAATACTAAATATAGATGGAGAAAGTTGCACAAGCTGTGAAATAGGTAAAAACGATAACGTTCAAATTTATGTTATCGGAAAACACTGCTTTTCAGATTTTATAGATGCTAAAACACTAAATTGTGGTTCATTGGACCCGGCTGCGAGGAGGATATGTCCATGCGAATAAAAGGATTGGCTGCTGCCCAGGTATTTTACATCATAGTGCTTCTAATAGCACTACTTATAGCAGTAGTAATGATAGGAAAAATAAAAATTTCTAAATATTATGAAGAATGGATCAATCTGACCTCGTGCGATGGGATTAACATAACAAATGTTACAGTTAGTCACTACCAGGATAGGTGCATAAAAACATTTCTAATTATTCCAACAGGAGAAGAAAAGAAAACATTCTACCGAATATATTTAACCCTTCAGCCAATAGGAGGAGGAAAGTGCACTGTGAAAATTAATATGACCGATCTAACGCATCACAAGAAAATGAAATTTGTTGAAAAAAACTTGTTCAATGTAAGTGGGATAGATACAATACAACTTAAAAGTGGGTATTTGACAGATTTTCTTGGATTCTGCACTGGTGAAAAAAATTATGATTGGGATAATAACATAGATATAAATATAACGATAACTACAAAATGGGGAGACACACTAGCCAATATGACTCTCCATAACGTAAACTTTACCTCAGGAACTTGCAATGAGTGCTAACTTCTAAAGCCTATTAAATTTTCACTTATATGTGGTAACATTTCTAAAGGTTTTTAAAGTTTACCATCTATAAGTAACAATAGGTGAGATACATGAATGCTGGTGGGTTAAAGATAACAAAGCAGAAGTGCAAGTACTGTGGAATAGGGCAAATAGTTGTTAATAAAGAGAAAGGTATAAAATTCTGCTCTGTTTGTGGTCATGAATTCAAAAAGTAAGAAATAAAAAGAAAAAATGTACAAATTCCTGTTAGTTTCTAATTTACTTCTTTAGTAAGATCTCAATCGTTGATACGTTGAGCTCCTTACCATCTTCTGTTTTTACTGTGTCTGTACCGATCTGAAGGCTGTCTACGTTAACGTCCTTTACGAATTTGTTCTTTACAATTTGTGCTACATCTACGGCCTTGCTAATGCTTCGGCCTCTTGCCTTGATCTTTACTTCTTTCTGACCGTCACTGAACTGAGTTACTACTGCTAATACATAGCTCATGTTTGGCTTCTTACCTACAAAAATTGTGTTATCTGCTTCAGCCATTTTATTTCACCTCTTTTTTCTGACGCCCTGAAAGGCGCTAAATATTATAAATATGAGAAAAAGTTTAAAAGCTTTTTAGATTGAAAAAGGGAAAACTAAAAACAAATTAATTCTTATTTACTGGGGTTTACTCGGCTGTCCGGAGCTTCCTTTCTCGCTTCCTATGAACCACACTACTAGTACCATCATCACTACTATGAAGACTACTCCCCACACCTGTTGTGATACCTGACCCCCTAGCTGAACTCCTCCAAGGTATACTGAACCTACAATAACTGCTATCACTATTAGTCCTATTGCTAGTGCTGCCTGATACCTGTTTTTGGGCTCGTTAGTAAATATCTTAAATCCAACAAGCTCGAAAAAAAGCACGACTACTAGTATTATTCCCAGAAGTATTGCTGCAGGCCCAAGCAAATTAACAAAGAATGTACCTATTCCCGAATATGCTGTTATGAAGAATGCTATTGCTATAGAGATCACTCCATTTATTCTGTCATCAATTCCTGCCTTTTTTAGGATGGCATATACTATTGCAAACACTAAAAGCCACGGCAGGACAAATCCGTAGAATCCTAGCTGGTCTAAGTTCTGCACGATTGGTGCAAAAAATCCTAATCCTCCTACCATCTTTAGCACCTTAGATAATTTCTTTATTTTTCAGAATATTTATAAAGCTTTTTCAACTTTCATAATTTTGCCTTTTATATTTCTTAGATAATAATTTGAAGATTATGAAAGAACTAGAAGAAATAGTAAAGAAATATGCAATTCTAAATGCTGTTCAACATAGGGGAAAGGCAAAGCCCCAATCTGTACTGGGGAAGATCATAGCTGATAATCCCGAATTGAGGTCTGGAATTAAGGAAGTTAAGAAGGAGGTTGAGAGGATTGTAAAGGAAATCAACAAGATGTCGATAGACAAAATAAAGAAGATGGCGGAAAAGCACAAAGTAGAAGAAAAACCTAAAGCTAAAGAAACAGAAGGGCTGAAAGATCTCCCAAACGCTGAGATAGGGAATTTTGCTGTACGGCTGGCCCCAAATCCTGATGGAGCCTTAACATTGGGAAATGCTAGACCTGGAGTTCTCTGTGATGAGTATGCAAAGAGATATAATGGAAAATTTATACTACGTTTTGATGATACGGATCCAAAGGTGAAAAAACCTCGACCTGAATTTTATGACTGGATACGCGAAGACCTTAAATGGTTAGGTATTAACGTACATGAGGAATACATCCAATCTCAAAGGCTTGAAATTTACTATGAGTATGCTCAACGATTGATCGAGATGGGTAAAGCGTATGTATGTACTTGTAATGTAGAGGAGTGGAGGAAGCTTCGTGATGAAAGTAAACCATGTCCATGTAGGGACCTCCCGCCGGAGGAGCATTTGAAAAGATGGCAGAAGATGCTAAACCATGAGTATAAAGAAGGCGAGGCTGTCTTAAGAATAAAGACAGATCTAAATCATCCTAATACAGCAGTGAGGGACTGGGCAGCGATGAGAATTGTAGATAACCCGGACCACCCATTAGTAAAGGATATACATGTTTGGCCCTTGTACAACTTTGCAAGCGCGATTGATGATCATCTACTTGGTATAACTCATATTCTAAGAGGTCAGGAACACTCAACAAACGAAATAAAGCAACGGTATTTATATGACTATCTTGGTTGGCAATATCCCAATGTTATAATATTAGGAAGATTCTCCTTAGAGGGAGCTGTACTGAGTAAAAGTAAAATAAGAAAGGGTATAGAAGAGGGGGAATTTGAAGGTTGGGATGATCCAAGAGTTGGGACTCTTCGTGCTTTGAGACGACGAGGCTTCCATCCTCAGGCACTGCGCGCGTTGATCATAGATATTGGTGTAAAATCGTCAGACATCACGATTACAACTGAAAATCTTGCTGCCTATAACAAGAAGTTCATTGACCCAATAGCAAAACGCTTCTTCTTTGTCGCAAATCCAGTGAGAATAAAGGTAAAAAATGTACCGATAAGAGAGAGGGAGTTAAAAGCTCATCCAGGGAAAGATCTTGGAATAAGAAAGTTTAATATTGATGGTGAGTTCTTCATTGAGAAGAGTGATTTTGAGAAGTATAAAGGAAAAGAGGTCAGACTAAAGGACTTATTTAACATCAAGCTTTCAGAACATTCTGAAGTTACAGGAACAAGGCTAAAACGTATTCCAAAGATCCACTGGGTTCCCGCTAATGATTCTGTGAAGGTTAACGTATTGATGCCTGATAAAACTATCAGCGGTGTAGGCGAGTTGAACTTACGATCGGTCGAGCCTGGAGACATTGTCCAGTTTGAGCGATTCGGCTTCGTAAGGGTCGAATCAGTTGGAGAAGAGATAACAGTCGTGTTTAGTCATAAATAAGACTTCAAAAATACAAGTAAATAAAGAAAATATCGAGAAAATGGTATAGAAAAACTTCAATAATAAAAAAATAATTTTCTTTATTTTATGCTACTTTTCTTACTTCTACAACCGGTGATTTTGCAATTTCTCTTAAATAATTATCAGTTTCAGCTCCCGGAACCAATATACTATGATTTCTGAGATCGTACCATTGATCTTTAGATAGTCTTTGTAATTCATGACCCCTAAAGATTGCCCAATCAAGCCTCCAAAGAGACGTACCATTCTTACTGGTATCCTTATAATAGATGTTTCCATCTTTCTTGTTGTTATAGAAAACTCCATGATTTCTCGAGACCATTTTATAAGTGAACATCATTTCGGGTATTCCGATATCCACAGGTTTATCCGCTTTTCTTCCTATAGTCTTCATTTCACCTGGTTTAATTATCGCCTTGTTTAATTCTTTCCATTTCCCAACATCTTCTACATCTATCAATTTTGTATTTTCAACGCTTTCTTTCCACTTTTTATAATCTCTTAACTCAAATCCCTTAACTGTAATTTCATATTCAACCATATTCGTCACCACTAATAAGTAGTGTTTATATATTTAAATAGTTTTCTATCCTGAAATATACAGAATTCAATGATGCCTTACCTTCACGGCAACGTGTCTCCTAAATCCTTTGATCTCGCGAGCATTTAGCAAAGCGGTGCCTGTTGCAACGAGATTATCTCGCTTATCAACAACCAAAACCTCTTGCCATGGTCTTAGATTAGGATCGCAGTCCCGTACAAACTTAACAAAGACTGACTTACCATCTCGCACAAAAGGAGCAGCATCATCGTTTATAACAACTCTATTCTTTGGCCTTTTCGTTGCCTTCTTGATTAGCTCTGCTCCTTTTATGTTAGGGATAAAGAAACCGTCATTTGGGCGAATAGCACCAACAAATTGACCATCAATGAAAACGCGACGAGGCATTCCTGTTACAGGTGACTTCCTGATTCTAAGAGACTTAAAGAATTTTGAGGCACCACGACCAAACTGATACTCTATAACCTGACGGACCCATTCTTCATGACTTGGCTCCTTCTTAACTTCTTTTCCCGGTCCCAACGACTGACCAAATGGATAGACATACTTAAGACCGAGAGGTACATTACCAAACGGCTCCTTCTCGAAAAACCTCTCAGCCTTTACATGCTTTATCTGTTTTTTCGCCCTCATAACTTCTGGTCTAAATTCGCTCTCTGGTCCAGAATAAAGAAACGCGCTTCTCTTCGTAACTGGATCGTATTCTTCTATGAATTTACCATATTTCTTCAAAACGTAGGTAAACGCCTCCAACAAACTCGGATGAGCACGAACCCTCTGCTGCACCAATTCAAAAAGAGAACCTTCAGCTATGGCTTGACGAATCTTTCTTATCTCCCCTAAAATGACATAAAGATTATGCCTTGCAAGCATCTTTGCTCTATCCCCCTTATTCATCTTCTTCAATTCGGAAGCTGTCGTGGACGAGCAAACCGGACAAGAGCAAGGTAGTTCTTCTATGTCCTCTAGTCTCAACGTCCCTTCAGGTGTCAAATACCTATCGTTCTCCGCCGCTATCGAGTACATTGCAGAATCAAAAAGATCGAATCCAAGAAGAACTAATAGAGAAAAGACCATAGGATGACCGCAGCCAAATGCATGAATTGGTTTATTCACGGCCAGCTCATTTCTAGCAACAATTACCTGTTCTACCAAACTCTTGAATTCATAATTTTCCATCAATGGAACAAGACCGCCTATGGCAAATACATCTACATTCTCTTTCATAACCAGGCGAGCAGCCCTTCTTCTCAAATCGAGAAAACGACCGCCTTGGATTGGCCCCACGAGTAGTCGGTCACCCTTGTCGACACTCCTTATCCTCTTCACAGTTTCTTTTAACTTTTTTTCCACAACACCTTTTGAATCATCTTGAAATGTAAACAAATCCAACGGTGTGATAACATCACTTCCTATCTTCTTTTGAAATTCAATTATCTCTTCAGGATCAAAATCCTTGATTCCACGAGAGTAAAACTGAAATGCACCAGAGTCCGTGTAGATCAATCCATTAAAAGCAAGAAACTTATGAAGACCTTTCTTTTCGATTTTTTCAGATATCTTAGATCTTCTTATAATATAGGAGTTAGTCATCAGAATCTGTGGCTTAAATTCACGAACCAATTCCTTGATTGGTATCAACTGTTTGTTTGGATTTACAACAATCGCTATGTCAGGTAATGCGACCTTACCACGCGGTGTGTTCCACTTTGCTAAGCGGCCGAGACCATCGCGACGTTTGATTTCGAGCATTTTGATAACCTTTTCTATTCATACGTTACTATTCTATTTATTTTAAGCTTTGTCAAAATTATTACAGAACTTTCTAAAACTTAATTTTTGAAGATACAAAAAGAACGGACATTGTGACAACCCAAAATATAAACTCCAGAATCGCCAGTAACCCAGTACCAGTCTCAATAAACGCTGCTATAAATATCGAATACTCCCCTATCAAAAGGAATATTATGGAATCTAGAAATATCTTCTTAAACTCCTTACTCCCAAATTTTTCTCTCAAAAGACCAACAGAAAGAATTCCACCTGCGAATCCAGCAAAGAAGTAACCAGTAATCTCTGGGATACCATGAAGCGCTATCGCAAGAAGTGCGTTAGGAACTCCATAAAGAAACGCCATACTTGGGGGTAATCCCTTTGATATAAGACTTCTGGCCCATATCCCTGAGAATGATGCTATAACAGAGGCATTCCATGAAAGAATGAAAATAGCACCAGTACCAAATAGGAGTGATGACGCAAATGCTAATAGAAGAACCAATGTATTGTTAAGAAATATAAGACCGGAATTCGAAGAGATTACATGACCCGTTGATAATGTCGAAATCCTTTGGAGCTCCTGGATCTGTTTCGAAAATAGAACGCTTCTCTTGCTATCTGGCAAAAAGAAGAATAAAATAGAAAGCATTAAAATAATCGCTAAGAAAAACGAGGAATAAAAAACCAACACGTGTTCGTGTCTATGAAACACATTTTCTCTCTTTTTGTGTATTGTATCCCACTCCTCCTTCTTTTCCTCATCCAAGAATAAGTGCTGAAAGAAAGGAACAAAAAGAATTGTTATGAACGCGCATCCAAGAACAGAAGAAAATTCAGGAAACAACATATATGAAAAGAAAAATGCCAAGGGAGCAAAGATAAGCCCAAATATGAAAACCTCATAAGGCTTTGCCTTCCTTGGATTTAACAAGGACTCGAGCATTATACACCTTCCTCTCTTGCATTGACTGCTGCCGAAATTACCAATGACGTTGCAAAAAAGAAGAACATGAACGCTATTATTATTGCAAGAGCAAAACTGGATTCGTTCGTTCCCTCAACGTATTGAAGATTACCTGCAATAGCTGCCCCTAAAAAGAAGAGAATGCTTGATATTATCCAGAGCCCATGGACATAAAAACTGAACCTCATATAAACACCCTAATAATTATATGTTTATAGCGTTTTTATTATTTTTGCTAGAAAAATCGAACCATATTTCTACTCTTTGCAAACTCAAAAGCTGTTTCTAAATCTTTTTTGAGGCCTGGATGCATATCCAAGTCCTCAATTTCTTCTCTTCTTATCCACTTATATTTGGAATGCTCCCCGCTTGGTCTTATTTCTTTTGGTAATTTAGAAAGAAAGGTAACAAATGTTAAGCCTATCAAGGACTTTTCAGGAACTTCCCATAACCTAAGTGGTAAAATATTTTGATTTCGAATCTTTATTCCAGTCTCTTCCTCTATTTCCCTCTTTAAAGAATCTATAACAAGTTCCTCCTTCTTTATTCGCCCACCAGGTATATCCCAAAGATTTTTTGCCCATTCCTCTTTTTCCGATCTCTTTAAACATAAGACTCTGCTATCAAAGAAAATCACAATCTTCACAGCAAAATTAATCATATTTTTTCACCTTAGACCTTTTACATAAATTTATTTCGATTCTGTAATTTATTAACTTGAAATTCTGAATCAGACCTATCTAGAATCTAGTGTTAACATTCTTTCAATATCTTCACCAGAAATCCAATTAATCTTGTCTTTACCTTTAACCTTCATAAAATATTCTATTTCCTCCTTCATACCTTCGGTGATTTTACTGCCAAACACCCACATCTCATCTGCAAACTCCACAAGTTTTTTATTCATTTTCATCGCAAGTTTTCTATCTTCAGGATTTTTATCATCCATAAATTGACTAAAGTATATGTGTGGAGCCAATGGTAAATATCCTTTACTAACCACTAATCTACAATACCTTCTCGCTTTTTCCAAATTTTCTTCCTTCCCTTGAAATGGAGAGGAAACATAAACGATCTTCATAATTCGAATAAAAGACAGAAAAAGATAAAAAGGTGGTCAAAGTGAAATGAAAAGAATTCTATATTTTCCAGTCTGATATCTTTTTCACCGCTTTTCTTTCAAAGAAGAATACACTTATTAAAGCAACTATCATGATGAGCAATCCCAGAGGCGAATAAAAGAAATAATAAACCAAGAATTCATGTAACTTAAAATTAAAATCCAGTTTTTTCGATAAAATGAAAAAAACGATCGAAAACGAGAGGAAACTTAGAATGGATGCCAATGAACTTTTAATAAAATCCAGGCTGATTGTGGAAAACCATAGAATTGGTAACATAAAATTCAATTTTACAGCGAGTAAAAGAAAGATTAGAGAAAGGGTTTTGTATATCAATAAGTTCGGTATTAGAAAATAAAGCAACATCAACACAATGGAAGGAAAAAGAAAAAATAAGCTAGGTATGAATATTTGTGGCTTTTTTGCACAAATTTTCAATAAATCTTTGTACCATTCCTTAAACCATAGTGCAGCACCTATCGACCATCTTTTTCTTTGCATGATCCAATTTCTCCAGTTCGCGTGAACAGAATTGTAAACTTTAACTCGTTTAGTATATTTGAAGGTATAATTTTTGAGAAAAGCTCTTGTAGCTATGTCTAGATCTTCTGAAACAACAGTTCTGAAACCTTTTAATGAGGTGAGCACTTTCCTCTTTATAGCAAATGTTGCACCATTAACAGATGGACATTTTCCAACAAATTTGGAAACAAACCATGAACCTATGTTAAATCCAATATATTCGTAATACGTCATTGTTGATAGAAACGAATTCTCTATTACTTCTTTCTTTATATCTAAGATATCGGTATTTTTCATTTCCTCCATAACTTTTTTGAGATAATCCGTATCGTCTGGGAGGATTACGTCACTGTCAAGAAAAAGCAATATATTTCCAGAGGAATGCTTAACAGCTTCATTTAATGCATTTGCCTTTCCGACCCTTTTTTTATTTACAATGAACTTTACTTTTTTGTGATATCTTCTTAAGAGATTTAAAGAATATTTAGTTGGCTCATCAATTACTACAATAATCTCATAAAGCTTCGGACTTATTTTCTGTTTTAATAATGTGCTTAACACTTTTGGCAACAACCTTGATTCTCGATATACAGGAATGATTACGCTTATTTCAACCATACTTTCATCAACCTTTCTCATTTTTATATCAGGTTTCTAATCCTTTACATAATTCTAAATTCTAAAAATTATAAATATAGCGCGCGAATATAAATGCCTAAAATAAGAGTTCATAGCGATAAAGAAAATAAGAGCAACTCATTCTTACTCTGCTAACAACTCGGTTTAATTAAAGCTATATCTTTTTTTTCTTATTAACTCGAATGTCAGAAAATTTCCAAAAATGTTTGCGTTCAAGGATTTGGTTTTTGCAATTTACCACTTAGTATTGTTGCTTTTCAATTTCCTTTAGAATCAGAAAATCGAAACTATTTAAAAAGATTTCTGGGTATGGGCCCGGGAGGATTCGAACCCCCGACCTGCCGGTCCGAAGCCGGCCGCTCTATTTACCTCGTCAACCCTGCTTATCTTTTGTGAAGGTCTTCCCGTCCAGGCTAAGCCACGGGCCCATGAGTTTATTTTTATGTGAAAGTTTTAAATTAAAAAGTAAAAAAATAAAACTATGGTAAGTAAGAAAAAGCTTCATAAGAAGGAGATTAGTAAAACAATAAAGAAATTTAATTTAGAACTAAGAAAGCAAATGGCAACATTCATAACAGGTGCTTTCAGCTTCGTAGCAGCTTTGATATGGAGAGATGCAATAAGATCCTTCATCGATTCTATCATAAGTAAGGAAACACTACAAACTTACATCCACAGTGAATGGTTAATAAATCTTATCATAGCAATTATAGTAACAATTGTAGCTGTAATTGGTATTATAACAACGACAAAACTAATCGAACCTAAAGATTAGATCTTTTGAGCGCTGCCTCGACAAAACCTATGAACAATGGTGCAGGATCGTTCAATCTTGATTTGAACTCAGGATGTGCTTGAGTTGCAACAAAGTATGGATGATCAGACAATTCAATAAATTCCATAAGTGTTTCTCCATTATCCCTAGAATGATATCCTGAAAAGATCAGTCCCTTAGTTTCTAAATTTTTTATGAATTTTGGGTTGACCTCGTATCTATGTCTATGTCTCTCTAGAACAACATACTTTTCATCCGCGATATTACCGAGCCTAAATCTTTCCTTTTCATTCTTTTTAAGATTTTCAATCCTTTTTCTATCCTTTTCCAATCTTCTAGTTTTTTGGTATAATTCCAATACCTTAGTTTCCTCCTTCAAGACAGCAGCATAAGCTCCTAATCTCATAGAAGCTCCATAGAGACTTTTTTGGAGTATTTCTCTCTGTGTTGGAAGAATATCTATAACTGGATAAGGAGTTTTAGGATTTACCTCTGTTGCATTCGCCGCATCCATTTCACAAACGTGCCTTGCAAACTCCACTACAGCAAGTTGGAGTCCAAAGCAGAGACCAAGATATGGAATTTTATTCTCCCTTGCAAATCGAATTGCCTTTATTTTTCCTTCCACACCACTCGTACCAAAACCACCAGGTACTATGATTCCATCATATTTTTTCAGCTCTTGTAACTTTGATTCATCTCTTTCATATATTTTTGAATCTATCCAATCAATTTTAACACCAACATTCAGGTTTGCGCCTGCATGCTTCAAAGCCTCATTTATCGATATGTATGAATCAGGAAGGTAAAAATCTCCTATGTCCACATACTTTCCGACCATCGCGACCTTTATTCTATGTTTTGGATTTTTTATTCCGTTTATCAAGGTTTTCCATCGAGTCCAATCTGCTTGATGCTTTGGTTGTATACCGAATCGTTCAAGTATTTTCATTCCTAAATTTTCCTCTTCGAACTTCAAGGGTACTTCATAGGTGATCTCTATATCAGGGGCTGATATGATTCTATCTTGATGTATTCCTGAGCTAAATTCAATCTTCTTTCTTCTTACATCATCAATTGGGTATTCAGATCTACAAATTAGAAAATCGGGAAATATTCCTGTTTCATTAAGAAGTCTTATTGCCTGTTGTGTTGGTTTTGTTTTCATTTCTCCTATATGTTTAGGTACTGGAAGATAGGTGACTAAAACAAAGATAACATTTTTTTCACCAAGCTCCATTCTCAAATTACGTGCAGCAATTAAGAATGGTAAATTCTCATAATCCCCAACTGTTCCACCTATCTCTATCAAGGCGATTTCATGCTCCCTAGTAGCTTCTAGAATTCTTCGTCGAATCTCATCTGGAACATGCGGTATGAATTGTACCGTCTTACCTAAGTATTCACCACGTCTTTCTCTCTCTATAATTTCTCGATAAACTTGTCCGGTTGTAATGTTATTCATCCTTGGAATGTCTATTTCCAAAAAGCGCTCATACGTCCCTAAATCCTGATCTATTTCACCTCCATCATCAGTAACCCAGACCTCACCATGCTCTGTAGGTCGCAACGTTCCAGCATCACAATTTATATATGGATCAATCTTTATAGCTGTAACATCAAAACCATATTCCTTTAGAATCTTACCGATAGAAGCCGTTGCTATTCCCTTACCGACTCCACTCATCACTCCGCCAGCAACAAATATCAGACGCATGTAATTATATAGTCGATGTAGTATAAAAATTTATGCATCGCCTGTTATTAAGGGTTTTTAATAGGCTTTTGGAGGATTTTGGAGAGCAGCACTGGTGGCCGACCCTATCAAAAAATAAAAGACTGGAAATTATAATAGGTGCAATTCTCACACAAAATACAAGTTGGAAGCAGGTTGAAAAAGCAATAAGAAAGCTGCATGAAAGAGGATTACTAAACGAGAAAAAATTAAGAGAAATACCTGAAGATGAATTAGCAAATTTAATAAGATGCACAGGATATTATAAACAGAAAGCAAGAAAAATAAAAGAGTTCCTCAAGTTCAAAGAACAAATAACAAGAGAAAATCTCCTAAGCATATGGGGAATAGGAAAGGAGACAGCCGACTCCATTCTTCTTTATGCATACAATAAACCTGTTTTTGTCGTTGATGCATACACAAAAAGAATCTTTGAAAGATTAGGATTTGGAAAGATGAATTATGATGAATTACAAAAGCTCTTTCATGACAATCTCCCTAAAGGTGTGAAGCTCTTCAAAGAGTATCATGCACTACTAGTTGAACTTGGAAAGAATTATTGTAAAAAGAGAAATCCATTATGTGGAAAATGCCCGCTCAAAGATATATGTAAGTACAGAACTAAATAACTTTCACTTCCCCTATTTCAAACATATCTTCTAAAAGACGTTTAATAACGTTTAGATTTCGTTTCTCCTTACCTATAACCTTTGGTTTATCATATTTCCTTACTTTGATTCGTACTTCCCCTCCATTAACTTGAATATCCAATGCATCTGGAACCAACCGCCTTGTAAATTCTTTTACATTATTAACAAATTCTATAACCTTTATTTTCTTTTTCAGCAGCATTTCGGTTCTCTTTACAGAAGGCCAAATGCCTTTAGTAGATGTAACAACAAATAGAAGTTTATCTCCATTATCTATGCAATCCAATACCTCAGCCCTGGTTATTGTTTGAAACATCTTTATGTATTGTAATGTGTTTGTGTCAATAATTACCTTCATTCTTCCTCTTCACCTTTTAGATAACCTACTGTAGCTATTGGAAATGGCTTACCAACCTTTGTAGCAAGTTTTAGTTCATCCCCATCCTCTTCAACAATAATACCTTTCTCTTCAGCAATTTTTTTAACCATATCTTTTATAGATTCAGGAGCGTTGCTTGCAAGTACAACTCTCTCTATCTTATCATCCTTGATAGCCTTCATCACTTCTCTGGTTCCAATTATGAACTCTTCTTTCATATTCTCATTCCTCAGAACCTTTAAAATCTATATTAATGGTTAAATTTAAAAGTTTAAAAACTTGTCTCATTTTCTTACACGCAGTCTATAAAATATTAGAGAAGAGACAAAAACAATTGCAACAACACCAACAAACCCAAACTCTGAAAGACCTTCTGCATATATGAAAATATGTGTTGTTACCTTGTATTCCCTTCCATTCTCATCAACACCCTTAAATGTAACCTCATAATTACCTGCTTCTCCAGATTGTGTTAGATTAACTTTTGATGTATCACTCCCTATACTTGGAATAGTTATTCCAGTTCTCTTTAATGGACCTGTACTATCATGAGGTATCAGAATTAGCCAATTACTAAACCATTCTGGCCTTGTAGTTGTAGAAAGATCAAACGTTAACGAATTGTCAGTAGGATTCCATATTGTCACGTTAAATACTTCACCTGTATAATTACCTACAGACATTCTTACAATTGATGGAACAGCAGTAATCTTTGGAACACAACTTATATAGAATCTTTTTGTTTTCACTGTCTCTACTCCTGATCGTATAACCTTAACCGTAAGATTGTGAATACTATCGCATGCTAACCCAGATGTATTTATCTGATCGATCCACTCATTTCCAAAACCTTCCACAGAGCTCCAAGTATTTGTATTTGGATCTAAATATGAGACTTCACAGTAATCTTCGCCAAAGCTACTAGAACATTCATGATAGTAGTATGGATTTGGCCAATACTTCGCAATTACTCTAAATATCACTGGCTGTCCTCTTGTATAGTTAGCATCACAGTCGTAGCCTGCTTCACAAGGTGATGCCCAACCGTGCTCTAAGCCTACAAAGTCCAGATAAATTGTTATGTTAATTACTTGGACGTTAACACCACCCCTTTGCGCTAAAATATATTCTCTTCCATCAGAACGTTTGTAAATCACATAAGATGTTAGAGAATATTTTCCAGGTTGGGAGAGGGTTGAATTACAACTTACCTCTTTAGATGAAGCCTTGGAAAGATCTACAGGAACCTCACAAAACTTACCAATTATTGGACCGGATGTAGTATTTACCCTAACAAATAGATTATTTTTCCAATCTATATCTCCTGTGTTTCCAACCGTTATGTTAACTCTAATTTCTCCATCAGGACCAGTTATGCCACTTGACGGCTTTACTAACTTGAAATCTGTAATGGAGCCCGTAAGATCAAACAGCGTGGAATTAATTCCAACGACATTATTTGAATCGGTTACTTTACATTTAATCTCGTTAGCACCACTTTCTAACTTTGAATTATGAATTGAACATTCAAACTTACCATCGGTTACAGTTGTTAAACATTCGCTACTTGGATAAGATGATAGCCAACACGTTGCGTTGCCATTGACAGTCATTCCATTATCATAAGTTACATTTGTACTTCCTACGACCAGATCAGTTGTATCACCAGAAACGTAGATAGAATTTATGTAAATATTCCTGATGACAAAATGAACTGGGCCTAAAACTCTATAAGCTCCATGGGTATCATTCGACCAAACGTAAAAATATTTATCACCAGTACCAATTGAACTTGCAGAGACGGAACAGGAATACTGATCTCCGCTCGAAGACATAACACATGCTACGGAACTACAATCATCATACCAGCATACCCTTGCGAAACTTATGTTATTCGATGCATCCATAGACTTATCAGGAGTTATACTAGCAGTAAATATGACATCAGAATCGTAATCTATCACAGTCTCATTCGGTTGTGGATTCATTATGTTAGGTGTGAATAGCCAACCACAAGTATCATAATCAGAACAGTAACAGTAATAGTTATCTATTGCCTGGAATGGATTCCAATATTGAACTGGACAACAAATAACATCATCAACATCACCATTGTAGTCACAATGAAGAGAGCTTGATGCAACGCAGTCAGAAGAATGTGTAGGATGATCGGAACAACTACAACCTATGTACCACGTGTCCTGGCAACAAGTACCGTTTATCCAACATTTTGCCTGTCCATATTGATCATTACAACAGAAGGAGGCAAATCCCCTATTCAATAACATAAGGATGAATAACAAAACGAAAAATATGAAGACCTTTCTCATTTACACACCTCTGGTTCTACTAACATTTCACTACAGATTATCCTCATTAAATTTTTCTCTGTATATTTTTCATTTACAACCCTTCCATTCACCACAATAGTAGGAACTCCGTAGACCTTATATTTATCTTTAATATCTCTGGAAACATTAGCTATATTAAAAACCTTCAATGAGATCTCGTTACCGATTGTGTCGTTTATATCCTTTATTACCTTATCAACTTCTCTGGCCGGTCCACAGTTCTCACTAGTAAAGTATTTTACTTCAACCCGCTGTGCAGACGCAAAGAATGTGAATACTAATAGTAAAGCCAAAATTATTACAATCTCCTCTTCCATCATTTACACCTTAATTAATCTTTACACTCTAATGTACCACTATTATTTTCTATTGTTACTGAATTAGCACATCCATAGTCATTGCACTTTTCAGAGCAACATTTCCAATTGGATCCATCCCATATGCATGCAGTGTGAGTTGCATTACAACCATAATTAACCGATTCTGAGTCATTGAAATAGAACGTAATGTTAATTAGACCGCTTAGATCGATGTGTGACTTCAATCCGACGCTCTCCATACATTGCGAACAGTCGGTATCAAAGCACGCAAGCCCTAAACTTTCTTTAGGCCCCCCATTTATCGAATAGGTTACATTCGAATATTCACCGACCGAGTTATAATCACCATTAAGCTTTATCATAACGTTAGGCGTTGGCGGAACATTTTCAATACACTGCCAAGTAGTACAATTAAATGTCACGTTATTTCTACATCCAATCAAAGAAGTTGAAGGGCATTTTGACTCACAGCAATGCCATGTTGTTCCATCGTTTATACAAACTCTATGGACTGTAGGCGAGTAAATACCGATAGAGCCGTTTACTGTATCATTAAATTCGATTGTAAGCTTATCTCCAGAACACATGGAAGAGCTATAACCTCCAATCCATGGTATTTCACTCCATCTATAGTTTCCGCAATATGTTCCACTACATAAAACTCTGTTTATGTTGCTTAGATTCACAAACGATTTCATCGCGTCATAATCATAAGGACCAAAGAGGTATATTATCATATTTGACTGTATAGGTTTGAGAGTCGTAGAGTTGAAGATAAATGTGGTAGAGCAACCGTTGCCAATACATGTTTTACTCTGACAGTTCCAATTCGTTCCATCAAATAGACAAACCTTGTGAGTTGCATTACAACCGACGTTGACATCGCTGGAGTCTTTAACAGTAATGTTAATAGTCGGGTTCTTTTGAAGATCTGTTAGATTCACATAGTCAAAGAATCTATGAGTCTTTATACATTGAGTACAATCAGGGGTCTTACAGTAGTCCTTGAACTTCTTACCGTTCACATAAACCGTTGCATACTCGCTTGGAAGATTATAGTCTCCTCTGAGAACTATCTTAAAGTTGTTTAGACTACTTCCACATTCATAATTATTACCGCAGTTTATAATGATAGTATTATTACAACCATAATCTGTACAATTAGCACTACAACATGTCCACGAACTACCATCATAAATACAGAATTTGTGAATCGCTCTACATTTATTATCTACATAAGGTGAATCGACAAATGTGACGACCATTCTACCGTTTTCACATCCAAATGTAGATCCGTTATCGCTAAGTGTTTTACTCATATTTGCCTCATCAAGCCCAGTAGACCAGTTACATTCATCACACTTTCCTTCACATGCAGAACCAGCGTAGTGACCATTTATAAATATATCAGACATCTCGCCGACTGTATTGTAATCTCCGAAGAGTTCTACAGATGCATTTGTTTTAGCCGTAAAGTCATACACGGCACTACTACATTCACCAACACTATCACATATTTCAACATAATATTTAGTAACTCCTAGGTCATATGGAATAACCTTATATGACAAAGTTGTTACTCCACTACTCCCACTTATTGCGCCAAATGTAAGTACATCTCCTCCATTTTCTCTATAGACGGTTAACTTGTCAGCGTTCCCATCGGGATCGCTCCAATCTATTGTAAAGTTGATTACACTTCCAACATCAACCGGGTCTGGATTATCTTTTACCCAGTTGATCTTTGGTGGAATGTTAATAGTAAAGCTTCCGGACTGACTTGTGCATGCTCCTAACTGATCACAAGCCTTTACATTCCATGTATATGTCTGTCCTCTACCGAGAGAAAAGCTACAGGTTTTACTCTCACCACTTCTTAGTCCTGTAAATGAACATGTCTTCGCTCCTTGAACTGTTATGCTCAAACTTAGTTTACCATCATCTTCCGGATCTTTATCTGTGACCTTAACTGTTATATCAACATTGGGTGTAGTGTAACCGTTCGGTGCATTAACAACAATTTCAGGCTTGTAATCAGTAGTAAAGTGCCACTCGTCGGACTCAGTGTGATTAGTCTTATCGTCAGCTCTAACAATCCAATAATATCTTGTACCCCAATTAAGATGTGCTTGATAACTAGTTGTATCACCGCTTTGAACGGGCCAAACATAATGAGAGTCAGTATAATGCCCACTAGAAGTTCCATATTCGAATGTAACATTCAAATCATCGCCATTTGGATCGCCCACAGTAGCCTTGAGTGCGACATCCTTAGGTAGATGAGTCGCACCGTTTTGAGGACTTATCAAAATCGGCTTGTTTGGAGGATCATTGACTACACTGAACGATATACATCCAGTAGTGTTTGTATGTATTCCATCATCTACTGTAGCTTTCCAATAATACCATCCTGTGTTTGAAATCGTCTGGGACCATTTTTTGTTTATCCAATTTCTTGTATTGCCGTTAACGTTAATGGTGGTATACTTTACCATATTATTACAGCTAGAATCGCTATAATAGAATATATTAAGCGTTAAGCTATCCCCATCTGGATCCGAAACGTCGACACTAAAGTTAAATGGGACATTCTTATGAATCGAGGTTCCACCCGTAGGATAAATCGCCTTTATCTTCGGTGGATTATTACACTGACTAATTTGCCATCTATAATTTCCACCATAAGTTTTACAGCAGTAGTATCTTGTACTATCAAAGATTTTAGAAGTGCCCTCTTTACAATAATGAGTGTTAGAACCGGAACCACAGTTCGAATTGTATGAAGTACAATACCAATATTCCTGGGAAGACTGAGATGATAATCCGCAAGAATGGGCATTACTATTGCAAGAAGGGGCATAAGTAATAGTTGTTTTTTTGACCACATTATTATTAAAAGTCCAAGTGATATCTGGATTTTTACCACTACATCTTTTATCATCTACCCACACACCACAACCACTTTCATTCTTTTCGCACTTTTGAAGAATTAGACCATTACACCTCCAGTCTCCTATAGTACATTGATCAGGGGAACAAAGACTCCGACATACACAATTTTTACATTTTCCAGTTTCTCCATTCTTAGTGGTGCATTCTCCTCCTTCGTTGGAAGAGTTGTAGACTGTTATGGGTTGAGTTTCAAGTATCCTACATTTAGTACAAGGAATGGTGGAAATGCATACATCCCAAATCTTTACCTTACAACATAAACCTAGATATGCCTCCTTCAATACAATATTTTTTGTAGTAGTATTAACACACTCACTATCACATTCATCCTTCATTTCACACTGGTGATGTCTCGCAACTCCGGCGTCCCCACATTTACCTCTTAAATCATAACACTCTCCTTCTGATTTAAGTGAAGTATAACCTGTCGTAGAGGATCCTACATAATCTAAATACCAAGTATCAAATTGTAATTGGTAATCCTCACATTCTGGAGGACATTCATAATATACAATAGAAGAAGAACTGTATACATCCTCAAAATCGTTAATCTTTTTATCGCACGTAGGAGCACAATTACCTCTTACATTAATAGAAATGAACTTTTTTATATCTATATATCCACTACTACTGCTTGGACATTGATCTCTTACATGGCCTCCACCTAACCAACTTTTATCAGCATTTGCCTGACACGCATAATCATAAGCTTTGACTATATGATTTAGGGAAATTATCATCAAGAACAAAACTACAATAACAAGTAAATACATTCCTTTCTTCATTTTAATCTAAATAGAAATTATTTTCTGATAATTTAAATATTTGGTTTATTATTCCCAGTCGTGTTTTCCGTCCTTATACCAATTAGGATCATAGTCGGACTCGGGTTTCCATCCCCATTTTTCATAAGTATTTACACCATTTTTATCTTCTCTTGGAACAACTCTATTGTAGTTCACAATATAAATTTTTCCATCAATGTTGGTCTCTACCCATTCATGATCAGGATGGTCAATTCCATTGTTAGGTGAGGCATCTCCACCTGCAAGTGTTGAATCATAACCCTTGAGCAATAACAAAACCGAGTTTGCTACAGCAGATTCTATACATATTCCTCTCCTTCCATGAGTTAGATAATAAGCAGGTGGTACTAAACTTTTGTTTGGATCGGTTCCGTATACCAAGAATAACGGTTCATTCCCCAGCATCATATGTCCTTTCTTTCCGTATTCTGGATCGTCTTCCCATCTTATGTGAAATTTATTCTTTGCGAACCACTGAACCAAAGGATCCCTCATCGAAACATATGTAATTTTTCCTTTCAAGTATCTACCTCCATCATCAACTAGCCAGTATCTTGGTTCAACATTAGGTATCATATCTAAGAATTTTTTCATGTCTTCCTTTGTCATTGTTTCGTTAGTGATATTTCTGAAGTAGTGTGGATAAGTATAAAGAAGATTGAAATCATCTAGTCCTTCATAAGTATATATTTTAAGAGGATTCGTCCCCTTTTCAACTTCAATTCCATCAAGTATATAATCCCCATCTGTATCTGGTTTTGTTATATTAGTATGATATTTAATCAGCTCATCATAATTCGTTAATCCATCATGATCCCAATTCTCTCTAGCGTCCATAGGATCAAACATATCCAGCCCATGCTCCCTCTCAATATCATTCGGTATACCATCACCATCAATATCGTTTTTATCCTCTGCATTCAGGTATTGTTGATATTGATCAAAGTGGTGGAAAAAGTAAGAACTATCTCCCATTGCATTTTCTCCGTCCTTATATACTTTGTAAGCCCCTGCACCAGCAATACCAGCACCTATCATTATGGCTGCAGCAGCTATTGCCTTTGCCTTGGACCTTTTACCCTTCTTCCCTGTTTCTTCCTTTGGAGGTTCATAGTTCAATTCTCTTTTAACGTCATCAGAACCTGCGGTAGGATTTGTTAGCAACAATTCTCTAAGAACATAAGGTGCGTATGGAACATCATTGACATTTACTCCAAGAGCGTTGGCGACGCTCTCCATATTCTTCTTGAGATCTTTATCACCGTAGATGTACATATCAAAAATTTTCTCCTTTACATCCTCGTCTAACTTTATTCCCTTTCTGGCAAACCAGCGAAGATCTCTGTAAGCCTTCTGTTCTTTCTGGTTGATCTTGTAATCTAGTTCATCCAACTTTTTGTACAATTCGATGTTCCTATCTAGGTTTATGAAATCATTCAAAACCTTTTCATCGTTTCTCTTTTCAAGCTCAGTATAAAAGCTGTTCAAATATTTCGCTACTTCTCTATCGTCTAAGGATTGAATCTTTTGATAGACACTACTCTTTATAGAATCTAGTAAATTTATTTTATGTTCATCTTCTGAGAAAGAATAGTTCTGAGCATAAATACTAGATATAGCTTCCCTATAACCCGGACCGAAGGCTGCCTGATAATCACCAGCTGAGAGATAGCCAGTGCCATCATCCGGTCTTATCTTTACGTCTAAATCAATCTCATCTGGATCAAAATGAAGTGGATGTTTTGCAAATTCTTCCGGCGTTCTCATAATTAGAAATTATACGTAATACTTAAATACTTTTCGGTGGTGACACTCATATGTCGGAGTGAATATAAAGAAATGAAATCTCTAGAGAATAGAAAGAGAAAAAGGAAAGATAAGAAAATGATATTTATTTAACAGCCACATATCTCCTTGCATTGATCCTGTGTAGCTGCTCCTGCTGATTCGCATAAGCTCTTTATTGTCTTGATCTGATTGTCTATTGAAACATTAAAGTTACTCCATGTTGTGTTACAGTTATCTGCCTTCCATAAGTTACATCCTTTTTGTAGATTTATCATCACGTTAGTTTCATTTCTTCTTGTCTGCGAAGTAAACCATCCTGCCAATGCTAGTAATACTATTATTCCTAGTGCTATGATGATTATTGCGTTGATTGGTAAGGATATTCCTTTCATGTGGACCACTCTAATAGTAATTGGTTTGGGTGGTATAAAAAGGTTATGGTTTATGCGTTATTTCAGCTAATAGAAGCCCTTGGTAGATAATCTATATTGTTTTCAAATAGTTGATAACTCGAATCACATATCCCATCTCCATCTGCATCCGTACAGGTGTCGGAGAATCCTGTTCCATCAGGTTTGCCCCAGTAGTTACCAACTGTTTCATTCCAATAATTAACATAAGGATCCATAATGAAGTAATTTTCAGTATTGTTGAATACATTATTGTAGATCTTGTTAAACCAAGAGTAATGTAATTCTATACCAGAAAAGTTGTTCCCTGTGATCCAGGAATTTTCTATTGTTGTTGAATTAGATGAATAGAAGAAGATTCCGTTTTTGTTATTATTCAATTTACATTCTTTTACGTTATTAAATGGCGACTCAAAGAAGTATATACCAGTATAACCATTATTCTCAGCCGTTGTATTATAAATTGTATTGGAGTCTGACAAGAAGATATTAAACCCATTTCCTCCGTTTTGGTTTGATATACAATTCCTTATTGTATTATTACCACTAGAGGAAAGCATAACACCAATATCTCTATTATTTATGGCTGTAACACCATCTAGAACGTTGTTTGAAGATTTGTACATTAAAATTCCATGGCGTCTATTAGAGTCAAAAATGACATTTGTAATTTTACTATCATTAACACCTGCCCAATAGATTCCATGACGCCAACCAACCAACCTCAAATTCTTTATTGTAATGTTTTTGAATGGATGACCTGCTGTAAACATTGATACTCGGATTCCATACCTAGAGTTCTCACCACCACTTAAGCTATGACCGTGGCCATCTATAACAACATTATCAGAAAGTACATCTATTCCAAAAGCTGAATCCGTCGAGATGTCCTGATAAATGTCATATTCACCAGGTTTTTCTATTCTAACAGAGGATGAAATGTTTCTAGAGGTACTGAAGTACCACGTATCCGAATTTATGCACGAATAATTGTCACAAACCGTGACATTCCATTTGAAATCTTTTATATCAATGAATTTACCTTTCCCTAAATTGTAGGAACATGTAACCGTTTCGTTTGATGAAACATAAAAATTACAATTATCTACATACTTACCATCTACATAGAATTTCACAGTTAAGTTATCTCCATCTGGATCAACTGGTTTGACTGATAGTAGAACCGGTGAAGTTACGCTAGCATTATCTTGCGGAGAAATCAATGAAACATGTGGAGGTCTATTGCACTTTTCTATCGAAGATGCGTTTTTACCAAAGTGGTATGCTATACAACATATATCATTTATATCAACTTCACTGTCATTATTTAGATCGTAGTTTAATTTTTCATTAGTACAATTTGACGTACAGAAATTTTTTACAACCTTTACCATATCCAGAACATTAATCTCAGTATCATTATTTACATCTGGACATTTGGTAAGGTTACAAGGGCCACAAACTGGAAGGGTAGTTTTGTATGAATCGCATTCGAACCAAGCATTAAGATTTGAATCGAAGTTGCAACTTGAACTACAGGTTCCGTTACTAGGATCACGATCATAGTCTTTATATCCTGAACAGGAAAAATCATCGGTGTTATCCCATGCTCTGTAGTATACTGGTATGGCCTTAGTTCTGGTAGAGTTTAAGTATAATAAAAATGAAATTTTTGCTCCATTTGGAATATAATAACACTCGGCACCATCCCACCCAGCATACTTGAATCCTTCTATCTTTTCACAAGTTGGATATGAATAGTTAATTAAAATCACGTCACTAGAGTTCCATCTTAAAGTTATTCCTCCAACCGTTTCATTATCATGAGTATATGTTACCGTACAATTTCTCACGTTAGGAGAAATTTTTGTATATTTACATTCGATGGAAACATGTGGACAGCATGTCCTTGTGATGCTTATATTTCCAAGAGTGATCTGATAGACCTTCTTATCATTACCATCCAGAATATACCAATAGCCATTTAAGTAATGAAAACCATGAGGAGACTGATATCCAGAAGACATAATCTTATATGTACCTAAATAACTAAAGTTTAGATCATATATCTCAATTCTATTATTGGAGTTCTCTTCTCGAAGTACATACCATTTACCATTAAGATTAAATAATCCATAAGGAGCTCCCATAATTCCAGTTTTTGCTGCTATATTCCAATTTTTTCCTGTATAAGTCCAGTTATTATAAAATTCATATACAATTCGCTTATTACCTATCAGATACCATCTATCGTTATAGTGAAAAATGTCATAGGCATCTGGCTCAATACTGTCTATGTTAGCTACTGAGTTACAATTAAAGTTATCATCACATTCATAAACCCTTGTAGGATTCCAATATCCGATATTACCACCTACTATATACCACTTACCATTGTATCTTCTAATTCCAAGTGGAAAATCACAAGGAGCGTTCCATTTGTTTATCACTTTTGTAAAATTACTATCTATTTCGAAAATTTTTGGAGGGATAATAGTAATAATATACCATTTCCCATCATAATAGGAAATTCCATATGGAGTGTAAGAAAAGTTATATTTTCCATTAAATTCCAAGTTATTCAAATCATAGGTATGAACTATCTTAAGTGAATAGGATAATGGAAGCAAGAGTAATAAACCAAATAAAATAAACCACACTTTTTTCATAACTATTACTAGTAATCTTTAATTAATAAATCTTTACTGAACATTCATATTGTAACTTTCAACAGCTATTCCGGCTATGAATATCAAAATAATAGCGGCGATGCCAATTATATCCCTTTTACCAGGCTTCCATCCTGTTTTATTGGGTTCTTCTGTTAGAGTTAGTGCTTCTCCAATTACAATATCTATAGAGTCTGAGGCTCCGTTAGATGATTCTACTGTAATAGTATGGTCTCCTGAAGGGAGTATCAGATGGACCTTAATTGCATTTTTTGCATCAATACCCTCAGACACAGTCCTGAATAGCTTTCCGTCTACCAATATTTTCACATTAGGATCTGGAACTCTCCCAGGATTAGAAATTGTAAGATAAACATCCGAGGGATTTGAACCGTAACTAACATGAGATATTTTGATTTCCGGTATTTGAGCAAAAACAATACTTGAAAAAATCAAAATTATTAATAATATCTTAACTTTCATTTTAATCACCCAGGTGGACATGTCCTCAGTGCATGTCCCAACACAGTCAAATCACTACAAATATTCCACATCTCTGAATATGTATACATCGATCGATCAAGTTTACAATACTTGAACGTTGGAGATCCGGACTGCAAATCAGATTGGCAATCTGAAAGAGTATTTTCTGTAGGTGAAACACAATCTGATGTTGTAGCACTCTCACAGCTTACATCACAACAACATTCATTACCATTAGGACACATAGAGCCTTGACATTTATAATCATAACCACTTGGACAAGTTATTCCACAGTAGTCATAGAAGTCACAACCCGAAACATCGTTTCTGAGATCATAACAGTTTGAAAGATCACAATATTCATCTGCATCGTTACATTGAGCACCACAATAGCTGGCATCACAATGATATCCACAGTCAACGGATGTATTAACACATTCATCAGCAGCCCATTGATTGACTTTATTTGATGTTGAGTTGCATTCAGGACACCACTTGCATCCATTAGATTCACATGCAGTTTCATTTGTCCAATACGAACAATCACTAGGCGTTGCATCAACTGTACCAACAGTTACATTGTCTTCTAAAGCAGAACCGCAGGTCCCATACGGAGAGCTATATACAGCACACCATGATATCTCCCACTCACCAGCAGAATCAAACGTTATAGGTACAGGAATTGTTAATGTACTTCCTGGAGATATCCCCCAACAGAAAGAGCCTGTGTATCCATGGCCATACATCCATGAGTGATGATGAGGGTCTTTAATGTTACACTTCACTTCAAAGTTGCACGCATCTGTCCCTGCATGATGAATTGTTATATTCACCGTACTATTTGTTTCCCATGACCACATACCATCATTCCATTTTTTAGTAAGAACTACTCTTCTAGGATATTCCATGTTAGAAATTTCAAGACCATAAATCTTCGGAGAAGCTGTGAAACTATAAACCGGAGTGGTTGAGACATGGCCTGCATTATCGTAAGCCTTTGCATAGTAATATTGAGTAGAACCTGAAGGGTAAGGTCCTCCTTGATATGTACAAGGTGAAGACGTACAGGTCTTCTTAAGAGAGTTATTAACATATATTTCTATCCTCTGAATTCCTGAAACATCATCTGTTGCAGTTGCTGTGTATTCGACAACCTGCGTTTCATCAGGACTTGAAGGAGAAATGGATATGCTTACAGTAGGTGGATTTGTATCCATAGGAGAAACTATATATCCAGACATAACTTCGTTTGAACCTTGAGTACAATCACATGTAGAGAAACACCTCGCATCATAACTTCCCACACTCAATCCAGAAACGTTAAATACAGTGTAAAATAATCCACTACCTGCATTTTCCCAACCAACAAATTTTGTTACCCCGGTCCCATCACCATTACAGTATTGCGTTCCGTTAGCACAAGCCCCGATGCAAGGAATATCACACTCGCTTAGAGGATTACAAGATGAATTTACTAAACATTTTATCAGGAATGATTGACTTTCATTTGGATTAGCTGGTTCTATTATTGGATTCCCTTCAAATTTTATACTTGGCTCAACAGTGAACGAGCCTGGATCTGATTTCGAATGTTGAAGATAACATGTCCAAGTTGAGGTACAGTTCCAAGTTAAAACTTTTGTTATATTCCAAACACCATATTGATCTGCGTTTATCTGAATTACCTCCTCTTTTGTTTCACCTCCAGACCAATGATCCGTTATCTCCGTGCTATATGTCGATCCTCTTGGTTCAAGCAAATCTACCTGTACCTCTCCATTACAAGAAGCTCCACCTCTATTCATAACTTCAACAGTAATGTTAACTCTCCCTGTTCCACATTTTACTTGTGGTGTAATGTTAATAGACTCAATAGTAAGATCACAAGGCCCTCCTAATACATAGGAAGCAGTTTCTTCAGTAAAGTATGAGCTAGCATTTTGATTAGTTGCAGTAACTGTTACATCATATACGCCCTTTGATGCTGAACCAGGGCTAATAATATAAAGCGTTGAAGTTGCATTTTCACCTGGTGATATTGAGAGACTAGATGAACTGAAATAAATCGCCCAACCAGAAATTGATGTATGTGCAAGAGAGAATGTTGAGCTACCACATGAACTACTATCCTTGTTTGTAACTGTAACTGTATAAGTTCGCGCATCTCCCGCGTTACCACTTTGTGATTTAGGAGAAATAATAAGACCTGGATTATGTCTGTAACAAACATTGCAACTACTTGTAGTCCATCCGTAGGTTCCGGCACCGAGATCGCAGCAGTGATACGTACTACTACCACAATCTACTGTGGTGCCGACCGTGCTTGAGTCACATGTCCAAGTACCACATGTCTTTGTACCTACTTTAATACATTTTCCCTGCGTATCTGAACACGAATAATCATCTCCTGATTTAGTAAGAACATCTCCAGATATCGAACATGTTACACCCGTTGAACAATCCTGATCACTACAGTTCGTTGAAGACCAACTACTCCATTCCGTACAAGGGTCCGAATCATACTGACCGCATGTTCTTTGTTGTAGTGAATCACCAGAGCATTGATAATCTGCTTGTCCATTTGTACATTCATTAGAACATACATAGAAGGTTCCGAGATTTCCTGACTCCGGTATCTTATCATCAGGTGGCGTAACATAATTAGAACAGTTAGAGCTTTGTGATCTATAAACACTAACGGAATTTACAGCCCATGTACCCTCTTGATCTGCATTTCTACTTATAGAATATGAAACCGACTGATCCTTTCCAATGAATTGGCAGCTAGATTCATCACCAACCGTGATATAGGTTGAATCAGGTTCTGTCCACCCTGCCTGAACAAAACCGTAGCACCCTGAGCCACCTATATTTTTGACATAGACTGTCTGATTTGCAGTCTGACCTAACTCGAGATCAGAAGGAACAGTTGCTGAAGTTATAGTAAGATGGCAAGGTAATACTTCGTATTTACCGTAATTTGTATCTTTATAATTTGAGTTCAAATTTTCAGCGCTTATACCAAATGTATGGTTTCCAGAACTTGCAGTAGCAGGTGAAGTTACATTTAGAGTAACATTTCCTGCTTCTCCTGGACTTAGGTCATAGATTGTAGTTTGGTTGAGTCTACAGGTAAATCCATTAGGACAACTAAAGATTGTAACACTAAAATTAGAGAAAGAACATGACTGATCTTTGTTTGTTACCATCACAGTATAGGTCAGGGTATCTCCAGCACCTCCAGATTGATGATATGGTAAAATATTTATATCAGGCCAGTCCCTAATACAGGAACAGTAAGGACCAAAGGTAGTAGTGTGTGTATTTTCTGTATTGTTAACATTGTCTACTGAGTAGTATTTTAAATAACAGCACGAACTACAAGTATATGTAATAGTACCTGTATAAGTATTTGTAGGTGTGCATCCTGAGTCACCAACACAGTATCGAGTTTCTTGACATCCACTCTCTGAATCGGAACAAGAGAGAGTGATATAATATGTTTGACCACTATTAGAAATGTCTACGGATGTTGTTGGTTTTGCTACATCCCTAATAACATTAAATTGACAGGTTCCTGTTTGGCCAGCGGTGTCATAAGCGGTTACTGTCGCTAAACCGGAATGTGTGTCCGAGGTGTTCCATGAATAAGTCCAACTGTATGGGGAAGAAAAATCATCTCCACCTGAAGAAACTGTGCCTGGAAAGTTGACATGGTTAATGCCAACATCATCTGATGCAGAAACGGTGACTGTAAAGCTCCCAGACGATAGAAGATTGTTGTAATAAACTGTAGAGCCAGATGCATAAGCATATACGCTTGATTCTTGAATGGATTGAATGGAACATGTTGGTGGATTGTCAGTGGTAACAGTGTAAGATGTTGTTGTGTTTGATTCTGGACAGCAGTTGCTTGAAGCGTCGGTGTCAACGTAACATCTAGCAGTATATGATCCAGTACTCATGCCAGTAGTAACGTTGAATACAGCATAGTATCCCCCCGTTCGTGTTTCCCAGTTAACAAATTTGACATTTACCCCATCAACGCACATTGATGTTCCGTTTGCACATGCACCAACACAATCTACGTCACGGACTTCTGTTGGACATTTGATTAAGAACCATTGTCCATCTTTTGGAGATGAACTACCATCTAGTGCTTCGATAACAGGGGTTCCTAAGTTAACGCTGGTACAGCTAGGAAAAATTTCACAGCAGACAGAATAAGACCCCTCTGTCCCAGATGGCCCTTCAACATGAGAACCAAGATTGTCTATTTTGTAAAGACCAAGGACCTTTCCGTAGCCGATAGGGCAAGAAGAACCAGTTGATAAAATACAATTTATGTTATTTAATGTAGAAGAAGGTGACAGACATATCTTGTTTGTATAATTATATGTTCCATTCCACGGAAGGACATGTGTACCATAGGTCCCGTCATTTGGATCATAAATAGAAACAAGTGGTGTTGTACCAGCAGAACAAGAACCACTACTCAAAGTCGCATCCGTTATATTTTTACAACAGAGCCTGTAAGCATCTGTATAGCTCGTAGTCCAGTAGACGTGAGAATTTGTTGGATTCGCTAAATAAAATACTTTACCCTCATCAGAGGCACAGTCCGTTGTCTTTAGAGAACATTGAATTGGTGAAGAAAACCCAATCGAGAAGATAAATAGGAATAAAAAAACTACTATAAATCCTAAAACTTGTCTTCTATCCATCCTGTTCACACCTCGGAATTACTTGCAACAGAATGCTTGGGCTTGAATGTTTGTTGGATTTTGTGTTGTACATGTCCATTTAGTACAGAAATCTCCGTCCCATTGTGTACAATAACTGTCCCAGATATTACATTTATAAGCATAAACACATCCACTATCATCACTGTAACATCCTCCCCAAACTAGATAATATCCTGAAGGACATGTCGCCGAGCACGTGTCTTCATTGATACAACCCTGGAGAACTTTTTTACATTTCATGTTGTGAAATAGAGATCCTCCAAGCTTCAAGTCTCCTGCAATCTCTAGATCTCCTGTCGGTGTAAAGTTAAAATATTTCTCACTATATCCTCCAGTGCCCGTCTTAATACGCTGTATTTCTAATTTGTGACTATCTACATCATTATCTACAATCATCCAGTATGGATTACCATAGAAATAGATACTGTAAAGACCTCTTATTGATCCATAATATCCACTGTCATTCAATAAAATATTTCTTCCATTTCTTATTTCTAAATTTCCATTATTTATTTTTATGCCTTGAGAAACTGTTAATTTTTGCCCAACAGCCAAGTCATGAGTTACTGTAAGATTACCTACTATAGTACCTCCACCAGTACTTAAGAATGGTCTACATTGTAATTCATTTAATGAAAATCCAGTAACAGCTCCATTCTCACAAATCCAAGATACATTTTTAGTCCATATTTCCTTATAATCTACATCCGATGCCTTAATGCAATGATCACACTGAATTTCGCTCCAAGGATGTCCTTGAGTTGCTGCAGCAGCAAATGCAATTACTGCAAGGGATAAAATTGCCGATAGAAATCCGAGGGTAAAATACTTTTTTTCTCTTGCCTTCATGAATTAAATATACGTGTTGTATGATTTATAAATTTTCAGAATTATCAAATCAATAATCTTTCATAATTTCTCTCATAATACTTGTCGCGTAGCAACCACGAGGTATGAAGAACTCAAAGACCAGAGATTTTTTACTTCTTCCAACGGAAAAATCTTTCGGGGCTAGGAGAAGCTCTCTCCTACCACCTAGTTCTGGATATATTCCTAATGACCTAAGTCTAAACATCTTTAATTCAATTTTTTCCTCTTCTAACACTGATTCTTCAATTTCACCCATCTTTCCTTTAACACCGAAAATTGGCCCAGTTACTAACAATTCACCTTTCTTTATTTTTCTATTAACCTCATCAACATTCTCCTTTGTAACTTCAAAGTTTCTAGATCTAACCGGCAATCCATTTTTGATAAGACAAACCACATCACCAACAAACGCCTCGTTCAATGGAATTTCATTTTGAATTCTCAGTGAAAGTACTTTGTTAAAAAGATAAGATTGATAAGCATGAATGAACATTCTCAATAACTGACGCGGCAACGAAAGAAATGCCTTTTTCCAATCCTTTTTTTCTTTAAATTTGAAAAGAATTAAGCGCTCATATCTCAACGACTTCGGAAAGCTCTTTAAAGCTTCATCAACATCCTGTGTTTCTAGAAATTGCCTTCTAGCGTCATCACCAACCATTGAACCATTGCCATGTTGACCGAGAAATATTAGAGCTGCCTTTTCAAACTCTCCCTTAACAAGCAGTTGACCAATCTCGTGATTGTTTGCCCTTTGCTCACCAAATCGCTGATAACCAAAATAGTTTGGAAAACCTCCATCCGCTTCCTTTAAGATTTTGTTAACTCGATCTAAAGCTTCAGGAATATCGAATGATAAATTTCGAACAACAATTCTAAATTTGTTTCCAAGCAATTTACCCAAGCGAAGTCTTTTTCCATAACCTACAAATTCAATGGAAACATCAGGTATTTCCAATTTTTCGATTTGATCAATATCTACTTTAGAACAAATGCTTATGTACTGAATTGAAATCGCATGCTTATCCTTAGAACCCGCGAATCCTATGTCACGATAACGTAAACCAGCACGCTTTGCAATTTCATTAACAACTGAAATTGTATCCCATCTTTTCTTTTTTACACGAAAAATCAAGCATTCCCTCTTTCCAAAAATACCATTAGAAATTATCTCCTCGACTAAAAAATCCTCTGGTCTCGTCTTAATTTTTCCACCAATTCCAGGAGATTTTGTCAACCAAACAAATTCCTTGAAAAGTTCTTTGTAATTCATAACATTACATTAAAGAAATAAAACTAAATAATCACCTCTTGCCCTTAACGTATTTGAAAGCACTATATGAAGCTATTGCACCTTCTGCAGCTGCTGTAATTATTTGTCTTAAATCATCAGAACCTGTCGTGATGTCTCCAGCTGCAAAAACACCAGGAACGTTTGTAGCACCATGAGCATCTATCTTTATATAACCCTTCTCATTGGTTTCAATCCCAAGCTCACTGGCAAGTTCTAAACCAGGGACGAAACCTATCTCAACAAAAACACCATCGAGTTTAAGTAGGTCACTTCCTTTATAAGGATTGTCTAGTCGTACCGCTTCAACTTTATCCTTTCCAATAATTTCAGTTACATTTGTATTGTAGACTATTTCTATCTTATCGTTCTCCTCAATCTTTTCCATCCAAATCGGTTCACACCTCATTTTATCTCTTCTATAGATTATGTAAACCTTCTTAGCAAACTGAGCAAGTGTGAGTGCGGCAACAGCTGCTGAGTCTGAACCTCCAATCACACAGACTGTCTTGTCCTTGTAAAACCATGCATCACATGTAGCACAATAGCTAACACCTCTTCCTGTGAACTCTGATTCACCAGGTACATTTAGTCTTCTTCTCTTTAGACCAACGGCAAGAATTATAGACTTAGTTTGAAATGTTGAACCACTTGCAGTTTCCACCTCAAACCCATTTTCAATTTTTCTGAGCTTAACAACTTCCTCAGTGAGAATCTCAGTTCCAAGCGATTTCGCATGCTCAGAAAACTTCTGCATAAGCTCAGGACCTGTAATCATCGGAAATCCTGGATAGTTTCCTATTTCACTTGTCTCTGTAGCAATTCCACCAACTTCCTTTCCAATAACAAGATGCTTTAACCTATATCTAGAGGCATAGATACTTGCTGTTAATCCAGCAGGACCAGCGCCTATGATTATTAAGTCGAACATATTCTTCTTATTATATAAGTCAAAGATTTTAAATGTTTAGGTAAAGAGAAATATGTTTACGAAGAGTATACTGTCGCTTCACTTTCTTCCATTGAACTTTCTGTTATATTCATCTACCAGTAGCTTTGTACATCCCTTACAAATGTAAAATTCACTTCTCAATTTTTCACGCCTTTTTCCAAATTTCTTCTCTATAAAATCATAGATCAATTCCTGTTCAACAAAGCTCATATAGCTGACGTCAAATGGTATGAGCGATTTAGAATTCTTGTCACACATATCGCACGTTATTTTCTCCAAGGCGACCCTCTATAAGTTAGTCTTCATTCATTAAAAATTTT
>Ga0190313_1000075_pt1 | contig 61174 bp, 94 predicted proteins | sample 4870071011_MG_FD_169989 | JGI IMG/M metagenome (GOLD analysis project Ga0190313, IMG submission 169989) | Hydrothermal vent sediment bacterial communities from Southern Trench, Guaymas Basin, Mexico - 4870-07-10-11_MG | ecosystem: Environmental > Aquatic > Marine > Hydrothermal vents > Sediment ...
TCTAAGTCATTTAGTTTGTTTTCTATTTTTTTAACCATACGAGAACACCTTAAATTATCTCTATTACTCTATCTTTCAATAATTTCTCAAATCTTTCTTTCTTTATTAATATCACAATCTCTTTATTATAATCGGCTAACTCAATGATTCTGTCTCCTTCATTCCATCCAAACGCTTGAGCTACATTTTTTTCTATTTTTACCCTTCTTGCACTTTGAAATTGATAGTCTGTAACCATATCCGCATTAACAACTATTTTATAACCCATAACATATTGACACTTTAGGGACTTAAATACCTTTTGACCTAACTGACACCAACAATCTGAGGCTTAAGTTCCCATCTCAACCTATCTGGAACTCTGAAGAATCTACCATCCTTAACGTATTCAACAATTGCAAATCCCTTCTTAGTGTAAGTTGCAAGGAATCTTCTCTGATCTCCGTTTCTTCTCTCAACCAAATCTAAAGATTTAGCTATTTCTTCCATTACATCTCTTATCTTCTCAACTGGAAGCAAGTCGAGTTCCATTATCTCCTTGAACGTAACGTAACCCTTCTCTTCCAATTTCTCCATTACGAACTTCATAATCCTGTCTTTGATCTTATCATTAGCTTTCTTTAATCCCTGTAAGATTACTTGAAGCTTTATAGGTAGTAATTCACCGTAGTTTTTCAGGATAGATCCAAGAGCATGGACAAGTTTAGCTTCAGCTTTCTTAAGCTCGTCAAATAATTTCTCGGTCAGCACAGGCTCATAATCGAACTTGAATCCCAAAGCTGAGAAGATCTTTAAGATTTTCAGTCTTATGCTTTCACTTGCAAATGTGTAAAAAATCTCTCTCCTATCTCCTTTATACCTCTTAAGGATTCCTTCTTTAACGAGCTTCTCAAGGATGTATCTAACCTTGTCCCTCACAACGTTGAATAATCTTGATAACAATGGAACTGTTACGGGTCTCTTCAATATTTGTTCAAGGGCTTTAAGCGTTAATTCATCCCTTGCAATCTTCGTTAGAAGGGAATAATCTGGTTTAACATCATTGCTATGCAATTTAAGTAGAGTAGCAATCTCTGAATCGTAAGAAGGAATTGAGGCTTGATAGAACTTCAAACCGTTATAATTAACAACTTCAGCTAATCCCAAATTAAGCAATACCTTTAAACTCTTCCTATCCTCTATCTCTTCCCTTCTCAAGGGTGGATTAGAACATAACTGGTTTAGGGTTTTGCACAATGTTCTATCTTCTTTCCATAACTTTCCATACGGCTTCTCTGAATTCTGATATAGAGGTAGGAGATCTCTCTCTAAATCCAATCCCATCAATGCAACTTCATTCAAGAAGCACCTTGCCTTCTCTACGTCTTCTTTAACAAATTCTCTGAATTTTTCATCCGTAAGCAAATCTTTATTCTCCTTCCAATAGGTCTTAACTTCTATACAGGGATGATCTTCCAATCTTTTGGCTGGATGTTCATACCCTTTAATCCTGTATGATTTGATGTAGAACCTCTGATCTTCCCAGAAGGGATGAACTATGTTTGCTTTAGCTAAATAGAATGTAGCAGGTTTGGATGGATTTTCTTCTAATCTTATGGATTGATCTTCATGATTAGGGAATTTTAAGCCAAGATGTCTGATTAATCTTACAACGTTAAGCTCCTTTCTCTCATGGTAACGTATCTTAAGCTCTATCCATCTCGGATAAAGCTTAGCCCTTGAAACGTCAATCTTCTCTCCCTTGTGAGTTGTGAAGAATCTTAAAAACTGGGATATCTCGTTAAACATTGCGAAGAATACTGTATAAGGCTCTTCTTTATCATATTCAAGATATTTACCCTTCGAATGAACAACTATCCTCGTAACATTCTCCCTGTCATTCCTGTAAACTGAGATGGCGAATTTGTAATATCCATCTGGAAGTCGACCATAGAAGAAATGTATTCCGTTCCCAATTATATACCTGAATCCTGTTATCTTCCCTTCTTTATCTGTCTTAGCCTTCAAAACTACAACTATCTCCTCGTTTTCGTCCAAAGGCATGTAATACCTAAGATGCCTCTGCAATCCAATTTCTCCTCTTTTAACCTTATCTTCATTGAAATGACGACCTACATAAGCTCCAATCGTGTTTGCTGGATAAGTTGAGTCGAATTCAATCAAAGCCATGAACTCGTGGACTTCTGGAACTAATACATCCTTAAGAATCGACTTCTTAGTAGGATACTCAGGCAAAGGGTTCAAATAGTAGTTACAACTACCCATTATTGACCCCCCGCTTAAGCCCCTTACAATCAATCCATTCTCAATTTTTAAAATTCATCTAAAGTTTTGACATTTAATCTCCTAACACCTTTTATAATCTCGTTTTCTTTCCTGACCTCTTCCCTTCTTAACTTCTCAAGGACATCGAGTCCTCTTCTCAATAGCTTCAATAACTCTCCTCTATCCAAGATGTCAATTGATAATCTGTCTCCTCTTATCGACTTCCTAACAATCTTAACTCCAGAGAAATCCCTTAAAGGGTCTATGTAAATCCTGATCTCTTCCCAGATTCCGTTGTTTAATGTTTTACCTTCGATCCTCATAAATCTCTCTGACAAACTCTATGCAATGCTCCTTATCTGGAGATTCATATTCACAAAATCTAAAAAATTCAACCTTCATGGCTCAGACACCTCCTTGAAGAATCTCAAGACTCTATCCTTCTTGGGAGGCTCTCTATAAATCGTTCTACCCTTACAAGTGATTATTTTAGTTCCGTTTGGCTTTACTTCTATCTCAGTAACTCCATCGCAAAGAATCTCAAAGTCAAATTCTCCTCTACTTACATCGACAAGCCATGTCGGTTCTTCATACCTCTTCTTCAATCTAATCCTTTCTTTCTCAGCCACGCTAACACCTCCTACAAGTAACTCCTAAGAAGTCCAGCACAGCCTTTGCAAGTAGCCCCAAGAAGAATACAAACAATAGTCCATCAACGAATCCTCTGTTGTATGCTTCTCTTTCAACCTCTGAGAGTCTTATGACTTCTTTAGTTCCGTCTGGTCTGACTATTACTTTTAAACCCTTCGGATCGTAGATGACTTCTCCTTTTCTTTCCTCAAGTATTTTCTTGGCAAATTCACTTGGAGTTAATATTTTTGGAAATCTTTCCAACCTTCTTCGATACATGGTATCACCTCTTTTTGCGATCTTATGTATCGCATTAGGAGAAATGTTTAAAAACCTTTCTACGAACACTAATGTATGCCTAAGAAACATGGTCTAAGCCTCGATGTTGAGACAATAGAAGAATTAAAGAAACTCGCAAAAGAGGAAGGACTTCAAACAGTCTCGTCTTTCATAAGATACTTAGTTAAATCATATCCAACTCTGAAAAGAATTAAGGAAATGTTCGACTCTGGTTTACTCGTTCCAGCCACACAAGATATATCACACAAACAGTCAGAGGCATCCCGAAAGGGATAATATTTTATTAGGTAATTGATAACCTTCATACATGGGTAGGAAGAGAGGTGTTAGAGGAGACTTGTTAATCCTCGAAGCTTTAGAAAAACACGGTAGATTGACTATGAGACAACTTCAAGAGGTTACGGGCCTATATTGGAATGCTATATGGAATTGGTTGAGAAATCCAGATAACAAGAATAATTTGGTTGCAACTGGGTGTGTTAGAGAAGTTAGAAGAGTGGATAAAACATCGAGATTTGCTCAAGATGAGTATGAATACGAGTTAACCGAGTTCGGGAAAAAATTCTGTATACCTGTTATAAAAAGTAAGATGGTAAAAATGGAAAAATAAATATTAGGACAATATTACGTTAACCACCTCTTAGACTTAAAGTAATTCTCAACGAATGTTCTTGCATCATCTGGAGTATCCTTCTGTAGACACCCTTTCTTAATCTCCTTGAATACACTTCTATTTATTGGCCACTTACCCTCCTTCTTTAATTTATACTTCAAGTAGTTTCGTTCATGATCAGTCATATTTCTTATCTCATCCTCACTCTTACCTGTTTGTTTAGCCAATAACTTTATCTCTAAGTCCTTTAATGTCCGCATGCATGCAGTTGCAATCTGTTGTCTTTCTTTTACATCTGTATCTATAACATTACTTCTCTTCCTTCTAACAGTTACCCTCTCACCGCCATCTGGTAAATCCCTAATATATACTTCAACCTCTTTACCCTCAGTTGCGCTAGGTGCTACTGGAACAACAGTTCTACTGTACGGGTGTCTACTCTTGTCCACTTGCCTGTCTATAATCTCAGCAATCTTTACAGCCTCGTCAGCCCTAAAACCCCATCCGAGATCCTTCTTAGCCATGTTTTAAAGTAATATGTTAAAAATAAATACTTTTTCAAATTATAACAATGCAACACTCTTAAGTTATGCTTAACACTTTATACATTCTTAAAAACGGAACTCTTAACTACGTTCTAAATCATTTAGATGCATGGGTAAAGTTATTAAACCTGGATTGGCGTTCAGTGTATGTCACGGTGTAAAGCTTGACAGCGAACTCATACTCTTCTCCCCTGGTGTTATAGGGCCTTTGAGTGATGAGCAGGAGAGGTTGTGTAGGAAGATTATAATAGAGAATGCCGAAGGTGGGCCTAAAACAGTACATTCTGTCGATGAAGCTCTCAAGGTAAAGATTTCTGGAATTCCAGATCAGTATAAACACTTCGTAGCGGTTAAATTGTGTGCACATCTGCTTGATCTTGCTGAAGATGAGGGATTGGTAAAACACATAACCGATACTTGGTCTTTCATGGATTACTGCATGGCTAAACTCGGATACGGTGTTGCTGAGAGATCTATATCACAAGAACTTAAGGAGTTCATAGATAAGATGTTTGAGAAGGATGAGATAAAGAAGAAGGTTATGTTGATTAAAAAGAAGTAAAAGTGATGGAGGTGTGTTGCGATGTATGTTGTCCCTGGGAAAAGAAAAGTTTTAGAGCTAGCAGTAGAGAGCTTCTGTAACAGTATCGGTGGAGAATATGAAAAGGATTCTCGTAATGGTCGCCTAATTTGCAAACTAAAATCTGGTGTTGAAGTGAATACACATATACTATGCAAAGATGAATTACAGGTGTTGGAAATCTCTGCGGAATCATCTGGAAATCGAAAAGGATATCTTTGCTTCGTAGTAAGTGATAAATCATCCATCAAATTACTTAGACCTCCTACTGAATATCCTGGAGTAGAATTCATTCTTTTAGACAGGTGTAAAGAAGTTGTAATTAATAAAGATCACAGGGTTGAACGTACGATAAGTTTTGAAATTGATGAAAGTGAAGATGAAGTGAACATAGATATAGTATATGACTAAACCGATGCAAGCTTTAACTCTTTACGAATAAAGTTCAAGTTTTTGGAAATTAAGTATTTAAAACACCTTTTATAAAGTTTATAAATTTGATTACTAACCAAGTCATCTAAAGTCAGTGATTAAAACACTAACAAGCCGCCGTACATCCGTGTAAAACCATTCCTTCCATCTTCTTCATTCTCGCAAGTATTTTACTTCTTCTCACTTCTCTCACTTCTCCGAACAACTCTATATCTACGTCTTTAAGCACTATTCCCTTCGCTACTGGACATGATAGGTAATCTCTTGCAGCTCTACACGAACCCCTACACTCCGTAACGTATCTGCATGTGATGCATACGTCTCTGATCCTACTGTTATACCTATACCACCATCTGAATGAGTCTTCTATCCATTCATCCTTCCAACTCATATGGGCTACTTTATCAAAATTCCATTGACATGGAGTTAGCCAACCGTCTGGAAGGAGGCATACCTTTGCCCACCCCGCTGGACATGCAACCCCCTTTTGATTTAGACCTAAGAAGTTCTTATAAGATGGTAATAGTATATCGGCATTCTCGTATGACGATACTATAGTATACAGTGCATGGGTCTCCTTGACGCTCAACGGAGTCTCTCCTATCCTCGGGAACAATACAACCTTAACCCCTTCCTTGCTAAACCTCTCGATCTCGTTAACCACAGAATTTACGTTATCTTTGAAGTAGCTCATTCTGACTATGACATCCTTTTTCTTATCCAACAATTTATCAACAACGTATACCACTTTGTCGTATACTCCTCTCCCTCTGAGTATGCTCGTCCAGTACTTATCACCTTCAAGAGATACGATTAGTAAATCAACGTAACTCATGAATGCATCCATCTTTACATCCCATCCATTCTTTATCAAGTAATCGTAGATTAGAGTTCCATTCGTGTACACTATTATCTTACTACCATCGGATGCACTCAACTCGTTTAATAGATACAGTATACTCTTGGACAGAGTGGGTTCGCCACCCAATATAACGAAGTTCTTTACGTTCCAAGTCTGTGCAATCCTCCTTATGTGCTCTATCTCCACGTGAACGTCAAAATCGGCGGGATCTGATTTCAGGAAACCTATTTTTCTACTCGAGGGTAATTTAACTGGACAACCCCTACATCTGAGATTGCACTCAAAAAAAGGGTAAATAACTACATCGCTTAATTTATTCAGCTTTAAAAACCCTCTCCTCATTCAGACTCTATTATTCTTACTTCTGGTAACGGAATGTTTCTAACACTACCATCCTTATCCTCTTTACGCCATACTAGACATAACGATGTTCCGTTTGGCAGTTCGACATATGTACCATCTTGTGACTCGCACAACTTCTTTGCAACCCCTATCTGGATATACAGACACTCTGTCGATTTGACAACATTCTTCTTCCACACCATAGACACCACCTCCATCAACTACTCTTCTACTATATAACAAACCCCTCCTTCACAAATGACTTTCCTCTTCCTACTTTCACCTCTTACGTCTTCCCCAATCCTCTTACTTCTCCTCTCTTTCCCCAGTCCCGTCATGACTTACCATCTCCTTTAACCTTATTACAACACCGTAATCTTCTCCCTCTTCTAACTCTATCTTAATTATACACTTTTTACCCCTTTCTAAGAATGTTCCTTTGAGCTTCTTCAGGCAAACCTCTCTTGCATCCTCCTCTGGCAAATCCGATAGATCTACTAAAGCTTCCCCCTCTCCTAATATGCCTTTAACCTTTTCCTCCTCAACCATAAACAACACCTTAATCTTAATATTGATCTAACGGCTTTACGAATCTATAAATACCATCTGTTACTTCTTCAATATAACCTTTTCTAAGAAGATAACCTATATACTTATCCAACACCTCTATCGGTGACTCATCCGTAACTGGATCTCTTTCTATCCACTTCAGCGATGTTATAAACCTCTTTTCAAGATCCGTTCTACTTGCCTGTCCAGAATTTTCGATAAAATACATCATCTCGTATAGAATTGGATTGTAACCCTTCTTCAAAGGTATTACAACATCTCCAAGTGGAAGTACTTTTATACCTGGTTTTATCGTTCCGTATTTCGTTTTAATTAAGACGTACTCCTTAACAAGATACTCTACTAGCTTACCCAACCATTTTCTATTGTTCTTGTGATTTGCCAGAACTTTCAGATCGTTTATGACGTAATCCACTATTTCATCTCTCGATAAACCTTCATCGCTCATTTTTACCACATTAACTATTATCTGCTTGAACGGGTTGCAGCCGTCCCTCAGAATTAAATCCCCTCCCTCTTCAAACTCTATGTTTAACGGCATCAGTCTACCGTCTTTGAACACGTACTTCTTACTAACCATCTCCTTTGGAAAACGGGGTTTGTATAGGTATTCCCCCATCCTTGTGTATGGATGCACTTCCACTACTTCTCCGTCCACGATCTTTACTATAACTGCGTTTTTTGTGGATACTCCTTCTCTAATCAGATCTTCATAACTGTAACCTTCCGCAGGTCTTATCTCATACCATCTCGCCACGTCCGCATCACCTCTCACGAGCTTTTGCAAACCTATCTGCAAGATCTAATACCATCTTAGCAACCCTCAGAGCCTTATTTATGTATGGATCTGCAAAGATTTTGTCATCGCTGAATATATATTTCCTAGCTAAGAATCTGATGTAGCCAATAGTATGTACAATCATGTCGCAAACACTTGCAAGCAAGTATTCAGTGGTGGTCTTCCACTCTATACTTTCTATAGCTTTTTTTATAAACTCCTCTCTACTCTTGGATCTGTACTCTGCTATGTATACTTCGTGACCGCTCGGATCTCTTACAACCAGAAGTGGTGTTATAACTATATAAGGCGTATTTGTTAAATCGACAAACAGCTTATTCATGGTTATCAGGGGATCATCTCTTATAAACTCCTCCTCAACGTCAACCCTCAGCACCCTTACATACCCCAGTAACTCTAACCTCCCCAATACATAGGTATCAAACGTCCTACAATACGGACACGTTGCACTGTAGTAGAAGACCGTATCAATTGGCAACACCATAATCACACCTCCTTGAAAAACGTAGATAGCTCCTCGCTCCAGTAACTCGGTAATCCGACCTTCTTCAAATACCTAGCACCGCCTCCAGAAACGTGCAGTATGTAGATATACTTTATCTTCTCCTCCTCTGGAATTCTGCTGAACATCTTGTACGCCTCATATAGGTAATCTTGTATCTCCGATCTCTCAAACTTTAGTTGCAACTCTGTAATCGGCTTGACCATAAGAGTGTCAACCGAACTTACTATACTCTTATCTATCAACCTAGACTCGTGTGATATGAATATGAGGGTTATATTCTTCTGTCGTATTAACTGTAGAAATGATTGTAGTTCTGATCTGTATTCTGCCTTCTTAACCATAGTCATTGCAGAGAACTTCCTGTGAGCTTCATCGCATATCGCAACACAGTTGGTTGGAAGGTCGTCTACATCTTCAACGATTTGCATCCACTCTGGTAGTAGACTCCTCACTCTGGATGGGATAGGTCTTCCATAAGTGTTTATGAAGTACACTTCCAAACCGTATTTGTGTTTTAGATATTCCGCTATTGCATGTGCTGTTGCAGATTTACCCTTTCCCCTACTACCAACTATCAAGTGTATCGCTGGAGGTCTTAGTATCTTCTCCCATTCTTTATCGATCCAGTCAAACGTAACTTCGACTTCCTCTTCTTCACCACCTCTTTCCTTCCTCCTACCCCTCTTCCTCTTTACGAGCCTCTCCTCTTCTCCACCCTCTCCGAAACTCCTCTTCTCAATAATCCTATGAATTTCTCCTCTGGATATTTTTATATCGGCCTCCTCCTCTATTGCCTCTATAACAAGATCTGCAATGTTGGGGTGCTTCCTCATCATTAACAGATACTTGCATAAAGTCTTCAACCTATGAATTGCCTCGAGAAACTTCTTTTTACCCTTATCATCAGATGTAGCCGTTATATATGTGGTCGCTACCGCCAAAGTGGGTATTATCCCCTTCTGAATCAGAGATGCCACTTCCATTCTATCAGTAGTTGACAGATAAGATAACATGATCCTCTCTATGTTGTTTAGAGTTGATTTTATGGATTCCACGTACTCTCCCCTCTTACCAATGAAGTCAATCATCCTTATATCCAATATCCCCATAAGCTCGGTTACGTATCCATCTAACCTGTTTAAAGCGGATTCAAGCTCTTTATCTATGTTCAAATCTCCATCACTCTTTTTCACACCTATACCATATACGGCTAATTTGTCGAGTATTCTGCTTATTATCTCCTTACACTTATACGATTTCACCCTATCAGAACACCTCTTCTGTATATACAACCTCAGAAGTCTGAAGTCACTGGATACGTGATTTACCACGTTAAAATTCGTTAGTAGATAGTGTTCAATCATCTTCTCTAACTTGAAGCTGTTATGCCAAGCATCACTCCACCTACAATCCACTATCGAGGATATAAGTTCATCAAGTGCTTTATTTAAGCTATACTCTGTCATATCACTTCTCTTCTTCTTTCACTTCAGATTTACTGCCACCTTTAGTAAACTCTTCCAGAGCTTTTTTAGCCCCCCTCTCTGCAACCCTTTCCACGTCAATTACATTCTCGTTGTTTGGTGAGAAGTGTAGAGAATACATCTCCGCAAGCTCTCCCATCTCCTTCATGAACTCCCTCACATCCGATGGTTTTACCAAAGCATGCCTTCCTATCCTATCAACTTCGGATAGCAACTGATTCGCTATGGATTGAGAAAGTGCTCCCTCTGCCGCATACCTCTCGATTATGGATCTCAATGAATATATATCTCTCCTAAGAACGCTATTTTCTCTTAAGAGTAAGTCTATTGTATTTCTTGCATCCCTCAATTCCTCGTTTAAAACAGATAACCTCCTCTCAAGATCCTCTATTATCTTCTCTCTATTCCTTATAATCTTTCTTAGATACGATAACTCCTCGTACATTCTCTCGTAATCAGATTTCAGTTCTGCGTATTTCTCCGCCCTTGCACCGAGTATTACCCATTCGAACTCATCTTCATCATCGCTCAGAGATGCCCTCTTTCTCACCGTTAATGCGATAGGTGCACTGTAGCTCTGGATTACAAAGCAAGATTCGAGTGATGCTCCGTTATAGTAATCTGCGTATTCTCTGTATTCTCTACCCATCATATCGACTACGTGTAACATCAACCTATGTATCCCATCCCTTAAAACCCTCTGTTTGAAATACGCTACAGCAACCTCTCCGTTAGGTCTCAGAAGTATTAGGTAATCTTTATCAAGCATCTCCTTCAAGAATCTGACGATTCTTAAAGCATTGTTCTTTCTACTCTCTATTTTACTCCTTTCCCTACCCTTACTCTTAAATAGACCGAACAACATAACCACCACTCGAACTAAAACTTAACCTGTGAAATTATAACCTCGTTATCATCTTCACCATCTATATACGCTATGAAGGATTTTGGCTTTATTCCGATCTTTGATAGCTTCTTTATCATCTGTCTGCTGTATAGAACGTGGACGTTATACTTCTTAACAACCCCTGCATGAATCACCTCTTCATCATCTTCAATATCTATCCTCCTTATCTTTACAATCGGTTTTCCATCCCTGTAAGACTTTATCACAACTACCGCATCCCCTTCTTTAAACTTGTTACCTGGTAACGTCAATCTATCAGTACCAACTTTTACAACACGAAGAGACACTTTCCTATTATCACCTACCATTACAACACCTCAATATACCTTAACGTCTGCTTGATACTTAAGCATTTCTTAACTGGTTAAATGATTGGAAAATGGTTAGAAATTAAATACCAGTCAACTTACCACCATCTCCCTTTTCTCTACTCTCAATCTTCTCCTTTATAGTCGATATTATATTCGTCTTCTTCAATACAACTGCTACTAAGATTACAGATACCAGCAGTATTGTCAGTATTGTTGCCAGAGCAATCTGACCAGATTTAGGAGGAACGTTCACAACCTTAGAACTGCTACCGAACGTTAGAGTGTATATTCCTCCTCCATCATCTATACTGAACTTAACGTATCCGTTATTAACCTGATATGTTCTTGTAATTCCGTTCGGGAACTTCACCTTAAGCAATCCATTAGCTGGATTTCCGTCACTATCCAATACTGTAACTTCCATCTCCCTTGAGAATATTCCATCCACTACTCTGTCAACATTTATGGTATAATGCTTAACAACGTTCACGTTTATAGTTCTCGTCTGACCGTCCAACGTTGCTGTAATCGTATACCTTCCCTCAGAGGTTGGTGTGAAGGTTACAGTCCCGCTTGACACTCCAGTTATAGGTGTTGCCAGACCAGGCCCAGTAATCTGATACGATGCTCCCTGAGTAATCGATACCGTAACTGGCTTATTCGGTTCTGGTTTTGCCGTTAGCAGTGATATAGTAAGGGGTTTTCTAATCGTAAGAGATACAGTATTTGACTTTATACCGTTGTATTCCGCAACTACTGTATAAGTTCCAGGATTTCTTATGTTTAGGGTTGCCTGTCCAGATAGGGTTGTAACACTCTGGATAACGTTACCGTTCGACATGACTTTAACAACAGCACCGTCAACTGGTTTACCGTTGAACTTCACGTTTACCTTCACAGCCTGACCAGTGTTCGCTGGATTCGGATTGAGAGTTACAACCAACTTGTTTCCAATAGCCTCTCCAGAAAGTTCCAATATCGCTTGGTATATGGGTGCTCCGCTGCTATCCATAGCCCTGACTATAATAGGGCCTACGAAATCACTCGGAATCCTCATAGCCGCAAATCCCTGAGTTATCGTAGTGGTGTTGCTCATACCAGTGTAGCTGTCTATTATTAAGACTGTTCCACTTAATGTAGCGTCTTGGAACAGTAATACCAATCCTCCACCTCTAACTGGCTTCTTGGGATATATTGTAACTGGAACGTTACTATACGTTTTCCTGTTGACCTCGATAACCTTTGTAAGAACTAAGTTCTCCTCTTCATCGTATACCCTGAATATTACTTGGTCTGATGCAGTTCTGCTGAGAGTTCCGTAAGCCATCCCGTGCCTTATAGGGACTGAATCCATCCAACCAGACGGATCTATTATAACAAGCTCACCTTTATCCAAACCCTCGAATAAGGCGTAGAAGTTCTTACCAGGGTTTAGTGGAGTCGGGACTACAATCATCTGAATGGTTTCTTCTTCCTCCTCACCACTTTCCTCAGTCACTCCAGACGATTCGATCCTTAAGGTGTACGTTGCATTGTCCAATCCAAGTACGATGAGTTTCGGAGTTTCACCACTTCTAACGTATACAACTTCCAAGTTTCCTATCTTGGAAGCTTCATCGATGTGTAGTATCTTGTCGTATGAGGTGGAATCGTATTTCACACCAACTATGACTTTGCTCTGAGTTATCTCGTCAATCGTTAGCTCATAAGTCTTCGTGGTATTACCAATTGTTTCATTGATCTTTACGATGTCTCCCTTTGATATCTCTACGGTATCAACGTATTTCGCATACGCTGGTATTACTGCTAAAGATACTATCAACAATAATATTATTCCGAACGATAAAATATCTCCCCTCATAACTCAATCTTATATATACGTGTATAAATAATTTCCTAATGTTGTTTAGTTGATGTGGTTGGTTGGTTATTTACAAAACGTCGCTAAGAAGGTTTCTCTCTTTACAGTAGATCGGAAAGTGTGTTGATGGAATTACTAAACCATTTAATTATATTTATTTCGCTTTCTAATCTCCTTCTTCCTTCCTATTTACGGTTTTGCTTTTATCTTCCTCCTCTTTTTTAAGTTCTGAATTTGATTTTGGTGATTTTTTCATCTCCTCTTCCATCTTCTTCATTTCTAATTCAGCCTCTTTCTTACCCTTCTCGAATTCAGCTCTAGCCCTACCTATGTTCCTTGCAAGTTCTGGAATCTTAGATGCTCCAAAGAGGAGTAGTATTAGCAGTACGATTATTAACATTTCTTGAGATCCTGGAAGCATCATAAAATCAACTGTGTTAGATGTGATTATATTTATTTTTATTTACTTTTGTTGCATCCCTTCTTTCTTACTACTCATCCATTTAATTCATTTATTTAATTCATTTATTTATTTAATTCATTTAGTAAAAGAAGAAATAATTAACTAAAACAAGTGAATTTAGAATTGAAAATATTTAATTGATTTAGTAAAATAAAAAATAAATGTTTCATCTGTATGTTATGGATGGAGTTCCGAAATCTGCTGGATCTGCGAGCTTGTAAACACGCAATTTATCAAATTCAACGCTTTCGCTCCTTTTGTTCTGGAAACGCATTTCGCTGACACTTGGTAGCCAAGAATCCGATGCGGTAGCTATTAATTCACCATCCACGTAAACTTTCCAGTTACCTGCCGAATCTCTCACTACTTTAAGAGTATGCCATTGATTGTCTGTTGTTATGCTTTTAATTATAACGTTTGTCCAACTACCATCCACCTTTTTACTAAGAAGGAGTTGGTCTTCACAGTAGTATAATCCCCACAGGTTGTTCGCATCCTGATACATGAAATAGAAAAATATGTCGCCTGCTGGGGATGCTCCACCAGTTCCAAGTTTTTGTTTGTATTCCCACACCCCTTCAGTGATAGTTGATGATGTTGCTACTTCCTGCGTAGTCGAATCACCTGCTGGCAAATATAATGTTCCATCTGCGGATGGAGAACCGCTTATTACTGTCCATTTACTCAAATCATCAAAGTCATCAAAGAACTCGAAAACTCGCCCCCCATCTTCATAAGCCGATTTTGTAGCTGAAGGATTCCCGTAAGCGATGTCCAACTCTGAACTTCCCGCCGTCAAATTAACCCATATTATAGCGGTTTGATTGTTGTAATCCCATTCCTCAAACCAGAAGTATAACAGATCCCCCTTATCATTGAACACTCTTATATCGCTACCATCGCTATTCACTTTACTCCAGAAATCAGATATAGTTCCAGATGCCTCAGATACGTTACTCGATACGTTATATATCTCCCAAGTAGTTCCGTTTATAACGATCTTGTAGTTGGCATACTCTGTAGGGGTTGTAGTTATTGGGAAGGTTACGTGCTCACCTTCGGTAATCCATATTCCCTTTGCGTATTCTCCTAAGTCATTCTTACCATATAGGTGTATCTTAGACAGATCGTCTAATGTAGTGGATGTATTAATTACTTTAACACCGTTCTCGTATATATTTGCCTCAACCGATCCAATATCCGAATACTTTAGTGGAATATACGATCCATCCGACTGCCTTATGAAGATTTTAGCCTGAACTGTAGATAATACGGAAACGGATAGTAAAACGGATAGTAGAAGCAGTATTAAAGTGAGTCGTCTCGCACTGAATTTTATAAAGAAGATTCGTTTTAACATCGTCATCGCATCCCCCTCATTAGACTTTATTTACATTTACTTTTATTTATTTTTATTGTATTGTTCTGTATCTAACTTACTTTTTCCTTCCCTCCTTCTTACTTAGTAGTTAATGCTTAACTACCAATCCTTCCAGATACTGCTATCCCTCCAACAGCACCTCCTATTACTCCAAGCGTTAGACCAGTTGCTAAGTATAAAGCTAACTGAGTTACATTAACCTTTTCGATGTCATCTGATGTTAGTCTATACACTTCACCGTTCGGACTTACCAATACAACTCCGTCACCCAATCCGTATTTCTGTGCCTCTGAAATAGCCCAACCGTTTGAGAGCTTGATGTCACCAGTATATGCCGCATAAACGTATATTGCGTTATACCTCAGAGATGCTGAACCTATTGACGATACGTTATCAGATTGAGGCATTATATCGTTTGTATTCACTATGTTATTCCCACTTAGATCGACATCCCCTCCAGCAGTAATCGTTCCAGAGGTGGTAACAGTTCCAGCACTTACGGTATCTGCGTTTACAGTTCCAGCGTTGTTTATATTGTACCCTCCCATATCTACGTCCCCTCCAATAGTAACAGACCCTGTAGTTGATATAGTTCCAGCATTGATAGTATTTGCATTAATTGTTCCTGCGTTGTTTATATTATATCCATTCATGTCCAGATCGGAATCCACAGTTAGCTCGCTTAGCTTCGCAATTCCGCCACATCTCCTCCAATCAGTTCCGTTGAAGACGTATAGAACACCAGTATCCTTTTCGAGATAGAAAGTCCCAGTCTGAACGTTAGTAGGTTTAACATCTGTAGATGTCCCAATTATTATAGTGCTAACTGGTATCCCGTATACCTTTATACCGTAATCGCTTATCTCCACGTTACTAGCTAATACTGTTGAAGGTAGCAACAATACCATTGCTGTAATAACCGCAGTAAACACCAACCCCCTCATAGATGATCGTAGTTACCCTTCAATAAAAAATTTATTGTTGTTATTTAAACAATACGACATGGTATCCAAAGCCTATAGGAAGATGCTTGTCGGGAGTGTAGCGTTGTTGCTGTGTGTAATACTGTCTCCAGAGACTTTCGGAGATTGGATGCTCAATACCGCCGTAGGTATCGCACTCTCAACACTGTTCTTACTGCCAGTTGCAAGTGTTATAGTTGAAGGTAAAAGGGTTACAGTATCTGCAACAACCCTTTTAGGTATCCTCATCTTTCTCCTGTACTTCCACTATTACTTGAACGATGATGTCCTATCGAGTGTACTATTCCTATCGAGATGGCTTGCAACCTTCGCATTCATATCCGTTATAGTCCAGAAGGTGTTCTATCAACTATCCCATTAATACTACTACATCATAAATTCATAACAGATCACATTTATATTTACATGTCAATGATCACATCTAGGGTTTTTAATTTTCATAGTGTTACCGAATAAAAATAAAGAAGGTTTCAGAATTTTTATTTTTCAATGAAATCTCTAAAATTTCTCGGTAAAGTAGTTTAACGGAGTTTGAATAAGAGAGTTGAATAAAAATATGAGTTGATGTGGAACTCATCTTATAACTCATCTGAACACCATAGCGGTCATACCCAGGAACGTTAGAACTGCGAATATATTAGCACCGTATAGCATTACAGCTATCATGAATATTCCAGTTAATATGACTGCGACAACTCTTGCATCCCATTCTCCAGCAGCCTCCTCGATCACCTTCTTAGGCTTTATCTTCATACCTAACTTCTCCCTATGCTCTATCACCTCACCTACACCAGCCATGGTCAATCCGACTGCGTAGAAGACTGGTATTAGGGAGAGATACATGAGAGCCACTAATAGCATTAGCAAGGTATTCTCTGGAATCTTCAGCATGTCCAACGTTAGCAGCATCGCAATCGTAAACGGATAGATTGCCAATACGAACCATCTATGTCTTACGAGGTAATACGTCAATACGAACAGCAGAAGTATTACCACTATTAGAGCTACTACGTTCAATGCAACCCCCATCAGTAATGCAACTTCAACCAACACTGCTACAACCATTACGGCTCTGCTAACGTTCTTGAGAACGAGTATCGTAAGCAGTACTATTACAAATACTATCAGGTAGTACAGCCATTCAACCGTGACTGGTTTGAGGGATAGGGAGTTACCGCTTATCGATGGTAACGGAATCGATATCACCGTAGAATTCTTTATCGAGTTAAACCCCTGTTCCGCCTTCTCCAACGCATCACCTATGAAGGATATGATATCTCTAATCACTGGAAACTTCAGAAGTGATGGATTGTAATCTACTAAATCCGTGCAAGACATTGCCTCTTCGAATCCGCCTATCCTGTTGGATATACCTTCAGCCACATGCCAAGGTTGAGTTACCACCGTAGCCAAAACTACAGAAGCTATTATGGCTGGAATCGTTAGGTTGGGAGCGAACTTCCTGACAACAGCATAAACGGCTAAAGCCATGAAAACGAACCTCGCAACAACTATAGCCCAAGCTAAAGCTGTGCTCGCTGGACTCGAATGCGGATGAAGTATGTTCTGAATATCTTGATATATCCCGAGGGATAGAACGTTGATAAGATTCGCTATTACATCGTCCATCAATACCATATCCTCGTAAAACATAAAAAAGTATTTAACTTTTAAAATCTTCAAAATTTTTAAACTTTTTCCAAAAATTTTAAAAATTTTAAATGCGTTTAAACTATGATGCCGTATATCAAGGAGAGTGATCTTAAGAGTGTTATAGGTCTACTCTCATCTGCCTTAGAGCTTGAGAATATAGACGATGTTAAGAAGATAATTAATAAGGCTATTTCGATCCTGAGTAATTACCTTTCACGCTCCTCCCCCATGAGTCACCTCGATAAGGGAGGAGGGGAGGTAGGAGGTGAGAACTCGTGAAAAGGGGTGTTTTGGCTGTATTAGTGGTGTTGTTGTTGGCTGGAGCGGCATCGGCTATGAACATAAACCTCAGCGTAACATTCGTTGGAGACGGTAAGATGCTCGATACAATCACGGCAGGAGATATTGTGAACATATACACTGGAGTGCTCGGAGACGGTATGACACTTGACTACCAGACCGTTCTAAGCGATGACGGTTGCAGTAAGACCGTAGACTTCGAAGCAGACGAAGTGCTGTTCGAGAGCAGTGAGATGATTGACGGAGTTAGAACAATAGTACACCTCAACGGAACTGGAGTAGATGCATACTACGAGGTTGGATATGCATCTACGTTTGCATACAGGAACTTAACCGCTGAAATGGATGAAATTGCACCATCGAACTATCCACCAGTATACATCGGTGAGGTGGTCGGTAACAACGCCCACGAGTTCAAGGTTAATGCCACCGCTACTGGTGTCAACATACAGCTCAACTCCACACTAAGAGGTGACGAAGCCACAGTAGCTAACTACGATCTCGCATTCACAGTTCCAGCACAGGACGATGAAATAGTATTCGACGGAGAACTGTACAACGCATACACAATAAACGACATCATAAACGATAGAACCGTGATCACAGGACAATTCGAGAGCTTGGAGTTCGACTTCGAACTCGTTGACGTCCCGATTTGGTTCGGTGAATAAATAACATTTTTCAATTTTTTGCTGGGGGTGATTGGGTGAGGGTTGGAGGTATTGGAAGGATATTACTGTTCACGACTATAATACTAGCGGTAGCAACTGTAGCCATACAAGCGAAGTATATAACGATGGATCTCATTATAGACACGGACAACGAGACACCAATAAACGTATTCATAAACGGCATCAGCTTGAACGATAAGATAGACCAGTTGGAGAAGGATGTCCAAGACCTATACAACAGACTTTCGTCTATAACCATAACAATATACGACTACCTCATCTTCAACGAATACAGAGCGAGGTTGCAGAGTGTATACGATAACGCATTCTACGCATTATACTCAAAACTGCTACTAACAAATAAAACCGAAGAGAAGGAGGAGATAATTGGAAAGATTGCGGAGATTCTTAAGAAGAAGAAGATGCTTGAGAAGATGGAAGACAGTATGCTTATGAAACTCCTTACAGATCTCAGGAAGGGAGAAGAGGTTGTTAGCTATCCAGAACTCGGATGGTGGGATATATACAACGAACATCACGGATTTGAAGATACAGATCTGAAACCGTATGAACCAGTTGACTTCAGATTGACCGATTGCTACTCCGAGATAGGTAAGAGCCATGTTGTAAGGGGAGGAGACATAGTAATAGAGGGAGTCATCTACCGATACGGAGTGGTGGGTAATGATCGTATTAAAGTATACCTAACAGATCCCGAGAGCGGTGAAAAAGAGAGGTTGATCGTAGTAAGTGAAATAGGTTACAATAAGACTTTGGACAACGTAAAAGTAGAGTGGTTAACTCCTACTGTATTCAGAATAACCATAGACACTAAGGACATGAGTCCAGGTCTCAAGAAGGTTACAGTTAAGTTTGAGGATTACAAAGTATATTGCACTTTCAAGGTTCTAGAGCCATACATAAAGGCTGAGAAGGTTGGAAGGTTCGTAGTAGTGTATACCAACATACCAGCTATAAGCGTTAAATACAACGGAACGGTTCAGACGTATAAAGTTCCTAACCACCACATATACGTATACGTAGGAAACGTTACAAAGGTGACGGTTGAAGGTGCTAACGATTACAACTTCGTAAGAGTTGTCTTGGAGAACTGAACAATCTTAAAACCTTTATTATTTTTGTTTCATTGTTTATTTTTGACTCATTTCAAGTTTCTCAGAATCGTGTAGGTTAATATTCCAACAACGATAGATACTATCGTTGCTATCTCGATAGGACTCATAATACCACCTCCGTGCGGAAGAGGCAATATTTCTCGAAGCAGTCAAATCTCTATACACCGATACGATAGTATTATATTTATCGTTTACCCAAAACTGATATGGAGTTTGTCGAGTTCATACTCGTTGGTTTGACTCTATTCGCAGTAATGGTTGGAGCTATGCAGTACCATTCTGCAATCAAGAAGAGGGAACACATACTCATTAAGGATAGTGGTGTAAATCCATTCGATTACCTAACCAAACCCATGCCAGAGGGGACATTCTCTGCAAATCAACCCTTCAAGAAGGTTTACGCATGGGTTGGCGGAGTGATGTGTCTAATGGGTTTCGGATGGATGGCTGTTAACATTCCGACAGAGTATAAGACTTTCGTATTGTCGGTTATATACGGTGTTGCATCCGTAGTTGTAATGGTAGTAGTGCTCATAGAAGAAGTTGCACCTTACAAGTCCGAGATAACTGGTGTAATGCTATTGGGGTATGGGGAATGGGATAAACAGATAGAATACGGTATAGCCATGTCGATTCCGTTCATACTTGTATCATCTCTCATGAAGGTATACGGCATAGCAGTCAAACCGTTCCAAGTAGTCGGAATGCCAGTGGCATCGTTCATCCTCGTAGCCATAATGATCCCGTTGGTGGAGGAGGGTTTGTTTAGAGGGGTTTTAGCGGCATCTATAGCTGAAGATGCTGGGGTAATTCATGGGGCTTTGATATCTGCATTCGTATTCGCAATGTTCCACGCATACGCTTACAGCACGAATCCAGTATACATGGCAACGGCATTCGCATTCGGAATCGTTGCAGCTTTGGTAGATTTCAGGTTTAAATCCACGTTACCAGGAACTATAGCACACTCCTTAACTAACATGACCGCATTCATATCAACAGCACTTACACCGTAACCATCAAATACTTCTGCAACAATATTGTGGAGGAGAGAGTGATAGCTGATGAAGAGGGGTTACGAAGATTTGGTTCTCGATTACCTCAGAAAAACAAGCGGTGAAGTTCACCTTTCCAAGTTATCCAGAGAGTTGAACATTCCCAAATCTTCACTTCATAACGTGATAAACGAGTTGGAGAGAAAAGGAGTTGTTAAAACAACAACGGTTAACGGTAGAAGATACATCATCCTGAACGAGAGGATACCGAGATACGTCATAAACCTCGTATTGATAACGATTCTTGCGATGCCGATTGCTCTCTTCTCATTCATTAGCAGCGAACCATCCTTCGTTATACACCTAAGTAGTAGTGATAGTAATCAGTGTTGCGGTAACGGTAACACCATAGATGTATCCCTTATAATCGTCACCGCTATAACTACTTACTGGATAGCATTCGCAACACTGAGGAAAGACGATTTTATGAATACCGTAAGAATAGTTAGGAGAAGGTTTTTAGGTTTGTTGAACGATATTGAACGGATTGTAAAACCCTTCTGAACGTTTCGAATCGGTAAGTTTTATATAATACATTTTATCATTTATTTCTGTCGGAGGTGGTGAGATGGGGAAAGGTGAGAAGGTAGTAGTGGCAATACTGTGTCTAATAGTAGGGTTTACCTTCGGATGGTGGATCGGATACGGGCACGGGCACTCGCAAGGAGTTCAGGAGGGACAGGCAATAGGATACCAGCAAGGTCTGGCTGCATGCCAAGTGGCAGCTCCAGCCGTATCACCAGTAAGCCTTAAGATAGTCCAGTCTGGAGGAGATGAATTCAACCTATCGGCATACATATCACCAACTGGTAATGCCACTAACACAACGATCTCGTTAGCTATTACAATAGAGAACATAGATAACGAAGATGCTAAGATAAAGATAACGTTGGTCAATCCTAAGACTGGTGAAGAGGGATTACCAGCGGAGCTTAAGAACAGATACTTCAACGTGTTCTACGGATTCGGAACATACAAGATCTACCTATACAACAACGGATACAAGGAGAGTAAGGATATCGTAGTTCCAGCCAACTCAGTTGTTACGTTGAACATCGGTGTGGAGCTGGAGGATGCACCAGATAACACGTTCGTTGACGGTCAGACATACACTATGAAGGTGTTCATAGTCCAGCCAGAGGCTGGAAACTACACCGAAGCCCTTACGTATACAGTACTAACGTAATCCTTTAACTCTTTTTTTGAGGTGGTGCTATGAAGGCTAGAAATGCCATACTTGTGATTCTGCTTTCCGTAATACTAATTCAGACTGCGTTGGCATATGAAACGGTTAAAGTAACAGATCTAACCGCCGATGTATCCTTCGAGAAGGATTACGGTGGTGCAGCCGCTGGAAACAACGTAACCATAAACCTTGAACTGCCATTCACGTTGGAATCCCTTAACAATACGAACAACAATATAACTATAACGGCTGATGCTGCAACCGCATCTACCACTATTAACCTAACCGTAAACGGCATTGTTGTAGCATCCAACTACGCAATAACTGGAGGAGACAGTGCCACTTGGACTTTCGTTGACTTCGCAAACGCTGGAGTTGACATGAATGCCACCAACCTAACGATTGTAGTCGATGTCGTAGCGAACAACACCACTTCAACAGTTCTGAAGCTGAACGGTGATGACGTTCCGCTTAAGGACAACTACACAGTAACGTATACCGAATACTTCATAGGAAAGCCAGTTGTTAAAGATAGAAAGTCACTGTCGTTCTTCACAGTTAAAGACAGAATCAAAGTTACGCAGAACTCCGATGTCAATCTTACGGATGTTAAGTTCAACATAACTTATCCAGAGCAGACGATTACAAAGACTGTAACATCGTATAACATGGGAATTCTTAACAAGTCCGAAGTTAAGACACTTGATGTATCTTATCAGAAGTGGGGGCCATTCGTATCAGACTTCAAGAAGTATGTGGATGGTAACAACGTAACGGTATCGATACTCATATTCTCATACGAGGATTTGACTGCGAGCTTCACCTTCAACCCATACGAGAAACCGTACAGCGATTACTTCGAACGTTTCTCCAAGGACAACATAAAGGAGATTAAGTTGAACGGTGTAAAGGTTAACTGGACTGATCCCAGCGATAACATCATAATTGAGACTATGGAACTCAACGAGGGTATAAACACCCTTAACGTTACATACGTCAGAGCACCAGAAATCGTTGCAACAACTACTATGACTCCAATCGTTATAACTCCGCAACCAACGATTCTAACTCAGACGTTCTTGGGAATACCAGTATACGTCTGGATAGCAATCATACTTGCCATTGCAGTATACGCAGTGCTAAAGAGGTCGTAATTTTTTAATTTTTTAGGTGTTTCAGATGTCCAGATTAATAGGTTCAATTCTTCTGTTCGTTGGAGTTCTCGGTTTGTTATATATCAACGGCTATTTTAGTGGTGTAACCCAGTCTGTGGTTTATTACGCAATGGGTTATCCCAAGTCCAAGTTAACCGCTGAGGAGAAAATATCCCCTATGCTTAAGGATGTTTTGAAGAAGGTAAGTCCCGATAAAGAGGTACCAGTTGTCGTTGTTTTAACTGGTGCTACTGGTGGACTTGCAATTGCACAGCAGGAGAAAGTCTTACCGATGCTGACGATGGTGGGATTCAAACCCACGCTGTCCATCGTAAACGTTGACAATGCAATATCTGGTAGGATTGTGGCTAAGAGGGTATACGATCTCGCATTTAATCCGTATGTCGAGAAGGTATTGTACGATGGAGTCGTTGCCAAGCTTTTCGGAGATCCGAACGGTAGTTTGGATTACGGAGATCTGATATGGAATCTCAAGATGATTCACGTTGATAAAGCATGGGATATGGGATACGATGGTAGGGGTGTCGTAGTAATCGTTATAGATTCTGGTATTAAGGACGATCATCCCCTCCTAATCCGTAACGGTAAATCCCTCGTTCTCGAAGACGTATACATAGCGAGTTCTAAGGATTATACGGCAATTCACGGAACTCACGTTGCTGGGATAATTGCCGCACAGGGTATTAAGACTGAAAACGGATACTTCAGAGGTGTTGCATACGGTATAGACGGATTTATAGATATTATAGCGTTTAACGAGAGGGGTGAGGCTACCCTTTCTGACGTATTAAAGGCGTTGGATGTTGCGTATAATAAGGCTGTAGAGTTGAAGAAGCCGTGTGTATGCACGAACTCTTGGGGTTCTTATCCAATAAATTCCGATGAGATTAACGAGATAAGGAAGGCTGCGATGAAGTTGACGAGGGTTATGCCAGTTGTATTCGCTGCTGGCAACTTCGGGCCAGATAGGAATAGCATTGCTGCACCTGGTGATGCTGACGATTTGAATGGAGAGGTTATAACAGTTGGTGCTGTTAACATGGATGGAAGTATTGCCGAGTACTCATCAAGAGGGCCAGATAGATACGGTTTCGATCACAACGAGCCAGATGTTGTAGCACCTGGAACTATGATACTTTCAACAATCCCAAGCGGGATGGATAAGATGAGCGGGACATCTATGGCTACTCCACACGTTACTGGAGTAATAGCTCTTATGTTATCTAAGAACCCGTATCTGACGAACGGGGATTGTTTAGATATATTGACGAAGTCTGCAAAAGATCTCGGATCGTCTGGATTCGATTACGATTACGGATATGGATTGGTTCAGGCTGATAAAGCGGTTGAGCTTGTAGAAAAACCATCCTATGTTGTTGATAGGATGGCGGTCATGAATTGTTTATTTGTTTGCTCGATAGTTTTGGGTATACTCATGTTGGTTAAACCTGAGGAGGTGTTGAGCGTGTTAGCTGGTAGGGATGAGAAGGTTAAAAGGTATCTGGTGTTGGGAGTTGTGGCAGTAATACTGGTAATTCTGTTGGCATACGGATTGAGCCTATACTTGCCAACAACACCGATAATACCTCCACCGAGCGGAGATCATCCGATAGCAACATACAGAACGGAAGTTAAATTGACTGAACCCTTCTGGGCTGCCAAACCACACATAGAATACATGAAGACTGAGAGGATTAGCTCTCCAGTAGTTCCATCATCAACTATGGAAAGTCCGAAGCTTGAATGGTTTCCTTGGGTTGGTAAAGTGGAGCTTGTGATAACGTATCCGAGCGGTGAAACCGTTACGAAGTCTTATACTGTTAAGGTTGAGTGGGGATCTAGCACAACTGTTCAGTTCATATGGTACACTAAGCAGATCGGTAAGCACACTTTAGTCGTAAACTTGTACGATGGTAATGGAGTGTTGATTGATACTGAAACCGAGACGGTGGTGAGGGAGACATGAAGAGGGATTTGGAGTTGGTGATAATATCTGCAATAGTGTTCGTAATATCGTTCGCAGCATCGTATCTAATAGTCAGCTCTCTCCTACCGCTAATACTGGCAGTTGCCTTCTTCGTCCTATGGTATCTGCTGTTCAAGAAGATATCACCAATCGTAAGATCTTCAATAACCGTTGGATATCCGTATAATCTCATAATAGCATTGGCTATCAGCGGTGTAATAGCTGCCGTATTTACGATAATAGTTCCGATGGTGTATCCAGTTGTGAAAGACATCATAAAGGTATTAGTCACCATACTACTGTCGTGGTTGATATTCAAATGGATAATGCATGCGTTGGGATTTGGCGATGTTGTTGAGGCTGTAGAAAAAATAGTAGGAGGTGGTGAGTAGATGGGGAAGTACGAAGAGTGGTTCAAGTTCGGAGTTGTAAGGGGGTTGATAGCGTTCTCCATAGCAGCGATACTGTCCGCAATAGCTAGATGGGTGAACCTATTCGAATACACTACAACGATGTCGCAGATGAAGACAATAATGGACATGGGAACTACTACACCGATTGTATACAACAATACGATCCAAGTTCCAGTAATAGATCCAGTTACTATAGCTGCGGTTGGAATAATATCGTTCGTAATATCGCTGATCCTATCTGGACTGATGTACAGTGTGGGAGCATACGTAACGGATGCCCTTAATCTGAAAGTCAGTGGATACACAAAAGCTGTTACCAGTGGTGTTATAGGATTGCTAATCTTAATCATACCATCAACCGCTATAGCATGGCTTATGCTGACATCTTTAGGCAGTACAGTCTCAGTGTGTCAATGCAGCCAGACGGGAGTTGACTTGCAACAGAACTTACTCGCACTACTCGTACTAACTCTGCCAGTATCGATAATACTGGAAGTCGCATACGCTGGAATAACGTGGATTGCGTATACGAAGGCTGGATGGAGAACTCCAGCGTGATCTGAGATGGAAGGCAGAACAGTATTAATCCTTCTTCCCTTATTTTTTGTAGGTTTATACATACTGTTACTTGCTGCGGCTTTAGATGGAGTATTCCCAGATATTCTGCTTGGTAAAGACACTTTCATACTCGGTATAGGGAACGGGACATCGATGTATCCTACTATAAAGAACGGAGACTACATGATAATAGATCTGACCCCAGAGGATATAAAGGTAGGAGATATAATAGTGTATGTCCACTACATACCCAACAAGGGACTCATAAAAATAGGGCATAGGGTTATAGCTATAACGGACAACGGATATATAGTGATGGGGGATAACAACGAAGAACCAGATCCTTGGATAGTCAAGGAGGATCAGATAATCGGTGAGGTCGAAGTAGTCATAGATGACCCGATACTCAAGAAGGTTGTTGAGTTTTGGTTTGAGAGAGAGGTGATATACAATGAAGTTTAAACCGATACTCGTAATCCTAACCCTGATATTTCTGATATCTAACGCAAGTGCAATTGCAATAGTCGGAAATACTGGTGGCATAGTTATAGAACCTTCCAAATCACTCGTTAAATTTATCTGGTTGGCGAATTACGATGTAAACGGGACGAGCTTAATACCTTACTCAAACGGATTCTCTTTAGATGGGTTAACAGTTATAGCGTATGCTGATGGATCTGCAAAGTGCTTCATATACGAATGGGATGTTGTGAGTGGTGTAGTTGAGTTTTCGATTGTAGTTCCAGAGAATACGAATATAGATTTCACGTTCAAGGGTTTCGAACCGAATTCCAAGTGTGTTATTTACAAGAACGGGGAGAAGTATCTTACAATAGACACTGATGAGTTCGGTAAGGTTGAACTTAAGGAGAGTATTCCAAGCGGTGAGACGTGTTATAAGATTGTATGCTATGGAGGTGTTAGACCAACACCCTCTCCTACTACACCTCCAACGACTGTAAAACCACCGATTGAGACTCCTCCAGTTCAACAGCTACCGTTCACACCTGGATTTGAGGCCATATTTGCAATAGCTGGCTTGATATCGGTTGGATACCTACTTAAGAGGAAGAGGTGAGTTTGTATGGGTAAGTGGGAAAGTGCTGCTGTAGCAATACTCGCAGCACTCCTTGCGTTTGTATTTGTTTACGGATTGTTATCTCCAACGTATCAGCAACCCTATCCGTATCAACCTCCCACTACACCTACACCAACACCTACTCCTCCCCAACCAACCCCAACTACGCCTCCGATTACGACTCCCCCAATTACGACTCCTCCTCAGCAAGGGACTGTAGTGTATTCATACACTATATTCGAATCTGAAGATGGGAGTATAAAGGGAAGGCAGATATGGGTACCAGTCGGAACTAACGTCAAGGTATACGTTACCGTAAGAGCTTATGGAGGAGATGTTTCTGGATGGTTGAGGGTTGAAGTTAGGAAAGACATTCAATACTGGTTCGATGAACATTACATAGATCTATACCAGTTCATAAGCTTGAAGGATGGAGAGGAGAAGACGATATACGTAGGAACTTTCAAGACTGTAGATATTACTGGTGTCAATAACTTCAGAGAGTACTTTGTTAAGGTTTACTTCGGTGGAAACTGCATATACGATCCTACAGATCCAAATACCAGAGAATGGGTTAAGACTTACACAAGTCAGACACCTCCTACTCCTCCTCCTACAACACCTATACCTCCAATTACGACTCCTCCTCAGCAAGGAAATATAGTATATCAATACACTGAGTTTACATCTTCAAGCGGTGAGGTTGGAAGGCAGATATGGGTACCAGTTGGAGACGATGTTCACGTATACGTAGTCGTTAAGGCTGAGGGAGGATACGTTAACGGACAGCTTCACGTGGAGGTGAGGAAAGACATACAGTATTGGTTTGACGAGAAATACGTAGACTTATACAAGCAGATATCTCTGAACGGTGGAGAGGTAAAGAAGATATACATGGGGTCTTTTAAAGCTGTAGATGTCACTGGTGAAAACCTATTTAGAGAATACTTCGTTAAGGTATACTTCAACGGAGTATGTATATACGATCCTACGAATCCAGATACAAGGGAGTGGGTAAAAACTTACAAAGATGGAGAAGATAATTTACCGCCAGTCTTACCATCGCTACCTCCTCGCTGATAAAGTGATAAGTGAGACCTATGAAACTTAAAGATTTGATTCCCATTTTTTTATCCTTTTTATCATTCCTGCTGGTATTCAACTTCTTCCATACAGTAGTTCCGACTTTCATACCATTCACGGTTGAAGATGTATATAGGTATTCTCCAGATGCTTATTCGAGATTTGACGATAAGCCAGATAGGATTATAGTGAAGATTAGTCAAGTAGGAGATGTCATTGCTATAGAGTACTGGTATCACTGGGGTTACGATGGATTTGAGAAGAGAGATGATTACGAGCCAGTTATTGTATACGTTAAAGATGGAGAAGTGTATGCCGTTGCGGTAAGAATCCATTATCAGTGGAGGGTTAACTTCAATCCAACTCTCAACGGAAGTCATGCCGTAATAACCTTCGCATACCTCTGGCATACTCCTCTCTTCATGAACCCTCCAGAGGGTTGGGTTAAGATTGACGATAGGTTTGAGTTTGGTAAAGCTCCAGAGGTGATAGATCACTTAGAGATAGTGGGAAGGTATAGTATAAACTCAGCAGTCTTATTCGGTATAATAGCTGGAATCTCTACATATCTCATATCGAGAGAAATAATTATATAAGAGTGTAATTTGATGTTCCCGTATGGCAAGATTGTACATCGACAGCAATAAGTACTTACACATTACGAAAGATAGGTTGATTGCGATAAAAGATGACAAGATATTGGCCTGTTCTCTTAAGGATTGGAAGTGTTACAAAGTAGAAGATGGAGAGATAAAAGAGTTGAAAGATTCTGAGGTTGAAGAGATAAAGAAGATTCTTAGAGATGTGGATAGAGTTGAAGAGGAGCTTGAAGATTTCATTGATGAAGTAAAAGAGAGGATAGAGGAGCTTGAAGAGATGTTAGATGAAGTCAATGATTTCTTGAGAAGGAGAGACTTAAGATTCAAGATTAATGAACTAAAACGGAAAAAGAATAGGATAGAGTGGAAGATTAGAGAAGAAGAGAGAAGTAGGCTTAGCAAGATATTCGAACTGTTAAAATGATTTGAATGAAAAAATAAAATAAATAAATAAGCAAACTAAAACGTGAATTCAGAACTTCCTACTGATTATATATCCCAGTACTGCTCCACCTCCAAGTGCAGCCGCTACGTATCCACCTATGTTCTCTATGGATGTGTAAGCTGCTGGATATACTTTAGTAACTCTGAAAGACTTCTGGTCAGATCCGAGTTTGTAGCTCTTATCCTTTGTATACAGTTCAACGTATGCTATCCATACTCCTTCTTGGTCAGCTACTACATTCGTCTTAACGGTGAAAGTCCTTTCAGAACCCCTAGAAACCCATTGATTTCTAAAGTCGAACCACTCTGGAGTCGTCTGAACGCCGTTTGGTTTCTTGAACCATACCTTAAGCCAGAAACCGTCTAAGGACACTGGAGATTCATAATGAACTCCTACCTTGACATCCAAGTATATCTTCTGTCCAAGCTCAACGCTCATAGGCATCGGTGCGTATTCAATAGCAATAGACATCTTCGAAATACCTACAGTAGCCTTTGGCACTGATGCCGCACTTGCGGTAGGTATTGTTAATACTGCGAGAGTTACCAATACTGCAATCGCTAACGATGCACGCATATCGTATAATTACCGAGATATTATTTATTTGTAACGCCTTCCAGTTGAGAAGGTTTTATATATATAGTGGCTAAAAATGCTACTATGAGGATAGGAATCTGGTTTATAATAGCTGCCACCATATTCTTAACCATAACTGGTTGTGTAAGCGGTAAAACACTCCTACAATTACCGCAGGGAAAGTATACTCCGAAGGCAGTATTCGTAGATGTCAAATACGAGTTCATGGATTCGAGTGGTAAACTGATAACATCGTGTGTTGGTAAGACGACTAAGATTCACGTATACCTAGTGGGATACGGATACCATATAGTCAAGGTTGAAGTCGTTAAGAACATACCGTACTTCTTCGATGCCGTAGTCTATACCGATTCAAGAGCAGTATTCCTCAATGGATTGGAAGATGTAGTGTTCAACTTCACACCATCTGAATACGGCAAATACTTCGTTAGAGTGTACCTTGACGGGAAGAGGGTAGATCCTTGGCAGTCGCTGTTCTCTAACCCAGGAAGACCAGAGTTCATAGTAACTAACTATTACTGGGTTAGAGTGAGGGTTGTCGTAGACGGTCAGGAGTATGAAAGTGATGAGTACGCTCCTATAAAGAGTGGTCAAACCGTTAAGATATATGGCATGCTAAGGAGGGGCGATGATGGCTCTCCAGCGATTGGAGTTGAGATAAGAGCTATATCTGTTATAGGTGGCTATCCAGTGTATACAACTGTGACTGGGGATGAGGGTTACTTCGAGTTCGATGACTATCCAGCACCGAATTGGGATGACTATCCCACCATGTGTGGTGAGAAGGGGAGATTTGTTACTTTGAAGGCTATGGTTAGCGATGTTACGTATAAGCCAACTCTTAGGATATCGTGTACATACGTATGCACGAATCAGCCTCAACCAACACCTACTCCTCCAACTCCGACACCTACACCACAACCCCAACCAGTGGGATGTAACGAGCCAACCCCACACTTCCCAAGCGGGTGTGTAATGCTAAACTACTACGATGAAAACGATGACTGTAAAATAGATGACAATGAAATGACTAAGGCTAGTCAGGATTATCTGAAGGACGAACTAACAGATGGGGAATTCTTGTTGATAACATACGCATGGTTCAACATGAGTATAAACGATGTGTGTCCTAACTGTTGTCCACCTCAACAACCAACACCTACGCCAACTCCTCCAGTTACTACTCCAACTCTACCAGCAGCCTATGTTAATATAGAGAGAGTTGTCGGAGGTTTGGCAGCGGCATCTTGCATTGCAGCTATAACGTTAATAATACTGAGGAGGTTTGGATGATTTTTAATTAATTTAATAATTTTATTTTTTTAGAGTGGGCAGAAACATATAATGTTGCATTTGTAACATTTAAATACTTTTGATACCCTTCAGAGCGATAACAATCAAAAGAAGATTTATAAATCTTTGGATTAAATAACTAACGTGCCCCGACCGTTCCGAGACCCGTAGCAGACTGCGGTGAGGGGCGTCGGGCGTCCGTGATGACAGTCTCCGCTACAAATGCAACGAATGTTACAAAAGTAGCGGAGAATTGGAACGGTTGTGATTAACATACTACTAAAGAGGAAAGACTGTTGAAGTTTGGAAGAAGTTCTTAGGTTTGAGGAGTTAACCGACTCTACCTCTCTCTTCAATCATCTTTCTAATTTCCTTAATCTCCTTTTTCAACTCCTCAACATCCTTAACCAAAGGATTTCTCTTATACGCCTGAGTTACCTGAAATGCTACAAAAGAGGGATACAACCAAACGTATTCAACAATCATAACAAACAGAAGAAGAGCGGACATAGCCAACAGAAACAGTATGAATGGTATGGGTATGAAGTGTCTCATGGTTGTATAGTAGAATGTTGCGAGCATCATTAGGAAGTTTAGCAGTGAGAAGTAGAACTGGCATCTCTGTAGCAGTGTTAATATACCTCCTATAACAGTTCCAGTCTCCCTCTGCTTTGGAGGTTTTATTATCTTACCGATCATGATTATTAATAATATATAATCACTCAACACTCCAACCTACTATCGAACTCCTTTTTCCAAGTCATAAGGTGCATTATCAGGTTAGATCTGAAGTTACTGAAGTCGAACTGTTTTGCAAAATCCCTAAGGTATTCAGAATCCCATTCGAATCTATCTACGAGTTTTACTGCATCGCATAGGTGATTTACATCCGTTATTATTCCGCCTCTGCACAACTTTATTACTCCTCCATCCTTTACGATTCCAGTCCTCTTCAGCAGTATTGGTGGGAATCCACTGTCGTCCACTATTACTGGTTTCCCGCTTGATAAAGCCTCTACGGGTACTATGCCAAAATCCTCAGCTACTGCTGGAAAGATTACAGCTTTACATCTTGAAAGGAGTTCTATCTTCTCTTTCTCATCTACGAACCCTCTTATATCTACGAGACCGTTGTTTCCGTATTTTTTCCTTAGTTCACTTTCGAGGTTTCCAGTTCCAACTACTACAATCCTCTTCCCAGCTCTTATGCAAGCTTTAATAGATACCTCAACTCTCTTCTCTGGCTCTAATCTACTCAGAAAGAGGATGAAATCCTCAGATTCGTTGCATTTGTATTTATCCCATTCTATTGGAGGATACAGAACTTCGCTATCTCTCTTCAGATACTTTTTGAGTCTATGCTTTATTATTTCCGAATTCACGAAATAATAATCGACCCTTGCATCTACAGCGTAATCCCAGATTCTCATCCATTCTCCGAGGATGTTTATGGCAAACCCCCTCCAAGAGGATTTTGCAACCCTCCTTCTGAAGTTCCAGAGGTCATAAAGAAGTCTCGGTGGACTGTGGCAATAGTTCACGTGCATCGTGTAATCTGGTGTCACGATTGCCCTTGGCGTAGCACCAGAAGTAACGATTATGTCGAAATCGTCAATCTGCTCTAAATCGAGTGAAGACCACAGCATGTATTCAAAATTTCTTAGATATTCTGCCTTACGCATCATTCTTATAAAAAGTCTGAAATATTTCGGTAAATACGGCGTAACATCTTCAAATCCAAGCTTACTTTTACCGATGCAATAAACCTTGCAGTTCAGAGCCTTTCCAAGATAACTTGCAAGGATTTCACCTCCTCCGATTCTTTCAAAAGTCCAGTGGAAGACTGCTATTTTCTGCCTTCTGACCCATCTGTCGAGTTCAGTAAACATAACCTAACTCCTCCAGCTTCCTCCTCGTATCTTGGTCGAGTCTCCTCCTTACGGCATTCCTTAGTTTCTCAGGTGCTTGGAATGCCCTTCTCGGATCTAACCTATTGTATTTCTGTTCAACCTTTAACCACAGATACACCCAGAAGATTCTACTGAAGAACTTGGGGTTTTTCACCAAATCTTCGAATTTGACGATTGCCCCCCTCTTCTCGTCGAGATTTTCAAGAACGTGGTAGTTGTAGTTCACATACATCCTTACGAACTTCTCAAGCAAATCCCCACCTCTGTCGAGGAACTTCAACTTCTTGGCAACATCCATCATATATCTCAACTCGAACTTCCCGTGTATTCCGTGATTCATCCACTTGGATATCATGTAATTCGGTGCTAATGTGATTAGGATTTCCTGAATCTTCTGCTTCAACTTTGACGGAGATCCAGCATGGGAATACAGAACCTCTACTGGATCTCTTACTATGTGAATGTAGTTACAGTCGAAGTATTCTGCAAAATCGTTTAGTATTGGATGTAACTGATTCGATTGGATTATTACTCTTTCATCGATGTCGTTGAACATTTCCACAGTTTTAACCGCATCTTCGAAATCATCCTTAGTGTAAACTGGTTTTGGTTTTGCGGTTTCAAGAAACGTCTTCCTTACCTCATCAGAGACCATGAAGTACGGTTTGTATATCGGCATTCCGTGTAACGGATTGATTGTTTCAGCATTTGGGTTTCTCTTGAAACCGTTGTAAACTCCTAAGCTGTGAGGTTCGTATAATATGACCGTATCTGGATTACTCTGCTGAAGTATCCACCATACGATAGACGTTCCAGTTCTGTAATAACCGTTTATCACACCAGATATCAACCACTTCACCTCCTCAACATATTTCCTATCACACCACACAAGTAACCGAGAGCTGTAACAGCAGATATTATCCATCCCAACGGAAAATCCTTCAAATACCTCTTAAGATACTTCTTCTCCACCGAGTGATCGTAATCTTCGAATCTCGATTTACTTACACCTTCCATGAATGCTCTCTTTAACACATACCTCCATCCTCTATTGTTTATGATGTGGTAAACCACTGCATCCCTATCTATTACAACGTCCAATCCCATATACTTCCTGATTCTGTTGAACAGTTCCGTCTCCTCTCCAGATAGCAAATTACCTCCAATCCTTCCTATACGCTCGTTGAACAGACCTACAACGTTAAAGCAGACCCTTCTAACTGCGAAGAATGCTCCGACTGGTCTAACCGCACCATCGTCTGTGCATCCGAATATCCAGTTGTACTTATCTCCGAGTCTTACGGAATTGTAGAACAGTGGTTTTACCTGAACACCGTATACCCCAATCCTACTATCGTTAAATGCATCGACTACTTTGAAGAGTGCATCCCTATCTGGAATTACTACGTCATCGTCTATGAACAGTATTATGTCTCCAGAAGATGCTTCAACACCCCTATTCCTAGCCTTGGACAAACCGACTCCGTTAGACTCTATCACCCTTATGTTCAATATCGATGAGATGTGGTCTGGTATAGCATCCCGTATCTTGCTCGATTTTCCAGCATCGGTAACTATCAATACCTCGTATGGTTTGTAACTCTGCTTCAGTATGTTGGCTATAAGGGATTGCAGATACTGTATCCTCTCTGGAACTGTACAGATGATCACCGACAGTTTTACATCACTGTCCAATTCCTTTAGAACTTCAATCCCAATCATACCTACACACCTTACAACTCATACAAACAGAAGATAGATCCGATAACTTCGCCTTGAAACCGAACAGTTTGCACTTCACCAGGACTACGCCTTTCTCAACAATCCCAATCCTATACCTACAGGGTTGTAGCTCCGATAGTAACTCAACAGCTCCCATCATCCATCACCAGATGATGATTTACTCAACCTTCTCTCAACCTCTTCGAAGAAGTCGTCCCAGCTTAACCTCCTTCCAACCTCCAACTGCAACTCAGACTTCAACCTCTCAAGCTTTAACTTGGTTTCGAGTCTTATCGATATAGTGGTATACTGCTGATCCGTATCAACCATATCTGATAATTGTAATTGTAGAATAAGTATAAATTGTTTTGCCAAAACAATTAAAAATATTGATTTAATTGATCAGTATCTATCTCTGGTTACTGAGTAAGATCTCCATATCTCTTCCCTCTTAGCCCTCTCCAACTCGACGTGTTTAGATGGTCTGTATTTACCCTCGTCGTGCTGTATTATTCTCCTACACCTCGTTACGGTTTCTGGAGAAGTCATGTTCTCGAATATCTTGTTGTATAATATCTCCACGAACTCTTTACTCGGTACCTTAACCTTCTCCTTCTCCATCATTAATATGGCTTTAGCAAGTTTGACCATCAAATTCCTATGTTTCATCCACAAAACCAAGAAGTATAACAGCGGATCGTTGTCTCTCGCCTCTGGATATTTTTCAAGTATCTTCTCAACTAAATCTTTCGTTTCATCGACCTTAGACTGGAACTCCTCATACTCCCAGTTGTCGTGCAGAATAATCCTATTCCATCCAGATGGCATAACTCATCCACCTCCAACTCGTTGTTGTATACATTACCTCCTAACACCACTTTATCAATCATTCTCCATCCAATCTTGGAATTGTTAGAAATACTGCTATCGCTAAGAAGATGACAGATACATACTTGTTAGAATTCCAAGTTTGACATCCTCCCCGCACTAAAATGCGAGGCTTTCTTAGCGACGCTCTGTAACTCTAAGTAGTGTTGCCTATCCTTACCCCTATCCTTACCGTATTCCTCTTCAACGTGAGTAACCTCTTGCATACAAATCCTTGCATAACCATCTTTTTATCTTTTTCCAACAAAGATATGAGTAATACTAATTATGAATCTTTTAATAACGCAGTAATTACCTATAAAAATGGTTAATGAAAGTGTCTTATTCTCCAGTTGTTACTATTTGGTTTGAGAGTAATATTATATATTACTCAGATGTCTCAACCTTTAATGCACCACACAATACTATCTTGTTAACTGGAAGAGTATTCGATTTTAGTTCAGATTCAGAACGATTATATAATTCCATTTTTAACACCTCTAAATCTCATCGAGTAACATTAGTATTCCAGCAACCACTAATACAATCACAACTAAAAAAATTACGGAGAGAGCAATCTTAATTCTTATATTCATTCAAATACTTCTTTAGACATTCAACTAAATCCCATACTGTTAATACAGATGGAGATTTCACTGGATACTTATTAGTTCCTCTGCAAACTATGAATCCTCTCGGATGGAAGTACCACTCCCTCAACTCATCCATCCCATTCTTCTTCTTAAGCACATTCGTTATATGCTCTTTCAATCCGTATAGGTTTATATCGTTGAATCTTGCATTCCTGACTACGCCAATGTTATTCCCGTCCGAATATACTATTATATGAATTCCCTTCTCAAACAGCATAGAATTTATATGCGTTCTTGTATCAACCACTACCGCAACCTTGTATCCGTTTATATCCAATATCTGTATGTTGTCGAGATTTTTCAAGTAGTTGTCACTTGTCTTCTCATTGTAATACTTTAGTTCATCCAAGATAAGGAATATCTCTTTTATGATCGTTTTATCGCTGTATCCGCTCTTCTTCATAGCAGATATGATACCGCTTAACGTGAACATCCTAACCTCCTTTGGAAGTGTATGTATCTCACCAGTGTCGCATATGTTTGCGAACTCCACGAGCATGTCGAAGAACGAGCACCACTCCCTGCAACCCCTATACTTCTCTCTTATCATCTCGGCGGTACTTCTGAACCTTTGACTGTAGTGATGGTCTATGTGCTCCACCACTCTCAACCTGTTCTTCTTCAGTAGATCGTAGTTTATCCTGTCCTCTGGTATGTCCAGAATTGTTATTTCATCATCTCTAACATCTTCGAGTTGTTCAATAGTTATCACGTTGTCCTCTGGTATGTGGAAGAGTTTGGAGTATATGTATGCCGAGATTATGGCATCTGCGTCAACACCCCTGTGTATCACTATTAACATGACTATCTCTCCTAATCGACTCTATCAGTTCTGGTATCTTCTTATCCGTACTCACTTTCAAAGCCCTTCTCAAGTTACTCCTAAAAGTCACCTCAGATATTCCAGTGATTCGGCATATCGTAGGCTGATCTATCTTAATACCTTTAAGTAGACTTGCCAGATATACCGCTACAGATGCCTTCTGTATTGCAAGTCTGATTCTGCCCATATCCACTATCTCGTTAATCCTGCTCTTGCCATCCAGTATCCTCATAACTTCTCCCTTTAAAGTCTCCATTTCCCCATCCGTTATAACGCCCAGCTTAACCAACTTGTTCAGAACGTCTTCTGCAACCCTCTTCACATCTACTTCGATGGTAGATGTCGTCAATACACCTCTATTCAGTTTCATGATTCTGTTCAGTGTTGAATCGTATAGCGTCAGACCGTGTTCTCCGAAGACTTTCTTTATCTTTTCAAGCGATAGTGCTTTTCCGTTCCTCCTCGAATAGATCAGTGCTGCCACCGCAAGCATATGCCAGTAACTACACCACGTAGGCTTCTCAAGTTCTCGAACTATGTTCAATATCTTGAATACTTCATCTCCGCAGAATCCAAGATCTAACAGCACATCTCTTACCGTGTTGAAGTCCAAACCCCTTCTACTCACACTGCTAACTCCAGCCATTATTTACACCTCCAATCCCAATAAAAAATAGTGGAATAAATTAAAGTATTTTATTATTGATGATCTTAAGAAGTTCATCACTTCAACTTGGATTTAAAGAGTTAGTTTGCATTTGTTGCATATCCATGTATCTTCATCAACCTTCTCGAATTCCCCACCACATATACACTTCCCAGTCTCATTTACATAAACTAAAAACTCCAGAGTTGACATAATACCGACACCTCCACTATCCAATAGATTTACCAGATCTCTTAACAGAGATCTTATTCCGTGTTTTACCGAGAAATGTCTATCTCTTATCTTTACACCGAAGAATGCTGCAACCTTAATAAGTGTTTCGTGAATCAATGCCAACTCTTCTTCTGTGAATTCGTACTCCTCCTTAACCTTCTTTTTAGATCTATTCGGAGTATGTATCGTAATTTGAATTCCGTTGGATTTTAACACTCTGTAAAGTCTTAGATACTTCCATCTGGTTGACGGTGCAAAGTCTTGTATGAATTCGTCGAGTTCTCCCTCCCTCGGAACTCTACCAAAAATACGTAGAATCCCTATTATGTTTGAGAAATAATATCTCACCGTACTATCGCTTAAACCCATCTTATTTAAGGTGTTTAGTATGTTGATTGCATTGTCATCCTTCATCATTGCGGGCTGGAAGTCTTGCCCTTTATTGATCAAATAATCACCCGAACTATTCCTCTTCAACTTCAACGATCTCTATTTTACCGCAGTAGTCCAAAGGATTCTCCTTGTGGTACGTTCTTATGTGGAGAAGTAGTGTTACAGCCCCCTTTGCATCTACCGTGAAATACCTACCGCTCTTAGACTTCACAGCATTGCATATGGGACATTTATAACACCTCAACCTCATCAAACCACCTCATCGAGTATAGTATTCACGAGTTTAAATACTTACTTTTCTAATTAAACCTCCAAAAAATCAGCAAATCCTGAAACCCTTACGAATTCCGAATGATACCGTATGCTTTTTCATCAGATCTATCAGATCTTCTATTGATTTGACTGTAATTATTCTTTCCTTACCAGGGACTGGTAATGGAAATCCGAACTTATTCTCTACTACTTCTCTCATTTCACGTTTTATGCAATCGATACAGAACTTATTGGATTTGGAGGTATTATAATACTTCCAGTTACCGTTTACTACTATAGATGATACGTATGCGTATTCATCTCCCTTGTTTATTGTATTACCGCATTTACAACATCTATGACTTCTCCTTGCAATCCTCACTTTAACTCTGTATATCTTATCCACAACATCACCCCCTTTCTATCCTGATTTTACCGTTGAAATACATCTCAGCTAACACCCTACAGAATTCGAATACGTTATTCTTACCTCCTGTAAACCTGACTCTTATGAATCCGTATAGTATTGCGTGCATTAGAAGGTCTTCGCTAACAACACCAATCAGCCTTACCACATCCGTCCTCATCTCAGATCCGATTAGCTTGAATAGGAATTTGGATTTGTGGTATAGATGTCTCTGAACGTCTATCTCTTTACCACATATCGGACATACTCCGTTGCACAGATGTGTGTTTATCAGATGCGTTCTTAAACCGCTGAACGTCTTGAATCTCCTGTCGCATAGCAGACACTTTACTCCATCTTCGGTATCGTCTATCACAAATATCACCTCCAAGAATTGCCGCTGAATTATGAGATTCTGGTAAAAATGAAAAAATAAAAATGGTATGAAAAATATAAAATAAATATACATTAATCAACCCATACTATTACTCTTTCCCTCCCAGTATCTATAGTGACTCTGTTTATCAAACCCTTCCTCGCAAGAGACTTCGTTGCTTTAAGTAGTTTTTTAACATCGCTTACACCAAGCTCTAAACATAGCTTCTGGACTGTAAATCTTCTACCCCTGTGCTTCTTTAAGAACTCGTATACCATAACCTCGTACTTTCCCAACTTGAACTTCCTCTTATCCTCTTCAACCCATATAACCTCGTATAAGTAAAGATCTTCACATCTACCGTGTAGCATCCTTGCAACATCTACCCAATCCTTAACACTTTCGAATCCGCTGAAGGGTAAGTACTTCTCAAGACTTTGTCCATTTACAGTCCCCTCATCCACGTTGACTTTGCCAACCTCATCTATTATTGCCTCTCCGACTTTCCTCCTTCTGAACATTACAGTGACGTATCCCCTGTGAACTGTTCTCTTCTTTCGTATCGTGTATACTTTTCCCTTTTCCTTCAGAGTGTTGAATACGTTGACGAGGTTGAAGTTTATAATAGCCATAACAAACACCTCCAAATTAGGGGTGTGCTACGGGGATCGCTGAGATCTTCGGTGACGGCGGGTTTAGAACAGTATCCACCAATCCAACTCCACCCCGTAGCACACCCCTATGAAATATATATTAAAACAACTATTTAAAGTTTTAGATCTTCTACGACTTCCACTCTCGATCCCAATTCTTCGAGGAGTTCTATAGCGGTATCTATGTTTCCGTCTAATATGGATTTCAGGGCGTTCATGACAATCATCCACTTCTTTATCGTCTCTTGAACTTTACCATCCTTGTCTATTATTATCGCTTTATTTCCGTTAACGTCTATGTAAGATATCCATACGACATCTCCTGGTCTCATCTGATCTTCGACTTGTTTCATTATGGGTTGGGGTATTGTTACCTGTGTCCACCCTCTGTTATCCCTGTTTATCATCTTCATCCTTACTCTCTGAGGCATAACATCTAACATCTTCTTTACACGAGATATTACGTAATATGGAACATTCAGTTCATCCCTTATCTCCCTATACGTGTATCCCTCCCTTATCATCTCAGCTATCTTCTCCTTGAGTTCGTCACTAAGAACTACAACTCTTCTCCTCCTCTTTTTCCCATCATCCTTTTTCTTCTCATCTTCATCACGTTTCGGTGTAGATTGTGTTGTATCTCTTCCCACCTCCTTGTTGATGGTTTTGCCGCTTTCGCTCTTCATCTTCCTCCTCTCCCTGGCCTTCTTAACAATCTCCCAGACTGTATCATCCAATACTAAATCGTCTTCGCCCATAAACACACCTCCAAAAAATTAAACCTCCTCAACGTAGTCGTCTATGTCTGGCTCATCCCATTCGAAATCTATGATAATTCTACCCTCCTTTTCATCGAATTCTATACCTATGGTTCTATCATCGAATACAAATAGTTTAATGAAGAATTCGTAGTCCAACACATTCAGTAAGTTACCGATTGCAATCGGTCTAAACAAGACGTTACTAACGCTACCGTGATCCCAATGTAGTATCAGGAAATAAGGTGGCTTACGGTAGTTTACAATGTAGTTAAGCATCTTTTCCCATATCTGCTGAGCAATTTGAAGTCTCTCATCGAAACTCTTATTCCTAACCTCAATCATCAATACCGCCTCCAAAGAAATAAATAGAACTGAACTATTCCAAAGATGATAGATCGCAGATTTTATCTCTTAAAATGTTCTCTATCTCCTTGAAGTCATCGTCTTTTATGTTTGGTGTAAACTTTTCAAACTCCTTCCTAACGAAGGAGGGTAGATTAGATCGATACACGTATCCGCTTACAGTTCTTCTCCTACTAATTAATCCCATCTCAACAAGCCTTAGTGGTGGGTTACTTCTTATTGTTTTATCAGAATACCCGATCCACGCTGCTAGACGATCTACACTATACTCATTTGGATAGTTATCAACTAAGAATGACAGAATCTTCCTTTCTATGGGTGATAAGTTCCTTACTATGTTAACTATTCGATTTATGTGCCTCATTACCTGTTCTGGCAACTTCTTATCGGATCTTTCAATAGTAGTTTTGACGTTTATGTTTGTAGATTCTGGGAAACTCATACTCTTAACGACGAGCTGGTTTACTTCTAGAACTTTAGGAGATTCTATCTTTATGTAGCTTAGTGTTTTTATTATTTCTTCAAGTTCGTTAATTTGCTTATCTTTTTCAGCTATAACAGATTTCAACCTACGTATCTCCTCCTCAAGTTCTTTAATCTTTGACTTCGTTTTCACTTTACCTTCTTTTGCAGTTTTGATTGCCTCTATTATGTCTTTACTAACTTGTTTCAATTTTGGAATTTCCGTTTTTTCTATAGATGGTGTATATCCAGCATGATACGTTTCTCTCAATCTAACATATATTTTCTTCACGACTTCTCCATTTACATAGATGCATTCCCCAACTCCAAGAGATGTTACGATTTTCTGTATGTCACTCCTTTTCCAAGGTATTAACTCATTATACACTCTAAGATCTGCCTCATGTACCACTCTATGTAAAAACAGTATTCCAGCCTGTGTTAAAACATCCTTATCAACCTTTGCAGACCTCTGAGATACAACTATTATTCCAAGCCCTCTTTTTCTACCCCTCAACGCAATCCTTGCAATTATTTCTTTTAGATCCGTTCTAACTCCTTGTGGTATGAATTCATGTGCTTCTTCCAATATTACAAAATATGGTCTTCGTAATTTACCTGCACGATCCCATAACTTATCAAGAAAGTTGTATAAAAACAGATCTTGATCTTCTCGTAGATATCCGCTCAGATCAAGTATAACTGGAACTCCTCTTTCTATACTTACTTCTGCTACCTTATCCGCAACATCTGGATCTACTTCGATGTCAACGTTGTCACTCTTTCCAACTACCAAGATCTCATACTTCTCCTTTAATCCCCAGTATTCACCATCGATGTCTGCTATTGCGATAGGTACTTTATGCTTCAGTAGTTCCTCACATAGAACGGCGGACGTGTTGGATTTTCCAGATCCTCTTATACCAAGAATACCTATACACTTACCTACGACATCGTTTACTTGTAGTTTTACATCCTTGCTTATGTTTAGATGCACTATATCACCTCCAATTAAATATTATCAATCCAAACGACAGATTTATACTTTCCACCCATATTCCCGATTTATATTCTCGATTTCCTTATTATTTTAGGCTACCTAAAAATTAAATAGAGTTGGGTGTATTATTGTTCATGCCTTGGGGTTGGGGTAGAGGAAGAGGTGGGAGAGGAGGAGGTAGAGGATTAAGAGGTGGAATTTGCACAAGCAAGACATGTGTCTGTCCAAACTGTGGCGAAAGTAAAGAGGTTGGGCCAGGAACTCCATGCAGAAGTGTCAGATGTCCAAAATGTGGAACGCCTATGATGAGAGGTTTTTGATTAGGATAGTGGATGTTGCTGAGCTATAAGTTCGACTAAAGCTCTCGCATATCCTTCATCGAACCCGTCTTTCCTACCGTCTATATACCCTCTGTAATGACCATCTGCAAACTCTATAACTGCGATGATGAATAAAGCATCTCTTACACTGTTTATTTTTGTTGGTAACCTCTTACACTCAACTCTCCAATCCACCTTCTTATCCAATAGATTCTCCATGAAGTAATCTATTATCTCCTTAGACGGTTTAATAGCATCTATTATTGCATCTATTATCTTCATCTTACCCTTACCCTTTAAGAACTGGTTCAATATTAGATTGCGTATTACGTCTCTCAACTCCTCTATCGAGATTGTCTCAGTTCTGCTGTTACATATCGGACAAGGTCTGAAGATCGTGATCTTCCTACCCTCTCTTACCTCTTCCTCTGTAATGTATCCAGATCCTTTACATCTTTCACAAACCATAATCCACCTCCAAAAATAACATCAATGCGTTAATCCGTAATAACGCAGTAATTACCTATAAAAATGGTTAATGAAAGTGTCTTATTCTCCAGTTGTTACTATTTGGTTGGAGAGTAATATTACGTGATAAACGCATAAATTGTATGATTAGATTATTTCGAGGTTCTCCCTTTCCGATAGATCTTTTAACATATAGTTTGCATTTTTGATAAACTTGTCGTCTAATGTTATCAAGTGTAATTGAGAAACTTTATAAACCACTATCTTGAGCTTTGTCTAAGATGTGCCGTGTGAGGGTGCACGGTGAACGGGGTCGAGGAGATGTGATCCCGAATCCGATGAAGCCCAAGGATGAAGGACATTATCATCTGATAATATTTGATGAAGATGATAATGTCCAGACACACCTATCTTATCCACAAGTCTTCTGTGACCCCTAACTTCGACACTAACTCTTACATCTTCGTCATCAATCGGGTTCGATTTCATCTTAAGCATAACTTTCAACTCCACCGTATCACCTCCAAAAAATAGGTAAATTAGGCTTCAACCTTCATAACACTTACTGGACAAACTATCTTAGATCTACCAGTAGATACATCCGTAATCACTTGACCATATCTATACCAATCGTGAACGGATGACCACAACAACCTATCTCCCTCTTCAGTCTCACATATGATAAGGATGTCCTTAACTCCCCTCTCCCTTAAATACTCCAATATTGTCTCATCTATTGCGAACTTGGAAAACTTATCGATGTAATCTCTCTTCCTCCTGGTAACGAATACACGCCTACTACCAAATACCTTAATCAACCCAATAGTCCTATTACCATCTTTGAATGTGACGATATTATTCATCATTATAAAGATGGTTTGTTAAAAAAGTTTAAAAAGCTTACTACTGCTCCTCGATCAATTCCTCGTCTATCCACCTCAGAATTGTATTACCATCTACTGAACCAGTGATCCTCCTATTTACTGGGACATCAACACTACCGTCAGAGTTCACTTTAACTCTGTAGATAGGTATCAATACTAATGTGGGAACTGCGAATATTGCGAAATCTTTTGCCAGAGATGGTAACTCATCCACATCAACTTCTACAACTTCCACCTTCTCGTTCAACTTCTCTTCTACATTTTTCATCTGATGTTCTAAGTATTTACACGGTGCACACCATTCGGCACTGAACTTTACTAATACCCCCTTCTTATCCGTAGTCTTTAATATCTTAACCAACTCCGAACTCGAACTTATCTTCCTAACCATGCCAACACCTCCAAATCAAGATCTTATCGTTGTAACCTCTTTCAGCTTTACAACGTCTAAGTTACCGACTTTTAAACCAAGTTTGCTGGCAACATCTCTTGCAACACTTCTGTAAACGTTGAGACAGTAGCTATCGGTCATATCCCTATCGAATGATGCAATCTTTACATCACCATCCACAACTAACGATTCCGCAATTATCTTCCAATCTCCATTTCTACTCTTCAGAATTGCTCTCCACTTATCTGGATCTTCATGTGTGCAAGTTCTTAGGAATTTCTCATCCTTATCTGCAATCACGGTAAGTTTATCTATGAATTTTCTGATGAATTCTCTCTTCTTCTTATCTTCAATCGATGTTACGACTCTACAGTGCTCAGCGTATTCTCTTAGCCAAACCCTTCTCACCTCTCTTGCCACCGTAGGAGTGATTATGCATCCCTCTCTTTCTCCTAGCTTTAGCAGTTCTAAAGACTGTCTCTTGCGAGTTTCACACAAACCCCTATTTGGTGCTGTTCTGCAATCCCTAGTTGCTCTGTAGAATACGTTTGAGTCGTATACTATCATAGTTTAGTGTTGGGAAATAAAAAATAAAATATTTACTAATACTGTTTGAATTTCTCTATTGAATTCTTACTCCTCCTCTTCCTGTTTATTATATTCCTGAATTCGAATACTCCCTTATCTGTGTAGTATCTCTCCTTCTCTATGATTTCAGAACCGTTATCTTCTGCACTTATTATCCTTGTTTTGATCATTTTTACACCATGCCTCTTTAGGAATTCTCTTCTGTTTATGTTTCCAGAATCTATAATGACTACCGCCTTACCATCATAGTCTTCCTGCATGAAAATCACCTCCAAAAAAATAAGAGACAATAATAATATTTTTATTGAGTTTGCTTAATAAATCTTCCGAACAGATTTGCTAAATCCTCCTCTCCAAGTAAATTCTTTACAGTGTCTACGAGTTCGTCGTAGGAGTCTATGTTTAATAATTGCCATGCAGTATCAATATCCGCAACGTATTTTTTAACGTATTCATGTATCTTTTTACCAACGTTTCCAGCAATTGTTAAGTAACCAGCCCAACCCTTGTCATAAGATATATACAAGATAGAGAACGATATATCTGCATGGAGTAATATGCCAACTAAGCCTACATCTTCATCGATTACTAGCAAAGCACTGTTGGCGAAGTATATTCCAAACTCCTTCTTAACTTCATGTTCAAAATCAATTGGATTTTCAAAAATCACAATCTCCATATTGTCACGGTAGATTTTTAGCCATTCTACTGTTAGTAACCCAACTACTTTCCTTGTAGCTTCTTCAATAAGAAATTCCTTGTCAGTCTTGTTCTGATAATGCCTGATACATATATTTCTCATTTGGCAATATTTACAAGATCCCAATAAAACCATTAGTTTAGCCCGTTTAGCAGACATATCATACACCTCCAAAAAATGGTTAGAGTTGTGACTCCTTCTTCGCCCTTTACAGTAAATCCGAAAGTTGGCAATTAGCTTGACCTAAATGGGTTTTTTCTCTAAAAAAATAATTACGATTTTTATCTGATTGCCAAATATCTCACTTTCGGATCTACTGTTTATAGGACGGAGTATTCAACACAAAACTATACCATTTGTCGAACTTGTGAAAAACTACCTTCATCCCCTTCTTTCCATGTTTTCTAAGTAACTCGTGTGCTTCTTTCCATTTGCTGAAGAATTCAGGACAAAAGTGTTTTACCGCTAAAAACTGCTTAAAATTGATTGCTGGACAAATTACACAATTACCGCTGAAGCCGATGCGTTTATACAGTGGATTGATCGGTAAGCCGTTTTCGTATATGTACAGCCAGATATCATTCTTGTTGAAGTAATATATAGGGAGAACGGAGACAAGACACCATCTGTACCCTTTACCACTATATATTACAGGATTTTTAACCTTTGACGCTCTGAACGTAGAGTCTTTCGGTGATACGCCTGATATTCCAAAGCCTTTACCGTCTGTGACTTCTATGATTGGTTCGTCTTTGAAATGCATCAGACACCATCTGCTGTTACGCCATAAAAACGACGGATAACCCCATCTTTTTAAGCATTGGTAGAAATCGTATTTATCTGTTTTAACGATGATGTAATCTACACCATAGTAGTTCTCGAGGAGTCTTTTCGAGTATTTCGTGCATTCTGGATGTGTGTTTCCTGTAACTTCACAGTAGATAACCGTAAAATCGCTCCAATATTTTGTTGCGAGATCTAAAGCTACCAAGCTATCCTTTCCGCCAGAGAAGAATACCCATTTTGGCTTCTTGTCTTTGAACTTTTCGAGTAGTTGCTTTACCCTCCTCTCCAAGCTACTGAGGTGGTCTTGACAAAGCTTGAGCTGTATGTTCACGTCAACCACGCTCCCTCAACACTTTGAGCAATTCACGTCTTTTCTCATAGCATTCTTCGCAAATCAGGAGTTCGTCGCCGTTGATCGGTGTTTTCAGAATTTTTACAATAGTCATCTGACCGCAGACGTAGCAACGACCGTATATTACTTCATCTTGCATCTGAATCAACCTCCTTCAACCATTTCTCAAGCAATTTCTCAGCTTCAGCCTTATTCTCATACCAAGCTGGTCTGAGGTTTTTGATTATAACAGTTGTAAGCTCTGCCAAACCTTCAATGAGTTTTAGCGTATCCTCCAGTTTGGGTTCTATTAATCTCAAACCATGTGTTTCGTAGCCAATGTAAACAAACTCTGGCTCACATTGCTCTATCAACTGCAAAAATGAGTGGTTAAATTTCAAGATTGGCTCTACTGTTATGTATTTCTTTTTATAGTCTATATTCGAGAAAATATCCAACCTAAACGTCGGTCTAGGGGCTTTTGAGATTAAAGAGGTGTCCATGTCTGTCTCAGCCGTAATTCCAAGATATAAGTTGTTAGGAAGTTTAAACCTATCAAGCATTAATACGAATATTTCTGGAGCTTTAGTTTGCAAGTAAAATTTTTTGTTTTTGTGCTTACCTATTACGTTGAGGATTTGCTCAATCCAATCTATTTTAGCAAATCTGATGTCGCCCATCGAGCAAGCGAATATGTTTTTGGACGATGGAACTTTGTTTAACCTTTCTGGATGAAAATGAGGTATGTATTTGTAGCACAGCTCACAGACTTTCCTCTGCCTTTTAGCTTGTCTCTGGAACGAAACTTCGCAGTATTTACATCTGTGATAACAACCCACATAAGGATTCCAACTCTTGAAGTCTTTATACATTCTCGAACCGAGTTCAAAAACTATTGGCATCGGAATCGACCTCCTCAGACAGCCAACCATCCTCATATTTCAGATCAAAAATGTACGCATATATTTTTAACAACCTTCTTGCTAAACTCTGTGAAACCCCTAACATATCTGCAACATCTATATAGTTTAATCGTCTCTTCTCTAGAAGCATTTTGTAGATCTCAAATAACTTTTCCGCCGTCGATTTGCGAATGTTTACGTCTTTTCCTTTGAGAAAAACTTGTGCTGTAAAACGTTGGTAAAATCCTAATAACAACTCCCTTTCATTGGATAAGATAAACACTCCTTTCTTAGCCATTAGAATCCACCTCCAAAAATAAATAAAATAAAAAAACAGATTATTAAACCGATTTAAATCTAACGAGTTTGAAGTAGTTCCTTCTCGGTTCGTATATCTCACCTACTTGCTTCAGTTTCCTCAGTATCTCCAAAGCCTCACTCGTATCTATACCATACTTACCGCATTCCTCAAGGATGTCATCAACCTTAGCACCCTTCTTATCCATCGATGCCTCTTCAAGATCGCTTATTATCTTCTTCACGACTTCTATCTTCTCCCTCTTACTCTTTGGCATTCCAGTGTAAACCACGTCTACATCGAACTCCCCAGTCTCTGGATCTATAGCTATCTGTTCCATACTCTTCCTGAACAGGTTTATAGCCCTCTCAGCATCTTCTACAGTTGCAACACTTCTTAACTGAACCCTTGCACTAGCCTTAGTTAACCTTATAAGTGCTTCGAGTTGTCTCGGTGTGATAGCTATTGGGCCTCCTTCCTTACTCCTCTTCCTCATAGAGACGTAGAATTGAACCAACTTATCGTTAACGTCTTTGGGTAATCTAACCCTCGTTATATTTCTTCTTGCGTAAAGAATCCATTTTCTCAAAAGGTCTGGTTCTATCTCAGCACTCTTTGCCTCTTCCTCCTCTTCGAGTATGTGCTTAGCAAGTTCCTCATCCTTCCTCTCATCTGGTTCATCTACCAACGTGAATATCAGATCGAATCTCGATAGTAGTTGTGGTTCTAAGTTGATCTGTTCCACTATAGGTGCGTATTTATCGAATCTTCCGTACTTCGGATTAGCTCCAGCTAATATCGTACATCTCGCTGGAAGTGTCATGTTTATTCCAGCTTTAGCAACTGTTATTGTCTGATTCTCCATTGCTTCCAAGAAGTGTTTTCTATCTTCTTTACCCATTTTATCTATTTCATCTATCAGTGCTACTCCTTTGTCTGCCAGTATTAATGTTCCAGCCTCTACTACCCATCTATTATCTTTATCTCTGTTCAAAGATACCGTAACTCCAGCCCCTGTGCTTGAATAACCAACAGTCATAACAGCTCTTGGTGCTAACTTACTTACAGCTCTGATGAGGGTTGTCTTAGCCAATCCAGGATCTCCTACGAGCAGAATGTGAATGTCTCCTCTCGTTATTGTCCCGTCTGCGTGATATGTAGGTGTTCCACCAAAGAGCTGGAGAGCTATAGCAAGCTTTATGTCTTCGTAACCGTATATCGATGGTGCTATTGATTTCACAAGTCTATCGTAGACATTTGGATCTGATGCTAACCGCCTTATCTTTTCTACATCTTCACTGGTTATTTTTATACCTTTTATATCATGAGATGCTGGATCGAATGATATTGCTTCTATATATATACCTAATATTGCTTTGCCTTTTGACGTATCCAATCTTGGTATTCCATATAAGATTATCTTATCACCAGGACATACTTTTTTAACTAAATCTTCCCTTAAGACGACTTCAAGTAAGATTGGTGGTTCTCCACTTTCCAAGTTCTCTGGTAAATCTTGAATCTGAATCCTCTGAACGTCTAAAAATTTACCTTTCGATTCATCGAATCTTATATTAGTACTACCGCAAGAACTGCATTTCCTCGGTCTTCTCACCCTTCCATCCTCATCTGGTTTTACGTATGTTACCGAATCGCAGTCTTCACAGACGAATGCCGCCTCTATTATCTCGATTCTCGGTTCTGTTACCTTCCTAACTATACATTCCACTGCAACGAGTCTGTCTATGTGTTCCTTCCCTATGTTCTTTACGAAGAGTCTCGGTATTGGTATGTTCACGAATCTTATTTGAACGTCCGATAGGTCAACTGGATAGATAGATTGGTATTCGCTTAGTGCTTCTCTTGCATGTTTCATTACGATCTCTGGAGACTTCAGTAGCTCTTCGTATAGTATTCCTCCTTCGAATTTTACTAACGTTTTACCTACATCTATCCTTAATACCTGTCTGTTGTTTCCGTGCTTTATGTTGTATGCTATCTCGTTTATCTCCTTACTGTAGTATCTCTCGAAGAACTCTTTCCATATCTTTGGAGATGAGAACATATTCTAACACCCCTCAATCTTTGTTTTCCCATTCTATATCGACTGGTATCGCCAATACACCAGCAAAACATATGAATCCTCTTCTTGGGATGAACAGATCGTAAATCAACAATATCATTTCAATTTCACCTCCCAAATCTCTTCTCCATCTCCATTTCTGCAATTGCAAAACCTACAAGTCTTCTTGCTATTCTATGTATAACTTCAACCACCCAAGGATTATCCGTCACCCAATTTCTATCTAATTTTTTTTTGACTTTAAGCTCCTCAACAATCCATTTTTGGCATAACGGCTCACTCCTCAAACACCTGTTACCAACACTAGGTCTGCAGCCCCGACAAGATATGCAAACGTATTCGTACTCCATTAGGTTGTAGACCGTATTATAGTAACCCAGTACAGTACCTACACACCTACCCGAAAAGTATAGCCTTAGATCACCTTCACCCATCCTGACACCTCCAAAAAATTAAGGGATGAGGCATTTGTGGTATTCGTTGCTACTATCCATCTCACATCCGCAATACGGACAGACTATTATCTCCTCCCCGCAGTGTCTACATCGATCTAAGTACTCTGGATATGCACTAAATACAGCTCCACAACATGGGCATTGCCAATCGGACATATTTATCACCACCTTTCATAGCTTTTATTCTATCACTAAATGCAACTTCTTCCATCATGATATGGATCTCTTAGTTCAGATTGACCACAATTTGGACAATATGCCATGCCGTACGCATATGCGATTTTTACACCACACTCCTTACTGATTTCATAGCTTCCGTATGGAGGATTTCGCAAATCATTTCCACAGTGAGGACAAATACCTTCAATGAAGTACACTTCATCGGGTATGTACTTATGGCATTTTCCACATCTTATGATCGTTTTCATTCTATCACCTCTAAATTAAAAAATTAGAAGATATCAAGTAGTGTCAGGAGATAGTCTCCATCCCTTTCTTCTATAGACATACCTAAGAATTTCAAACCCTTCTCTACAAATGCAGATTCGTAAGGGCCAGTACCATGATACCCGTATGTTCCTCTGAAAACAACAATTGCTTTAGAATTATTCTTTAATATACCCCTCACGATATAGTATATTGCACCTTGTCCTTCCACACATCCGTATTTATCCACTTTGGGAATTACAACCTTCCACACTGGAACGTGTATGGATTTATACATGTATGCTATAGATGATAGAAAGTCTTTTGGACTCCTTGCCTTTAAGATCTTATATCCATTAAATCTTGTCTTCTCTATCAATAGATCGAGTTCTGGTTCTGTAACCTTTTCGAAACATTCCGTGATTTCGAAATCTGGAACTCTATCCAGATCCACAACACCGTGCATACAAATCACCTCTTCTCTTCCTCCTTCAAGAGTTTATACCATCTCGGATCGTTTATAAAGCCGAACGCAACGCCAGCGGCGTAACTCTCTAAAGCCTTCCTAACGTATCTCCTAAGAAGGTTTGCCATCTTCACTATCTGCTTCGAGAACTTGTCCAACATATCCGCCTCTTCTGGAGATAGATCGTAAACACCACCAGCCTTAACGCATACATCCTTCATAGCTTCGAATGTGTTGACAAGCAATCTTGCAAGAGATGATGAGTGTATGTATTCCCCGTAAGCCTCTATCAGATCTGGGATCTTCTGCTCAATGTACTCCTCTACGTAGTTATCCTCGATCATAAGCTCGTTTATGAAGTCGTCTACCGAATACCTTACAACCACCTTGACGGGATTTCCATCTGCATCAATAGCATATACGACTTCAACCCCTTCCTCCTCTGAAAACGTGGAAAATATAGGATCTAATCTTTTCTCTTTGATGGTTTCCAGCCTTTTTCTGAAACCTTTAACGGAGATAATTTTTGCCTTATTCCAATCGACACTTACCACCCTCTTGAAATCCTCTATAACTTTATCGATTTCGGATTTGGATTTACTTTTACGCATCATATCACCTCCAAAAATTGATTAGTCAACGTTTATTGTAATATGACTCCAACTACATAACGGTCACCATGTACGTAACTCGCAATTAGCAGTGGCTGAGCTTTATACCCCTCCCGATTTAAGATTTGAGATGCTGTAACAGCTAATTTTTCAGTATATCTTGTGTATTCATCTGGCTCGAAAATAATACAATCTTTGTATATTATAGATCTCCCCAAGCAAACCCATCTACGTAAAGTTTTACTTTCGAGAGTTTTTATGATGTGTTTTACAATTTTAGCATGAATATTGCAGAAGGGTTGACCGTTAATGTTGTGAGTTGCAACCCTTCGACAGACCAAACAAAACACCATATTACACCCTCCTCAAACTTATGAACGATATCAACATAGATCCGTACTTCCTCTCTACGAAATCGCATATTCTGTATCCAGCGTATTCCAAATCGGTTTTTACTGAAATCTCTATACTCGGATCTCCGCAGAAGTTTTCCCTAACTTTAACATCGAACTCCCCTATCTCCTTCCTCAACTCTTCAGAGTTCTTTATCTCCTCAGCTATGGATTCCAGTATCTTCTTGATTCTTCTATACGCCAAACCTATCTCGTTCTTTATCTCAAGAATTCAAGAATTTCAGAGACTCTTCCATCTACCACGATTACACCTCCAAACTAAGTTAAAAAGAGGTTATCGAGGTATTTCCTCCTCTATGATTAACAATCTTCTTCGTGTATACACTCTGCGAGGTTTATTCTCGAAGAAGTTCTTGAGGATGTAATTCAAGGCTTCACTGATGTCTCCACCAAACTTAACATCAGCAAACATCTTTAACTTCTGTAGTAAATCATCCCTAACATCAACAATTCTTATCCCAGCCATACATAAACACCCTACAATTACGTAAAATCTTCGAGATTTTGCAATTCCCCGTATATTTCTTCATCATTGTGATTGCTGTCGACTTTTTCCTCTTCCATTAGAACCATCCTCCTTCTAACAGATTCCTTACTCCTATACTCATACATGTCAAATCTGCTTTCAAGATCTTCGAATTCGGACAGATCCACATTGTGTTCCCTTAGAAAACTTCTAACCTTAAGAGTGTTGACTTTGAATACGTTTACCTTCTTACCGTATCTCTCTACGGTCTTCACGTAGGTTATGAACCCAGATGATATTAGGAACTTCTTATAATCTCTAATGGATGTATGACTCGTTATACCTAAATGCATTATCAGATCTTCGAGTATATCCTCGTATAGTATCTCGTTCAGTAGTAGAGATTTTAGAAGCTCTATCTTCCTTTTTGTTACTGCGTTTATCTTCCTCGACGGTTGCAGTATGTCAACACCTGTATGAATGTCCTTCTTCATCTCAAAGTATTCTCGTAAGATGTCGTTTAGAGCTTTACTTAAATATCTTGCAGAACCGTATTTTCTTAACGCGTACTCTTTTAGCATGATTAAAAGTCTCTCGTCTATATCCTTACAATACAGAGGTGGCATACGAACACCTCCAATTAGTTATTCTCATCCTTTTTCATTCTTTCAATCTTCTCCATGATTGCTTTAGTAACGAACTCACTTATAGCCCCCTTCTTTGCTGGTAGTAACTTACGTAACTCAGCATCCAACTCATCAGGGATCTTAACCTTCAACACTCCCATAAGACCACGTGGTCTTATAGCCTTATAAAGATTGTGATGTCGAAACTTTGCACACACTCGTATTGAATCGGATCTAAAACTAAACACCACAGATCAATAAGATAGAGCGAGGTATTTTATTTCTGAATATGATAAAAACGTAGGAGGTCGTTATGAATAGTGAAAGGTTTATTATGTTTTTATAGAAATCGAATATGCTCATAGGATATCTAAATATCCTATTTGGATATTTGGATATCCAACGAGGATATTCGAATACAATAAAAGGAGAACTATAGTAAGGAGTACTATACAAGAGTACTGATAATAGATAAGACCAAATAAAGTATTTTTATAATTAATAATTAATAATGATAAATCCGCAGTACAATACGGTTTTTTGAGTACTCCTACCCAGGCGACATCAAGAGTGTGTGCAGAATTTAAGTGCCATGCCACGTCTTAGCAAGGTTTATATATAGGTCGCTTTTACACACCTCCTTCCAGAAGATATCAACCCAAATCATTCATACAAACTTTTTGTGTGTGGGAGAGTTGCCACTTTGACACTAACTGTTCCTTGTATATATCATCCATTCCATCGTAAAGAATTTATATCTCTACACCATCTTTCGGATATGGGGAATGGGGTTCCAGGTGATCTAGTCATAGCTGATAAGGAATCAATCGTTAAGGCATTCTTAGGTGATAGGGATAAATTAGTTCTAAACTTCGATAACTGTGTGATCGAAGTAACTTTTGGATCAATTTATGTTAGAACGGATTCAAACCTATACTGGTTGGAAGACGTTATCGGATTTAAGGTTGTAAGGGTTAGGAAGGGTAATGATATACTGTGGTGTATTTCACCTCCAACCAATTCCTTGGGTGAAATTCCGCTAAAAATAGAATTGAAGGATTACGTTGATGATGTGATCGAAGTTATTAGGAGAATTGTAGAACAAAAATCTTGACTTAGGATACCAAATATTTGGTCGTACACGCCCTCCAAACATCTTTTATAACATCATCGTTCACATCTATGTTCTCCGACAGATGATGGAGTGTTGCTCTCATCCCGTATTTATTCCGCAATTCGTCAATACACTTCTTCCTGTCTTTCCCAGTCTTTAAACACCCACGTAACTCGTGAATATACTTCAACTGCTTACATATATCTACCTTATCTGAATAATCCAGTCTCTCAAAATCTTCTATAGATGTCAACGGACTCTCAATCTTGTCAAGGTCGCTTAGGTTGAAAGATTCGTTAAAACACTCTACAAATGCTTCTACACTTTCACCTTTTGATGCGATACAGCTTCTGAACTTTTCAGCACCTCTGTTGAACATGTATATCCTACTACCCATAATTTTAAACAATTCGAAACGATCTGGATCACTTATCGTTGCTGTACGGATCTCAAGCTTACCTCTAACAATCCAACTCCTCTTCATTACATACTTCAAACCCAATTTTTTAGCCAAGTTTGTAATATATCTTACATTCTCTGGAACTCTTTTCCACTCTTCATAGTATTTTCTCATAGCTTCCCGATCTCTTATTAACCAACAACCAGTTGTCTTTAAAACTAAACTCTCATCATCTAGAATACCGTAATCGGCTACGATACTTCTGGCATCATCTTCATCCATTTCATCAATCTTGGAAGTTATGAACGATTTTAACTTCTGACCATCAAGAATTTTAACGGCATTACTCCAAACCTCATCAGTGCAGTATACCAAACCTCCCTCCATTTTCCTGTTTTTAACACTGTCTTTAAGATACTCCTTTGAACTACCGTAAACTATTACCGTGTCACTACGCCCCATCTGGTCTGAGAATCCACTGTATTTGTAAGGTGTAACACACCACCTGTATTCAAGATACGGTTTTAGTATCTCCTTTAACTTATCCATAGCTATTTCGGCATAATGAGGATTTCCATAGAATTTTGGCTCAATTCCAAGCTTCATCTCTCCCTTATCGTCTACACACGTTCTAATCATTACTCTACCAGACCAAACCCTCTTACCGTCTTCTCTCAGTATTGCTATAGCACTCCAGTTCTTTATATCATCGAAGATTCCACTACTGTACATGTCTCCCAACTCTTCACAACTCTTCCAGAATTGACCTGTTGACTTCTTAGCTATGCTTAATGGATCGGTTGTAATCTCAAGAGTGAACTTCTTTTTACCAATCGGTGGTAGTTTAGTCATCTCCCTTTGAACCTCTATCTTAATCTCCTCTGGTAACCTCTGTATTAATCTGGATAACTTTACTCTGTGCTCTCTACCTTCCTCATCTAAGTAGTATGCATGTGTTCTATCACCTTTCTTGAAGTAGTAATCCCTATCCTTAAGGTACTCTCTTATGATTTGCTGAACCCTTGCTGGAACTGTTAGATGCTCCTCCTCCAAATAATCTTCCATGTTTACTTCGAACTCGTAAACACCCTCAACATTCTTTATAGCCTCTCTAAACCCCTTTTCCAAGGTACGTTCTCTATCGATTATGGATGTTGAGAAATCCTCCAAGTATCCGTATATTTTAGGTAAATCCTTAATAGAATCTACAAAATACGTCTTACAAGACTTACTCGTTGTAGGAACTAACTCTTTCCACCTATCTCCAATATTTTCACACAGGTACTCGATACTATCTTTGCTGTATTCTATAGCACTATCTACTACAACCCCTCTGATTTTGTACAACATATCGGTAAACACCAAGCTGAAAACCCTCTTGAAGTCTTCATGGATAGCCTTTTCACGGTCTTTGTTGTAATCCAACTCATACCTCTTCAGAAGTTTCTTAACTCTGTCGTAATTTCTACCAGTTCCTAACACCCGATACACTTCTTCCACAGTGTTTTCAATACTCTCTGGTTTTAGGAGTACGCTCTCTTCTGGATCTAATCTCTTCTCTAATACTACATCTATCCACTCTTTTATCGTTGCTTTTAAACCCTCTAAAGCACTTTTATGTATTTTTTTGTCTGATGGTTTCAACATCGTATCTGATACCGCAGACAGCAATACGACTGTAGAGATTATGGAGGTAGTCCATAGCTCTGGAGACTCTGGCGGACTCTTCAATCGATCTATTGCATCATCTACATCTTCCAAAAGATTTGCAATCTTTGGACTTATTACAAGCATTACGGACACCTCAATCCTCAATAGATGCTAAATCTACTAAAGAGAATGCGTATTTCTTTGCAAGATCTATGTATTCCTTCGGTAAGTTGTGTGGAAATCCAGCATCATCGAGGTATATCAGATCTCCATATTCCCAAGATTCTGGATCATCTCTTTTATCAGCTCTAACGTATAGTTTGAATCCTTTATACGATATGAAAGCTGATACATATTCATCCTTGTCCATATTCTTACAACTGTATTGGCTAATAAATAACTTTCTTGAGGTTACACCTCCAAAAAATTAGATGGAAAATATCAACCAGTCACACAACTCCATCTCTCTACACTCTTCATCCTCTTCAATTCTTATTGCAATCACTCTGCCATCTGCGGTCTCTACTTTATCGTTATTTACAATCTTAACATCACCATCGAAGTCGAAATCGTAGAATAGTGTTTCAATTACATCGCATACATCTCCAACTTCCAGATACACTTTAGCTCCACACTTACACTTCGGAGGATATACGTATGGGATCTGGCATAGGTAATACTCCTGCTCAAATCCACAAAACGGACATCTAACACTCTCTCTATGTATGTTCCTTGCAATGATGTGTATACTCGGATCTCTAAACTTTACCTTTACGGCATCTTCTCTCATAACCTCAACACTGTACAGAACTACAACAAATGGTTTTAAAGAATCGAATGAACTGAGTATTTTCGGATCTGGATCTGTAACGATCTCAAACGATCTGTCATCTATCCATCTGCCAGATATTATACTCTCAGACTCGAAGGATATAGATCTATTACTAATGTCTATATCAACTCTTACGTTAACTCTCTCAAGAACATCTTTATACTCATCGAAGAATTTCAGTAGAACTGGATCAACTCCTTCAATTACTACCCTCATACCAATCCCAACCTCTCCAAGTAACCCTTCCTAACTCTCGGAATTCTAAGACCGAGGCCTATATAGTTATACCTCCTAGACCTCTTCCTCATCATCATCAATGCGAGATGCCTCAACTCTATCACCCCTTGTATACACCTTTGCCACTGAAAGAACTAACACTAATACATCTTCACCGTTACTGCTGTTGTTGAAATACTCTCTTGCAAATCTGTTAGCATCATCGAAATCCTTGAATTGTTTTATCTTAACTTCTGGAACTCTAATACCGTTCAGAACTTTGAACTCAAAAATTAAGGTGGCATACATGATCAGAGATAATCTATTCCTTCCTTAGCTAACACATCTCTGAGAGTTCCCTTTACAAAGTCAAAGTATTCGTGTATCTTACTCATCTCCTCTAGATCTCTTTTAACGTCTTCCAATACGCTTTTGATAGCATCTACCCTTTTATCTACATCTTCCTGCGATTTATACGGAATCTCAACTTCAACTCCAACATCTTTATTCCATACAGTTTCGGTAACGTTTGAAATTCTAACCTTCTTACACCCTATCTTCGATAGCTCTGAAACTATTTTGAGGTTGACTGCTCCATCTGGTAGGTTTTTGGGAACATTCACCTTGAACTCAACAATCGTAGCAACAATCCTGTGCTCTATAGACATGGACACCACCTCCAATAAAAAAAATAACTAATCTAAAACTTCAAATCATCCACTTTGAACACTCTGTGCTCATCTAACATCCTGCTGTATAAATTGTAATCTATTACGAACACTACAAATGTCCCTCTTCCAGTAAAATCGTAGAATGTTACAAAGCTCTGATCGCCCTCAAAGACTTTATGTTTTATCATCAATCTTAGAGCACATATACCATCTGAATCTTCCACACCCCTACAATCTTCTGGTTTGGGATAAACCTCTATTTCGAGACAACCATCACTTACTCCAGCAGTGAATATATCTACGCTCTTGGGTTTACAGAATTCTCCATATACTACGTAGAAACCATCCTGTATTTCTGATAAGATTATTGTATTCAATACGAATTCGTATTTTCCAATCTTTTCATAAGTTATTGTCGGATTATTACTATCCATCTAAAACACCTCCAAGTAAAATAAATAAAAATTAATATTAAAATTAATATCAGTAGTGAAATCTTACTCTTTTATACGGTAACAGAATCCTTAACCTCTGTTTTATCGGTAGGAAGTATAGATTCTTGTGCTTTCTACACGGTTTAAATTCACCTCTATCCATTATGCAACCGCAGTGAAACTCTATAGTGGCTCTTTTTAAGAATTTTATTAACTGTTCCTCCTTATCTGGCAAACCATATCACCACCTCTGTAAAAATAGATGCTAAAAAATATGTAATGAATTTAATTAAATTCTTTCTATAAGCTCCAAAACCCATGTGAGTATATCTTGCAATCAAAGCCCTGTGTAGGTTTATCCCAGCCAATACTGCCAGGGAAGTATCCAGTATAACTCCTATTGGTATTAAACTTAACATATCACTTCAAGCCGTATCTGACTATCCAGTATAATGTGAACGATACTATGAATCCGCCGAACATTATCAGCCACATTATCGCATAAGTTCTCCTGAACTTCCTAACCTCTTCTATTGCCTTCTCTATCAACTCGTTCTGTCTATCAATAACTTCTGCTATTCGATCAACCATAACATCACCTAGAAATCAGACTTCATTAATTTTCTTAGCGAAATCCTTTGCGAAATACATAACTACGTCAAAATCTTCAAGATCTATCTCTTCATCAAATCTTACTGTAACTCTTCTATTCTTCTTCACCGCTTTTATAGTATACATCTTTACCGTTGGAGCAGTCTTTACTATCTGTCTTGCTCCCTCTATCACTACCGTTTCGGATTTTACCGTCTCATCCTTAAATGACGTAATCTTCTCGGTCTTAGTCTTTACTATATATTCTTCTCTGATATGCCAGTCGTCAATCCTACGCATGGTATACACCCCCAATCCATTATAAAAAAATTGGAAGGAATTACTCATGATGTAGAAATATGACATATGCATCGTCGATAAACGTCCCTCTAGCATCGAAACACACTTCGACCCTCATTACTCCAGCTTCAACGTCTTGACAAAAAGTTAATGAACTATCGTTTCTTGCTATCTCAACTATTGTTAAGTTATTTCTCTGTGCAAAATCTATGATGGTTTTATACAACATATCAGTTGCATTACCGTATGGACATTGGACGTAGAAATGGTATGTGTTGTTGCCTACCTTAGTGATGTTTACTTTTACTGGAAACTTCTCTTTTATGCGTTCGCTTAAGATTTTATTTACTAATTCTTGTTCACTTACTATGGTTTTACTTGAGCTTAAGATCCATACTGTAGAGTATAAAGCTATACAGACTGCTATCACTAATATGACCAATACTCTTTTATTTTTCTTTACAACGCTATTTACCTTCCTTGCTATAAAAGCAGTGTAGCATGCACAAATTACTACTGCCGTTGGTAGAATTATATAGAGCACTTCCCCCGTAGTCAATACCTTGCCTGATAATAGTAACCAGGCTACAATGCACACCGTCACTACAGATACAATCAAAACGTATATAAGAGTGGTAGTAATAACTTCAACTCTTTTCACTCTCTCTACAACCATATTGTTACCTCCGACCACCACCATAACTGTTCAACTAAAAAAATTTGAGGGAGATGTTAACAACTAAACCTCTTCAACCTCAATGTCGAACAGTGCTAAAGCACCTTTAGTCCACATCTTAACAACTAACTGGTCTACCGCCTTCTTCACTGCTGATTTTTCATCTTCTGCCGTTACCTCTATTTCTACGGAAAATCTAACTCTGTATTTACCCATAACACCACCTCCAACTCCAATAAAAAATAAAGATTAGATTTTAGCATAGCATGGTGGTGGATTCGGATTCCTTTTAAGTTTTCTTCCTCCTCTTTTCTTCTTCTTTAGAAGAAGACATCCGTAGCAAATACCACCTACTTCAACGCTATATTTACATAGATTCATAAAATAATTGCGGTGCGGAAACCTCGCCTTTTAGGGCGGGGAGGAGCACCGCAACACTTAAATATCTAAATTTTTCACAACTCAACGAATGGTTACAATATCTGTGAAATTTAAGCTTGAACTTACGAAGGAG
>Ga0190313_1000076_pt1 | contig 61089 bp, 40 predicted proteins | sample 4870071011_MG_FD_169989 | JGI IMG/M metagenome (GOLD analysis project Ga0190313, IMG submission 169989) | Hydrothermal vent sediment bacterial communities from Southern Trench, Guaymas Basin, Mexico - 4870-07-10-11_MG | ecosystem: Environmental > Aquatic > Marine > Hydrothermal vents > Sediment ...
CTGAAGGGCAGGTAATAAATATTGGTCAACCTGATGTTATTTTAACATCGTATGAATTTTTCGCGAGAACAGTTAATGAGAAAATTTTGGATGAGTCTGGGGTGCGCTTAAAAGTTGATTTATCAAGGGAAGGTGCAAAATATAACTTAGATTATTTGGATTTTGAAAATTTAGATGTTATCGATAAAGTTAAAATATTTTTACCTGGTAAGTATTTATGGCTTATAAGACTTTATGTGAATGCAGATGGCAATGAAAGAATCATAGGTGAGTACAAAACATCTACAGATATTGCGTTTCTCAGGTCAATTACTGATAAACCTTGGATGTTTATACCAAAAAATCAGAAGGGAACTATTTGCAAGAATAATGTTGTTGTAAACTATGATATGTATTTTGAAACAGAGAATGGATTAACAAGGGTTCCTTTTGATGCTGATGCTTTTGTTGACTGGCTTGTTTATGCAACTAAAGTTGGTACTGAAAATTATATAGTGCCAGATGAGTTCCACGATTACTTTTTAAGACAACGATGGTATAATGAAGCAACATCTGAGGCTATGCAATGTGGTTTTTGGGAGCCTAATACTGAAATTGTTGTTCATGAAATGTGTAGTTATTGTGACAGTCCTGATGCGGAGTGTTACAAATTGGATAAGGTTATTTATCCTCATATTGCTGGTGTTGATTCATTGTCGTTTTTAAGGAATGATCCGACAGATCAAGTTGTAAAAGTATCTGTGTTAGGAATGGATGAAAGGTGGCGATACTTTGAATTATTTAGTGCTTATTTTGTACTTGTTAGAGCACCTTATTAATTTTCTCTTGACATTCCGTAAAAAGTTTGCATTATAGATATTGGTTCAATAAGAATATTTAACAGGGGGTTTTACTATGGCGGCTGTTGACGAATTCAAAAAGAATTATCCTGATGTGGAGTTGTTTGTTATAACAAGGGGAATGGGAAGAACGGTTTATAAATTTTATTTTCCGAGGATTGTTCCGATGGATATAGCTATTGGTTCGAGTAAGCCGGGCTTAAGTTCATTCATCAAGTCTCTTTCATCTATATTGAGTGAAGCCAGTTTGAGCGAGTTTAATGAGGAAAAATTGAATCAGTTGTATAAGCGTATTTTGAATGATATTATTATTGATATTCAAAAGAATGGAGAATCTGTGCCTAAAGATTCTGTACACTTTGATATGGTTACTGATGTTATAGATGAGTGGCTTGACTTAATGGGTATTTTTGAGCGTGTTGAAGTGGCGCGGCTTCCTTACATGCATATGGGAAGTGCTATTGATGCGATAAAGTATGATTTTAACTGGGGTGGTTACAGATATAGTGTTATATATCCTGATCTTTCATCTTATGTTGGAAAAAATGATATTCCTGAGTTTGCTAATATCTTTTTTGATTTTGTAGATCAGATAACTAATACAGAGATTTCATCTGAGGAACTTGGGAAGAAGTTTTATGATCTTGCATTGGGTAGCAAGATTACGATCGGGCGGTCTGAGAAAGAAGTTATGAATTATGATCCTAATGCTTTTGCATATATATTTAATCGGTGGCTTCAGGATAGTGGGTTGATATTTAGCGATTATGAAGTCGTGTAAAAAAGATATAATAAAGTTTTTTGATAATTCAGGTAATGAATATGTCTTAAAAATTCCGACTTTATTTGAATATCTTTTATATAATTCAAAGCAATTTGAACGAGTTTGGAATAGGTTGTATATATCTGATTTACCACGGCCTAAGTATTGGAGGAGGATATTAGATAGTATATTCAATGAGATATTTCCGAGTTCATTTCTTTCTGATACTAGTGTTTTTGATGTTGGTGATGAAGATAATAATTGGTTATTTACTTTAGCGCTTAATTTACATCAGGCTTTTGGATATAAACCACATGAGATATTGAAGATGAATCCTTATGAGATATCATTTGTTGCTGCATTATTTGATTTCTATATGGATGTTATGAATAATGAAGCCGCCGCAAAATATGCTTCGGGGGTATAATTTTATGGAACTAAAATTTGTGACATATGAGTCTTTATAGAAAACAATATAATAGTCTTTATGGTTCAGTATATTCTCCTACTTTGAGACCATACAAAGATTCGATGGCTAAGCGCTCGTCCGGATTGAAGAGAACTATCATAGATATAGCTGTTGGGGCGGGCGCTTATTTATTACTTCGTGGTGCAAGTAAGTATGCTGGTAAGACATTTATCAATGCAGTAGAAAAAGGGGCGCTTCCTCTTTTTCAGGAAGGTTATACTGCTGCTAAGAAACTGCGCTTACTTTCCAAAGAGGGAAGTGTATTTGATATACTGCGAACAGTAAGTTCAGGATGGAGAAATCTCGAAAGGTCTGTAAAAGATGTAACGAAGCCTTATATTCGTGCGGCGCGCTCGTTTGATAATATTATGAAGTACATAGCTCGTCCGATTGGATCCGAGAGGCGCGCTTCTCTCCTAAAACAACTTTTCAAAAAATACCCTATAAAGCAAGTTCTTGCAGGTAAGGCTTTATATGGTTTGGGAACGGGTGTTGGAATTGCTTTAACAAATACATTAGTTGATATCGTAGCGAGGTCGGCTTATCCTCATTATCAAGAGGATTATGTTCCTCATGGTATAAAGGCATTTCCTGTAAGAGCAAAACAGTTTTTTGGTAATTTATTGTTTACTGCTGTTCCATCTGGTTTATTTAATCCGTTAAAGACATATGGAAGGTATGCGCTTATAAAATATTCACCGAGGATTGAGAAATTTGTAAGGCAGGCTCATATACATAAGTTTATTGGTTCTGCATATGGAACAACGGCGCGCTTCATGAATTCAGTCTTTCGCAATTTGGAATCTTCATTAAAAGCTCAGCAACATTTTCTTTTTAGTGAAAGGGGTGCTCAAAAATTATTACAAGAAACATTTATTAATATGAGGAGATTTGCAAAGCATGGTAATTATTTTGGTGCTGTAAAATATGGTCTTAGGTCATTAACACATAAACTTAGAGTTTTGACGAAGGAGACATATAATTATTATCGTAATTATAGAAAGTCGCATCACAATCCATTAGGTTTACCTGAGGATTTTATTAGGCGGGGTGAGATAGATTCTCGGCATATTGAGAATGAGTGGTTATATACTGTAGCGCGCGACCTTGCTGTGAAAGCAAAAGTTAAGGGTGAGGTTGAGGCGCGCCAATTTGGAAAATCATTACTGCGGAAGGCGCTCGATAAAGAATATGGTATGTCTTGGTGGCAGAAGTTTCTTGGGATTGAGCGTTCTCCTATGGGTAAACATGATACCCAGAGATTTCTTAATTATCTTAGAACCCTTGGTGTAAATGAAGAAGATTTTAAGAGGTTTTTTGGTGCTGCTGATATAGATCAGATATTGAAATCTGGTGTAAAGTTATATTATGGTGGTATATATGAAGCTGGTGGGGAAAAGATTGGTTATGGTTTAGTGAAGAAGGCGCTTCGCCGTGCTTTTGTTTTGTCGCAAGGTACTCGTTATAGGGGGTTTTTTAGGATTGTTACCCATGCGTCGGGGCTTATGAATCTTGTACATAAAACGCCAAAGTTAGTTGATTTGAATACTGAAAGATGGGGTGGTTATATACCTATTGGAAGAAAAAGGATATTGTTAACTAATAAGGATACTCATGGTTTGGTTTATGCTGATCATCAAATTTGGACTTTATTACCCAAAGAGGGTGGAGAAAAGGCTTATGAGTTGCGTAAGTTTGCCGAAGGTTATCAGTTATATAATGAGGCATATAGTTCATTATTGAGGCGTGAGGTGGCGGCGGCTTATTATCGGGAAAATGCAATGGATGTTGCAAAGAATCGTGATTATGCAAATCCTATAAGAACACTTCGTAAATGGATAAAAACACTTCGTAAGTCGAACAAACCATTTGAGACTCTTATGGATATATCTTCAAAGGTGGGTGCAGGTCTTGAGGATCTGTACGGGCGGCTTCAATATTACACTCTTTTATTTCAATCTAAAGTTTTTGATGATCATACAATAAGAAGAAATCTTTTCAAAAAAATTCCCGAATTGAGAGAAGTTATTGGAAAGAATGTATTTGAGATGGACGACAAGTCTTTAGTTGATGTTGTAAAAGGTATACTTCAATCTGATGAAGATTTACCGAATAGAATTAGGATAACGCTGAAAAGAGTTTTATCAAATTATGAAGGTGCTATACCTGAGGTGCGCTCAAGCATACTTCGTACACAATATTTGGGTAGTGAGTTAAGCGAGGTTAGTGCGAGGAGATTTTTGGAGTCTTTCCTTATAACATATCATCTGAAAAATGACACAAAACTTTATAGTAAGATATATGAAAAGGTTATAGATCCTTCACATGTACCGAAGTTGTATAAGATGTGGTCGAAAGTTGCTTCGAATATTTTACGACATAAATCGGTTGAAGCGCTTGGTCCAGATGCTGTAGCGCATATTGTAGAAGAGAATCTTGATGATTTATATAAGGTGTTAAAAGCAACTCCGAATGTCGATATTATGAAACCTGTTTCTGCTGTTTTGAAGGTTGGTGGTCTTGGGCTTGAGGATCTTTTTGATGTGTATGATACTGCTAATTTTGTAACGACAAATGCGCCTTATGCATTTCTTAAAACTGGATTTAGTTTAAAGTCTAAAGAGGGTGTTTCTGCATTTGAAGCGTGGGCTGCACCTGGGATGAGGGTTGTATGGCAATTTTTAGATAAGACTATTGGGAAGTTAGGATTACCATTTTTGAGGACGGATGCTTCTAATATGAGGTTTATGGATATGGTTGTTAATCTATGGAGGCCTGCAGCAGTTGTGTCGGCGGCTTCTTTTGGTTATAGAGTTTTGGATGCATTTTTAGACGAAAATCCTATACCGGGGCTTCGTGATGTTCTTGAATCAACAGGGTTGGGCGAAGGGTTAAATCCAATTATTGCTGATACATACGCATTGGGGCGCTTATCTCTTGCAAAATTTACTGATACTGTTGGAATAACAAGTGCAGCACAATATTTAGAAGGGATAATGCCGGGATCAACGACATTCTTACCGGGTGCTGTTTATGGTGCATATGTTGGATCTTCATTGGGGTTACCGGGTATGTTATCAGGAGCATTGGTATATGGTGCGGTTAATAGAATATTATCACCTCTTTTGCCGGATTTAACTAAATCTACAAAAGATCTTGAGGATATATATTCTGGTAGGAAGGAAGTTCCTGTAAGAAGAAATAGATGGTGGTTGCTTTCTCTTACGCCTTATGAAGGTTATGGGATTGAATATTTTAGGCCATCTTTTTATCATATGATTAAACAACAATATTCGAATACAAAGATGTCTAAATGGCAATCTATTATAATGGGTGATTGGATGTTTGGGTTCAATCCGATTCGGCAAGTTATAGATCCATATTATAAAGAGCGAATGAGGTACTTCAGTCGTCCTGCGCCTATGACTGAATTACCTTTCTGGAATGTGCCAATTATAGGTCCGGCTTTATCGATGAGTATTGGTCAGATTTTGAAGCCGCAAAAATATATGCACGAAATATTTCTTTTTGAAACATCTCCGGGTACAATCGGATCTGATTTTATTGCTGCAAGAGAGAAGGAGCGTGGAGATCAGGCGGGCTTATCAGTCTATTCTCCCCATGATGTTTTGAGATATCTTGATCAAAATCCAGCAGAGGAAGTTTTATTGAATAATCGTTATGCAAAACTTGGGCAAAAAGTTTCAGAGACTATGGCTGGGAGAGCACTATCGGAGATGGCATATAGAACGACAGAGATGATGGGATTAAGGGGTTATTTTGCAGATGTTTTGATGGGAACGCAGACACCTCTTGCTGCTGATAAATATCTTGAGATGTCGGGGGAAAATGAAGGTTTTATGTCATGGTATTGGTCGGCTGAGTTAAATGATGTTGGGGGTGGATTTACTGAAATTCTTAGAAGGTTTAGGCCTGATAAAAGAATAAATACGGTGAATCCAATACCAAATGCTGTGTATTTACCGCCACCTTATAATTTTGATACGAAGGGTGATGTGTATACAAAAATAAAGATGGGATTGGCAAGATTGCCGGGGCCTATATATGAGCGGCTTCATAGAGTATTTCATACATTTCCGGGGTCTGCTGATATGCTTGGAAGAAGTGTGGAGGAGATACGGGATATTATGACTGGATGGGAGGATATTGTTGATGATAAGGTTAAGGATTTGGCTGAAGTTGGGGTTGATGTGCAAGAAATAGTGAAGGGGGAACTGAGAGCGGCGGGCTTATTAGTAAAAGAAGACATTCCTGTTTATGATCCTTATAATAATGTATTTGGTATAGCTGATGCTTTGATAAAGAGAGGAAATCGGGCGGAACTTCTTTCCATTCGTACATTATCGCCGGAAGAATTTGAGAAGATAACGAAACCTTTATCACCAGATATATCTCAATTAAATTTCTTCTTAATGAATACTAAGAATAAATTTGGTCGTATTTTGTATGTAAATAGAAAGGATCCCACGCAATATAAGGAATTTACTTATACAGTTGATCCGAATAGATATAAGATTGATATGTCTTTATTGAATCGGGCGCGTGAAAAAGCCGAGGCTGTTCGTGAGTCTGGGTTTGCATATGATTATGGGCGCTCCTACTCTTGGATGGATAGGTTAAGGATTTTGGCTGATGTAGCGCCATTTTCTGATCAGTATAAGACTGCTTTGTGGGTGGTTTCACAACAGATAAAATCGGGCGTGCTTCCTCCTGAAGCTAAGGATGAGCTTAATCAGATTCTTGAGATGAGACAGCAGAAAATTCAAAGATATCCGATTTACTTCAGAAGATTTACAGGTTATACATTTAAAGATACTGTTAGCAAAATACTTTCACCAAAACCGATGTCGAAGAGGCAGCTCAATATGAGTTTGAATCCATTTGTGAAGTCGCCAGAGGAATACAGTTTTCCTGAAAGGATTGCGGGTGCATTATGGGAAACATTTACTCATTTGAATACTCCATATCAACAAAAGTTTTTCTTCCAATATGATCCTTACGAGCTTTATAAGAAGTTTAACATATATGATAAGGAATACAAAGATTATCTTTCACCTTATTCAGATTGGATAAAACCGTATGTTCAGACGACTATAGCAAGTAATACGGCACTTGAGGGTACGACTAATTTCACTATTGGTGGATTATTCCTTGGTGGTATGGCAGGTGCGGCGCTTGCTGCACCAGTTGGTGCTTTATATGGAGTTGCTTCTAGTGCTGTTCAGAAAACTTTGGGTGCATATATACCTAAAGATGTTCGTAATGTAAGGAAGTTGACGAGGTTTTATGATCAGTTAAAATATATGCGTAACATGCAGTTTTATGCATTAACTGGAAATGATAATTATCTTGAGCAGGCACATAAGACAATGTATGGTGCAAGGAATATTTCGGAATATTTGAAGGGTCTTCCCACTTATGAGAAACCGTTTGCTGTGGCATTTTTGAATACTACTGACGAGAGGACGCGCGCTTCTATTTTAGATGTCGCACCTGATTATATGAAGCCGCTGCTTATGAATTACTGGTATGATTTAGGTGATAAGAGTCTTTATGATTCCCAAGATGCAAAGGGTAAATTACCTATACCTGATTCGCAATGGGCTGGTTGGTCGATGGAAGTTGATTTACCTACTATAGAGACCAAAGAGATTAAGCAACTTGGTCTTGATCCGCGGGATTATGGTTTAGGTTTTGGTGATCAGATGAGGATGGCCAATCAGCTTAGGGATGACGCGCTTCTCTACACAAATGATGTCGTACCAGTGAGTTATGTTGATGTTGGGCAACTTGTTCAGGTTTTGAGGTCTGCTTGCAAGCGGGCTGGTTTTGATGTTTCTGTATCTATATTAGGTGGTGATATGAGTAATGTGACAGTTGATGTGTATATACCATGAGTGTATTTAGAGACAATTTTAAGGCATATAGAACAAAAAAGCGGGATGAGCAGCGTTATTTTGCTTGGAAGGATAGTTTAGTTGCGTTAAGCGGCGGGCTTCTCCTTGCTGATTATATTTATCATTTTGATAGACAGTCTATTATAGATTACTTTTTAAAGAAGAAGTTTCCAGAGGCATATAGAACGCCGAATGTAGCACAGCGAGAAGCAAGGAAGTCTATTCCGGAGGCGGCTTCCACGGTTGTTCGTGATTTTGTTAAGTATGGGCGCACTTATGATGAGATAACCGATGAGTTAGATGAGCTTATAGCATTTGCAAAAAAGTGTGGCTTAAGTGATGATGAAATACAGAGGTTGAGTAAGAAGGCTGATGAGAAAATAGATTCATCTTTTTACAGTCTTTTAAATTTAAAGACTCCGACTGAGCGGGCAATAGAAAAACTCAAAATATTCCGGCGCTTATTGTATAAGGAATTACAGGATAGAAATCTTTTGGATCCATATAGTTTTTTCATGACATCATCTCCTGATACTGTTGCTGATTTTGGTCTTGGACAGTTGATGTTTAATCATCAGGATTTTCTGGATTATGCGTGGTTTAAGGAATCGCGAACGATATTTAAATTAAGACGGATTACCACATCTGCTGATCAGGGCGCGCTTAAATCTTCCTTAGGCAAGAGCTTAACTTTTGTTGATATTTTACATGACCCATCTATGCCATTCAAATTGTATTCTGATAATATACATGCAAGATCGGCTGAGCAGTTTATTACGAGAGGGTTTTTTAGTGGTTTATCACAGGTGGGCTTAACCAAGCGTAGAAACTTAAAATATAGGTATGTAACTGATATTGTAAAGAGGATATCAACTGCGGTAAGGAATTGGGTGCATGAAGGTGGTCATGGTGATGCTATTGTCGGAGATATAGATTTTCGCGTTGTGAATATTGAAGGAACGCCATTTTTGAGGGTGATATTTAATGTAAGGGATTTAGATGGTTTGGTTAGGACTTTGCCTTTAGACATACCGATAAATCCGGAAGCGGATGCGATTATGTTTCCTAATGGTATTTCATGGATAAATGCTTACCAGACGCGCGCTTACAATCCTACTGATATTATTCGTTCGGGTCATGTTATGATACAAAGAATTGAATCGGCGGTAAAGTCGGCGCTTAATGATTTATATCAGGGTCGTGATACTCAAAGGGTTACAAAGAGGTTTTATAATATTATTTCAAGTGGTATGGATGAAATTCATTTATTCAGATCGAAGGATTTATATGCAAGGGAAAAACTAAAAGTTCGCGATATACCGAAGTCGAGGAAGCGCGCTATTATGTTACGGAATGCGATCAATTATATTCGTAACAAGATTCGTGGGAAGGGAAAGCGCTATGAGATACATTTAGATATTGAGTATTTTTCCCCGAGTGAATTTACTGCTGGTGTTCAAAAAGCGGCAAAGTCTTCAGGATTGTTGCCATATCAGTTTTCATATACTTTATATGATACAAAGACTGGGAGAGTTATAAAAGTTTTCAATATTTGGATTGATATTACGAAGTATTTCAATGATAATCCTGTTGCTATGGAGGATTTTCGTAAGCATTTGCAAAATCTTTATGGTGATATGGCGGATGATGTGTTGAGAGAAATTAAGAATTCGCAGTTTAAAATTGTTGATTCTGCTGTCGATAAATTGAAGTATGCTTTGTTAAAGGAGGTAAGACATTATAAAGATATTCAATTTGTTATGAAGGGCGGTGCTTATGCTGAAATTCCAATTCTGGGTAGATTATTTACAGGAGCAAAAGAACTTCAGCCATATTTCAATGAGTTTCTTGACATAGAGGAAGCTGATAAATTAGGAAAGAAGTCCGAGGATGTTTTCAAGGCAATGGGTATGGTTGATCTTGTGCAGCGTCTCAAGGAGATACATGGAATAGATGTTGATGCAAAGGCGCGCAAAGTTGCTGAGGAATTAAATCTTCCTGAGACTTTAATGATAAGACATAGTGCTCTATTTGATACATTAGTTCAGGCTATATACAGGCAGGAAGTGAATAAATTTTATGCTTCTGATCCGAATTTGAATAGTGCTTTAGATGCATATCTTGATAGAGTTATAAACTCTGAGCTTACGAATAATGTTGATGTTATTCTTGAGACGATGGAGATTCTTGAGAATGAAGGGCTTGCAGTTACATTAGGCAATCCGGGGGCGGCGCTTAAGAGCAACAAAATTCTTTTAAGTCGTGTGCACTTACTTAAGGCGATAGGTCCTGCCAATCTTGCCAAGCAGTCATATCAGATTTTGACGGGCGCTTCCATAAGCCAAAAAAGGTATGAAAGAACACTACGGAAAGTTTATACTGGTTTAGCGCAGGCATTGAAAGGTGATGAGAAAGTATATGGTGGTCTTGAGAGTATGTTTTTGCATTCTTTGATAGCAAGGAATCCCGGTAAGTTTCTGAATCTACCGACGGCTTATATCATGATGCATCCAACAATTCGTGAGGGTATGGTGGTTATGGATTCTGATGTAGTAGAGAGTGTTGGTCATGTTATTGAGAGTATGAATAAGATTATAAGGATACCGCGGACAGAAGAAGGTGTTATACTTGATGATTATTTGAGGCGCGCTTTATATTTGAAAAAGATTTGGTTGCATATGGGTGGACATAATATGTCTGAGCAACAGGTGGAGCGCGCTTTTCAATATTTGGATTTAGCGGATCAGATATTAAATATTGGGAGATTTAGGGCTATTGCTAAAAATAATGATTATTATGATTGGATATCACATGATAGGTTTGAAAAATTAAGGGAGAAATTTTTCGTAGATGAAGGGACGAAAAGTGTTTATAAGAAACTGATACGGCTTCGTCAGAAGTTAAGGACTGCGAAAGATTTTAGGGAAGTTATTTCAATTTACAAGAGGGCGCTTGAGTTAATTGAGACAGCAGATCGTAAGTTTCAGATGAACCTTTTGGATCCGAATGATTTTGTGATGTATACTGGATTTAAATTAACTGGTAAATTTGCGAATGCAAATCCGTTAGCTATAAGTATTCAATACAGAGTACATGATCAGGCACAAGTTTATCTGAAAACTTTTCCTAAAATCTTTTTGGACAAGGCGGGCGCTTATGATTTATCAAAAGACGAAATAGAATACCTTGAGGATCTATTACAGGGCAAAACAGGTAATCTGGGAATAAAGGTGGTGCTTAATATTCTTTCTTCACCGGTAAAGATATTTGGTTTATCTGGTAAAGCACAGGTTTTGAGGGCAAGAGGTGGAACTTTATTGAGACAGGGTATTGGAATGTTTGAGGAATTTTCTATAGCAAAGAGGGGCGAGATTGGTGAGTATCTTGCGAAGTATTTGACTCATATAGGAATAGAGATACAGCGTCGGTATGGGGAGGAAAAAGTTAATAAGTTTATGAAATATCTTGAAAAAGAATTGAATGCTGCTGCGAGAAAGGCTTATAAAGAAATTTCAATCAAATATCCTGATTTGCCTGAATTTAAGTCTAACTTTTTTGAACTTGGTAGTGAAGTTGTATATGGGCTTCCTATGAGAATACAGAGGATGTTTTCTAAAATACCATTTACTGATCCTAAGGTTTATAATAAGTTTGTTATTTTATTTCTGAAGAATCTTATTGGGGAGGAGTTTGAGGAGAAAGGTGTTGATAAATTTATAGAGAGGCTGGCGCTTCAATTTGATCTTCATATGCTTGATGTAGTTGATAATTTGAGTAAGTCTGATAAGGAGTTTTTAGCTAGTATAGGTTTTCATATAGATGATTTTGCATATAAGAAAGGGGTTCCAAGGGAATTTGCGAAGATTTTAAAATTTGTGATTCAGAAATATGGTGATATGCAAAAAGTTACGAGACAGAGGATTATTCAATGGTTGCAGGATGCTCGCGATGATCTGCGTGAGAATAAAGTACTATCAGAGCAGATTGAGGCTGTAAGGAAATATATTGTGAGTAAAAGTCCAAGAGCTGCAAAGGAATTGAAGAAAGTATCAGCTTTGTATAGGTTTTTTGATGTGGAGGGATTTGTTTATCCAGGTATAGCAGCATTTGAGGCTGTAACTTTTGCTGGTTCTGATGTGTTGTGGAAGATGTCAAAACCGTTTGTGAAAATATCTTACCCGTTGTTTGAGGAGGCTCTTCGTCTCCAGCAGTTCAACAAAATGAGTGGATTTATGGATACACTGCGTTATTATGTTGATACTGATAGAATGCAAATTGTTAATAGTATACTTACAAATATTATCTCAACTTATAAGGAGTTCAGTTTGAAAGATATGATGCGAAAAGGTGCAGTTATAATATCTACTGAGCATCCTAATGAACAACTTGAAAAGGCTATTGATTATATACTAAATGTCTCGAATATTCATATAGCAGATGAGGAAATGATATCCTTGGGTATAAGCGAGCTTAATGAGGAAAATCTTGCGCGTCTTATGGAGTCTGGAATACCGAAAATTTTGAAATCTCCTGCGAAGGGTTATACAAAGGTTGATAGGAGTTTAGCCGTCAAGGCGGCGGTGCTTCATTTGAAACAGGTTATAGATAGATTAACAGAGGGTGGGAAGCGCCCGCTTCTCTTTGATCTATCATCCATAGATGAGTTATCATTGGAGGACTTGGGGGGCTTCTTAGACGATGAAAACTTGAAAAAGACACTAAGAAATTATTTCAAGAATAACAGGTTTCTTTATCTTCCATTTGTTGATGCGTATAAGCATAGGGATCTGGTTATTAATTTATATCCTGATGGTGAGTATGAAGGTGCGGTTGTGAGTGATTTTCTTAAAGGTTTATCATCAATTGTTAAAACATTGTATGAATATGGTCGTGCGAAGGAGGGTAATAAGCTTTCATATTTAGGGGATGTGCGCGCTCAATTGATAAAATATTTGGCGCTTATTTTTGAACCGACATATGGTAAAAATAGTATAATAGCGGATATACTTTTCAATAAAGTTCTTGGTGTTTCAGGGCGGGCGATGTCCAGTGTATATTTTACTACGATGAATGCAAGTATAGGAGAGGCGAAATGGGAACCATATATTCTTTATGCACCGAAGGATCTTATTGATTCTTGGACAAAGGTTGCGCTTGATATGTTTGGTGAGAGTGGAAAGGAAGCAATAGAGCGTAATGCAACATTTTATGGTGGTGTTGTTCGTAATCCTGAGGAACCCGGGACTTTCTTCTTAAGTCTGATAAGACCGTATAATAGAGAAAAAATTAAGGCCCGTTATGGAGAGGGTGAGCCTCCAATTTTTGTTGATCCTCTTTTGTGGATTTATAGGAAATTTGGTGATTTTGATGGTGATGATGCTTTTGGTCCTTGGCTTTTTGGGGCGAAGAAGGAAGAAATTATTAGGCGTATTCAGGAGCTTTATGGGATTTCTGATAGGGACTTATCGTTGTTTAGAGCATATATGGAATATTCCAAAAAGGCTGAAGATTATGAGGTTTTGATAAAGTATGTTGGTAAAGAGTTTGCCGACAGACATCCTGAAGAGATAGCAAAATTAATTGGTGAGGATAAGCGGCGCTTAGGCGTTACGAATCCAAAGATAATAAAGGAAAAAATTGCGAGTAAGATAGTAAAAAGATTAAAGGAGATAACAGAGAAACTTCCTTATGTTTATGTAAAAAATGTTACTGGTATAACGGATGAGGAGAAGATACAGGAATTTATTGATGAGTATGGTCTTACTGCTGAGGTTGATATTGAAGGTGGTTTATCGCCTGAAAAGTTTTTTGAGGTATTTCCAAATGCTAAAGAAAAGATATATATGCCGAGAGTTTATATGAAGGCAACAAAGGTGAAAGATATTGATCGCTTTACACAGACGAAGATGTTTGAGAATCTTCTTCAGAAAATGGCAAAAGAAATACGGGAGAAGCATAAGGAGATGTCTGTTATTGAGGCATATGAGGAGGCGGCTTCTGAGTTAGTCAAAATACAGCGCGCTTCTGATATCGTAGGTAAAGGTGATGTTGGAAAGATATTCCAATTTATGCATAGTAGTATATCGCAGATATATGGTGTTGCGGGTGTTTTAAGAAGGCTTAAAACTATATCGCGTGCGGTGGAGAGGGGCGCTTCTCGCGAAGAAATTCTCAAACAATATGGGGTTAATGTTGATGATTTCATGATGGATGTTATAAATAAAATGAATGAAAATAGGGAATTTGCTGAAAGAAATATATTGATGACTGTTACGATGTTGGATAATATAGGGTTGAAAGGAAAACGAACTACAAAGACTGGTATTGCTGTTTTGGAAGATATTGTAAAAGAGTCCAATAAAGGTGAGGAATATCTTTTAAAATATTTGAATGCAAGTGAGGATTTATCCAAACCATTGCTTGAGTTTGGTGTTCTTAAGAAAGCCGAAGATGGAACTTTGTATATTGCTGATAAGGAAGGATTTAGGTTTTTCCAATCTGCCATGACTTGGGCTAGGTCTTTCTGGAACAAACAGAATGCGCAGAGACTTTTCAACACGGGAGGCGCGCTTAAAACTGATATTGATAAAGCATCACATGTGGCAAGATTTATAGCAGATTTACATGCGAAAGGACTTAGAGGTATATATGCTGATTTTCTTGAAGAAATGTTGCCGGGGCTTTCTTTGTTAAAGGCGGATAGTGGAGATTATTTGTTTAAAACTGTAGGACAATATTTTGAATATCAAAACGCGCTTAAAATTTCAAAAGCTTTATTATCTTCAAAAGGTAAGGCTATTACAGCTATTGCTGCTGGTGTTTTGGGTGCATTTGTTTTGAAGAAAGATAGGCTTCATGGTGATCCATTTTCACTTGGGTTTGATCTTGGAACGATATATGGGATGGATCCGAAGTTTTTTGATAGAAGATGGGTAGCGCCTGAATTACCAAGAGATATACCGATTGATGCTGATGTGGATATATTTCATAGAAAGACATATGTTTTACACAATATGCTTCATTATGACAGGCGCACACTTGACAGATTGATTCGTAGCGGTATAATACAGAAGGATGAGTTATATGGTGCAAAATATGGCGCGCCTACTGAGCTCTATGAACAGATAAAAACGAGGTATTGATAAATGAATATAATAATTCGTAAAGTAGGAATGGGGTATGTAGATTCTGATGTTTTATCACAGGTTATAAGAGAGGCATTGGCACAGATGGGGTATGATAATGTTCAGATAAGAGTACATCGTTATGGTACACATATGACTCCATCATATCAGAAGTTTATTGATCAACAGCAAAATGGTTATAGAAGATAAAATTATAGGCTCGCTTATTATGATAGGTAATTTTCCGGATGAGATAAAGTGTTTGCTTCCAAAATTTAGATGGAATAATAAGGAGAAGGAGTTTTTGCTTGATTTATATAAATATCTTAAATCTCAACCTTCTTTTAGGCGTGATGAGATATTGAGGGTAATTTGTAATTCTCTTGATTATGATTTGATTCCGTCTATATTGTTATCATTGTATGGTTTGGAAAATTTTCAGCCAGACAAAATAACTATGTTATCTGGATGGAAAAGGGATATTTTGAATATTATATTAAGACATTCATTTTTTGATGGTAAGTATTATGTTTTAACTGACTCAAAACACGGGCGCTTATATGTCAAACTTTAAAATAGGTGACATAGAACTTGATGTTCAACCTATTCATTTTCAGGTTTCATCTTATCATGGTACGAATATAGTTCCTACGGTAAGGACATTTGGGAATGTTGTCTTACCGACGCCTGATGTAATGCATGAATATACTATTTCGATTGAATTTTCTGATGCTTATAGTGTTAATACGAAATTGCGGCCGCTTATTGCAATGTTTATGAGGTCGCCATTTGTTCCTATTCAGTCTGAATGGTTTAATGATTTAGTTTTGCAGAATATTTTTGCTACATTGAATGATAAGGAAAGTACAAATCCTTACATAGAATTTATAAAAGAGCATCATATTGGTTGGTATATGTTGCTTGAGATGACGGGGGGCACAAGTGGGCCGCGCTCAATGAATGTCTCTATAAAGCTTTTACCTTTTAATATTTTTGCGCTCACGAGTGATCCGAAGTTTTTGCAGTCTTGGGATGATGTAGTTATTATTGCGAATCTTATAGATAGTATGCTTGATTTGGATGTTATATATAAGGATCCGTATTATTTTCAGCAGGTTTTTGATGTTTTATATAATCTATCGAAGTTTGATCCAACAAAAAGTAATTCTGTGGATAATCTGAAAACTGCTGATAAGTATGATGCTGATTATTTTAGGGGATTTTTCGATGATTTGAAGAAGTTGAAAGACAAGTACTATGATAAAATTTATTCTGAACTTGATTATGGAAGTGACAATCCGAGAAGTGCTTTTTCTTATACTTTGGATAGTAATAAGTTAACACCGTTTCAATTTTGGTATAGATCTTTATTGGAAGAATTCAGGAGGGATTACAAAAACATATTGAAGAAATATTTTAATATAGATGAAGATACACAACCAGTTCTTTCTCTGTGGCAGCCATCTGATGATGAAAAGTCTTCGATAACCATACGTTATCCTGTACCGAAGTTTTCATTAAAAGAATTTATACAGGTGGAACATAAACAAATTTTAGAAACAATCAATGAGTTATCAAATATTGTTCAGAGTGGTAGTAAAATTACCAGTGGTGATTTTAGCAGTAATATTTTTGGTGTTATATCTGATGCATTTAAGAGTTTGCAGAATAGTTTACGGAGTCTCTTAAGTGCTTCACAGTTAAATACCGCAGATAGAAAATTGCTATTGGGTTCGTCAACAAGAACATTTTTATATAGTGTGTTAGGTGCGGCTAGTCCGGCTTTGCGTAGAATGTTGCAGCCTGTTATTGATGGATTATTTTTGCCCGACAAAATTGATATAAATGTTATGCTTAGTGGTGATCTTATAAAATCACTAAGTCAAGTTTTTGTTGATTATATAAATGATGCACCTAATGACAAGATAAAAGATGAGCGTATAAAGGAAGTTGCATCTATTCTGAAAGCGGCGCTTCAAAAGTTCCTTGGTGATATATTTTGGTATCAAGATATGTTCAGATGGGATGAAATAGTAATTGAGCCGCCGAAAGCGGTGCCTATATCAGTGAATTTCAGTCTTACGAATAAAGTTGTGCCGTTGAAAACCATAGGCAGTATTATTCCTTTTGGTCAGTATTTTGGGTATGGGGGCGCTTCATTCAACATCGTTATAAGAACTCAAGATCCGGAGTTTATAAAGGAATTCAAACTTATGCGATATTATTATCAGAGTTCACAGTATATAAGGGCGTCGCTTGCAAAATTTGGTATAAATAGGCGGGCGCTTCGCACTGAATTATCTGTTTCTGCGAAGGATAATATATTTGGTATGTTTGGAACGAATTGGTGCGCGCTTAACAGTATCGATATCGTTCCTATACCTGAACAAAAGGATGCTGTGCAGATAACGATGAATTTAACTCAGTCTGATTTGGGGTTTGATATTTATGAGCGGTATAGAAGGAGCAGATTAAGGTTTAATAATTTATCGAGGTGTCTTTATGCTTGGTTTTGGGCCTGTGCGCTCTATGATTTTCTTGAAGATCATAAAGATTATATGAAATATTTGGAGGATGCATCTGCGCTTGAATTGTATTTAAGAGATAATCCAACACCTGACTATCAGAAAGGTGGGGGCTTATTTTATACTGAGCCATTAAATATAACACATGGTCAGCGTGGTAAAGGAGTTAATGCTGTATTAAACAGATTACGCAATAGTTTGAGTAAATTTAAATTCATAATGGGTATTGGGCAACAATCAGAATATCATACTGTTAGTACAATAAAAAGTTATGATAGGACATTGCGTGAGCATTATGTAAAGAAGATAAATACCTTTGGACAGGAAGAATATTTCTGTATAAATCCCTATTATAGAGATTATTATGATCCTGATCATACTAATTTTAAGTATCCGATAGAAGTAAAGTCTTATGATAAAGAGAAGGAAAGAGATGTTATTTTAGGACAATTATATTTACCAAAATACCATACTGAACTTGGACATAGTATGTTAGATTTTCTATATGGACAGTTATCATATGCATTGTATGTTTTACCTACTGATGAAGCGCGCGCTTATTTTCTCGCAAATTTAATTGATAATATTGTAAATGATCTTTGCATTATAAATGAAAAGGCGGGCTTACCTGAGTCCATTACGGAGTATGATAGAATACAGCAATTAACAAAAGATATTACTGATATTATAATAAGTGCACCTTCGGAAGAAAAGAAGGAAGGTGGAGAAGTGAGTGAAGAAATAGAAACAAAGATAGTTAGTGGTGAAATTGTATCAGAAATTCCGAAAGAAAAAGTAAAAGTGGAACCCACACCAGAAGACTTTTATGATAAGTTATTTTACAAAGTGGATATATCGGAAAGTAATTATATAAGGCCTGAAAACTTCATAGTTAATCTACCATTTGATAGAGGTAATCCTTTAGAGGATATTGAGCCGCTTATCAAAGAGGTTATGGATGATAAGACAGTTGATTTCAATTTTAAGCTTGATAAAATTTTGTATCTTTTGGAAGATAAGAAATATAGGGGGAAGGCTATCGATCTTGATGATTCATTTATGAATCCAAAGTTTAAGTTTAGGGATGGAAGGTATTTGAGGTTAAGTCATGTTTATAGAGCGTTGGTTCTTTTGCCATTGATTGATCAGTATGCGAAGAAGTATATTGTTTATAATGAGAATGTACCGAAGAATTTTAAGTATCTTCGTGATAAGATAAAGAGTAATGATCTTGAGTACACGAGATTTATATTACATATACTTGCACATTTGACGCAGGAGTCGGGGCTTATAAATTATTGTTTTGATGATAAATTTAAGTCTCCACCTCAATGTGAACGAAATTCTACTATTATAAACAAGTATGCTGCTACTATTATGCAAGCATCCCTATTTGTTTATAAAACATTTGATAAAGACTGGGGAAAAGATCGTATGAAGGAATTTTCCCCCGTTGATAGTTTTGTTGATTTTATTATTGATAAGATACAAAGATATTTTAAGAAGCATGGGAAATATAGTAGGCTTATAGGTGTGGATCTTGATGTATATTCAGCATTTCATATGTATTTTCTCTTTCTCTATAATGTACATAAAAATGTGAGGATATATTCAGATATTGAAAATTGCAAAAACGGTATTTTGGGCGCGCTTTTCCACAATGATGCGGCTTATAATGGTGGTGCGAGTAAGATAAAGACATATTGTGACTATTTAGATAAAAAGGGTTTGTTGAATGAGGTCAAAACTTATGGTTATAGTGCTGACAGTTTGAATGTTTTGTATGAGCATTTTGTGGTAGGAATGAAGGATTATTTTGAAGAAAAAGAAAAAAGAAATCCTTATGAAGAGAATGTTGATTATATTGCATCAAGCATAAAGCTGTACAATCTATATGTTTATCTTGTAAAGTATTTAGGCATAAGGTTGTCTCCGGAGAAACCATTTATGTGGGACAATAAAAATTTGGCGCTTCTTTACTACTTATATGTTCCAGAGATTAAAAAGAAAGAGATTCCGAAAACAGTTAATACTGCTATTGATTATGAACTTACAGGAAAAAATGTATTTAGGATAAATCCAAATAATAGTTATAGTAATATATTTATTGTGCCAAGTAATCATGATGTTTTAACAAGGGATAGTGATCCTATAGATGGAATTGTTTTTATTTCTGATGATTACGATATATCACAAACCAAGGGATTGCGTAAAGTATATATGAAAGATATACTTCAGTTGTATGATGTTTTGTCAGATTCGAACTTTAAGTGTGCAAAGCAGTATTATCTTGGTGGGATAAATGTTGGTTTAATGATGTTGCTCTATAATGTAGTACTATATGACAATTATAGGAATCTCAGACATTATGTTAAAATAAGTGATAATAAGGCCAAGGAGCTAAAGGATGTTATAATAGAATCTATAAAGAATACATTAGAATTTGGTATAGATTATACTAAAGATTTAGTGAATGATCCTTTAGTTAAAAAAGTTTATAGTTCGATCATAAAGAATAGAAGTGAAATTGAGAATGTACAGATAAGTATTGATGATGCGGATTATTTGATATTTGTAAATGAACGAAACTCTTTGTATTTTCCGGTATATCCTTGGTGGGTAAAATCAAACTCATCTATTTTTAATAGTTCAATTGTTGTGAAAGTAAGAAGTAAGATCTATAGTCGATATTATAGTTCTATTTCAAGTGATATGGATTTCATATCAGAAGATGATTTTGTAAAGAAGTATTTAGGTTACGAGAAGCCAGAAGTAGTACATTCTGTTGTGTCTGAAATTTCATCTTTGAACAATGAAACAGCAAGATATTATCCGGAACCACCTGATGATAAATCTTTGAGGATAATACATAATATGCAGAATGCTGTATATAATTTTATTGCTGATATTTTAAATCGTTCTGATATTCCTATATGGTATTTTATGGATGGACTGTTATTTGAAAATGAATATGCATTAAAGTTTGGGTTCTATATTTTCATGTCTGATATCTTTAGTGATTTTATCGGTAATGAAGTTTCAAATGTGCCTTCATTTACTAATGATCTTGGGAGTAGTAGGTTTGATTTTAACAGTGATAATAACTTTGGTTTTTAGAAGATGAAACAAATAGATGACATAATTGCTTTAGGATTTACTGAATCTTACGAAACTACTTTCTCATATTTTGCGCAAAATTTGATGGAAGAGTTTCCCACATATTTGAGTGCTATTGGTTTGGATGTTGATGCATTCAATGTTTTTGATAGTATAACCACATATCCTGACATGTGTTTACCTGCGGTTGGTGAGCCGGGTGCTATTACACCGATGTTTTATCTTTTACCTGATGTTCCATTATTTGATGATTATGTGATTGATGAACTTAGAAGTCAGTTTTATTATCAGGAAAGTGCTATAATGTCTGTATTTTTGGCGTCTTTTCCAAGATTGGACGCGTTGCTTAGTAGGTTAAATCAAACTCGGCTTCGAAATTATGATGGTGGAAGAGATATTACATATAAAGATGTTATTAGGTTTATGCTTGGATCAATGGGATATGGTTTCAAGGGGATGAAGACAAAATTTAATGATGTGCGCTTCAATAAGTTACTCGATGATGTTATATATGAATTGGAGAATTCAGGTAGAATAAAAAGAACTGGAGCTACAGATAGTCATATTGAAAAAGTTTATGCTGTTTTTGAAGAAGCAAAAGAATTGTATGATAAATTTAACAGAGATTTGGGTCCATTTAACGAGGCGGAAAATGTCGAGACGAGAAATAAGATAATTGAAGCAGCGATGGAAGAATTCAAGCAGCATCCTTATACTGATTATTTGAAATATGGTTATAGTGATAGAAAATGTGGTGCTTTCGGTGTTGCAACTTTATTAGGATTGGTTAGTGCTGCTCAAGTTTTATTTGATCTTAGTTTATTTCTTTCCACTGCTGTTTATATAAATGAGCAGGAATCAAATGAGGTGGAAGATAGGGCAGCAAAGGAAGAGGGAATTAATCCATATGGGAGAGGCGCGCTTCTCCATGATTTAGATACCTTTAAAGAGATTCTGAAAGATGAAGAGGATTTGATTGAAGATTTTATTAGGGATTATAAGAACACTGGTTCGTTTGACATGAAAATATTGACTAGGATTTCCAATGCAGTTATGGATCAATTTTATTATGAATCTTATGAGAAAGATAATACTTTGGAGGTAACTCGTTTTCATAGTCATATTGCCCGGCAACTTGCGCAAGACTTTCAGAATTTTTATGCGACTTGTTCTCTATTTGCAAATGGTGAGGGTTCAACACCGTCTGGTTGTATACAGGCAAGTGTAAAACAATTTATAACGATGTATGGTCTTGAGACACCTGAAACTATTTTAAGGAGAAGGTCATTATTTAATAAGGTTGTGAAGCAGGCTGCAAAGGATATGCGCGCTTATATCAATAGAAGTTATCCAACATTTAGGATTTATGTTATAAATCCATCAAATTTGCGCATTTATAATTTTGATGAATTTTATGACATAAATGCAGTCGAGTCGATTGATATTTATAGGGATAAATCTGGTGTAAATGATACAGCAAGAATTGTTATATCAGATCAGTTGCAATCTTTAACATTGGATAGTGATTATAGAATTGAGGAGATAAATATAAACGGCATTCCGAATACATATTCGGATTTGACTTTGAGAACTGGAATGAAGATTTTGATTTATTTGGGTTACAGTAATAATGAAAAGCATCTTGGACAGAGATTTGTAGGAACTATAACTGATATAGTGCCTAATAATGGTAGGATAGAGATTGTTGCTGGTGGATTTGGACAGGAGGCACTTGTAAAAGGTGGATCAAAGTTATCTTCGAATAAAAAAGGTGAAGAAGGTGAGGGGGGCGCTTATGAAATCAACATAGGTTCCACAAAGTTATTCACGACACACGGTGATATTTTTGCATATATTGTTCACAATAGTTTAAGCATGCCTAATTTGGGCTCAAAATATTATCAATTGGATCTTCATTATCATAGTGGTTTAGGGCTTCTTGGTTATTATGCAGGATTTCTTTCTGGTTTGCTTGAATTACTTACACCAAAACTGAGATCTTTATATCATCTTTTATCCGGTTCATTAGGCGGTGTATTGGAGAATGTTTATCTTCCGATATCGTATATGCCGTATAGTAGTGATAATAAGTTGAAGAATTACTTTAAGAAGTATGCAAGACTTACCTCTGAAACATCAAGATCGCTCGATAATCTTGTTTATGCAATTTTTGGACCTCCTAAAACAAAGTTGGAAGAATATGCAATGGAATCTGCTAAGTATAATATTGTTGATATTATTCTTGGAAGAGAACCACCTAAACCTCCAAACAAGTCTGAAATTAATGAGCCACCGGAAAATAAGTCTCCTGATAGTAAAGGTGCTTTTGGTCTTGAATATAAAGCGGTTGATAGGACTATATATGATATACTATCTGAAATATCTGATTTCTATTTAAATTATATTGTTACTGTTTTACCATATAATAATGGTTTAAGATCTAGGGCTACATTATATAGTGGAAAGAAAAACGGTTTATATAAACGCTATGATGATCTGGTAAGAAGATATTATGATGGAATATTGATAAATAACTTTTTTAAGATATATTATAATACTGATCCACTTGAAACAGTGTATGGTTTGTCTATTGATGATGAACATATAAGGGATACATATTTCAGGGCGCTTCTCCTTCCACCAAATTTACCTATAGACATTTATCACTGGCTTAATGAAATTCATCCTTATTTTGTGCATAATCTTACAACATTTTCACCACTTCAGAAATATCATTTTATAACATCTGGGAAGGATATATTAAAGAATGGAATCGTTGCTTCTGATACAGATATGCATAATACTATATCATATCATTTTACAGATGAGGTTATAGAATGGACGCCGGGCTTAGTTGTTCCGGACGAGAACAAATTTAAGAATAATTTCCTTGTTATGGCTGATGATAGTATACCTGATGATAAGTTAATAGTGTATGATTATTTTGCTCCGAATACTGATCCCAATTGGTTATTAGACCTTGCAACAAATTTGTACATTAAAAGAGAGATAAAGAAGAGTTTGAAGGATAATAGCCATGTTGATTTGATATCTCTTCTCCCGTGGTATATGATTCCGCCTTTTAATGCACTTTCGAGAGAGTTATCTAAGATGTATTCGGGTGATCTTGTTATAGTTGGACATCCAAATATTGACCCTTGGGATATTGTATATATACATGATACTGTGAATGACATGCATGGATTTATTGAGGTTGAGGCAGTTATGGATCATTTTTCTTATGAAACTGGGTATGTAACTATTATCCAACCGGCGGCGCTTACATATACAGCAGATTTATCATCTAAATATGACTTAACTCATGCTGCACATTTCTTTAAGCACTTAGGTTATAAATTTGTGCGGGGGCTTATTGGAAAGGGAATAAAATTTGGGACATTAGGAACATTAGCATTAAAAACAGGTGTAGTTGGTCTTATAACATCGGGATTATCGTCTTTAGCTGGGGCTGGAGGAACTGTTGGTGCAATTGGTGGAGGTTTAATGGTAGGAGCTACTGGTCTTGGTGTTGGGCTTGTTCTTTATGAATTAGCTAGTGTATTGAAGGATATTTCGAGGACTATGATGTTGAATTTTGGTAGGTTTGCTGGTAGGAATGCAGTAACATTAGTGCCATTGTGGTATAGGGGGTTACCATATATAGCTGGGTTGGAAGGTTATAGGCTTGATACTGTTGAATGTATGATGTTAGATAGGTATCATGATCAGCCGATAACGAGGTTATTTGTTGGAATAGATCCATGGTCAGTTTGGATGAATGGAGGCGAGCCTAATTATCTTGATTTAGTTTTGCGTGGTACTTTAGGATCGCTTTATAGTTCTTTAACTAAGATAGGAACATCGCCGAAGAGGGGTGGAAAATGAAGATAAACATAATTGGTAAAATAGAAGATTATTCACCGAAAGAGAATATTGTTGGGTTTCGCTATATGGGAAAATATTATACTGCAGTTTTAATGTTTACTGGAACAATAAGATCTCTTGATGAAAACACATTGCTTTTGTGGATATATTCGGATGACATAAAAGAGTCCTATAAGCTTAGCAAACCATCTCGTGTTTCTGTTGCTATTCCTTTATTGTATGAGTATGAATTTACATCGAAAGATACAAATATATATGAATCAAATATTTCGGGCGCTTCCTCAATAGTTGGTATAAAGTCAATGAATGGTATAATTGATAAGAAAGGTAATGGTTTTTTCTTGGATGAGAGCGGCGCTTATATCCAATTCGGTGATAATAAAATAATTGTTGGGGAAGATGGTGTCCATGTTGTATCTCCGAAGATGAGTATTCCAGTGGGTTCTGATAGGGATAGTTTTCTGAAAGAACATGACTTAACATTTTTACCGTCATTTATGGCATTACCGATACCGAAAGATGTTATTGATTTTGATTTTTTGAGTAATATATTTAGCTTATAGGAGACATGGCATTATTGGATTTAAACATAGGACCTGATGGAAATCTTGACAAAAGTGAACCGTTTATAGATGTTTCCACGGCGCGGGGCTTTACGCGTTATTTATATGGTAATCTTGTATCGGAGCCGGGATCAGTGGAGGTAAATAGTAATTATGGTGTTGGTATATCTGGATATATAGGTAAGTTTATTTTTCCTGAAATAAGGGATGAAATTCGGGAGAAAATAAATCATTATATACAGACGATAGATTTCTTAAATCTTCAGGGATTGAATGTTGAAGTGCGCCTTATGGGTGAGAGAAGGAATCCAATAATTTATATATTTATCACAACGCTTCTTGGTGAGAAATATCTTTTCTCTGTTAGATATGATAAAAATGGTGTTTATGTTGAAAGTGATTATTATGAGACTAATGAAACTGATGTGGAAGAGGGTGTGTATGATATACCATATGAGCGACTTTCTGATGATGTTTTAAATAGACTGTAATGGAGGGCGCTTCTATGACCAAAGATGATATTATAAGAGAATTTCGTAACCATGGTTTTGATCCGGTTGAGAATTCACATTTAATGAATTTTATAGATGGGCTTTATAATATTATATCATCAACGATTGTTCAGTATACACCTGATTTAAGTGCTTATGATTTATCTGAAGCTGCTGGCGGGGATCTTGATAGGATAGGTGAGTTTTTTGGTATTCCAAGAAGGGGCGCTTCTCGTGCATATGATTACACATGGTTAAATCTAAGAATAAAGAATGTTTCAGATAGTCCAATAGATATACCACCGGGTATGACAGTAAGGTCATCCAAGATGACTTATCATACTTTGAATCAAAATGCTATAACGCTTCAGCCGAATGAGTGGACATCACTTGCTTTTATAGCTGATGAAGAGGGAGAGAATGGTAATTGTGGTATAGGTGAGATAAACAGTTGTGATATTGATGGTTTATTGGTTCAGAATCTTGCACCTGTTGTAACTGGTGCTGATGTTGAAGATGATGAATCTTATAGGTATAGGATTTCAAAAGTCAGATATTTAAGAATGGGTGGAAATATTGATGCTATTGATGCAGCGATAAGGTCGCTTCCTTTTGTTGCTGATATAGATGTTAAGACTGGAAAGATACCCGGGACTATTGAAGTTACTATTTATACTCGTTTTGGTGGATATGTGCCGGGCTTATCAAATTATATAAACAATATAATAGAACCATTTAAATCTGCTGGTGATGTTATAATTTTGAAGCAGCCGGTCACGAAAGTTGTGACAGTAAATGGAAGATATAAAGGAAGTAATGATCCATCGAATGCTATATTGGATTATATAAAGGAGAATGTGAGGGGTAATATAAGCATAAATGGGATGGAAGCGGCGGCGCTTCAATCTGGTGTTGATGAAATTTATATTGATGAAGTTATTTTGTATGATATAGATATATATGGAAAGTTATCAAATCCTATATATGTTTTTAGTTCATACAATCCAGATTATTTGGTATCTCTTTATACAACTTTGAATTATATAAATCTTACAGCTATCTAACAGATGGGCGGTGCCTATGATAGTAAGATCATACATAGCAGATAGGTTGATGGAGACTGCTTTTCCATCGTATGTAAATAAAGATCCAAAATCTGATTTGTATCAACTTATTGCTATATCGTTATATCCTTTGGAAAGGTTTTTGCATAAGATACATTATTATCAGAGAGAGAGGAAGTTTTATTATTCTTCTATAGGTGATCTTGTTTATTTGAATCATCAGAAGGGTGATTATTCCGATACTTGTTCATTAAGTGTAAATAGTTATCTATCGAGTTATACGATAAATAACTTACCTGTTACAACAAATGTGTTTGATTTCTTTTCGTCTTGGCCGATTGGTTTATCGTATGTTTGTGGGTTCGGGGTGCCTCTTTCAAATCCCGAGAAGTTTGAGGTAGTTTTTGATGGGGTTGATATTGTAATGTATGTTTATGATAGTGATTATATTTATAAATCCAAGTATCCTTTTGTAAATTGGGAGCAAGTTGAAAGTGTATCGGAGTATTCTTATGGTGGTTATTTGTTATATAGGGTGAATGATTATTATGATCCGAGTTTGGATCTTGGGTATTTAGGGATGGAGAGTACAAAGATTTTTGTACCGGGTTATAAGATTGTTGTAACTGATCCATTCCATAGGGATGATAATGACGAGCCATATACATTTGAATTGCGGCGTGGTGAGATGGTTACTGTGACTTGTTATGAGGAGAGTTCGGAAAGCGGGCGCTCCTTTCCTTATACAGGTTCAGGGGCAACATTTGAACAGGAATTCCATTTTGATGAAAGTGGAATATTTTACATAAAAAATCCAGTTTCACCAACATACATCATTGATTACTATGTAAGCACTGATTCAGTATATGATGGGTTGGTTTCTTATGGTTATATACACGATAATTCCGAGCGATATAATAGAGTTGAGATGACAAAGGTTTCTTTTACGAGGATATTTTATGATACTGAATACGATGATGAGCATGATGTATGGCGAGAAGTTTATTATTATTTATTGAGCCCTAATAAATTTAGGAAGTTATATAATGACATATCTCTTATTTATGCAAGACCGTATAGATTTGAGTCAACTATAGATATATCTGATCCAGAAAGTCCTAAGATGACTGTTTCGAAAACAGATGTATTTGAGGATCATGTTGAGGATATGACGAAGTTCACATTGAAAGAATATAGAATTACTTCAGTAAAGCCTAAGGCTAATGTTATTATAAATGTTGATGGTGAAACTTATATAAAATTTAATGAAGGTGAGGATATATCTTCTTGGGTGGAAGATATTTATGAAGATGGTGATAATATAATAATTGAATTTGATTCATATGTTGCTGATAATTTAGATAGTGGTTTTGATATTGTAGCAGTTTTAGTTCCTGTTGAAGAGTATAGGTCAAGGTTTGAGGATTATTATTATATTGATGAGGATAGTATTGCTTTTGGGTTTAAGATTCCTTTGAGTGAATTTATAGATCCTTCTTATTATCCTGAATATGAATTTGATGAGTCGATATTGCGCACAAGAAGTGATTCAAGGGACAAGTTTCTTTTTGGTGATATTTGGGTTGGGTCTGATGTTTATGGTTATGATTTATTGTTGGATAAGATTGTTGTAAAGGATGAGATTGTTTCGCCTGATTTTAAGCCGGTTTATGTGAGTTTGTATAATGATGTAAGCGCGCTTCTCCATTTTGAATACTATGATGGGCATTCAGATATAGTGCGTTTACCGTTCAGGATAAAGGCGATAACATATTGGTTTGATACACTTATTGTTCTTTCGGAAGATGGTAAGATTTATGGAGTTAATGTTCAGAAGAATGTGGATGATGATGTGGAGTATTGGGAGATTGTTGGTTATAATGATCCGGATATTATTGACATAACTATTGGGCCTGACAGCAGGCTTTATGTCCTTAGGAATACGGATGTTCTTGTTTTCGATTTTGTTTTCAGTAAGGTTTTCTATAATTATGGAACGGGAGAGTATATTTTTAATAGAGGGGCTACATTGATATGAAGCCGTTGGCTTGGTTAAATATTTTAGCATATTATGACAATGTTTACACAGATGAATATACATCACAGGGTAATTTACGGAGGGGGTGGCGCCTATTTGGTCGTGTTCCGTTAAGTCCAAGTATTTTTTCTTTGAACGATTTATATTATGCTCTATTAGGAAAGGATTATGAGCCGCGCTTATTCTTCCGTTCTTTGAGAAACATTTCAGATGTATCGTTTATAGGTTCAATCAATGCAACAAACAAGCAGGTTATAAATCCGAATGTAATCTCTGACGGTGATCATATACCTGATTTATATAAGCCCGCTTATGATGTATTACCTGCTGTAACATATGAGGGTATACCATCAAATATATCGCCTATAAACATTGGACTTTATTTTCATGCTGGTGATCTTGATATATTTGTTAAGAAGAGTGATGGCTCATATTATTCTGAAGCAGTTCATGGAAATCAATTGAGATACAGCGATTTAAATCTTTTGACACTTTATATGCTTTCCAGATCGTTGTATGATTCTTATGGGTATCCTATCTTGATAGAGCAACTTGTTGATGAATATGTAAAAGAGGCGCCTAATTTTGTGGGGTCGGGTGTTTTTGATTGGGATTATTTATCATTGGATTTGAATTCAATTTATAATATTCCTATATACTCAAATGCAAGGAAAGGCAGTAATTTTTATACTGAGTTAGTTTTTGACAATGAATATGATCCTGGCGTTTATTATCCTCACGGTGTATTTTATGGGCTTGAACTTGATTTCACGCTTTTTGATGTGGGACTAGGCATAAAGCTTTCGCCGGGGCTTATAATGTTCAGATCAATCATATATCATTTTGGTGGTAGTGAGTCGTCATATGTTTATATAGATTCGGATGATTCAGTAAAACATATAAGTGTTTCCGGTATAACACCATATGATTATTTTATATTAAGGAAAGGAATACTTGCTTTGAATAGTATGGATGGGGGCGCTTCTGACGATGTTTATATTTACAAAGATCCATTCTTTGGTGATTTTGTAGTATCTATTCCAACATATGAAAAATTTGAGGCGCCGGCGGGCTTACCCACAATAACTGATTTCAATGAGATTTTAGTTGAGAGTGAAGGCAAGTATTCTAATGATACATGTAATGTCGATGGTGAAGATATTTATATTTATAATGATGATTCATATGATCCAAGCACAGAAAGGCTTTATTTAAATATAGTCAGGTTTATTGAGGAGCCGCAATTGGTATCCATTTACAACCCGGATATTTTCCATGATGATGAAGTTTATCTTTCCATAGGTGCAATTGATGGTCTGGGGAATATTGGTGATAGCATTGTTTCTGATGATATTAATGTTGAGCATATAGCGTCTTATCAAGATCCCTTGTCTTTTAATCCTGACTTATATTGGAATGTGTTTCTTATAACACATAAAGATGGTATTCCTTTGAGAGTGAGGTTAGAACCGACATCTGGTACTTATTATCATCCTGATGGTACAACAACTGATGATTATCCCTTGACAAGCAATGAATATGGGTATATTATTTTTGGAAGTGATGGCGCTTCGATAACTAATTTAAGTGCGTTTACAATAAAATTGGAGGAATAAAATGGGGCTTGTTATACCCAGTGATAAATATTTTGATTCATCGACTAAGTTGACTCCAGAGACATTTAATGATATTTGGGATACTATAAATGCAAATATTAGGGGTGGTGGTGAGTATACACTACGAGATCTTCGTGATGGAACGAGCACGCTTCGTATTTTCAGACCAAATGCTAGTGGTGTTTGGGGACCAAGTGAGATAATTATTCCAGTGCGTGATAATACAGAATATACTGGTGATCTTGGTATGCCGACAGAAGCGAATTTCGATATTGATATTGATTTTAACCATGAATTATTTGGAAGCATAGATGTTCAATATAATTATGATGGAACTTGGCATGATACATTTCCAGCAACAGTTCCTTGGGGGCGCACTTATTTTATAAAACTCACATTTAATTACAATGATTCACCGCCAAGCTATGAAGAAGTTGCAAATGAAGTTGCTTTTAAGTTAAAAGTCAGGATGTCTTCTCCTTCTGATGATGGATCGGGTGGTATAGGATCGGGTAGTCATATATCCACTATTATGATATATGGTTTTTGTGCTGACTTACCGTATTATAAAGGGCTTAGACCATATGCTATAATTTTGCCTGATAAGTTGTTTATTGATAAGACGCTTGATGATGAAATAACTGTAGATTATAGATGTTATTGGGGTGAATATACTCCAGATGACTTGAAGTGGTCATCAGTTGATAATACTGGTCATTCTTATGGTTATGGTTATTTGGATGATTTTTATAGTGGATCATTTCTTGTTGATTTATCTTCTATTCATAATGATGTGTCATATATAGACATAATTTTGACTCAGACATGTGAGTCCGGTGAAATGTGGCAATCATCTTTCAGGTTAAATGTTATTAGGTCTACTTCGAATAGAGTTATTTTATCCCATAATAATGATCCTATTAATCCAACCATAGCACAGTATAATGAAAATATAGGCGGCGCCTCTTTCAACTATACTTTTAAACTCACGACTGAAAATAGTTTTATTCCTGACATAGATCCTACTGAAAGACAATTTACTTTAAATCTTTTGAACCAAAGCTGGACGACTAATGGAGATAATCTTGGAGATAGGGTTGAAGGTATAAAATATCGTGCATATAAACCTGATGGTTCTACGGTAGAAGGTGATTATAATCTTGGTGATGTGGTTTCTGATGACACAGATGGTATTTCATTTGTTGAATGGTATGTAAAATTAAGTGATGATAAATTATATGAGACAGTGACAGATGAGGGGGGCGCTTATACCCAATTCATGGTACCTTATAAGTTCCAAGTGACTGTGACCGACGGCGCTTCAACTACATATACAGATGAAGATTGTGTGCTTGTATGGACAGGTAACAATAGATTACTTCCGGTATTGTCATTTAGCCCTCCCGCTGTTTCTACATCAAGTGGTCCGGTAACTACTTCATTGATTCTTAAGTCGATAAACAACCCTCTTACTGTTGGTGATTTAAGGTCAATGGGATTTGATATACCTGATAGTTATCGTGATAGTGATATTGTTTCATCTTTCAAAATGCATGTTTCTACTATAAGCGGGGGCGCTTCCACTGTTGAATATTATGATGAATCTACTGATAGTTGGGTTTCGGAATTAACGATTGAGGGTATTTCTCCTGTTTCGTATCTTGAGAAAAATATTGCTGTTCGTGTAAGTGGAAATGAAAATGTTACTGTAAATTTGACGCTTTCGGCAGTATTATCAGGTGGTGAGGAATATGAATTCATAAGTGGGACTGCTGATTTGGTGGTTTATAGGGAAGCGGGTGCTTCATCTTCTTCGGGGGGCGCTTCCGAAATCATTGATACCAATCTTGTTATTATATCAGGTAATACTGATTGGACTTGGAGTGATGATGTTGATCTTTTTGATTATGCATTTTTGAATATAAGGACTCTTGATTTTGGACAGGTAAAGATAGGTGATGATATTGAGGGATATCTTGGTGATTCAGATTTTGTGAGGATATCTCATCCTTATATTGAGACACATGTTGACACTGTAAACGGTTTGAGTTTGAAGATAAGTGATGTTCCAGAAGGTGGAAAGTTTTATTTGATTATTCCAAGGGAGCCGGGGCTTGCAATTGTGGACGCGCTTCCACCTGTTTACACACTTTTAGCGACCATATATGTTTATAAGAAAACTGTTACGCCGGGTCATGATGTTATAAGGTGTGTTGTGAAGGGAAATAATAGGTTTAATATAAAAATTTTGGATTACTCGCATGTGGAGACATTTGGACCTCATAATGCATATGTGGGTGAGATCACACCGGCGTTTAAAGTTCTTGGAAAAACTGATATAAATGATTATACATCGCTTGTTGATCATGGTCTTGGTGATGGTCAAATTTTCATATCTTCATCGAAGTTTGCTGATTTTTCTACTGGTACAGAAAGGCCGGTAATTTCTGGTGTAAGAGAGTTTGTGACGGGTAGCAAAGTTAAACTTAGTTCTCTAACGCCTGATGGGTTTGTTACGGTTATATTAGGTGATTCAGAAGAGGAGAAGTATCCGAATATAGATATAGCAAAAACATTTTATTTAACTGCTTCCGATGCAGTTAGTGACAGTCCTGATTATTCATATTCGATTTTTGATAGTGATCCAGGAGATACTACTATTGTTTTAAGTTCACATTTTTCTCCAGTAGAAATATGGAGTAAATTGGATGCAGAAAGGCTTATAGTTTTAGTTGAACCTATTATGAATGGACTTGATTATAATCTTCTTTCCTCTGTTAGTGCTTCGAGTTTTGGTGATATAGTGGAACATGTTACTTACATTGATGGGACAGTATCAGGTTCAGGAGAAATAAGGATTAAACATTATGGGATGGTCAAATCAGGAAGCACGGTGAAGTATTATAAATTCCCTGTTAAGATCACACTTATTGGAACGACATTTGGTCTTGGTAGACCATTTGGTGGTTCAGGAGGTATAGCATGATAAGGACTCGTTTTACACATGAATTAAATGACGAGAATATAAATCTTTATGAGTTTGACAATAGATATAAACTATATGATTGGGTTGTGCATAATAATTTTAGAGATGAAGTGTATTTTCCAAATAGTTTAATAACTGAAAGTCGATTTGTCTTCGTTTCACCTGATGAAGATGGTATGTATTATATTTCCAAAGAATCTTATCCTGAAAGGCCTAATTATATTCGTGAATATGGTGGATCTGTTATAACTTCGGGATTTAAATATAGAGAAGATGCATCAGGTTGGCGGGTGCTTATACATTACAAACATGTCAATAAACTTATAGATGTTGTTATTGGTGATAGTATTTATGGTTTAACGCCAGAACCGATTCAGACGAGATTTTATAACTCAGATAGGTCTGTTATTGATATGTATTTGTTGCCAAAAGTTGATGTTTTCTACCTACTTCCACATAAAGTGGGGCCGAGTGGGCTTATAATGAATAGATTCAATTTATCTTATACTTATGGAACTTTTGAAGCGGGCCCGACTGATATTGACATTTCTGGACTTTATGTAAAGTTTGAGAAAGTTGATGGTTATATATATAAGTGCCCCAGATTTTTGGAGTATGATTTTAGTGATATAAAGAAAACTGATGGTTCTTCGATAAACGCAATTGAGTACAGATTTTATGGACGAATGGGGCGCGCTTATCTCAACTTCGGCTCATATAGACCTGATATAGTTTATGTGAAAGTGAATTCTGTTGAAGGTATAATTGGAAGGATTGAGATAAATCCGTTTGTTTTATTCCATTCAAATATAAGGTATCCATTTCATGGGATCTTGGTTGGATATGTAGAACACGATCCTGATTTTATAGTATATAAATCGGTTTACGATGTTTTAGGATATATTTATGATTTTAGAACTGGTGAAGTTGTTCATATTGATGAGAGTTATATTAAGTGGGTGAGCGCGCTTAAATACGAAAACATTTCAATGGACTTGAATGTAAAATCAATCAAAGAATTAGGTGGAGTGAAATATGTATCGAGTTGATTATGTAATAAAAGAGGGTGATAAGGTTTACTTACCTATAATTGTTGTAGATACAGATGGTAATTATGTTGATTTCGATGATGCTACGGTGAAAGTCATTCGTCTTGAGAATGTATCTGGTTATTTGGGTTACATTGGAGATATTGATTATTCTGATGGTTTTGCATGGGATGATAGTGCTCCTGAGATCTATAGGACTAAAAGGTTTGACACTGGCATATATGGTATTGAGTTTCCTGCTGTTGATTTGAAATGGTATGGAACTTATGTTTTTGATGTCATGATTACTTCGACTTCTACGCTTGAAGAAGGTCATTTTGTCTTTGTTGTGAGATATGTGGAAAACCGGGATCCATATGCCGTATAATGATATAAAATATTATGGGGAGATGGTTCGTGATATATTTTATAGTGAGGAAACCCCTATATCTGTTGAATTAACTTATTACAAGTCTGATGATACAACAATAGCGGATATTCCTAAGGTAGTGCCAATTGGGGCGGGCTTCTACTCCATAACTTTCCACATAAAATATCCAGATGCTATAGCAGTTTTATTGAGGTGGAATGATGGTTGTAAGCTATACACAATAAACAATGCGCATCTTGATAAATATTTCTTCATACGCTCAACAGAGAGCATACCTTATCCGATACAGAAAGTTATGATAAGTAAGCAGGAACTTGATTATCATTATAAGAAGATTATTGAGAATGAAATTTATCGGAGGTTTATGAGATATGACGAACTTTAATGTTGGACTACCAATAATATTTTCCGTGATTGATGAAGATATTGTGGGTAGTGAGGTAACTGTTGATGTTACTGTGCATTTTTATCCCGATCTTCATGACAATCTTGATTCAGTTTCGTATGAGTCTATAAGTGATGTTGAGTATATAAGTGAGAATGGAGTTATTGTCATATCTCTTGGTGCTATAGAGAAAAGGGGTATTGGTATAGCAACGATTGAATATACTCCTTACAGCGGCGCTTCAACTACCACTATCAAATATGTATTTACTGTAGGAAATGATTATGCTGGACCGAATGAGATTTTCTATGAGTATGGTCTTGACACACCGTATAATACATCGATTTTGGTGAAACCTTATAAGGATGATACATTTACTACTCAAGATACATCTATAAAAGTTAAAAGACTGGACAAATCATATGATGGTAGTGATAGATTGACTATAGAGCGTGACAAGAGGGAATAATAAATGGGAGAATTTTATCTTGAAAAGATTTCGGATGTAATAGGTTCTGATGTAATAAAGATTTTGAAATCATTTGAAGATATTAAGAAATACATTTCTGATAAATTTGGTCCTATTGATGATTTAGGGTTGGTTGATATAAAGATTGATTTATCCAAAAGAGATTGGCTACCTGGGGCGCTTGATGCTCTAAATTATAATCTTACATTGATAAAGGAATATATATCTGATTATTTGGATAGTAGAGATAATTTACTGAATGAATATTTGACATTGCTTGGTGATTTAACAAATTATACGATTGATTTATCGAGGTCATATAATTTAGGGTTGAAGCCCGCGCCTCATTTGAAATCGTCTGAGATAAAGCAGAAAATTAAATCTATAGATATATTAGGTAATGTGGATTATACGCAGTATGGTGAATATTATGTTGTGTCAAAGCAGGTAAATTCAAATGGTATTTTCACTATTTCATTTTATGCACCAATTGAATTCACGAGGATAAACATACTATCTACTGGGATGGACTTGAAATCCGTTAGGATAGATGGGGTTTCAGTTGACAATTATTTTGAGTGGTATAAATACATTTGTTTTTTGGATAATGTTCAGCCTTCTAATGTTAGTATAGATTTTTATATAAGAGGTGATGAAGCGCGCTTCTATTCACCAATCCTGATACGCGATACATATTTTGAGGATGGATATCTTGAAGTGGGTATATCGACAGATCTGGTTTTTTATGGTGGGGAAGTAATGAAGTTTTTTAGATATAGGAATACATTGATACCTGATATAAGTGGAAGTCAGTTTAAGGGTTACCCTTATCCTGTATTTTATATTGAAGGAGAAGATGATGAGATTTATTCGATATTTCCTGTTTATACAGACGGTCCGATTGGAACATATGGTGATTACACTATAGTTGAACGGCCATTTGGTGGGTATTTTGTTAAGGGGAGAGGCGCGCTTCCCTATCTCGAATATGACATTCATATACCTGATACTGCAAAATGGTATTTTTTGTATAGGGATGGTTCATGGATTAGAATTGATAATGTTGAACCTCATGGTAAGATTTCATATGCTGTTCTATCAGATTCAGTTGGAATCATAACGAGTCTTTATTCGTATTCCATATTTGATTCGTACACTGCTATGACGGGGGGCGCTTATGCTGGATAATCGCATGTCAATAAGAAATCCTGGTTTTTATCCGAATATTATCGCAAGGATACCGGAAGTAAGAAGTATACTTAGTGTTATTACAAACTTATTTGATATAGGCTTTGAGGATATAACGGAGAAAGTTGCTATTGATGGTAATAGGGTATATGCACCGGGGGCTCAAATTGTATTTGTTGATGATGTGAAGATTAATGATGTTTCTATAGGTGGGTGGTTTTTGAAGGATGGGGTTATTTATTTACCGCGTCCTGTGTCTGATGATGAAAATATAACGATCCATGGAATTATTATAGATGAGATACGGCGCGCTTATATTTTAAGAAATAAAAAAGGTTTTGGTCCAGTGGTTTATTGATATTATGAAAGAGTATAAATTTAGGGACATACTTTATATCGATGATATTTCGGCTGAAGTGAATAATATTTTGCTAAAATTGAATGCTTTGAAGAATAAGGTGAAATCCTTTTACGAGGATATAAATGAGTTTTATAAAAATATAAAAGAGATTAACAAATCTATTGAAAATCTTTCATCTTTTGGTATTGAGGATATAAGGCCAATGTGGCCGGAAGGCGCGCTTATCCGCCAACTTGACTTAAGAGATGCTGCAACAAATGGGACTTTAATAGACGGAATACTTTATCCGATTACTCCAGTTAGTGTATCTGTTGATGTCACGACTGATGTTGAAGGCAAGGTTGTTGTTGATGATAATACTGTGGAGATTGATGATGTGATGAAGCAGACATTTTATGCAAATGGTAGGATAAGGTTTTTGTCTGATGGAAGAAGTTTTCTTACGGATTCGAGCGATCCGAGGAATATTGTAGATGAGGATTTTTCCAAGGCATCGGTTCAATGGTTTGTGATACCAAGAGAATATAATGGGCATACATATGGTATTGTCAATGTTGATTTTGTATGGTATTTGACTTTTTTGAAGCCGATTTATTTAAGAGAGTTTTACATTTATTCTGATGATGAAATAAAAAATGTTTCTATAGATAATAATGATTATCCTTTTGAGACTATGTCGGATAAGTATATAGTCAGGGTTAATGATATTTGTCGAACTATAAAGGTTGTGGTGGAGGGAGAGAAGTAAATGGGAGAGCGGCCAACAAATGGTGGATTTGATCCAGGAAGCGGCGGAAGTGGTAGTGGGGGTAATAGTGGTTATACACAAACAGTAAGTATAAGTAATAAACTTTTTCATATTTCCGAATCGGATCATTTTAATCTTATTGTTGCTCCAAGTTTTGAAATCTCGTTTAGAGATACAGGCCATTTTGTTGATATTAATCCAATTTATGGTAGCAGTCGTAATGGTATTTATGCTGAAGGTGCTATTTATGATGTTAATGAGCAAATAAAAATACCTATCAGGGTTGGGGCGCGCTTCCCTTTAAATTTGGTTTATCCATATATTGTAGTTGACTATAGTAGTGAACTATATTCTGAAATTTATAATCTAGATGATTTCAATATAAATTATATTGTAAATAGTAATATTACGGGTTTTAGTCTGTCTATTGATAATGGGAAGATTGTTCCATATGAGAAAGATGGTGTATCTGCTATAGTTTATATAAATGACGACACGAGTTATATAACATTGGAGTATGAAGTTAATGGATATTCATTTCGTGAGATATCATCTTATTCTGTTGATGATATTCTTAATGCTTTTAATATAAGCAGTAATCATTTTGGGTATTTCTTGATTGATGAATATAACGCACAATTGCGTGGTGAATCAGATCCTCCGTCTGATACACGAAGTTGTGGCGCATTTCTGCTTGAATTTGATAATATGACATTTGACTGCATGATAGAAACATTTGGTACAGAATTAAGTGTGAATGCTAGTTACGATAGCAATGTAATATATGTCAATATATCAGAAATTGACAAAATAAGAAATTATATTATAGCCAATGGTTTAACAGATAAATTTGTAAGAGTTAGAATTGGAAAGCAACGCTATAGTATTTTCTATTATATTGACTTATATTTCTTCTATAAGTCTAATACGCGTATTAATAATATAGGTAGCAGGTATACGCTACGAATTGGTAATAAGATAGATGATTTGGTGGTGAGATTTTCGGATGATTCTGGCAATAAGGAATTTATTGATGTTGATGATGATACTGATGATGTTACTCCTTCATTAGTACCAAGTAGTGCAAATCTTTTTGTAAAAGAAGTTTTAATTTCGGATGCGCCTAATGCTCCTTCATTTGATGAAAGTTACAATGGAAATAATTATTTCGAACTTTTCGATCTGGATATTGTTGATATATCGGAATCTATAACTGTTCCTACGCCTATAGGTACTGTTTATAGGGTAGGTACTGATTATGTTGTCTATCTTTCAAATAATTCTGGGTATAGAGTTTCATATTCAACAGATGGATTTGATTGGTTTGATGTTGGAGTTGTAGATAGATTTCAATTTACTACAACTGATGATATTGATAGTGTATGGATAAGATATACTCATCCTGATGATACGAGTATTACAAGTGAAGCGCTCCTATTTGTTACTGAAAGGAGAGATGTAACTGTTGAGTTTTTAGCGACTGATGAGAGGCGCGCTTCCATCCGCGAGGTTACCTTTGATACATATAAGAAAAATGATTCTTTCTTCCTTATATGGAGTGATATAGATGTGCCGGATGATGTTGTTGGATTGAGAATTTATATTTATGGCGATCGAGTTGAACAACTGAAGAAAGCGGTATCTTTTAATGGATTGAGTTTTATAGATTTTGAGAATGAGTTTTATTTCCGTGGAGAAAATAGGGAGATATTTCTTGATAAGATATATAGTATGTCACTCAAGATTTATTCAGATGGTCCATTTGATGGATATGTAAGAAGCATTTATTTAGGGTGGCTTAAAGAATGAGTGAGTTGAAAGACATAGTGTTGAATTTATCAAATACTCTTGACGATATAAATACGAAGATAAATTATTATAATCAATACATGAAGTCATTAGAATACTTTGATTTTGTTCAGGATTATGTATTGAAGCGGGCGCGCTTATACAACAACAATCTCTTCCCTTTGTTTTTGCGCTATTATAGCATGATTTATGATATATTCTATAGTTCGGATGAGTTATCATTGATTGAGGGTGATAGTGATTTTCTTGAAGAATTGGTTTCATCGAAGATTGATAAGTATAAAGTTGATTATAATTCTGCGAGTGGTTTTGTTGATAGGCCTGAAGTGAGATCCGAGAATATGGTTGAAGTGATTGGAAATTGGAATAATGTTTTCGATAGGGATATTACCACATTATACAGTATAAGAGCATTTGGTAATTATAGAAATAAGGTTATTGTTTCATTTAGGCGGCGGAGTGGGTTTGATTACCTTTGTTTTATTACGGTTGTAAACCCATCGGTTGAGGTCTATATTGGAGATGAATATTTAAGGCCTTATAGTGATAAGATAAAAAATCAGGGGCTTCTGATATTTGATATATCAAAATTATCATATGATTATACATATTATATTGTTTTTGAATTTGATGGAACACAGACATTAGGAATTATGGATGTATTCTTTACAAATTTATATAATAACAAAACACATGTTTTAAAGTATGATTTATCTGGGAAGTTATTTTATACTCCATTTGTTGAATTTAAGACTATGGGTTATATTGGAGAGGCGCGCTTCAACATAAACAACAACTTTTACACATTAGACAAAGATATTCTTATATTACCACAAAATATATTGACACAGAAAACATATTCGACATCATCCTTATTATATACGCTTGGTGAGAGGACATATAGGGGCTTTTCAAGTGATATACCAAATATTCCATTCTTGTATTCAGATGGCACAAAGAATGCGATATATACTTTTAGCGAAGTGAATTTATCATCTGAAGATAGTGTTACAGTAAAGAAACTTTCGTGGGTTGGTAAGTGGGTGGATTACGGATCAGGTAATCAATTGAAACTTGAACCATTTGGTTTGTATATGATTGATACAGATAATTATGTTGCAGATGGAGTTATACAGGAATTTAAGTTTGATAGGATATTTATACTTGGGCTTGATTATGTTTGTAATTTGGATGTAGCGACAGGGAGATATTTGTATTTATTCTTAAATGATGTTCCTGTTTTTTTGAAGGCAAATTTTTATCAGATGCCTGATGAGAGCTATGTAGAGGTTTCTGCATTTGATATGTTTACAGGATTTATCCTTGGACAATATATTTATTCACCAATATATGCGTTTGAAGGTGGAAGTGATAATATAAGTCATTTGCCTTTGGTTACAGATTTGAGTAGTGATAGATTTGGTGAAGTGATAGAACACATTGAGGAACCGGAGGAGTTAACATGAAGTTTGATATATTGAAAATAAAAAGATTTTTCAATGAGAAGTTATATGAGGTTTACAAGATTCAGTCTGATATGGATCGGGTAAAGGAGTATTCTGATTATATGGAAAGATATATTAATGCATTTTCTTTGATTGGTCCGATTTATAGAGGCGCGCTTCTCCCTGGCGAAAAAATATTTCCAGCGTATACACCGATTTTTGATGTTGAAAAGAGTAATGTAGAAAAGGAACTTCATTTCTATAGATTATCGGCTTATGAAAATATAAGTGCTTTTCCTGATAATATAAGTGATGTTGAATATACAGGTTATGATTTTTCAATTGAAGGTGTGTCTGACAAATCTGCATTCAGAGTATTGGGTTCTGATAATGTATGGAATAAGTTAGTTTCATCTATTATGCCAGACATAGATATTCGTTTCAGGACAGGGGATTATTTTGATAAGTGGAATACTGTTGTAATCAAGCAATTACCTGTAATGGTAGTAAAGGTGAATTCAGTTCAAATTGGTGATAATACAGTAGATAATATTGATCCAGAATTTCCATATATATTTCAGTTTGGGGAAAATATCAACACGGGTTTGGTAAAAATAAATACTTCGCTTACGGAGTTTGATACTGATCAGTACTATATTGGGTTCAAGTATATTGATGTACTTTATAGGGAATATATAGGTTATGGTTATTATAGATTTAAGTATAGGCTTCAGAATGATCATCCCGATACTGCTATTGTTAATTTGTTTACATATACACCATTTGGAACACGAGTTTATGTAACTATAAGAAAAGATGGAGATACATCCTCATGGAATTGGGACAGTCGGCTTGGGGGCGCGCTTGATATAAGTGACTTATCTGCTGGTAATGTATTGGTTATAAATGTTGAGTTCTTTAGTGATAATAAGTATTTAACGCCTTTGTTTTATGGTTTGACTATAACAGAGGAGAGTTAAAATGGGATATAGGCTTGAAGAGATATCTGTTCTTATAAATGATCTTTCTGATGATAGTCAGAGGATTGCTCAGATTTTGGCGATACTTCTTGATTTAATATCGGATATTGAGCGGCGCTTATATTCACTTGAAGAGAAAGTCAATGGTTTGGATACCGGGCAGTATTTGCTCATTTCAAAAGTTGATTATGAGGAGTTGCAAAAGAAATATATTGAAATACAGAATTTGCATAATAAGTTGAATGAAGTTGTATCTGATCTTATAGGAAAGATTCATACCACATGAAAATAGTGAGGGACAAAAGCATTTTTGTATCGGATGGGGTGCGCTTATGCATCCTTCCTGATATGAATTCGCAGCCAGCGATATTTGCGAGAAATGAGGATGATAAGTATTATCCGATCTGGATATATGGAAATGAGCCCCCGTTTTTAACGGTGGAGGAGCGCGCTTCATTTATTTTGCCTGAATATGAGGAAGTATTGATAGAGGAAGCGGCGCTTCTCTACACAACCACAATCCCATTTTCATTGAATACAGAAATAATATTGGTAAATATGAATGATTTCTCGATACACGATATTGACCAGATGTATAGGGTAGATTCGAGTATGGATGTAGATAAAAATGGGGACTTATATCATATATCAATAAGGACTGACATAAAGTCTTATCTTGTTGTGACAAAATCCCCAACGGCTTATCATTATCGTGAAATTACAAACCTAAAGACAGCGGACAATTATTTTCTTTTCAGTCTTGATTCATCCACATCATTTGATTTAAGGATACCGTATGATAAGTTTCAGATAGCATTGCTTTCCAAATTACCACTTGTTGATAAATATATTGTGGCGGCTACATATGAGTATAATAATCCAGTTTCTATAGAGCCACCGAGGATTCTTTCTGTTAATCATTACAAGGGAATTTTCATAGGTTATTTTGAGAGTGATCATTATCCTGTTTATGTATTTCGTTATGATTGTGACAAGAAAACATGTATAGCAACGATACCGAGCGGGAATATATTTTTTGACGAGCCTGATTATGAGGGGCGCTTCTTCTATTCTGTGGCATTTGTAAAAGAGGGGCGCTTATACGAATCAGGTATGATAAGTATAGAGGGAGGTGCTGGGTGTACTCATATATCAGCACCTACTGTGGTAAATATAGGTATAACGGAGGATGCATTTATGGATATTACGAGAATAATCAATCCGGTTACTATAAATAAGGGGAAAAGGATTTTAAGGATGACAACATATACTGATGCTGGTGTTTATCCTTGTCGTTCTGGGGATACTATATTGCCGGGGCGCGCTTCCATTTTAATCATAAACAGAGGATCTGATACGGCTTATTTAGCGCCGAATGATATTAGTGATGAAGATGTGGAAGCTTATGGTATACCTTTGGAGCCGAATAATTGGGTTGAATTGAATATTGAGCAGACTGAGTGGAAGATAAAGATATCAAGCGGCCCCGTGGTTGTTATTGAAATGGGTATTGGTGCTTAAAGGGAGGTAGGTGGATGAATAAGGTATCATATGTGACGCTTACTAAGAATGATTATTTGGTGGAAGATGTTTCGGGTTCACTTCCTATACCTGTTGAGATAATTGTGGATGCTTTGAGGAAGAATAAAAACAGAGTGAATTACGGTGATGAAGATTACAAACTATCCACATATGAGAATGGTCGTACTGTGACGGTATTTATTTTTCCTGATAATGGTAAGAAAATATATGATGGTATTCGTGAGCTTGAGGAGCAATTAAGACTTTTAAGAGAGAAAGTTGATGGATTATGGCAGTAAATGAGGAAATGGATTGGGAAAAGTTAAGAAGCATTATATCGAATAATAATAAGGTTCTTACGAATGATATCGACAATATGCTTCTAAGGTCTTTTTCGAAGATAACTGAGGATAATTATGCAACAAGAGAGATGCTTCTTAAAATTATTGATATACAGAAGCAAATGATTGAGACTAATAGGAAGATTATAGATAATCTTAATGAAATAAAGGATATGTATACAAGGTATCAGAAAGAGTCTGCTCTTGAGTTGACTGATATAAAGAATAAGATTATAAACAAGACGAATATATGGTTATTGGTGATAAATGCCCTTTATATGATGGCCAATATAGTTGTTACGATAATACATTATCTGAAGTAGTATGATAATCACATGGGATAAAATTGAGCGCGCTTCTTTTTATGTTCTATATCGCTCGGATGATTTTAATTTACCGAATGGCCCATTAAGTGATGGGCCTGTTTGTGTTTGTGATGGAAGGTATAGAAGCGAGCCTGATCTTGAGTGGGCGCGCGCTTATGTCGACTCAAACATAATTGGCTATCTTGAACCACCGGATGGATATGAGTTTTATGATGTAATAGAAAGTGTTAACTTTGCAAATGTTCCATCGGGTTATTATGTTATTGTAGCAGGAAATAGAACATGTTTGTCGACATATAGCAATGTGATTTTTGTTGGTGATAATTCTGCTTCAGTGAGGAAGACTTGGTCTGTGTATATTCCGAAAGTTGCTAAAGGAGAAACAAAGCGTAATATACGGTATCCGAGATGGGGCGCTTATATCAGAAAAATCACATTTAGTTTTACTTATAGTGGAAGCACCAGTGATATCGATATAAATATCAGGGTTTTCTCAATGGATAATCTTATATTAAACAGGACGATAACGGAACCATCATTGGGAGATAATGTTTTTGATTATGAGATAAACTATTATCATCCGCCTGATAATTGGATTGTTGTAGAGATTGAGGGATCTGGAGATCTGGGCGCTTCTTTTACTTTATCGAACATTAATGTTACTTTTGATATTGACTTGAATGATTATCCGAGGGATGATATAATTGATGCATTTATATACAATGAGATTTTAGATAGGTTTTCGTTCAGGCAGATTGGTAGTCCTTCAGGAACTTGGCATACGATAGGGCATTATGATGAGAGTTATTTACATATTGAGCGCGCTTATAAGAGTGGTGATGATTTTGAGGCGCGCCTCCACATAACCTATCCAGATTCAACCACATCAAATATATCCATACCAATCGCGGCGCCTCTTGATCTTGCAGGTGTGCAATCGGTTGATGTGCAGGTAAGAAAGATCACGACAACATATCCACCTGAGTTGTCCGATGGTAATGTTTTTGTGAAGACTTCGAATAAAATGGATATAGATTTTAGTAAACTTCCGAAGTTTGAGGATGTGTATTTTGATGCTCTTATGATAAGGGGAAGTGGGGAAGAGGCGCGCTCCTACGACTTTTATGGTAGGATTTGCTATCTCGATATATATCAATATGATAATACAGACACTGAAAGTATAACTTTAACTATTGAATCCGGGGGCGCTTCTACTTCTATTCCAATCTCACCGCATGATAATGATGCAAGAGTTTTTATTGATATTCCGTTTACACCGGGGCAGGAAATAAAGTTTACGGTAAATACATCGAATGATAGTTCTATTCTTGATATAAGGTATGAGATAAGAAAAGACATTCCGAATTTCTGCGAAAGGGTTCGGGAGTGTCTAACAACTGAGAGCGATGACGCGGGCTTCCCCTACTTATACGAATTTGAAGACACATTTATTTTTGAAGGTGCGCGAGGTGAAAGATATAGAACATATCCTTGGGGCTATAAGGTTGATAAGATACATGTTTCTCCTCATAGAAATCCGAGTGATTTCAGGATTGATATTTATGAGGATGGAAACTTAATAAGGTCATTATTTTCATCTGACTTTGATGAAAATCTGACTTTATCTTTAGATGATCCGATAATTTTTGACAGGTTGCATATATATAAGGTTGTTTTATCTTACACGGATTTTCCGGAGTATGAGGAGGGGCCTCTTGAGACGCACTTATATATGTATGGTAAATCAAGCGGCGCGCTTATCACAGAAGCAGAAACGGAGATGTATGAGTATATAGAGAGGCATATTCCATCATCCGGACTTTCAATGGGGGAGCCCGCTTCTATTTTCACATTTTCAGAGGACTTAAATATAGCAGCATTTTCTATAGTAACGAGAGATGATGAAACACCGAATTGGAGGATATCCATACCTGATTATGGAATTGATACTGATAGGATTGATGAGCGGTTTTATCTATTGGATTCATTTGTAACTATACCAGCAGGTACGGCAATTTATGTTTATACAACTAATGATTTTCCTACAATAATTTTTCACATAAAAGGTGATGTTTCAATGAGGCTTGAGGAGGATGTTTTAGTTCCGACTACATCGGTATTTTTAATAAGATCGGCGCTTGAGCACTCTACAGAATATTTTATGGAGCTAAATTTTTCACCTACAACAAGATTGGTATTTGAGCAATTTGAGTTTTCACTTGAGCATCCATCTGAAGGTGAAATTGCTTTTAAGTTATTTTATTCGACTGATGGTGGTAGTAGTTTTCATGATTTGGATGAAATTCATTTTTCTCCGGGACAGATTTATGCTGATAAAAGATTTAGTCTTGACATATCGGGTGAAAATATTATATTTAGAGTAGGAGTATTTGGAGAAGATTATGGTGCATCATGTTTGGTGCGATTTACGGGGGGCTTATACATTTGAAACTAAACTTTTAACTTAAAGCAGGAGGTTTAATGATGGCTTGGGATGAGAAGATCAAAGAGATCATTGAGAGCATCAAAGGTGATGTTGAAAAGATCAGGGAGGATAAAAAGATAACCCTCGCTGATACTGCAGAGATTTATGATATTGTATATCAGACGGTGCTTCTTGTTGAGGTTATGAGCAAGGTGGTTCCGAATTGGGACAAGGATAAGAGGGATACTGCTGTGAAGATTATTGATGAAGCTGTTGATCTTGGTGAATTCCATTTTGTGCTTGGTGCGATTGACAAGACAAATGTTGATAGAATTCTTCTTGGTTATCTTGTTGATCAGACTGTTACTGTTCTTAACAGGACATTTGGGCATGATTGGGAGAAGATTGATTTGTATATTAAGTATTACAAGGAGTACAAGGATATAATCGACGCGCTTATTGAATATATTGATCAATATGGTGAGAGTAGAGAAAGTGGGGATAAAAAGTAAGCGCGCTTAATTTAACACGGCCGGGTAATATTGATTACCCGGCCCAGTATTTCAGAAAGGGGGTGCTTAAATGTATGAAAAACATTCTGATTACAAATCTGAAACGGCGGGCTTATCTATCTTCCCGAAGATTTTGATACTTATTGCTATAGTTTGTATTTTGCTTTTCTTTGTTAATATAGTTCATTCGCTTGATTTTTCGATTGTTGAGTCTGATAGTGGGATAACGGTAAGCGGGCGCTTCTTCCCAACCGTTCCTGAATCAGTTTATCTTTACATAACGGGTTATGCAACTATGCTTTATACGCCTGATACATTTGAGGTGGATTCGACTGATTTATATAGGCAGCGGCGCTTATTCAACTTCATTTACATAGACAGCAATCTTGTGGCGGTAGAAAAAATTGGGTATTGTGAGCCTATATCCTCGCGGCGCTTCATGGCATTGTGTCCTAATAAGTCGAAGTATTATGCTGATACATCGGTATATGATAGTTTAAAGACAGTTGAGGAAAGTGGGGGGCGCTTATGGTAAAGGTCTTGCTAAATACATTTTTATTATTTTCTCTTCTTCTGGCTATATATCCAGATGATACGATTTGGGTTTCAAACAATTTAGGTGATGATGCAAATCCAGGAACTCCAGATAGTCCAAAGGCAACTATTCAGGCAGGTATAAATGCATTAGAAACTGGTGGTGTGGTGATAGTTGATAATCGTAGTGGGAATGTGTATGATGAAACAGTTTCACACAATACGACCAATACTTATTATAAACGGGAGATAAACTGGTGGTATCCTGATAGTGGATATATTCAAGTAAGGCGCTCAAGTGGATATGCTTTGAATGTGAATTCCTCACAAGCGAATATGGTTTTCAATCATATGACTTTTTATAGTCCGGATAATTATGCGGTGTATTATATTTATGGCTTGATAAGTTTTCATTCTTGTTCACTTTATACGGATAACAGTAGTTATGATGGATTTTATTATGCTGGTAATAGCGGTTATAGTGTATTTGATAACTGCTATATAAGCGGTGGTAGATATGCGGGTTATCGTTCATATAGTGCATTTTTTCATAATTCTCAGTTAAGGTCAGGAAATAATGTTTTTAATAATGTATATGGTTCTTTCTTTGATGGTTGTGATATAAGTATTCCAGCAGGTTATCAATTCATAATTGGTTATTTTGGTGGTATAACGAATTGTTATATATTAGGTGGTGGTTTCATAAATTTGAATAATGGGGGAAAAATATATAATTCTGTTATTGATGTTCAGTATATAAATTCGCCGTATTATTTTGCATCAGTAGGGAATGTTTTTAGGAATACTGTAACAAATAGTTATGTTGATAGAAGGAAGTTTATATTTGTAAACTCAACATTCTTTCCATCTTCTTTGCCAATAAAATTAAGTTATGGAACAGTTGTTATTTTTGTAAACTGTATATTTACAAGTGATGTTATAGATTTTAACGCAAATTATCCTTCATATGTTAGATTTTATAATTGTTCATTTATGCCCGGTTCAAATATAGCAGATTATGAACCATCGGATGTTTATGATTGGGATACGATAAATTGTATCATAAGAGACCCGGAACTTGATAGTATTGATTGGTTTCCTCAAGATAGTTTATGTCAGATTTGGGGCGTTCCAAGTGTTTGGGTTGAAATACCAGGTGGGGATACAATGTTTATAGAAGCGCCCACAAAGGATATAAATTATGAATGTCTTGCTGTTAATGATAGCCAGTGGACACTCGGTGCTAAGTCATGGACGCATGGAAACAATTGTTCAGGTGGCTACAATGGTGATTTACCTGAAATATCTGGTTATGATCATTTGGTGATTCAGATGGAAAAATATTTTTCAAGTAAGCACGGCTCTGGTTCGTGGGAAGGTGGAGGCGGCGCTTCTGACAGCGTTTATGTAAAAGGAGGAATTGTAGATACAGTGTGGTATGTGGATACCTTAGGTAAAGGAGGAGGCGGCGCTTCCGACAGTGTAAAATGTTATGGTGGATATATTGATAGTGTGGGTGTTTGTGATTCATGTAGATCTGCAAACTGTATCAAGAGGTATTATCCCAAGGGTGTGAAAATAAGGCAATAAAAGATATTATGAAAAATAAGAGCGATAAAAAATATGTTTCATATATTCTTTTACCTTATTATCCATTCATTCCATCGTCGTTATATAATAGGATTAATACAGCAAAGGCTATATTAAAGTCTTTTGAAAATATTTATCAGGGTTTTTTAGAAGTATATAATAGGTTTAAGGACATATCGTACTAAACCAAGGTGGAAGGAGGTGCTTCTATGCTTATGCCGGTTAACTCCATTGATTTCAATATTTTTGCAAAAGTTTATCCGAAGTATGCTGAGACAATGAATAAAGTTGCACAGATGCCTTTCTTTCAGAAAGGTTTTTTCATCAACCTTGATACATTGAAGTATTCAGCAAAAAGGCCAACAAAGCCGGGCGCTTATGTCGTCAAATACAAAGAAGACACCTTTGATTATCTTACTGATTATAAGGATAATAAGTGGATTATCATTATTGGTTTTGATGATGAAAATGATAAGGTTTATTTCTCAACAAAGCCACTCACATTTGGTGCTTTTATAGAGTATGAGGGTAATTATGTTGGTGATAAGTTTTTCTTTGAATATCTTGATAAATTTGTGGTTAAAAAGAGAATAAATAAGGACTTTTATGACAACTTTTCATTTTTGGTTGAAAGCATTTACTTTTATTTTGTAAACCAAAATCCTCTTGATTTAACTGCGAGACACTTTGATGATATTTCGGATTATATTATTGATCTCGTAAATCTTGTGTCATTGAAACTTGATCTTGACATTGATCTTTTAAAGAGACATTTGAAGAAGGTTCATACAAAGAAAAATCATGATTATACGGGTCAGTACAAGGACGCGCTTCTCAATTTTATGACCCTACCTCGTTATGTGCCCATACCGAAATATAACAAGAAAAAAGAGATTGATGTAATCATTCGTGGATTTTTATGGAGGATGGGTGATAAGGTTTCAAGGATAAAGACATTTGAGCAGAAAGGCGTGCTTCTCGTTGAGAATGATTCCTTTGAGGACGCGCTTATCGATTTCATAAGTTATCTTGGACTTTTCTATGCATATATAAGAAGGCTTGATAGAAGGAAGGAACAGGAGTTGATGAAAAAAGTTGGAAGGAAATCCAAGTCTAAGTAATCTATCTTTTTATACGCATTTTCTTAAAACCATTGAACATTATATCAAGCTGATCGCGTGGGCTTATTCTATATATATTATTCATAAACATACCATCTGAATATGAACCGAAACCTTGGTTAACTGCATCAAAAAGGCTGCTTGGTGTTATATAGATATAGTTATAGTATCTAATATAACAGTCATACAATCCAGGGTGAGGAGATCGTTCCCTCGACGGACCGGCGCTTATAATATCATGCATATATGGTATATACTGACCGAGCGCGCTTATATTATTATAAAACTCATACTCATTCATTTTTTCATTAAGCGGCAAAATGGTACTTATACTGGTATTACCTGCTACGATCATCATTGTTTTATCATAATCGTCTATGTTCACATATGAGCAGTAATTTCCACAGGGATATGAGTATGTGGTATTGTGTATCAAAGCCATTATAACTGCTGCAAAACCAAGGTAGCGCGCGCCTCTATCATTCGACACAAGAAACCATAATGTTTTTATATTACTGTCATCAATAACTATTGTATCACAGGTTACATCGCTATGGTGATAATTTCTCAATAACCATCTTGCATCAGATGGTATTTCAGTAGGTGGATTAAAGCTATTGGATTTAAATATGCATTCTATATTATCAGCGGCGCTTGTAAACACAAGGAGAGTGCATACTCCCACCTCTGTAATTTCATTAGAGATTATATTCCAATTTGGTCCTGATATTATTTTGTATCCTACGAGCATATGTCGGTTTCTACAAGGGTTGCCATGTATTATAACCCATGTGGAATCGGGCTTCATAAAGCCTGAAAACTTCTCCGCATAATTGTTTACCCAACAAAGAGGCGCGCTTCCATCTGACGGGCAGGTATACTGATATACATATGGACCCCAAAATAAATGTGTAATATCATCTCCGATAGATGGATCAGAACAGCATTCAGTAAGCATTGGATTATCATCAGAATCAATATTTTCTCCAATTAATGTGTATGTATTTTCGTCATATAATTTTATATTGCTGAATGAATAAGAATGAAGATTATATTCTCTTATTATTTTTCTCAGTCCTGTTATATTTGGATATGTATAGAAGCCCGCTCTTGCTGAGTGAACCTGTGTCCATTTTGCGTTAGTGTAGATATGTTCAAAACATTCTTGCCTGCCTAAATTATTCAGTTCACCACATGACCAACAAGTATCATTTTCCCAGTCTGGAGTGTGTGCTTCCATATCATTTTCGACTCTATTACAGGATGATGTATCGATGAAGTAAGTCCATCTTTCACAATCAGGATCATCAAAAGTTACATCGATGGGAAAAACGCACGCTTCAAAAAGATAAGAAACATTTTTGATAGTCATTGAATCAAGATTAAGCGGATTTCTTGAAAGATATAATGTATGAAGATAAGGACCATCCACATAATAGATTTTTAATGTGCTATCATCATAAACACCATCGAATTTAAATCTTACGAAATCTGGAATTTTATTATAAGTGCTGACAAATCCTAGCTTACAAAGAAACCAGGATTTATTCATACCAATTATAAGACTATCATATGAGTGCCAATCTATGAGTAGTGAATCATCATATTCACTATCGTAGATTTTTATGCTTAAAAGCGGATCAAGGGAAATAAGTGATATGGATCCAAAGGCAATAATTGGTCCAAATGTTTCTATATCATTCCATGCAGCAATATATTGAGTTACATATGGATACTCAAGAAAGTCAAAAATTGGTGGTGTTGTATACGAGTCATGGTCATAATACCAACCGATTGTATCTATATGTTCGTAGTCATCAGGAAATTTCTTTACATTTACACTATCAAGTTTGTAAATCCTACATGATATTACCGGAAGTATTTTCCACCCTTCTATACTATAAGGAAGACCGATGGGGGCGCCGCCTCTCAAACTATCCACATCTGAGCTAAGCACTCCGATTATCCATCCATTTTTGTAAACCAAATAATACAATCCAGTATCGGTTTCTGGTGTTGTTATATATTCATCTATGTAATATTTATTGCTTATCATCCATTCAGGGGTATAATCTCCTATTGTTGGTTCTGCATTATCCAATATAATTGAATAATATTTATTATCAGTTGATTCATACTCGTTTGGGTTTTGTATAACAATATCAAAGGTTTGTTCAAAGTCATTCGCTTTTATTGAATGTATCGTAACTGATCTATTTGTATCAAGAATATTGATTACGCTATCTGATCCTATTAGTGAGAACCATCCTGTGCTATCAATAATATTTGAGTAGCCGCCGCTTCTATCAACTTTAATAATCTTACCCAAGCAATCATATAGCACATATGAAAGGCTATCATCAAAAGCTACATCAAATATAGGGATATATTTTGATTTCAGGCCAATTGCATTTGTATCGGGATCTTCCGAGAAATTCGTTTCATGTAATGGATATCCAATTTTGTATGTGTAATATTTTGGCACCAGTTTTATATACGGAATTATTGTATCATTACCTGAGGATGTTGATGTCCAATAATAGATAGTATCTTCACGATGATATATTCCAATTGCATTTATGTAGAGTTTATAATAATACTTTTCATCATCTTCCAAAATCCCATTTATGTTTGCCTGTACAGATACATTAAACTGAACTTTACATACATAAGGACTTCCGGGAACATTTTCATTCCAAGCAGGGTAATACGGGTGTTCAAAATGAAGGAGGAAAGTGTCAGTATGCGCAATCTTATAAACTTTTGACAAATGACATGTGTCATACGCGCTTATATTTTCATCTATATACACATAATTATCTTCAGATATTTCAACATACGGTGTATCTGTTCTAAAGCTAATGAGGTATGTATTATCTGTGAAGAATATGTCATTATCAACAATAGGATCTCTTCCTATTAATGGTATTTCAACGATTGCCTCGAATGAGTCTGCTTCTGATATATCGTTTATATAGTAAACATCCGTAGCAAAGGATAGGCTATAAAGTAGTGTTATGAGGATAAGCGCGCGCTTCATCTTCCTCTCCTCTTTGTCTTTTATCTTGCTATTTTTATCCAGTAAATAAATGTTGGATTACCACCGATTGATTTCAGTTTGAGGCGTATGTGGAAGCGCCCCGCTTCTCCATCAGTCAATGATTCAAGCGTTATCGTATATTGTTCTATTGAGGAACTGAAGGACAAGTTGCCTGATGTACTATATACAGTTGACGATATAAAATACAAATCATAATCCAGACCAACCCCTCGTCCTTCCAGTATGACATCTATACTTGTTCCTTTTACGGTCAGATTGAAATCAAAATCCATATAAATATATTGTTCTTCATCTTCATATGTGATCCACTCATAGGAGTTTATAGGCACGCCGCTACTGTCATCGACATATGTCATAAGTTCGCCTGCGGATTGACTTGATGGTGTTATGACCATATTTGGAAAGCTTGGGGCTATGAAGATTGTGTCGATGGAAGCGGCGCCTCCACCAATACTACAATTGTTTTGTATCCATGCACAAACATCTTCATTGAGATTATGTCCATGTATCACGCTATCACCAAGACTTAAAACATATTCCCCGCTGTTATCTGATGATGTATCGATAATATCAAAATAATTTTCATCATATGCAAGACCGATACTATCTCTAAGCACATATATAGTATCTTCATCTGTAATACTATCAAGGATTGATTTTACAAAGATTGGTGTAATATAAATGCTTGTATGTCCTTTAAGCCTTCTTTTGGGAGGAGAAAGGAGCGCTTCAGAAAAGTTGGTTTCTTTTACACTTTCTGCTTGATATACACCGATAGTACTATCAAAAATGACATAGCCGTAAGTTGTTGAAAGAGATTCATTATATACGGAAAGAAATTCATCATATCTTAGTCCAATATTATTTCCATATTGATAGAGGGGCGCTTCAAAATTATAAGCGCTTCCACTTATTGCATCAGCATTTAGTGTTATTTCAAGGTTTCCATTACCATTACAGGCTAATTGAAAGTAATCTTCATCAAATTCGATTGTGTCAGTATATGAGCAGACTAAACTACCATCAATAATACCGGCACCATCATATTCACCAATATATACAGCTGGGTTTATTGTAAGATTCCGTGCTTCCTCATTAAAATGTACAGTATCAATACCACCTTCAGCGATAGTGAGATTATCATCACTGATTGTTATAGTTGTGTCATCTACATTAACAGATATACCATCCCCAGATACATTAAGTCCATTATTAGTTTGATTATCTTCTTGTATTCTTAATATACCGCCGGGTGCAGATAATCCAGCTCCATATCGAACAGTTATTGTAAAGGTAATTGTAGAATCACCACATTGTGGATTAAATTCATTTTCTTTCAATACACTAATTCCTCTGTCGCCTACAAAACTATAATGATTTTTATATGCAGTTAAAAATATTGTATCATTATTTTCACTTAATAGAAAATCCTTTGTATCAAACATCAGAAGCGGCGCTTCTTCAAACACATTCCTATCCGATTCACCGCACTCATATGTACCAAATTGATTGAATAATGCAGTTTTTATTGTATCGGATAAATCATTTATAGAGATTCCCCCATTTGATATAACTGAACTATCAATATTTTGTAAGTTGAGACTACCATCATCTGTTAGAGTAAAGTATTCATTATTATATTTGAGCTTTAATGTATCGTAGATCACATTATCATCTGTTTCAGTTTTATATTGTAGGGGCGCTTCTGCAATATTTCTCACAGTTAACAATTTCTTTCCTGAGAAATATTCATTTGTGGGGTAAAAATTACTTCCATTATTCGAAAATTGTTCTTTTGATATTCTTGGATTTTTTATAGTTAATTTTTCACTCTCAGTTGTGAATACAGTATTATCAAATGATAAATAAATAACATCTCCTGATTTATATAGGGGTGACCCTGTACCACAACTACACCCACCAGATGTATTTCCACCAGATGATCCACCTAGTGCATGTATGCATGCAGTATCACCAGAGACATTTACTATAAATGTGCTATCGAAATAAATCTTTGTTACTTTATATTTATTTATAGTAGTGCTATCACCGCAGCTGTTTTTAGTACCAATAGTCAGCAGTATAGTATCATTAAGAAAGCTTGATGAAATATCTATACTGGATATTGTGCTGTCTTCAATATTCGAACTATTGATTACCCCAACTTTCAGTACAGAATCACATATTATAGTGTTGCTATCAACATTTATAATCAAATTGCCATCATCATCTGTAGAAAGTCCGCATCCATAATTTAAGCCTATGTTCCAAAGAAGACTATCACTATTGTATGCACTTGTAATCGGTCCGGCGCCTCTTATTTTTGATATTGGAATAGTTAATGTGTCGTCTGGTAAAAATACAGTTGTAGTGTCGTATGTAGCACTTGTATCAGTTTTAACATACAATGTGTCTTTACAGCATCCGGTGGTTCCTCCGCTGTATAACCCAGTAAGGTCGATAATGGATGAATCGGTATCAATTGTTGTATCCCCGCAGGAGAAATCAAGATTACTGACTCTTGTAGTATCATCTATGTGAAAAATGAGAGGCGCGCTTATCTGCCACACAAACGATGTGCAGGTGTTTTCCGTTATCCATATACCGATACTATCAATAGGGTAATGAATTGAATCTTGTACATCCTCACTTAGCTCATTCCATTCTATATCGTGATCCACTAAATCTGTTCCGGCGAGAAAATGTATACTGCCACTACATGCAGCTATACTATCAAGAAACACTTTTCCTCCACAGAAAGCTATGTTTTTGAAATCCCAATGTAATGTATCTCTTTGTACACTTATAGTTACAGAATTTGTACTTTCGGCGGCGCTTATATAAATTATCGTACTCGAATCTGTATCCCAAAAGTAAAAAGTTATTATCGTATCATTTGTTATTCCTTCTTGTATATGTGGTTGTTCGGCTGGAAGTGTATCAAAGCCCACAATTGGTATTGTATCACCATTGAATTCCACATAAAGTGTTCCACAGCAGTTTGATACTGATGTTATTAAATCATATAAGTCTATACATGAATCGCCATCAGGTGGTAATACCATATAAACTCTTGAATAGATTGTATCCATAATAGTTGAATCACATCCACCAATTACAGTTACGCTTTCAGCATTTTCATCTGCAAACATTCTATGGGTAACACGGATTGTATCGACGTATTCGTATTTACGGTTATAGGCGTGTAAAAGAGATGTTAGGAAGAGAAGCGCGCTTATGACCCAGATCCAACCTTTACCACTATATCGTTTACTTGATTGCATATATCTTTACCCTCCACTTTTATTTCTATTATTGAGTCTGATACACTAATTGTATCAGAGCCTTCGTTACATATAATATTACCATAAGTTCTTAATTTAATATCAAACCCAGGTAATACAGGAATATAGCAATCCATTTTTCCAAAGTCTATAAGTGTTGAAGAAGATGCTTTTCCATAGTTTAAAAATGAAACTCCATTTATTTCATCAATATATACTATATAATATGATGTATCATATTCACATATAGTGTTCGATACTGTATCGTAATAAATTATATCATAAACTGGTAATCCAAGCATAACGCTTCTGTTTGAAATAGTAAAGGATTGCGCGCTTAATACATAAACCAATAAAAAGACGGTGCTGATATATAGTAGCATCTTCTTGTGCATGGTGGATTCCTCCTAAAATAGCTTACATATGGTAACCAAGTGAATTTGAACATTATAACCCTGCTATCATCAGAAAAATCTGGAAAAGATGTATCTATGTTTGAGAAATAGTCATCTATATTTTCACCATAGTTTTTTTGTCTTATTACAGTCCATTCTCTGTTATGCCATATGATCATAGGTGTTATTATCATGGTTCTCCAAGTGAGAGCATAGTTTGTATCTGTGTGGAATGTATCTATCGGATCCCATTTCGGAAACCTTCTATTATCCACTGGGACAAGATTATCTGTTCCACAACCAATCCATTTATACCTCCACAAAAAAGTTGTTTGCGTTCCAACTGTATCTGTAGTTATGTATTTCATAAAGTCAGATAGTGAGTTTATATTGGTTCTATTGAAAAAGTTTTTTGTTACAAGCCAGATAGAATAATTCATACCGGCTTTGTAAGGTGCTGTATTGCTGATTATTATATTCTCTGTGTAATCAAGACTACAAGATGGTTCATATATGTTGTAATTTATGTCATATGTGTCTGTAGGTGTTATGATAACATTATCAAATATATCTCTTCCTGACACTTCATTTCTACTGGATATAACATAATATCCGCTCTCATCAAAAAGATGTATTGTATCGCCACCATATCCATCAATATAAAATGATCCTTTGTAAACATAAGGGCATATAAATGAATCTGCCGAATATGTAGTACATGAACTCTCTTGGCGGAAACTTATATTTCTTACAAAAATAGTATCAAATGGTTCTTCACATGTACCGATATTGTTTGTGGTTGTTTCAGGGGCGCTCCAATGGTTGCATATAAAAATATTTTCCTCCACACCGCCATGTTTGTAAATAATCATGCTATCACTTATGAAAAAAACATCGGATGCATATAAAATTGAGCATAAATTAATCGCTATAATCAAAGTAAACTTTTTCATATCTGATAATTTCATTTCCCTTTGTGTTTAATAAGATTTCAGGTTTTATTGTTATTGCAATTGGGTTTGATTTATATGTGGAAAACATAAGGTAGACCTCAGCTTTTTCATTCATTTCAATCATTATTTCAGAAAAGCAACTGTCTGTTTTTACAATTGATTGGAATGGATAATAGATATAAAGCGTATCATTTATGAAATTGCTTGTTAATCTTATCCACGATGCATCTAAAAGATATGCTCTATCACCGAGTCTGTAATACAAAGTCCAGAACAAACCGTGATAATGTGTTTCATCAGTTTTATCAGTTTTTACATTCATAATTGGTATTTCTATAATAGCTGCATTTGAAATTGATATGAATGTGAGAAACAGTATTACAATTATTTTTATTTCTTTTTTCATTACCTTAATACAATTGTTTTTGATGTATCAAATTGTTCATGTGAGAATGAAAGTACATATATCATAACAGGTTCATAAGGCCTTACCATTTCAACATTTGGGCGCCAGAATTGGGTGAAATAAAAAAGAGGCGCGCTTATATCAATCCTCAATCTTGGACAAAACTCTTGTCCACATTTATTCCCGGGAGATTGCTCCATAAAGGTAAGATTGCGGTCATATATCCATGCTATAAAGTTAATGCTATCATTTGGGTTATAAACCTCATTGATATATTCATATAGGTTGTAATAAGTTGGCCATCTTCCAGTGCTATCTATATATGATACTATCCAGTCAGATGTGGGGATGATAGGCCCGCCCGTTGAGTCTATTTTTACTGAGTCTAGTCCTCCCAAATCAGGTGAAACTAATTCTCCATATGGTGTGCTATATACCAAAAATGTGCTTGTCCCAGTATATATGAATCCATAAGTTATTCCAACAGCAATTATATTTAGATCATATCCGCAACAATCACTACTTTGACCTGTTACTTTAATTTCAATTTCATCATCACCTCTTTGTTCGATATGATCTATGTATGAAATACCATATCTAGTATTATATGGAATTTGGAAGAAAGAAGTATCACCAGTGTTATTGTTTATGATATACACTGTATCAACAAGGCTACTACAACTTACCGGATATCTTAATGACCATACAATTTTTGTTATGGTGAATGATACATCTGATGGAAAAATAAGTTTATAGGAGCGCCCAATTGGGGAGCCATCAAAGTAAAGGGAAAAAAGCGCGCCTGGAATATTATTATTTATATTGTCTAAATATATACAACTATCACCACTTTTTAAGGCAAGAGTTTTGACAAATACTGTATCAAATGGTTCTTCACAGGTTCCTATATTGCTCGTCTTTGTTGTGTCGTAATTGTATATACTTTTTCCAACATGTATGTTGTTCTTAACATAAAGGCTATCAATATAATGGTAAATAGGATTATCACTGGTGGGTAGTAAAACAGTTACAGTGTCAAGCAATGTAGTATCAGTGCTGTCACATGTATAGATTTCGAAGAAGTATTTTGATCCGGGAATTATTTTTACATTTATGCTATCTTGTTGAGGATTAAGTGTTGCTTCCCATCCTATACCATCTTTATTCCAGTATCTGTTTCTTGTTGTATCCTTTGCGGATATTTCTGTGCCATCATCAGATGTAAAAATAACAATGCTATTTGTCGTATCAACTACGGTTGTTATTGAGGTGGCGCTTACTGTAGATATTGATAAACTCACCAATAATATCATCCATAATGTCTTTATCTTCAACTTTGATACCATCATTATTTCTATCCTCCATTTCTGATCTATCAAAAATACAATGATGTCTATAAGGACACCAACTACATTGTAAATCGGAAATTATCTTTTCATTATACTTCCATTTTTTCAAATCTGCCTTTGATATAATACCATCAGAATATAACTGGAAAATTTCATCTTCATCTGTGTAGATTGGTGTAAAGTCTTTCGGGGGGAGTTCTTTATTGTCTATGTATTTTTGAAGCGCGCACCATCTTTTGAATATGTCGAATACCGATATATTCTGAATTATATTATCGAGGTAAATTTGACCATCTTCATCAACCGAAACCTTAAAATCCTTTCTTTGCCAGTTGTTTGTGTATGCATATGATATGTATCCATATTTAACTTCTTCTCTCATATGGTAGAGGTATATTGATACTTGAAGTAAGTGTTCTATCTTCACAAGACCTTCCTCGAATATTTTCTTGTATGTTCCATAACCTTGGACTGTCTTGTATTCTATAATGACATTGTTGCCATTTTCGTCTTTTATCAATATGTCATATCTACCCGATATAGTTTGCTTTGGGCAGAGGGGATTTTGGAATTTGATTTCACCCTGTGAGTCAATAAGCGCGCCTAATTCTTTTGCCCATTCAATTTCTTGTTTTTCCATACTTGTTCCGATGTAGAAGCGCCGGATTTTTTCCGGTTCAATTGGGAGTATACTGAACCCATTGATGCGATACCAGATTTGCCTCAAGCATTTTCCAAACACTTCCCCATTGATTTCAACAGATGCATCAGTTGGCCAGATGTTGCCGGTCTTTGAGTGACCTTCTTGTTCCTCAAGCCAGATTTTGAAAATGTGTTGATCGATCATTTCTTTAAAGTTCATCAGAACCTCCTTTTTCTTTTAGGATAAGAAAATTTTTCTCTTTGTCAAATTCAATCTTGACAAATCGGTTTGCATTACCATTATACCATATAGTTCGAAAAGGAGGATTGCTTTCAATGGGTAAGAGCGATATTTTGTCTCGAATCATTGATGAATTGAGACAGTATTTTCCAGACTATCTTAAGTCTCGTGGGCTTATAGTGAAGG